>OLFW01000014.1_pt1 | contig 181643 bp, 199 predicted proteins | sample 1605351 | NCBI WGS metagenome assembly OLFW01 (sample SAMEA3888918, study PRJEB22519) | human gut metagenome | biome: human gut; feature: human-associated habitat; material: faeces | place: Denmark | collected 2010 | reverse complement strand
TTAGAGTGCAACCACAAGAGATAGGCCCTTATAGGGCCTGAGCAAACCACCAGTTAAACTGGTGGTTTTGATTACCAAAAATAGAGAAGGGAGGCCCTCTGATGCCGGTCAATTCTTTTGAAACCTATCCCATGTCCTGGAGGCCATCCCGTCGAGAGATAGAATGCAGGGCCCAGCCTTTTTATAAGGCATTGGCGGCGCAACTTATGGCTGATATCGAGAATGGTAAGATTTTGCCGGGAACGAAATTGCCGCCTCAACGGGAACTGGCTGATTTTCTCGATGTCAATGTCAGTACTGTATCTAAGGCTTTCCGATACTGTTCCAATGGAGGTTTTCTTACCAGCGTCGTCGGCAGGGGTACCTTCGTTGCCTATGATGCCGGGATGAACGTATCCGTCGCACCGGACCGGACGTCCCTCATCGAGATGGGATCCATGATGCCCGAGCGTTTGGCAGGAGATGCGGTGGCGGCTTTAGTAGCCGAAATGATGGAAGATCCGAGCCGCGAAGTTTTTTTCCAATACGCCTATGGGACTGACGGATTTTATCAGGAAGAGGCTCGTCGCCTGTTGGAAGATGTCGGTGTCGTACCGGAAGGACCGGTCTTATTTGCCAGCGGCGGTCAGAATGCCTTGGCAGCCGTCCTTTCAACCTTCTTTCGCCCCGGTGACCGCATCGGTGTCGATCCTCTGGTATATCCTGGACTCAAAAGTGCGGCCAAACTATTTGGTATCCGCCTCGTTCCCGTCGGACAACAGGAGGGGGAAATAAGTGAAGACGGCCTTTCCTATGCCTTAAAGAATCATCATATCAAGGGTATTTACGTGACGCCGGACTTTCAGAATCCGACGACCCGTACCCTGTCTGAAGCGGGACGAAAAAGGCTGGCTGCCTTTGCCCAAAGGCACGGCCTCTTCATCATCGAAGATGCCATTGCTGCCTTGTTTACGGAAAAGCCGATGCCTTCAATCAAGACCCTGGCGCCGGAACAGACGGTCTATATTTTTAGCCTGTCCAAGGCGATTCTGCCGGCTTTGCGGTTGGCCTATGTCGTGCCGCCCAGAAGGCTCGAAGAGCAGCTTTCTTCGGCCTTATACACGTTGAATCTTTCTCAGTCGGCCCTCCTCATGGAACTGGCTGCCCGCCTCGTCGTATCGGGAAAGTGCGGCGCCTTGCTGGCTCTTCGACGCCAAAGCCTGCGGGAACGCAATGAGCTCGCTGATCGGATCTTACGCGGCTGGCCCTTAGCCGGTGGGACCGAAGCCCTCTGCCGCTGGCTGACCCTGCCTGAGGGACTGACCGGTCAAGTCTTTGAAGCACTTTGCCGTGACCAAGGCGTACGCCTTTTAGGGGCGGAACACTTTGCTGTCGGTACCGATGTTCCCGTTAACGGCGCCAGACTTGCCATTGGGGCGCCGTATGATAAGGCGTCTTTAGAAAAAGGGCTCCATATCATAAAGAATGTCTTAGATTCCTATCGAACATAATCGTGGGGCATACAATTATGTTATGGTGTGCCTTTTTTCCCTATGCTATTATGAAGACAGGAAAAGAGATTTTTGGAGGAGGGATTCTTATGAAATGTTACGTCGTCGATGCTTTTACGAAAGAAATTTTTAAAGGCAATCCGGCCGCTGTCTGCGTCTTGGATGTTTGGCTGCCCGATGATTTGATGCAGGCCATTGCCATGGAAAACAACCTGTCGGAAACGGCTTTCACCGTAAAAGAAGGGGACGCCTATCGCCTTCGCTGGTTCACGCCGGGCGGTGAAATAGACCTCTGCGGCCATGCGACCTTGGGAACGAGCTTTGTCCTGGCCAACTTCGTCGAGCCAAAGGCCGACCGCTTCGTCTTCCATACTCTGAGCGGGGATTTAGTCGTTAGCCGTAACGGGGACCTGTTTTCCATGGATTTTCCGGCCTACGATATGGTACCGACGCCGGTCACCGATGCCATGACCGACGCTCTTGGCATAAGGCCTTTAGAAGCTTATATGGCGCGGGATTTGGTCTGTGTCTTGCCGGACGAAGATGCCGTGAGAAATTATCAGCCGGACTTAGAGAAAATTAAAGGCCTCGACGGCATGCTTTGTCACATTACGGCACCGGGCCGAGAATACGACTGCGTCAGCCGCAGCTTTGCCCCCAAGCTCTCCGTGCCCGAAGATCCGGTCTGCGGCTCCGGCCACTGCCATATTATTCCTATTATGGCGAAAAAGCTTGGAAAACAAGATCTCCTAGCGTATCAGGCATCGAGACGGGGCGGAGAACTCCAATGCCGACTGGAAGGCGATACGGTGTCCCTGGCCGGTTATGCCGCCCTCTATTCCATCGCCGATTTGAAGGTATAACCTGTCGGCGCGTCTTGACAGGCTTAGGTAAACTTGCTACAATATTTATCACAATAAAGGCGATGAGCGGAAGAAGCTTTACTTCTTTTTGTCAGCGAAATGCCGATTCGGTGAGAGGGCATTCAAAGAGAATAAGGCGCGTCACCCGTGAGCTGGCAGGAGGAAAGGCCTGTCCGTCAAGCAGACGTTACCTGTGCCATGAAGCGGTCGCAAAAGCGGCAATTTAGGTGGTACCGCGGAAGATACAGCATTCTTTCGTCCTAAGGAATGAACCCTTAGGCGAGGGAATGCTCTTTTTTGTTTTGGAGGGAATAAGCATGAAATGGAATAAAGAACAACTGGGCACGTATGCACCGAATGAGATGGAAATGACGTGGTACGATTTTTGGGAAAAGAACGGCTACTTCCACCAGGAGCCGGATAAGAGCAAGAAACCCTTCAGCATCGTCATGCCGCCGCCGAACGTAACCGGCCAGCTTCACATGGGCCATGCCCTGGACAACACCTTGCAGGATATCCTGGTCCGCTTCAAGCGCATGGAAGGCTACAACGTCGCCTGGATTCCAGGCACGGACCATGCCGGCATTGCTACTCAGGTCAAGGTCGAACAGCAGTTGGCCGAAGAAGGCAAGAACCGCTATGAAATCGGCCGCGAAGAATTCTTGAAACGGGTCTGGGCTTGGAAGGAACAGTACGGCAGCCGCATCGAAAAACAGATTCGCCGCCTGGGCTCGTCCTGTGACTGGAGCCGCAAGCGCTTCACCATGGATGACACCTGCGCCCGCGCCGTCCGGGAAGTCTTCATTTCCCTGTACGAAAAAGGCCTCATCTATCAGGGCCAGCGCATTACCAACTGGTGCCCTCACTGCCACACGGCGCTGTCAGATATTGAAGTCGACCACTCCGACGTCGCCGGCCATCTGTGGTTCGTCAAATACCCCGTCGTCGGTGAAGACGATTACATCATGATTGCCACGACTCGGCCGGAAACAATCATGGGCGATACGGCCGTTGCCGTTAACCCTAATGATGACCGCATGAAGAAGTATATCGGCAAGAAAATCATCGTGCCCCTCGTCGACCGCGAAGTCGAAGTCATTGCCGACGACTACGTCGATATCGGCTTTGGTACCGGCGCCGTCAAGATTACGCCGGCTCACGACCCGAACGACTTTGAGATGGGTCAGCGCCATAACCTGGAATCGATCATGATCATGAACCTCGATGGCACGATGAATGAAAAAGCCGGTGCCAAATACAATGGCATGACCCGCGACGACTGCCGCAAAGCCGTCGTCGCTGATCTTGAAGAACTGGGACTCCTCGACCATATCGAAGAATTGACCCATGCTGTCGGCCATTGCTCACGCTGCAAGACGACGGTCGAACCTTTCGTTACCAAGCAGTGGTTCGTCAAGATGAAACCCCTTACGGAAGCGGCTCTCAAAGCCGTAGAAGACGGCAAGACCCGCTTCATCCCCGAACGCTTCGTCAAGACCTACAATCATTGGCTGGAAGACGTCCATGACTGGTGCATCAGCCGCCAGCTCTGGTGGGGCCATCAGATCCCGGTCTGGTACTGTGATGACTGCGGCAAGGCTTCGGCCAGCCGTGAAGACATTACAGAATGCCCGCACTGCCACAGCACGCACATCCACCGCGATCCCGACGTTCTCGATACCTGGTTCAGCTCGGCCCTTTGGCCCTTTTCGACCATGGGCTGGCCTGATAAGACGGCTGATCTCAATCAGTTCTTCCCGACCAGCGTCCTGGTTACGGGCTACGACATCATCTTCTTCTGGGTCGCCCGCATGATGTTCATGACCTGCGAATTCATGAAGGATATTCCTTTTGAAAACGTCTTTATCCACGGCCTCGTCCGTGACAGCCAGGGCCGCAAGATGAGTAAGTCCCTGGGCAACGGCATCGATCCCCTCGGCGTCTGCGAAGAATACGGCGCCGATGCCTTGCGCTTTACCTTGGTTACGGGCAATACGCCGGGCAACGACATGCGTTTCTACATGGAACGAGTCGAAGCTAACCGTAACTTTGCCAATAAGATTTGGAATGCCTCGAAGTTCGTCATCATGAACCTTACCGATTTTGACGAAGCCTTCGTTCCCGAAGAAAGCGATTTGACCTTGGCCGACCGCTGGATTTTGACGTCCTTTAATGAAACGGCGGCCAGAGTGACAGAAGACCTCGATAAATTTGAACTGGGCGACGCCGCCGATGCCGTCTACAACTTTATTTGGAGCTCCTACTGCGACTGGTACATCGAACTTGCCAAGAAGCGCCTCTACCAGGCCGCCAGCGACCGCGACAAGCATACCGTCCAGTACGTTTTGGTTTACGTTTTGACCCATACCTTGGAAATGCTCCATCCCTTCATGCCCTTCGTTACGGAACACCTTTGGCAGCATCTGCCTCACGAAGGGGAAAGCATCATCGTCGCCCCCTGGCCGAAGGCTCAGGATAAGTGGAATTTTGCCGATGACGCGGCTACGATGAATACCCTCATGGAAGCTATCAAGGGCATCCGTAACCTCCGAGCTGAATCGAACGTTCCCATGGGCAAGAAGGCACCGGTCATCTTAGCACCGGCAACGGAAGACTTGGCCAAGACCTTGAACGATTATGAAGATTACTTCCATACCCTGGCTTTTGCCGATAAAGTTACCCTCCTTTCGGCTGGTGACGCCAAACCTGAAAACGCCGTCGTCGCCGTCGTGCCCGGCATCGAAGTTTATTTACAGCTCAAAGACCTGATTGACGTCGAAAAAGAAACGGCCCGCGTCCAGAAAGAACAGGAAAAGCTCCAGAAGGAAATCGACCGCCTCGACAAGAAGCTGGCTAACCAGGGATTCCTGGCCAAAGCTCCGGCAGCCGTTGTCGAAAAGGAAAAGGGGAAACTGGCCGATTATCAGGAAAAAATGGCCGCCCTTACGAAACGTATGGAAGATTTGGCAAAACTCTAAGAGGCTCTCATGACATACGAAGAAGCAATACACTATTTAGAAGCTGCCAACGTCTTTGGCATCCAGTTGGGACTCGGGCGCATCCAAAATCTCTTGGAACGCCTGGGAAATCCCCAAAACAAATATAAGACCATCCACGTTACCGGTACCAACGGCAAGGGATCGGTGACGGCCATGATCGCATCGGCCCTCACGGAAGCGGGTTTTAAGACCGGTCGCTACACGTCGCCTCACTTGGAGTCCTATACGGAACGGATCCACATCGACCATCACGACATTTCTGAGGATGACTTTGCCGCTGCCGTCGCCGTCGTCAAAGACGCCGTGACGGCCATGGTAGCCGACGGTGGGGAAGGGCCGACAGAATTCGAACTGATTACGGCGGCCGCCTTCTGGTATTTTGCCAGCATCGGTGTCGACTATGCCGTCATCGAAGTCGGACTGGGGGGACTCCTCGATTCGACGAACGTCATCGTTCCGGCCGTATCGGTCATCACCAACGTGGCTATGGACCACATGAAATACTGCGGTAATACGATTGAAGCCATTGCCGAGCAGAAGGCGGGCATCATTAAAGAAGGGGTGCCCGTCGTCACGACGGCGGAAGAGCCGGCCCTGTCGGTCATCGCCCGCAAGGCCTATGCCATGCACAGCCGGCTTTATGCCCTTGATCACAGCTTCGACGTCGTCGGCAATGCCGGTCCCGAAGACCCGGCGACAGGCCAGATGGTGACCGTCCGGGAAAAATTCGGCTTTGCCATTACGACGGTCCTGCCCTTATTGGGGAAACACCAGCGGATCAACTGTGCCGCCGCCGTCATGACCTTGCTCCTCTTGGCCCGCCATGAGAAAAAGCTGACTCGGACGGCCCTTGAAAATGGTATCCGCCATGTCGAGTGGCCCGGACGATTTCAAGTCTTTAAGGCCGGCAACACGGATGTCGTCCTCGACGGCGCCCATAATCCGGCCGGCATTACGACCTTCTGCAAGACCTATGAAGACGTCTTTGGAGACCGCAAGCGGGTCTTCCTGTTTTCGGTCTTAGCCGACAAGGATTACAGCCAAATGGTACGGGAACTCTTTCACGAAGATGACTACGTCGTCTGTGCACCGGCACCGACGCCGCGGACATCGGATCCGAAGGAGATGGCAGAACTTGTGCCTTGCAAGGCCGACTGGGCCGAAAGTCTTGCTGAAGGACTCGATAAGGCCTTCGCCGCTGTAACACCGGATCAGGTCCTGTGCATCGTGGGCTCTCTCTACATTCAAGGTGAAGTACGGGCATATCTTCGGAAAAACTATCAGCTTTTTTAAACCGTCTTGTTGGCTTAGAAAGACGCGTTACCCATCGTTTTTCAGACCTGTCAGCAGGCTGTCGAAAAAGGAGTGTCTCCCTGTGGAGATACTCCTTTTTCGTTGCGCCGGAGTGGACCTTATGATAAAATAAAACATATATTTACGGAGGAGCGAACCTATATGAAGTGGATGATACGGACCGGCAGTACGCCTGCTGAGCGGGCACGGCTGCGCGTCGTCTATGCCCTGGCCGGGACTGTTTTTTTTATGCCCTTAAATCTTTTTGTGATGGAGGGCTTTTTCGTCATGGCCTTGCTTCTCGGTCTTTATTATAGGATGCGGTACCCGCGCCTGCCTCTTCGAAAGGGGCCTCTTTCCATGCCTGCCGTCGGGTTTGCCGTCGCCGCTTTTTTGTCGCTCATCGGCTCGCCCCATTTTTTCATGGGAACGGCATTCTACATCTTTACGGTTCTGCAGTATATCCTACTTTATTACGGCATCTTGGTCTTTGTGCACCGTTCGTGGGAACGGAGGATGCTCTTTTCGGCCCTCCTGTTCAGTGCCTTTGCCGTCGCCTTGTACGGCCTGTATCAGTATGCTCACATGCTGGTTCTGAACAATGCCGAATGGGTCGATGAGGCGGCTTTTCCGCTCCTGCGGCGCCGCATGTATTCGACGCTGTACAATCCGAACCTGCTGTCGGCCTTCCTGTTGATTGTCATGAGCGCTTCAGCATCGATGATGATCTGCACCCGCCATTACTGGCACCGGGTCATGTACTTGGTGCTCCTGGCCATCCTGACCCTTTGCCTGGTTTTGACCTACTCCCGCGGGGCCTGGCTCAGTGTCGGCGCCTTGGTCTTTTTCTTCGGCCTTTTTTGGGACAAGAGGGTATGGCTCCTCTTTTTGGCAGCGCCTTTGATCGGGGCCTTTTATCATGGCGGTGTCGCCGACCGGCTCTTATCGATTTTTAGCCACAGTGAAGCCGATACGTCTGTTGCCATGCGTATGGATATGTGGGAAGCGGCCATTGCTATGTTTCTCGACCATCCCTTGTTCGGCATCGGTTGGGGGGCTTTTAAACACGTTTATCCCGTGTACAATGAACTGATACAGGAAGCGGGCATCGTCATCTTCCACGCCCATAATATGTATCTCAATTTCTTGGCGGAAACGGGGCTGGTCGGTACCTTTTTCGGCCTGTGGTTTTTCTTCGGAAATGCTTGGTACGCTATTCGTTACGTAAAAGACCATCACGTTCGGACTTTTGACCGGTCCCTTTCCATGACCTTGGCGGCGTCCGTCCTGTCGCTTTCCATCAGTGGAATCAGTGATTATGATTTGTTCAGCACGCAAATATCGCTCACTTTTTGGCTGATGAGTGCCCTCTTCGCCAATATGTTCGGGGAACTATGTGAAAAAAGTAATAAAAACAGTTTGCGAAATAATTCACAATGATATATAATAGGCATGTGACTATTATCACTAGACAAGATTGCTTATAGCTATAGGGAATAGCTGGGGACATAGTTGGAGGGTTACTATCCATGAGACAGAAAAAGGCAATATCGGATGCTGTCATCGAACGGTTGCCGCTGTACTACAGGGACTTGCTATTACTGCAAGATGCGGGAATCGATATCATCTCATCCGAAAAATTAGGGGAACGCTTAGGCATCACACCGGAACAGATTCGCAAGGACCTTACCTGCTTTGGTGCTTTTGGAAAAAAAGGCGTCGGTTATTATGTCAGTGAATTGTGTCAACAGATCGTGGAAATCATCGGTTTGCAGCAGCATTGGAAAGTCGGCATCGCCGGCATCGGCCATCTGGGCTGGGCCTTGGCGAACTATAAGACCTTCGGTCGTTTGGGTTTCCGGACGACAGGGCTCTTCGATGTGGACCACCGCATTATCGGCCAAAACGTCGGCGGTGTCGAAGTCACGCCGATTTCTGAAATGGGGGACGTCATCCGCCGCGAAGGCATCCAGATCGGCATCATTACGACGCCGGCAGCTGTTGCTCAGCAGGTGGCAGATCAAATGGTCGATGCCGGTATCCGCGGTATTTTGTCTTTCGCACCGCTCAGATTGACCGTACCGGACGGGATTTTCGTCTTTCGAGAAGATTTGTCCATCGGCCTGAGCCGTATTTCATACTATCTGACCAATAAGACAGAATGAAGATCGTTGCAAAACGATTGTATAAACTTTCATAAAAGAATTTAAACAGTATCTAAAAAGGATGGTGCCCGTGTGCGGCACCGTCCTTTTTTATGGTATAATACTCGTACTAGTTAGTGAATGAGGTGATTTTATGGACAGCACATCCATTTATGGTGCATATGAACCGGCTCTCGAGTCCGTAATGCAGGACCTTATCGGCCGTATCCGGGCCTATAGCAGCGATACCAAAAAAAAGACCGGTGAAGCCGCTTACGAGCATTTGATCTACCGCCTGAAGGGCGAGGCCAGCATGCGGGAAAAGTGCGACCGCAAAGGGCTGCCCCAGACAGCACAGTCGGCGCTCCACCATATATACGATGCCATCGGCATCCGCATCGTCTGTTGTTTTCTCGACGATATTTATCGAGCCATTGATTTTTTGAAGAGTCAGCCCGACATTCGCGTCGTCGAAGAAAAAGATTATATCCGCAACGTCAAGCCCAACGGTTATCGCAGTTATCATCTGATTTTAGAACTGCAGGTGCCCTATGAAGACGTAACCGGCGCTAATCCGGGCCGCTTTTATGCCGAAGTCCAGCTTAGGACCATTGCCATGGATTCTTGGGCCAGCCTGGAACACCAGATGAAGTACAAGCAGGATATCAAAAATCCTCAGCTCATCGTCCGGGAATTGAAGCGTTGTGCCGATGAACTGGCGTCGTGTGACGTGTCCATGCAGACCATCCGCAATTTGATCCATGCACAAGAATAAGGGGGAATGAAGATGCGCCTTCTCTTAGCGGAAGATGAAAAAGAAATGTCCGCGGCCCTGGTCGCGATTTTGACTCATTCGGGCTATGAAGTCGATGCCGTCTATGATGGCCAGGCCGCCGTCGATAAGGCCCTGGTCAGGTCCTATGACTGTATGATCCTCGACATCATGATGCCGAAAAAAGACGGCGTTCAGGCCCTGCAGGAAATCCGGGAAAAAGGGGACATGACGCCGGTCCTCATGTTGACGGCTAAGGCCGAAGTCGATGACCGTATTACCGGCCTCGACGCCGGCGCCGACGACTACCTGACCAAACCTTTTGCCATGGGAGAACTCCTGGCCCGCCTGCGCTCGTTGACGCGGCGATCCCAGTCCTTTACGCCGTCGAAGCTCCACGTCGGAGCCGTTAAGCTCGACGTGGATGAACAGGAAATGGTCTGCTGCAGCTCCATTCGCTTGGCTAATCGAGAAACGAAATTAATGAAGTTTTTCATGGCCAACGTCGGGAAGCCCTTATCGACGGAGCAAATTTTCGACAACGTCTGGGGCGATGAAGGTGACGTCGACGACGGCATCGTCTTTATGTACGTCTCCTATTTACGGGAAAAACTGGAAGCCATCCAGGCCGACATCGAAATCGTCGGCGAAAGAGGCCAGACCTACTTGCTCTCGGTAAAAGAAAGGAAATAGGCTTATGAACATGATCAAGCGCTTGCGCCGCAAATTTCTCATCATGGCCGTCATCGGCGTCCTGGTCGTCGTCGGCGGGGCCTTAGGACTCATCAACGCCATTGCCTATATGCGCATGAACGCCCAGGTCATGTCCGTTTTGACCTATATCATCCATAATGACGGCGCTGTGCCTCAGAAAATCGGTGGTGACGACAGCAGTTTCTTCAGCGATCCGTCGTGGACCGAAGAGACGCCGGAATTTGCCTACCAAATCCGTTTCTTCAGCGTCCTCGTCAACGGCAACGGCTATGCCGAACACATCGATATTCAGCACATTGCGGCTTTTTCTCAGCCGGAAGCCATCGAATACGCTCGGACGACCGTCGAAGAGTCGCGCGAGACCGGGCAGAAACAGGGCTTTTTCAAAAAGGGACGGGCGACCTACGCCTATATGATAAAACCCAATGACGACGGCAGTTTTCTCATCGTCATCATGGACGCTACCCGCGATGCGGCGGCCGTTACGTCCTTTATGCGCTACTCCGCCTGGTTCGGCTTCGGCTGCGTCGTCGTCTACATCCTCATTTTGGCCGCCCTCTGCAACATAGCCATACGGCCCTTTGTCCAGAATATGGAGAATCAGAAGCGGTTCATTACCAATGCCGGCCATGAGCTGAAGACGCCTATTGCCATCATTTCCGCCAATGCTGAAGCCATTGAGATGCTGAACGGCCAAAGTCAGTGGACGGACAGTATCTTAAAGCAGGTCCGCCGTCTGTCGAACCTCATTCAAGATTTGATTCTGTTGTCCAAAATGGGCGAACGGTCGCAAGTGGATCTAGTCATTACCGACGTCAACTTCTCGGATACGGTCAAAACCGTGTCGGACTCCTTCCAGCAGCTGGCTATTGACGCTGAAAAGACGCTGACTACGGCTATTACCGACAATGTCAGACTCAAAGGCGACAGTAAATGCCTGTATGAATTGGTCAATATCCTCGTCGACAACGCCGTCAAATACTGTGACGACGGCGGCAGTATCGAAGTGGCCCTGCGCCGGTCACGGCTGGGAAATGGCGTCGTCCTCGACGTGTCCAATACCTATGTCGACGGGGCCAATGTCGACTATTCTCGCTTCTTCGAGCGGTTCTACCGCGGCGACGTGTCCCACAACAGCCAAAAGGCCGGCTACGGTATCGGCTTGTCCATGGCTGAGGAATTGACCAAATTGATGGGCGGAAAGATATTTGCGACCTATAAGGGAAATCGGATTACCTTTACGGTCCGTCTGGGATAATCTTTTGTCCGACAACGGCAGTATCTGTGCTATAATGAGGACGTGACGAATTTTACTCAGGGGGGAAGACTATGGAAATGCAAATGGAATATATTCGGAAACTGCCGGAACCGCAGGAATTGATGGAACAATTCCCTATGGATGACGGCTCAAAGGCTGTTAAAAGGCGGCGTGATGAGGTCATCCGAAATATCCTTGCCGGGAAGGATGATCGATTCCTGCTCATCATCGGTCCTTGTTCTGCCGATAATGAAAAGGCTGTTCTCGATTACATCCATCGCCTGGTCAAGGTACAGGACCAGGTGAAAGACAAAATCTTCATCATTCCCCGCGTTTATACCAGCAAGCCGCGGACCATCGGCGTCGGCTACAAGGGGATGCTCCACCAGCCTGATCCGGAAGGGCAGGAAGACATGCTGGGCGGCATCATGGCTATCCGCGAACTCAACGTACGGGTCGTCCGGGAAACGGGCTTTACCTGTGCCGAAGAAATCCTCTATCCGGAAATTTTCCGCTACTTATCGGACCTTTTGTCCTATGCTGCCGTTGGCGCCCGCTCCGTGGAAGACCAGGTTCACCGCATGATTGCCAGCGGTGTCGGCATTCCTGTCGGCATGAAAAATCCCACGTCCGGCGACATTTCAGTCATGCTCAACTCGATTGAAGCTGCTCAGCATTCCCAAAATTTCCTTTTCCGCGGCTGGGAAGTCCGGACGACCGGAAACCCCATGGCTCACGCCATTCTTCGGGGCTACGTCGACAGCTTTGGCAATAGTCTTCCAAACTATCATTACGAAAACCTTCAGCGCCTATATGAAGCCTACGGAAAACGGGACCTCTCCCATCCGGCCGTCATCGTCGATGCCAACCATGCCAATTCGGGAAAACGGTATCTCGAACAGATACGCATTGCCAAAGACGTCCTTCAGAGTCGTCGCCATGCTGCCGATATCAAAGACCTCGTAAAAGGCCTTATGATCGAAAGCTATCTCGAAGACGGCTGCCAGAAAATCAGTGACGGTGTATACGGCAAGTCGATTACCGATCCTTGTCTCGGTTGGGAAAAGACGGAACGCCTCATTTACGACATGGCCGACCTATTATAGAATCTGTATTCCCAACAAAAAAAGTCATCCTCATGGATGACTTTTTTTAGAATGTATCGAGGAGACGATAGCCTTTGCCTCGCAGGAAGGTTTCCGTTTCCATTTCCCGGGTCTTGAAGATGGCTACCGGCGTTGCCGTCTGGCGGTTGTAAGAAATGTACAAGTAGTCGATGGCGACGTTGGCCTGGCAGAGATGGTCGAGAATTTTATCCAGGCAGCCCGGCGTATCGCCCATTTCGACGGCGACGACGCGGTCCATATGGCATTGGTAACCGGCTTTTTTCAGCTCTTGGACGGCCAGTTCCGGATCGGTGACGATGAGGCGGATGATGCCGAATTCGGCGCTGTCATTGGCCAGCATGGTGTAGATGTTGATATTGGCATCGGCCAAAATGGAGGTCATCTTGCGCAGGGTGCCCTTGTTGTTTTCAGCGAAGACAGAAACTTGATGGAGCATGAAATAAGAATCCCCTTTCACGATAAATTATATAGATGTGTTCTTATTTTATCATAAAAATATAAGTTTGTACCAGAAAAAGGGAAGTTCCCCTCGAAATCAGGTAAGAAATCTGCCGGTCCATATCGAATCGTGTTATAATAGAAAAAAGAGTGCGAATCGGATGGGAGATGGGATTATGCCCTTTTCTGTTTTTGTTACGCTGTTTGTCATCATGCTGGGACTGACGAAACTGTATATCTGGATTTTTGATATGACGGAACCGATTTATGCCATCGGGGCGGCGGCGCTTACCTTGATCGCCCTGTATTTGGCTCTCTTGCCGGGGATGAAGAAAAAGGCCGAAGCCGAACAAAAGGCTGAAGCTGAAAAAAAGAACAAGGCTTTAAAGGCCCTTCATGAACGGCCGTCAGTGCCGAAAGACGACCATCCGGATACAGGGACCGATGAAGCCTTCATGGCAGCCTTTACGGCGTCGATGATCTACCATGAAATCCATGGCCATCACAAGAGCCGGGAAGAACGGGACTATGACGGCAACTGGGATGCACCGGACGATGACAGCTACTATGCCGATCCTTATGAGGAACGGCATGACGATGACTTTTTCTGAGGTTTGTATGAAAGAGACCGTTTGCCGACGGTCTCTTTTTTGGCGTCCGTCTGTATATCAAGGCCGGAATATGATATAATGATAAATCACTAGCAACAGGCTATTTTGACCGAGTAGGATAAGGGAGGATTTTGGGGATGCGGCCTTTTGTTCATTTACACGTTCATACGCAGTACAGTTTATTCGACGGGTTGTGCAAGATTCCCGACATGGTATCGCGAGCGAAAGAACTCGATATGCCCGCTGTGGCCATTACCGATCACGGCAATATGTACGGCGTCATCTATCTGTACCGGGAGGCGAAAGCCCAGGGCATCAAGCCCATCATCGGCTGTGAAGTCTATATGACCCGCGGCAGCCGTTTCGAGAAAAAGACCAAGGAACGGCTCTGCCACTTGGTACTGTTGGCTAAAAATAATCAGGGTTATCACAACCTCATCAAAATCGTATCCAAAGGTTTCGTCGACGGGGAAAATAACTATCACAAACCCCGGGTCGACTTTGACCTTCTCGAACAGTACCACGAAGGCCTCATTGCGACGACGGCCTGTATCGAAGGTCAGGTCCCGCAGGATATCCTCAACCATAACGAGCAAGGGGCTCGGCGCTCTTTGGAACGATTGGTATCGATTTTTGGCAAAGAAGATTTCTATTTAGAAGTCCAGAATCACGGCATTCCTGAAGAAAAGACGGTTCGTACCGTCTTTAAGCGCTGGTCTCAGGAATTGGGCCTGAAATTGGTGGCGACCAACGACTACCATTATATCGATCAGGCCGATGCGCCGGCTCAGGAAATCAAGCTCTGCATCTCGACGGGCAGCACCCTCGATGACCCGTCCCATTTCCGATTTTATAATAATGAATTTTATATGAAGAGCGGCGATGAAATGGCCGACCTCTTTTCGGATATGCCGGAAGCCTTGGATACGACTTTGGAAATTGCCGATAAATGCAACGTCGATATCTCCTTTGACGACCGCCACCTGCCGCAGTTTCCCGTTCCCGACGGCGAAACGGATTCTTCCTATCTGCGAAAGCTCTGCGAACAAGCCCTTTCTGAAAAGTACGATCCCATTACACCGGAAGTAAAAGAACGCCTTGATTATGAACTCGGCGTCATCGATACCATGGGTTTTCCGTCATACTTCCTCATCGTCTGGGACTACGTCAAATATGCTCGGGACCATGAGATTCCCGTCGGCCCTGGCCGTGGTTCGGCAGCCGGTTCTGTCGTTGCCTACCTCTTGGGCATTACCGGCCTCGATCCTTTGAAGTACAATCTCCTCTTTGAACGATTCTTAAATCCTGAACGAGTGACCATGCCGGATATCGATATGGACTTCTGTTATGAAAACAGAGGTCGAGTCATTCAGTACGTTACGAAAAAATACGGCATCGACCACGTCTCGCAGATCATCACTTTCGGGACCTTGGCGGCCAAAGCCGTTTTGCGTGACGTCGGCCGCGTCCTCGACATTCCCTTAAGTGAAGTGAACCGCATCGTAAAACTGGTGCCCAATGAATTGGGCATGACCCTCGACAAGGCCCTGCAGATGAGCAAAGAGTTCCGCAGTGAATACGAGTCTAACGATGCGGTCCACCGTTTGGTCGACTTCGGAAAATCTCTCGAAGGCTTGGTGCGCCACTCGTCGACCCATGCTGCCGGCGTCGTCATTTCGGCGGCGCCCGTCGACGATTACGTACCGGTCCAGCACTCCAAGGAAGGCGATCTTACGACGCAGTATGAAAAGGATCTTGTCGAAGACCTGGGACTGCTCAAGATGGACTTTCTCGGCCTTAGAACCTTGACTGTCATCGGTGATACGGTCAAGATGATCAATAAGAACTACGGCATCGATTTCGACATCGATGCTATTCCTCTCGACGATCCGAAAACGTGTAAGCTTTTGACCGAAGGCGATACGGCCGGCGTCTTTCAGATGGAATCGTCGGGGATTACCAACCTGGTCAAGGAACTGGCGCCGAAGCATTTTGAAGACATGATTCCGCTCGTGGCCCTGTATCGCCCGGGCCCCTTGGGCAGCGGCATGGTCGATGACTTCATCAAGGGTAGTCACGGTCAGAAGAAGGTTACCTACCTGCACCCGAAGCTGGAACCGATCTTAAAGGATACGTACGGCGTCATCCTTTATCAGGAACAGGTCATGCAGATCGCCTCGGCCTTAGGCGGCTTCTCTCTCGGTCAGGCTGACTTGCTGCGTCGGGCCATGGGCAAGAAGAAAGAGTCTATTCTGGTAGCCCAGCGGGCTAACTTCCTCGAAGGGACGCGGAAGAATAACATTTCTGATGAAATCGCCAACAAAATTTTCGACCTCATGGTCTATTTTGCCGGCTACGGCTTCAATAAATCCCACTCGGCAGCCTACGCTTACGTCGCCTGGCAGACAGCCTACCTCAAGGCCCATTACCGGGCTGAGTTTATGGCAGCGACCATGACCAGTATGATCAACGACAGCAGCAAAATCAGCTACTACGTCGCCGAGTGCCGCCGCCACGGCGTCAAGGTTTTATCGCCGGATGTCAACGACAGCGTCTCCATGTTTTCCGTTCAGGACGGAGCCATCCGCTTCGGTCTGTCCGGCGTCAAGAGCGTCGGCGGCAACGCCATCGATGCCATCGTGAAAGCCCGGGAAGAAGGCGGCTCGTTTTCGTCCCTCGGCGACTTCTGCAGCCGCGTCGACTATCACTTAGTCAATAAGAGGGCCTTGGAAAGCCTGATTAAATGCGGCGCCATGGATTCCTTCGGCAAGAAAAGGTCCCAGCTCATGGCCGTCATCGATCAGGCTGTGGCCATGGGGTCCCTCAGTCAAAAAGACTATGCGTCGGGCCAAATCGGTCTCTTTGACGATACGGAAGAGGTCATGACCGACCTCGAATACCCCGATATCGAGGAATATCCCATTGAAATGCGGCTGGCCATGGAAAAAGAGTATGACGGTTTCTATTTCAGCGGCCACCCTTTGAGCAAGTATCAAGAAATCATGGATAAGCTCAGCCCCCTATCGCTGCTCTATGGGGAAGACGGGCGCCAGTATGATGGGAAGATGCTTCGCGTCGGCGGCCTGATTACGGCGAAAAAGCAGGTCATGACCAAGCGCAATGAGCAGATGGCCATCATCACTCTCGAAGACTTTACCCACGCCGTGTCGGTCGTCGTATTCCCTAAGACCTACGGCCGCTATCAGCAGTTCGTCGCCGTCGATATGGCCGTGTCTATTCGCGGCCGAGCCGATATCAACGACGACAGCATCCAGATTTTAGCCGAAGAAGTGCGGCCCCTCGGACAGGAAACGGCGGCCTCAGACCCGCAGCCGACACCGGTCGTATCGGCTGCCGCGGCTAGAGAGGCCGGAGACTACTGGCAGCCTGGAATGGGGACGAAACTCTTCATCAAGATCCCGGCCCACCTTGAACGGACTGACCTTGCCGGCCGTATCGGCAAGGTTCTGAAACAACATCCGGGCCAGGTCAAAGTCTATTTCCACCTCATGGGCAGTCGCAAGACGATTCTGACCGACGAACAGTATTGGGTCGAAACGACGGAAGAATTGCGTCAGCCCTTGCAGTCCATGCTCGAACCACGGTCTTTAGTCGTTAAATAAATAAAAGGTGAAGAAGGAATTCCTTCTTCACCTTTTTTATTGCGGGTCGGCAATGATCTGGGCCAGGACGACGCGGTACTTGTCGTTGTACTTTCTCATGCAGGCGTTGATTTCCCGGCGGATACGGGCGATGTTTTCTTTATTGTATTCGTCAGGCGGGACGTGGATGTCGCAGATGATGTTCAAGCGGGCGTTACCGGAGGTCATGCGCAGGTGGTCCGTATGGTAGCGCGGGTATTTTTCGTGGACGATGTGATCCAACACGTGGCGGATGGCATCGATTTTATCGGGATCGGTACACAGGGGATCCATGTGGATGTTGAGGTCCATTTGGTAGCGGTCCTTTAATTCGTCTTCCAATACGTCGAGGGCAGCGTGGACGTCGGCCAGATTGGCCGTGTCCGGGACTTCGGCGTGAATCGTGCCGAACATCCGACCCGGGCCGTAGTCGTGGATGCGGATGTTGTGGACGCCGACGACGTATTGGCACTTTAAGGCGCTTTCTACGATGCCGTTGATGAGCCCCGGATCCGGAGCCTTGCCGAGGAGAATATTGATGACGTCTTTGGCAATACCGTAGCCGGCGTACATGATCATGAGACCGATGGCTGTACCGGCCGCTGCATCGACGGGGAGGGTCGTAAACTGCTGGGCGATGGTCGTGACTAAGACGCCGGTCGTTGCGATGGCATCGGTGATGCTGTCGGCGGCGGTCGCTTCATTGACGCTGGAATTTATCTTCTTTCCGATATAACGGTTGTAGACGCACATCCAGACCTTGACGGCAATGGAGATGACGAGAATCCCTAAGCTCCAGTAGGAGAATTCCATGGCTTCCGGCTCGAAGAACTTTCCAATCGACGTTTCGCAGAGCTTATAGCCGACGACGAGGATGATGATGGCAATGGTAAGGGAGGCCAGGTATTCAAAGCGGCCGTGGCCGAAGGGATGTTCTTTATCGGGCGGACGGTTACTCAGTTTGGCACTGATGATGGAAATGAAAGAGGAACCCATGTCGGTCAGGTTATTGAAGGCATCGGACAAAATCCCGATACTGTTGCTGGCCATGCCGACGAGAAATTTGCTGACGAAGAGAAATAGATTACAAATGATGCCTAAGACGCCGCCGAGGATGCTGTACTGTTCACGGACTCCTTTATTGTCTGTGTCTTCATAGTTTTTAATGAAGCGGCGGATGATAAATTCAGTCATATCGATTCACCTGACTTTCTGATTTCCTCTATTATAGCAGAGTTGACGCAAGATACAAGAGATAATGAAAATGCAAATGAGAATAATATAAATGCGAAAAAATCATAATATTATCGAAAATGGGAATAATTATTACCTCTATAGAAGGGGAAATTGCAATTCCCTTTAATTTCGATATAATAAAGGGGAAGTTCAGAATTATGGTTGCAAATGAGGACCATTATACACAGGGAGGAAGTATGGACAGAAGAAAAGCTTTAATTTTTGACATGGATGGGACGATGTTTGATACGGAGCCCATTTTCTACCGTTTTTGGCGAGAGATATCGGCCCGGTACGGCTATGATTTGGATCGAACGGTCTATGATAAGATCGCAGGTCGTGACAATGTGAGGACCCGCTTTGTTTGTGAAGAGGCTTTCGGGCCGGACTATCCTTATGACAAGGTGTGCCAAGAAGAAGTGGCCCTGCAGATGGACTATTATCGACATCACGACATCCCTTTTAAACCCGGTCTCTGTCAGGTTTTAGACTATGCCCGAAAAGAAGGCCTCCTTTGCGCCGTTGCCTCTTCGTCGCCGCCGTCGATGATTGAATACTTATTGGAGCGAAAGGGAATTGCGTCTTTTTTCGATGTCGTCCAGAGTGGGGAAGAAGTGCCGCACGGAAAGCCTGATCCGGATATCTTCCTCATTGCTTGTGAGAAGCTTGGTGTCTTGCCGGAGACGGCCTTGGTCATGGAAGATTCGGAAAACGGCATCTTGGCAGCCCATCGGGCCGGCATTCCGTCCATTTGGATTCCGGATATGGTTGAAATTGATAAAGAGGTGCAGGCCATGGCCTGGCATATTTGTCAAAGTCTTGCCGAAGTACCGGATCTCCTTGAAAAAAATACGGCCCGGGACTGATTGTTTTCAGTCTCGGACCGTGTCGGTCAAATGTTGCGGGCGACGAGTTTTTCAAGGGGCTCGTCTGGTCGTTTGAAGGGAATGTCCGGCTTTTCTTGTAAATAATCGAGGGCAAAACCGAGGCAGGTTGCTGCTCCGTAGGGCAGGCCGGCTTCATCGAGGTCGAACTCCGGCGTATGATGATTGGCGCCGCAGCCTTTTTCTTTATTTTCGATGCCCGTAAAAATCAGGACGCCGGGGTAGAGGCGAGCCGTGAGGGCAAAGGTTTCCGACGCCATCCAGGGCTGGCAGTCCGTTAAGACGTCGGGGCCCAGATACTTTTTGACGGCCTCGCGGGCGATACCGACGCAGGTAGGATCATTTTGGACTTCGAATAAGGGGTCGGGCATGTGCAGAATCTCATAGCTGCACCCATAGGTTTGGCAGGAATTTTTTAGGATGTCCTGAAAGGCTTCGTAAAAAGCTTTTCCGGCATTGTCGTAACTGAAGAAACGCGACGTTCCCGAAAAGGTCAGGGAATTGGGGATGACGTTGAGCGTATCGCCGCTGTGCAGGCTGCCGACGGAGAAGGTCAGGCATTCCTTGGGCGGGACGATGCGCATGCGAAGGGCCTGGAGATTGCCGTAGATATCGTGGAAGCAGTCAATCGGGCTCTGGGCCAAGTCCGGCCGGGATCCGTGGCCGCCGTGGCCGTCGATGCGGATTTCAAAGCCAAAGCCTCCGGCCATGGGTGCTTCGTCACAGATGGCGATTTTCCCTGCCGGAATGTCCCAGCGGACGTGGGTGGCATAGCAGGCGTCTACTTGCCACGGGCTCTCTGTTTCGAGGTAGCGCAGTAGGTATTCAAGGGGGCCCGACGCTTCTTCGCCTCGTTCAAACATGAAGAGGATCGTGCCGTCCCACTGATCCTTCCAGCGGTGTAAGAGCTTAGCGGCGACGAGCTGCATGGCCATGTGGCCGTCGTGGCCGCAGGCGTGCATGACGCCATCGTGGTGAGAGCGGCAGACACGAGGGACGGAGAGATTCTTTTCGCCCTCCGTAATGGGCAGGGCATCGACGTCGGCCCGAAGGAGCAGGGTCTTTCCCGGGGCCTTGCCGTCAATCCAGGCGATGAGGCCGCCCTTGTCGACGATGCGGTAGGAGATACCGTATTCATCGAGTTTTTGGGCAATATAAGCAATGGTCCGGTCTTCTTGTTTTGATAATTCCGGATATTCGTGGAAATGGCGGCGCAGGGCGATGAGTTCTCCCTGTTCTTCTTTTACGGCTTCAAAGATATTAATCACGTGAGATTCCCCCTTTTGGTTATTCTTCGATTCCCTCACGGGCCGGGATTCCCCGGTCGAAGGGATGCTTTATCTTTTTGATTTCGGATACGTAGTCAGCGAGATCCACGAGGGCCGGACTGGGATTTCGTCCGGTCAGGACGACTTCGGTTTTTTCGGGCTTTTCTTGTAAAAAGCGGAGGACTTCCGCCTCCGGTACCAAGCCCAGGGCTGAGGCGCCGATGAGTTCGTCACAGACGACCAGGTCGGGTTTTTGATCTCGGCAAAAGGCACAGACCTTATGGAATAAAGCCGTTTGTGCTTCTTTCGTCTCTCGTTTCTCGTCATCGGTCATTTGAAAGGTGAATTTAAGGATGGCCTTGCCCCGAAGGACGGTGATGGCCGGAATTTTCTGTAGGGACGTGAGTTCGCCTGTGGGCCGCCCTTTTAAAAACTGGGAAAAGAGGACGCGTCCCCCGCGGCCGGCACAGCGCAGGGCCAGCCCTAATGAGGCCGTCGTCTTGCCTTTGCCGTCGCCGCAGTATAGATGTATTAAACCAGTGTCCAAGAGATTACCTCCTTTTTATGTTCCCTGGCGGACTGTTATGTTCACCTTATGAGTGAATTATATCATAACGATAGGCTATCAGATAGTGGTCAGTACCGTCTATTCGTGTTATAATATAACATCATTAATTTCTAAAGGAAAGGAGGGCCGGGATGATGGAAGAACGAGCGCATCAACTGCTTATGGCACTGGAAGATGCCGGGTTTGAAGCGTATGTCGTCGGCGGAGCTGTCCGTGATCTGCTCATGGGACGGACGCCTCATGATTACGACATTGCAACGTCGGCCCGGCCTGACGATATCCGCCGCGTCGCTGAAGAAAAGGGCTGGCATACGGCGGAAATCAACGCCGAAGCCTTTGGCATCGTCGTCGTCGTCCTTGAGGGACAACCCTTTGAAGTCGCTACTTTTCGCGGTGAATCTTACGGTACTGACAGCCATCGGCCGGAATCGGTTTGGTATGCCGATTCCCTTCGCGAAGACGTACTGCGCCGCGATTTTACCGTCAACGCCTTGGCCATGGACAGAAGCGGTGAGATTTACGACTATGTCGGCGGCCGAAAGGATTTGAAGAAGAAACGGCTGGTTACTGTCGGCGATCCCGTGCGTCGTTTTCAGGAAGATGCCCTGCGCCTCTTTCGCCTGTGCCGTTTTGCCGGTCAGCTCGATTTTATGGCCTCCAAGGAAACCGTAGCTGCCATGCCGTCGGCCTTTGACCGCGTTTCCGGATTGTCCCTTGAGCGAGTCGTCAGTGAACTTGACCGACTGATGGTGACACCGGCTTCTTTTCGCGGCTTGGATATTCTTGTACGAAGCGGCCTTGCGGCCTGTTCGTGCCGTCAAAAAGAAAATGGGGTTTATACGGCGATTCCCATCCTGCCGGAATTAGGCCACTTGCCCGATACGCCGCAGTCGAAGCCTTTCCATCTTTTTGACGCCTGGGTGCATACCTTGGCGACAGTGGCTCATACGCCACCCGATCTGACTGTTCGCTATGCTGCCTTATTTCATGACATCGCCAAGGGCCTGCCCGGCATCCGCGGTGAAAAGAAAGGCCGTTATACCGATTACTGCCACGATTCGCTGGGGGCCGATATGGCCAAAGAGATTTTGCTGCGCTGGCGTAAGAAACCGGCCTTTGCCGACCGCGTGGCCTGGCTGGTCAAGACCCATATGAAATTTCACTTTTTTGCCAATACGGCTGAAGGGGATGTCGACAAGTGGCTTCGCCGCGAAGCACTGCAAGGGCCTTTTCACCGGACGGAAGAATTGGCTGAAGCCATCCGCCAGGCGACGGCACTGTCCGTCGGCGATATCATCGGCTGCGGCCGGCCTGACTCTAATACGGAAGGGACGGAATCCTTTGGCGAGTATATGACCATGCTGGCAGAGGCCATGCCGGTCAGTACGAAGGATCTCGTCTATGACCGCCGCATTCCTGACCTGTGTCGGAACCGGACCGGTCAGTGCCTGCGCATCCTGTTGAAACGGGTTCAAAATAAGGATCTCGTCAACGATGCCGATGCCTTGGCGGCGGCAGCCCGGCGCTGGATGGAACGCCATGAAGGGGATGCAAATCATGGATAATACCGAAAAAAGAGAGAATCGCTATATCCGTTTCCATATCGCCGTCTGCGTTTTCTTGATGATGCTCCTTTCCGCAGCTGTCTTGGGCGCCCTTTTTTATCATCAAGTCCTTCATCATGATGATATGATGGCCATGGCCGAAATGCAAAGTGAGACCGAACGGAATCTTCAATCGCCGCGAGGCATGATCCTCGATCGCAACGGCAAGGTTTTGGCTATCAGCGAAATGTCGAAATCGCTCTACGCCGATCCGACCATGCTCAATGAGCCGCCGGAAAAGGTAGCGGAGCTTTTGGCACCGTACCTTCGTATTTCTCAGGATGAAATACTGCGGCGCCTTAAAGAAGATACGGCCTTTGTCTGGCTCGACCGCCAGATGGATCACGATAAATACGAAGCTGTCGAAAACATCATCAAGACTGAAAAACTGCACGGCCTCGTCTTTCGCGATGAAAACCGCCGTTTTTATCCTAACGGCTCCATGGCGGCTCAGGTCATCGGCTTCGTCGGCGATAATGACCGCGGCCTCGATGGTATCGAAATGATTCTCGACGATGAAATCCGCGGCAATAAGCAGACCTTCCGCCTTCAGACCGACAGCAATAACATTCCGGTCTTTGAATCGGCCTTGAAGAAATTCCTGCCCGATAAAGAACGGTCGGTCAGCCTTACCCTTGACAGTACCATTCAGTACCTGGCTGAAAAAGAATTGGACGGCATCATGAATCGAAACAAGCCGGAAGGGGCTGCCATCATCGTCATGAATCCCAAGACCGGTGAAATTTTGGCCATGGCCAGCCGGCCGACCTATGATTTGAATCATTATGGCAAGGGCGATAAAGAATCGTATCGGAACCGGGCCGTCGTCAACGTTTATGAACCGGGCTCGACCTTTAAGCCCCTCATGGCCGCGTCGGCCCTCGATTCGGGGAAATGGAGCGTCAGTGACGTCTACCACGATACGGGTTCCATTCAGGTAGCCGATCGGACGATGCATAACTGGGATGAGAAGGGCCTTGGAAATGTCACCCTTCGAGAAATCATTATGTACTCTATTAATACCGGTATGGTCCACATTGCTGTAAAAGCCGGCGGAAAATTATTGACCGAATACGCTCACCGTTTCGGCTTCGGTTCAATTACGGGCATTGAACTTCCGGGCGAACAGGAGGGTATCCTATTTTCGCCGAGTACCATGTCCATCGTCGATACGGCCTCCATGGGGATTGGCCAGGGCATCGCCGTCACGCCGCTGCAAATGGTCCAGGCCTTCAGTGCGATTGCCAATGATGGCCACATGATGAAGCCTTTTATTGTAAAAGAAATCGACAATCCCGACGGATCGGTTTACGAAAAGAAAGAACCCGTTGAAGTCGGTCAGCCCATTAAGGCGGAAACGGCGGAAACCATCAGTAAATTTATGGGAGAAGAAATTTCTTCCGGCGGCGGCCAAAATGCAAAAATCGAAGGATATACCTTTGCCGGTAAGACCGGGACAGCCCAGAAGAAGACGGCTGACAGCACGGGCTATGCCGAAGGGCAGTATGTCGGTTCCTTCATCGGCTTTGGTCCTGTAGAAGATCCGCAGTTCCTGGTTTTAATCGTCGTCGATGCACCGAGCGGCGTCTATTACGGGGCTCAGGTTGCAGCCCCGGTCTTTAAGGATTTGATGACGGAAATCGTTCGCATGAAAGGCCTGCGGCCGACTTCCGATACAGGACTTAAGCCTTTGGCTCCGTTGGTTACGGCGCCGCCGCGAGTCATCCCGCCTGTCCATCAGACAGAGGACGGGGTCCTCATCCCGTCGTTCATCGGCTGGAGTACGCGGGAAGTCAACGACTGGCTTAATGAAGCCGGCCTGGGCTTTGTTCCAAAAGGGATGGGAAGTGCCGTTCAGCAGGATCCGAGGCCGGGAAGCTATGCGCCTTCCGGAAGTGATGTGACGGTCACCTTTAAACGCTGAACGGATACAGTATCATAGTTCTAATTAGGGGGAATATCATGCAATTACTCAATGGGAAAGATGTGGCGGCCTTTCATGGCAAGCGCATTGCCCAACAGATACAGGATGTTCGGGAAAAAAAGGGGATTGATCCTGAAATTGCCATCGTCGTCGTCGGTGACGATGCGCCGTCGGTTATGTATGCGGCGTCCATGAAGCGGACTGCCGAGTCCGTCGGCCTCAATGCCCGTATCTGCCAGGAGAAGGAAGGGGTAGGTGAAGACGAGCTTTTGCTCCTCATCGACAGGCTCAATGAGGACCCGTCGGTCTTTGGCATCCTGTTGATGATGCCCTTGCCAAAATCAATTGACAGTCAGCGCATCATCAATCGCATCGATTCGTCAAAAGACGTCGACGGACTGACCGATGCTAATATTGCCAATCTGTATACGGGAAGGGACGGATTTGTACCCTGCACGCCTCAGGCTGTCATGGCTATTCTCGATTATTATCATATTTCGCTGAGCGGAAAAGAAGTGGTCATCATTGGCCGCAGTAATGTCGTCGGAAAACCTTTGGCCCAGCTTTGCTTGCAGCAAAATGCGACGGTGACCGTCTGCCATAGTCGGACGAATGATCTCAAGGCCGTCTGCCAAAGGGCTGATGTCGTCATAGCAGCGGCCGGCAAGGCCGGCCTTGTCACCGGCGATATGATAAAACCCGGTGCTGTCGTCATCGACGTCGGCATCAACCGCGTCGACGGTAAGACCGTAGGCGACGTCGCCTTTGATGACGCCGCTCTTCGTGCCGGAGCCATCACGCCGGTTCCGGGCGGTGTCGGCGCCGTGACGACGATGATGATTCTTGAAAACGTCGTCTGCGGCATCGCCCGGACAGAAACTATTTTATAACAGAGAGGGGAGTATCTATGAATATTTTAGATAATTTTCTAGTTCATTATTTACGTCGCTTCGATAGAGATTGTTTTACCGTACGACTTCACGATAAGACTTATACCATTGGCGAAGGAACGCCCTTGTTCAATATTGTCATCAACAAAGACATCCCGAAGAAAGAGCTCCTGGCTTCGACGTCACTGGCTCTCGGTGAAGCCTATATGCGTAAAGATGTGGAAATCGAAGGCGATTTATTTACGGCCTTGCGCTGCCTCTTGTCGCAAAACAGCCAGTTCTCGCTGGATAAATCCTTCTTTAAGCGTCTGCTCTATCCGTCGGAATCGAAGAGCGCTCAGAAGCAGCAGGTTTCGTCGCACTATGATTTGGGCAACGACTTCTATGCCAAATGGCTCGATCCGTCCATGAGTTACTCTTGCGCCTACTTTAAAAAGGACGACGACACCCTGGAACAGGCTCAGCACAATAAAGTCCACTATATTTTGGAAAAACTGGCCCTTGAAGAAGGGATGACCCTCCTCGATATCGGCTGCGGCTGGGGCTACCTCCTCATCGAAGCCGCTAAGAAATACGGTATCAAAGGCTATGGCTGCACGTTGAGTAAGGAACAGTGGAAGAAGGGCCAGGAACGGATTGAAGCCATGGGCCTTCAGGATAAGGTTCAAATCGACCTCGTCGATTACCGCGACCTCGTTGCCGAAGGCCGCCAGTATGACCGCATCGTCAGCGTCGGCATGTTGGAACACGTCGGTCGTTCCAATTATCCTTTATATATGGAAACGGCCAGCCACCTCTTAAAAGATGGCGGCATGTTCCTGCTCCACTACATCAGCGGCCACGACGAAAGCATCGGCAACCCGTGGATGAGAAAATACATCTTCCCGGGCGGAACCTTGCCGTCGCTCCGTGAAATCGTAAGCCTTGCTTATGACAATGACTTCCAGGTCATCGACGTCGAAAGCCTGCGTCGTCATTACTACAAGACGCTGATGTGCTGGTTCGACAACTTCCAGAAGGTTCGCGACGAAGTCATCGCTGCCAGAGGCGAAGAATTTGCCCGCATGTGGGACCTCTATCTCTGCGGCTGCGCCGTCTCCTTCTACATCGGCAACATCGATCTCCATCAGATCTTGATGACCAAGGGCAGTAAGAATGACCTTCCTATGACTCGTTGGTACTAATGGACTTCAATAGTACTTCTTTGTAAAGCGAGAAAAATCGAATATCCACTGAGAGAGGACCTTTTGTGACACAACTATCACAAAAGGTCCTCTCTTTTGGCATAAATATGCCTGCTGCGGCAGACTTCCGGAGTGGACGTACCATTTTAACTATTTACGTAGTGTTTACGTAAAACGTATAACTATACACATATCGATGATAAAATGGCATTAACACTATGCTTGACTTTTATAGCTCCAACGACTATACTAAAAGCATAGAAACGTTAAACGTTATACGAGTCCGGATTAAATTTATGTTCATTTTAAGAAAAGGAAGTGTACTTTATGATTAAGCAAATCGTAAAAACTTTGGATGGTAACGAAACTGCGGCACACGTGGCCTATAACTTTACCGAAGTCGCAACTATTTACCCGATCACTCCGTCGTCTCCGATGGCTGAACACGTTGACGTATGGGCAGCCAACGGCCGTAAGAACTTATTTGGCCAGACCGTTAAGTTGGTTGAAATGCAGTCCGAAGCCGGTGCTATCGGTGCTGCTCACGGCGCTTCCGAAACGGGCAGCCTCTGTACCTCCTTTACGGCATCTCAGGGCCTCATGCTGATGATCCCGGTCATGCACCGTCTGGCCGGTGAATTGAAACCGATTGTCCTGCACATCGCCGCTCGTACGGTAGGGACCCACACCATGTCTATCTTCGGTGACCATTCTGACGTTATGGGCTGTCGCAACACCGGTTGGGCCATGCTCTGCAGTGCCAGCGTTCAGGAATGTGCTGACCTCGCAGCTGTCGCTCACTTGGCAACGATCAAAGGCCGCGTACCGTTCATGCACTTCTTTGACGGTTTCCGGACGTCTCACGAAATTCAAAAGATTCAGATGCTGCCGGCCGAAGAATTGGGCAAATTGATCGACCGCAAAGCACTTTATGATTTCAAACACACGGGCCTCAACCCGGAACATCCGGTCATGCGCAGTACCGTTACCAACCCGGATATGTTCTTCCAGTCCCGCGAAGCTAACAACCTCTGGTACCAGCGTCTGCCTTACATCGTTCAGGACTACATGGATCAGATCGGTGAACTGACGGGCCGTCCGTACCATCTCTTCGATTACTACGGGGCTCCCGATGCTGAACACGTCGTCGTCGCTATGGGTTCCGTTACCGGCGCAATCCAGGAAACGATCGATAAACTCAGCAAAGACGGCAAGAAAGTCGGCTTCCTCCAAGTACGTCTCTATCGTCCGTTCTCCCTCGAACACTTCATGAAAGCTATGCCGGATACGGTTCGCACGATTACCGTTATGGACCGCACGAAAGAACCGGGCGCCTTGGGCGAACCGCTTTACGAAGATGTTTGCGCTGCTGTATCTCACATTAAACAGGACGTTACCGTTTTGGCCTGTCGCTATGGCTTGTCGTCGAAAGACGTTCCGCCGGCAGCCATCAACGCCGTATTCAACAACATGGAAGCCCTCCAGCCGAAGAACCACTTCACCTTGGGCATCATCGATGACGTAACCCATCTCTCCATGCCGGATATCCCCATTGCCGTCGATACGGAAGGGACGATCAGCTGCAAGTTCTGGGGCTTCGGTTCTGACGGTACTGTCGGTGCCAACAAGAACTCCATCAAGATCATCGGCGATAATACCGATATGTACGTCCAGGCTTACTTCGAATACGATACCAAGAAATCCGGCGGCGTTACCAAGTCGCACCTGCGCTTTGGCACTAAGCCGATCCGGGCTACGTACTACGTAAAAGCGGCGGACTTCCTGGCATGTCATAAACAGGCTTACATGGACACCTATGACATCGTCAGCGAAATCAAAGAAGGCGGCATCTTCCTGCTCAACTGCAACTGGGATAAAGCGGATGTTGCCAACCACCTCAGCAACAAGGTTAAACGCCAGCTGGCTGCAAACCACGTAAAATTCTACATCATCAATGCGACTAAGATCGCCGAAGAAATCGGCCTCGGCAGCAACCGTACCAATACGGTCCTCCAGGCAGCCTTCTTCAAACTGGCTAACATCATGCCTATCGATGATGCCGTTAAACATATGAAAGACGCTATCGCTAAGACCTACCTCGCGAAGGGCGAACAGGTCATCTCCATGAACCAGGCAGCTGTCGACCGCGGCATCTCTGACCTCGTCGAAGTCGAAGTCCCGGCAGAATGGAAAGACCTCCCGTCCGATCCGGTCGTCGAAGATACGCGCAACATTCCTGACTTCATTAAGAACGTCGTCGAACCGTCGAACCTTCAGATTGGCGATTCGATCCCGGTCAGCGAATTCGTTCCTTACGCTGACGGTTCCTATCCGCTGGGCACGACGCAGTACGAAAAACGCGGCGTCGCTTCCAAGGTTCCTGAATGGGATGTCGACAAGTGCGTTCAGTGTAACCGCTGCGCCCTGGTCTGCCCGCATGCTGTCATCCGTCCGTACCTCTTGACAGCTGAAGAAAAAGCCAACAGCCCGGAAAGCTTCAAGACCAAAAAAGCCATCGGCAAAGGCCTCGAAGATTATGAATTCCGCATTCAGGTTTCACCTCTCGACTGCTATAGCTGCAGCGCCTGTGCAAACGCTTGTCCGGCTAAGGCTCTGACCATGAAACCCCTCGATACCCAGCGTCATGAAAGTGAAAACTTTGACTATGCCCTCACCTTGTCGGTAAAAGAAACGGGTCTCGATAAATTCTCCGTTAAAGGCAGCCAGTTCAACCAGCCGCTCCTCGAGTTCAATGGTGCCTGCGCCGGCTGTACCGAAACGTCTTACATGAAGCTTTTAACGCAGCTCTTCGGATCGCGCATGATCGTTGCCAATGCAACGGGTTGTACCCAGGCTTGGGGCTCTGCTATGCCGAGCATTCCGTACACGACGAACCACGAAGGCTTCGGTCCGGCTTGGTCGAACTCGGTCTTTGAAGATAACGCCGAATTTGCCCTCGGTATGTCCCTTTCCATGGATCAGCAGCGCGAAGCGATCATCCTGAAATCGGAAGAACTCCTGCCGCTGACGGAAGGCGCTCTCCACGAGGCTATCCAGGCTTGGCTCGATTCCATCGGTGTTGCCAACGAAGGTGAAGTTACAGAAGGCATCAGCCGGACGTACCTTAAAGAATTGATGGCAGCTAAATTGACCGGCAAAGCCGCCGATCTTCAGAAAGACATCTTGGCTCATAAAGAACACGTCATCAAGAAGACGATTTGGATGTACGGCGGCGACGGCTGGGCTTATGACATCGGTTACGGCGGTTTAGACCACGTCATGGCTACCAATGCCAACGTCAACATCATGCTCGTCGATACGGAAGTTTACTCCAATACAGGCGGTCAGTCGTCCAAGGCTACGCCGATCGGTGCTGTCGCTCAGTTCGCAGCTTCGGGCCGTAAGTTCAACAAGAAAGATTTGGGCCGTCTGCTCATGACCTATGGCCATATCTATATCGCTCAGGTCGCTCTCGGCGCTGATGCCAACCAGCTCATCAAAGCCGTTAAAGAAGCTGAAGCTTACAACGGTCCGTCCATCGTCATCGCTTACGCACCGTGCATCAACCACGGCATCAAGGGCGGCATGGGTAACGCACAGAACGAAATGAAACGCGCCGTAGAAGCCGGTTACTGGCACCTCTACCGCTACAACCCGCTCCTTAAGGAAGAAGGAAAGAATCCGTTCATCCTCGATTCCAAGGAACCGACCCAGTCCTTCCGCGATTACCTTCTCGGCGAAACGAGATACGCAGCCCTTACGCGTACCTTCCCGGAAATTGCCGAAGAACTCTTTGCCAAGGCCGAAGAATTTGCTGCTAAGAAATACGAAGTATACAAAGAATTGGCCGATAAATAATGTTTGCACGACTATAGATTTGCTCAGTCTATAGATTCACGCTCAAAACCATATACATACCCCAAGGCGAAGGCTGCTCCGGCAGCCTTCGTTTTGTATGGGGCTCCTTTTTCCTTCCAAAGAACGCACAGTTTGTGATACAATGAAACAGAAAGCAGGTGGTTACTATGAAGAGGATATGGCTTATCCGCCATGGCGAGAGCATTGCCAATGCCGGTGAAGCGACGGACGATCACAAAAGTATTCCTCTGTCCGAATTGGGACTGAAACAGGCTCAGGCCCTGGCCCTGCAAATACCGAAACAGCCGGATCTCATCGTGACCTCACCGTATCTTCGGGCACAGCAGACGGCCATGTATACTATCGGCCGATTTCCCGATGCGGCCACGGGGATTTGGGATGTCGTCCATGAATTTGTCTATTTGGCGCCGGCCACTTGTGTCGGGACGACATCGGCCCAGCGGCGGCCCAGAGTCATCGACTATTGGCGTAATCTCGATCCCGATTACGTCGATGGGGAAGGGGCCGAAAGCTATCGAAATCTCATCGAGCGCATTCAGCGGACACTGGCCCTTTTGAAGCGGCGCCCGGAAGAATTTATTGTAGTCTTTACCCATGCCCAGTTCATACGGAATTTTCTCTTAGTCTATGAAAATCCGAACCTTCCCGTCGAGGAGTATATGGCAGCCTTCCGGCGCAGCCGTTCGGTCCGCAACGGGCAGATCATCGAGGTTACCATGAACTGGTAGGTTGGTTTTTCATCATCCCTTGCGAAAGGAGTGTTTTAACATGGAATTACAATACAGTGACCATAAGATTTGGATCGAAAATGAACAGGGAAAGGTCGTCGGTGAAGTCGATTTCGTCCAGCGTGACGACGGCAACTATGACATCGTCCATACTTTCGTCGATGACAGCCTGCGCGGCCAAGGGGCTGCCGGAAAATTGGTCAAAGCTGCTGCCGATGAAATCCGTAAGCGCAATAAAAAGACGGCGACCAGCTGCACCTATGCCCAAGCTTGGTTTAAGCGCCATACAGAGGAACAGGATCTCTTAGGATAATAAACGACGATAACGAAAAAGGCTCCCTGCCTGGCAGGGAGCCTTCTCTATGTTATGATGGGAGAGTGAGTGATATGCGTCTTATTTGAAAATCTTGACCCGTTCTTCAATGGGAGCCTTTTCGATCGGATCCGGTTTCTGTAAGGGATGGCCAAAAGGCATCTGAGCGATGAGTTTCCATTCTTCCGGCACACCGGTCAATTTTTTGACTTCATCGTCGATGAGGGGATTGTAATGCTGGAGGTTGACGCCTAAGCCAAGGTCAGTAAGGGCGGTCCAGATGGCGAACTGCATCATGCCGTTAGCCTGCTGCCCCCAGATGGGGAAGTTCTGTGCATACAGCGGAAATTGGTCGGCCAATTTTTCAACGATGGAGATATCGTCAAAATAGAGGACTGTGCCGTACGCGGCGGCAAAGGAATTGATTTTTTCTTCCGTTGCAGCGAAATTAGCTGCCGGTACGATGCCGCGAAGGGTATCCATGGCGATCTGCCAAATCTTATCGTGGGTTTCACCGAAGGCGACGACGACTTTGCCGGACTGCATGTTGAAAGCCGACGGGACTTCGCGGACCATGTCTTCAATCGTCTTTATAATCGTTTCCTGGGAGATAGAAACGTCTTTACTAAGAGCATAGTTTGTGCGCCGATTGGTAACGGCTGTCGTGAAGTTATTCATAAGGCACCTCCTGAGTTTTATTAATTAATAATGAATCTCCTGAGTTTTATTAATTAATAATGAATCTCTTTTATTTTAAGCTAGTATAGCATCTTGTAGGATATAAGTCAAGATTTCTTCAGAATTTATGAAGAGACCTTTCTTTTTTTGATAGGGTGAGCTATACTTTTAGCGGCAGCTTTTTGGAGGCCTGGAAACCGGTCGGAAAAGACGCCCCAAGCCACTTGACAGGCCCTATGCCCCTGTGGTAACATTAATACATTGCGTGAGCAAAATTTATTTTTTTGAATTACTAATATGAGGTGATGTAGAAAATGGCAACGAGGAGAGACCCGCGTTTTAAGGAATGTCGCCGGTTCGGAGTTAATGTGTACGGACACCCTAAGGCATTAAAACGCGTACGTAAAGATCAGCGTCAGAAAAAAATGTCTGAATATGGCACGCAGTTATTGGAAAAACAGAAACTTCGCGCATACTACAATTTGCTCGAACGTCAGTTTGTCCGTTATTATGATAAAGCCAAGAAGATGGAAGGCGTAACGGGCCAGAACATGCTGAAATTGCTGGAATGCCGTTTGGATAACTTAGTATACCGTATCGGTTTTGCTAACTCTATCCGCCAGGCACGCCAGATGGTCAACCACGGCCACATTTTGGTCAATGGCAAACGCTGCGATATTCCGTCGGCACACGTAAAAGTTGGTACGGTTATCACATTGAAAGAAGATTCCCGTTCGAACGAAATGTACAAGAAATCCTTCCAGGAATTAAAAGCATTCGACGTTCCCTACGTTGAAAAGAATTTCGATGGCTTCGAAGGCACCCTTACCCGTATGCCTGAACGCGACGAAATCCCTGTAGAAATCAACGAAACACTGATCGTCGAATTGTACTCCAAATAAGAATTATTTGAGTATGATAAAAAAGCGTTGTCTTTCAAAGACAGCGCTTTTTTGATGTGCAAAATGAAGGATATGTTTCTAGGTCAGTCGATATGTTCTAACTGGGAGAGCCCTTTGTCGGCAGCGTAGTAGGTGCCGGACTGTTTCCCCGCGGTGAGGCATCCCGTGTCGACTAGGTCTTTAACGAGAGCCAAATCCGGCTTTTCCGGGGCCGCCATTTCTTCCGGCGTACCTTCTTCTCGTTCGACGGCGGCGATGTAGGCAGCTTTTCGATCGTCATCGGTCGGTTCTTTTTCGACGTAGGTCAGAGACGGCAGGTAGAGAGGATAGTCTTTCTTGGCCTCCAGGAAGAATTTCCCAATTCCGATGGCCTTGCTGAGAAGATTGCCTTCCTCGGTCTTGATGTCCATTTCATCGCAGATGTTTTCGATCTTATTGGAAGAGAAGTGGTAGTATTTTTTTGCGGCTTCCATCGTGTCGGCATAGCGGAAGGACGGGGCCTTGATACCGTAAATGTGAAGGGCATGGGTCAGGCAGCCCAGGACGAAGGGGGCGTTGTGGGCGATGAGGGTCTTGCCTTCGATGAGTTTTTCAAGACCGGCCTGCCAGTATTCGCCGAACTCATCGGCTTTAGACAAGTCTTCCCAGCGATGTCGGCCTCCCGTAGCGGATAAGTTGTTTTCAGGCGGGCGGATGTAGAAGTACCGCGTGTCTTTTATCTCGCCCTTATCAAATTCGGCCAGAGCCAGGAGACAGATGGAGTAAGGCTGCTCATTGGCAAGCTCGATGGCGATACTCGTAAAGTGCTGGGGGAAGCGACGGAGTTTTCCCTTTTCGACAAGGGGATACTTGTAGTAGCCCTTTTCCGGTTTGATGTCGTATTGGTGGAGATTGTCGACTTTTACGTGGACCTTGGTCACCAGGTCTTTTTCATACTTTGCCTTGCGCCGCTTTTTTCTAAGGGCCGACGTCAGGGAGTAGAGAACGGCTCCGATGAAGATGATGGTCGCGACGGTGGTTACGATGTGGATGAGGGAATCCATAACTATCAATCCTTTTCAGTGTATTATTCTTGGAAAAAATTCATGTTGTAGCAGGCTCGGAAGGCACGATTGGCTGCATTGCCGTTGGCCGAGAGGCGGTCTGTCGTCTTGACTTCCGGGTTAGCCAGGGCCAGGGTAGACAGGATATTACCGGCAGGGTCGTAGCCGACGTCGCCTAAGGTCTGCGTTTTTACCGATTGGGATTTAAAATTGTAGAAAAAATTGTTATCATATCCTTGTAAGGTATTGTTGGCATAATCGTACGTCACGACCGTCGCCCGGATGATGTAGTACGGCGGATCGTAGCGAACGGACTGGATCGTATTCATGTCGATGTACGATTCCGTCGTATCGTCGTGGCCGACTTGGACGAAGCGGGGATTGTTGTCGAGAAAATTATTCGCCGATGCGAAAAGGGTCAACAAAAAGAAGAAGGAGACGGCAAGACTGGCCGTTTTTTTGAACATAAGGCATACTTCCTTTCTGGCCTTTTTAGAAAGGCCGTATTAGCTATAAATATATTATATAGGAATTGACAGACAATACAAGAATATATATTGTAGAAGTAGGAGTTTAGACAGATCAGGTCGAATACTATAAGTATAGAGGTGATAATAGTGGATGTGATATACATTGGACTGCCCTTTGTCTTTTGGCAGGAAGATGAATCGAAACACGGGCTGGATATTCACGTGACCGAAGGGTTCCAAAAAATAGGGTTTCACGTCTATCCGCTCAACGCCGGCGACAATGCGGAAGAGATTTGTGCGGCTTACAACCTGCATACGTCTTTTGTCGAAGAAGAAGCCGATATTGCGCCGACGGAAGAATTTATTTCGGAACACGTCTTATGGGAAGATTTCCCCTTGCTGTATATTTCGGAAGCGGCGGCGACGTCAGAAGATGAATATACACAGTTCGTCTTCCATACGGCGGAACTGGCTCGGGACAACGGACTCATCGTGGCGGCAGAAGTTGCCGAATGCGACGAGGATGAAGACGATCCCTATCCTTGGCGGTCTATGGCGACCGTCCTTTGGGCTCACGGGGATATCTTGCCGACGGGCAGCCCGAAGTGTGCCGTCCGACTGGCAATCGGAACGGGAATTACCGTGTCCGACGGCAACGAAGAGCGGCACTATGACAAGCAAGTTGTCAGCGAAATGTTTATTCCTTATTTTCTCCAGGGACTCTTAGAAGGACAAGACCCCTTTTCCATCGCAGCATCGTACGAGTCCTGAGTTAGGAGGGTTTTACTTTGAATCACAAAAAAACAGAAGAACACCCGTTGCGGGCAGCCATTCTTACCATCAGCAACAGCCGTACCTTTTCCGACGATACGAACGGATTGCTCATTCAATCGCTGTTGGCACAGCACGGCCACCAAGTCGTCGACTATCAGATCGTGAAGGATGACCGGGCCGAAATTGAACGCCATCTCCATGAATGGGTATGCAGTGTCGACCTGGTCATTACCAGCGGCGGTACGGGGATTGCCAAACGGGACGTGACCGTTGAGACCGTGGAAGCCCTCTTCGATAAAACGATTCCGGCCTTTGGCGAAATGATGACTTACTTTGCCTATCGGCGGGTCTGCGGCGTTCAGGCTATGGCCTATCGGGCGACGGCCGGCATCATCCACCAGTGCCAGGTCTACTGCCTGCCGGCACTTCCCAGCCTGATTAAAATCGGCATGGAAAAAATCGTCCTGCCCGAAGTGTTCCATCTGTATTCGGAAATCAAGAAGTGATGGGGAATTCAAAGATCGTATTGGTAACGGGCGGGGCACGAAGCGGCAAGAGTGACTTTGCAGAGCGCTATGCTGCGGTCCTGCCCGGCCGTCATGCCTATGTGGCGACGGCTGTAGTATCTGACGATGAAATGGCCCGGCGCATCGCCCTTCACAAGGCGCGCCGGCCGGCCTCGTGGGCGACTTGGGAAGTTCCCCGTCACTTGCCCGACGTCGTCGACGACCTTTGTAAGCAGGCTGACGTCGTCCTCGTCGACTGCCTGACCATTTATTTTTCAAATTATCTGTGGGACCATGACGGAGAGAGTGACGATGTTCTACTGGATGGGGCTCTGATGGAGCTTAAAACTATCTTGAAGGCCTTTCGAAAGGCCGGTGTGACGGCTGTTTTGGTTACCAATGAACTGGGCTGCGGCATCGTGCCCATGGAACGGGTCAGCCGGCTCTATCGGGATCTCATCGGCCGCATCAATCAGGAAGCGGCCCGCGAGGCCGATGAAGTCTACGTGTCGGTTTGCGGCATTACGACGGAATGGAAGCATCGGGCCGTGATCCTGCCGGAGGTGAACCCATGAAAGCCTTTCTGATAGCCCTGCAATTTTTATCGCGGATCCACCTGGCGTCGCAGGATGTTTGGACGGACGAAGACTTTGGCCGTTCAGTGATGTTCTTTCCCCTCGTAGGCCTTATCATCGGCCTTTTATTGGCCGCCTTGTACGGCGCTTTATCGTTTATTTTGGATCCTTTTGGCCGCGCCGTCTTGGTCGTGGCCTTTTGGTTCTACCTGACCGGGGGACTCCATGCCGATGGCTATATGGATACGGCTGATGGTCTTTTTTCCGGCCGCAGCCGGGAACGGATGCTGGACATCATGAAGGACAGCCGCGTCGGTTCCGGCGGCGTCATGGCCTTCGTCTTCTTGGTTCTTTTGAAGGTTTCTTTTTTGAGTCAGCTCGAACCGAAAGCCGCCGTCTTCAGCCTCGTGGCCATTCCGGCAGCAGCTCGGTTCGGGACACTGATCAGTATTTTCCAGTTTCCCTATGCCCGTCAAGAGGGACTGGGAAAGGCCTTCGTGACCTACGGGCCGCCCCATACGACGGTAAAGGCCTTGGTGCTGGCTCTCTTGCCCGTATTCCTTTGCGGGCCTTTTTATTTGGCACTCTTAGGGTCGGCCATGATCTTGTCCCTATGGGCGAACCACGGCATCAGCCGAAAACTCGGCGGCGTCACAGGCGATACGTACGGCGCCGTCATCGAAGGCAGTGAAATGGTTTTGCTCCTTCTCGTCGTTATCGGTAGCAAGGCCGTTCATTTCCTGTTATAATATCTATGTCTCTCGCTTGGGACGGTGCTTATTTTCCGGCGTCCGTCCTTTTTGCAAGGATGGGACGACACGAAGCTTTTTAGATGAATTTTCGATAATGGAGGATATTCATGATTACATTATATTTAGCGCGTCACGGTGAAACGGACGGAAATGTACAGCAGTGGTACCAAGGTTCTACCGATGTACCCATCAATGCCCACGGGCTGGAACAGGCCAAACACCTCGGTGAATTTTTCAGCCATACCCACCTCGATGCCGTATACAGCAGTACCCTCCAGCGGGCTATGGCCACGGCGGAATGCGTAGCGGCGCCGCACGGCTTGTCGGTCATCCCAGATGAATCGTTGAAGGAAGCCGATTTTGGCGAATGGGAAGGCCATACGTATGAAGAGATTACGACCAAGTGGCCGGGCGAGCTGGAAGCGGTCTACGCGTCAGACGGGACCTTGCCGGCTCGGGGCGGCGAATCGTTCTGCCAGGTCCGGGACCGTATTTTGAAGGGAACCCGCGACATCCTGGCCAAGCATAAAGACGGTGACAGTGTGTTCATCGTCTCCCACGGAGCGGCCATCCGCTGCCTCCTCTTCGGCCTCTTAGGCCTCGATATGCGTCGTATCTGGTGCTTCCAACAGTTCAATACGGCCTTCAATGTCGTCGAATATTACGGCGACCGCAACGTCTTGACCCTCCTCAACAGCACCCGGCATTTAGAAGGTACAGCCGGATATCTGCCTCAGTGGGACAAGATGCCTTCTTTATAGGAGCGCCTATGGGAAAGGCGATGCGTCTCGATAAACTCCTGGGCCATACGGGCTGGGGGACGAGAAAGGAATTAAAAGACTTATGTAAGAGTGGTCAGGTCACGATAAACGGTGCCATCTGCCGCGACAGCAGTCGTAAGGTCGATCCGGAAGCGGACGTCGTCGCCGTCGGCGGAGAGATTGTATCTTATGAAGAATATATTTATCTCATGCTCTATAAGCCTGCCGGCGTCGTGTCGGCTACGGAAGACAACGTGTCGCAGACGGTCTTGGATCTCCTGCCGCGCCGGTATCAGGGAAGCCGCCTGTTTCCCGTCGGCCGGTTGGATAAAGATACGACGGGCCTCTTGTTTTTGACCAATGACGGGACCTGGGCCCACGGCATTACGTCTCCGAAAAAGCATCAGCCCAAGCGCTATGAAGCCGTCGTCGAAGGCGATATCCCCGCTGATTTAGGGGAACGCTTCGCCTCTGGTATCGTCCTTGATGACGGTTTGGAGTGCCTGCCGGCAGCGGCTGAAAAGACGGGGGAACACACCATTTCCGTCGTCGTCGAAGAAGGGAAATTTCACCAGGTAAAACGCATGTGTGCCGCCGTAGGCCTTACGGTGACGGGACTCCATCGCCGGTCTATCGGCCCGGTTGCCCTCGATGAAGGGCTGCGCCCCGGTGAGTTCCGCCCGCTCACCGATGACGAACGAGACAGCTTAGCGTGATAACGGAGAATATATCCTTTTGATTTTTTTCCTTTTCAGGCAAGATAAAATATGGTATTATAAAATATGATTGAATTAATATAAGGTGATAGTATGATAGAACAACGAATTGCCGATTTGCGTGCCTTCCTCGAAGCACATGATGCCGATGGCGCCATTATCGTTCAGCCCGAAAACCTGCGTTACTTCAGCGGTTTTACCGGCGGCGAAGGGGCCTTGGTCATCGGCCTTGACAAGGCCGTATTGTGGACCGATTCCCGGTATACGGAACAGGCCGCACAGCAGTCGGGCTCGTGGTATGACATCGAAAATCATCAAGGGGCCTTGGCCCGCTCCATACGCCAATCCCTGACGGAGATGGAAATCGGTGTTGCGGCCTACGAAGAAAATTTTCTGACCCATTATTTATATGAAGCCATTGCCGACGGGGCTTTCTGCGGCTTCCTGCCCTGCGATTTGACCCATCTTCGGGCCGTCAAAGAATCGTACGAACTGGAAGCGACGCGCAAAGCAAGTCACATCGCCGACAAGGCCTTTTCGGACCTCCTGCCTTACATCAAGCCGGGCGTTACGGAAAAGGAAATGGCGGCTCGCCTTGAAAGCAATATGCTGCTTCTCGGGTCTGAAGAAAAATCTTTTACGACAATCGTCGCCTCGGGCAAGCGCTCGGCCATGCCTCACGGTACAGCCAGCTCCAAGATCATTGAAAAGGGCGATTTCGTTACCTTTGATTTCGGTGCCGTTTGGGATGGGTATCATTCCGATATTACCCGTACCGTCGTTGTCGGCAAGGCGACAGAGGCCCAAAAGGATTTCTACAATCTCATCTTAGAAGGGCAGCAGATGGGCGTATCGCTGGTAAGAGCGGGGAGTTCCTGCCGAGCCATTGACTATGCCGTTCGCAATTATTTTGCCCGCTATCACGTCAGTCAATATTTTACGCATTCCCTAGGACATGGGACGGGGCTTGAAATCCATGAACAGCCGGTGCTGTCACCCCGCTCGACCGGTGTCTTACAAGAGAATATGATAGTCACGGTCGAACCGGGACTGTACATAGAAGGCAAGTTTGGCGTCCGCATTGAGGATTCCGTTGCCGTAACAGCCGACGGCTGTGAAATTTTAACCAAAACACCCAAAGAATTGATGGAGCTGTTATAGGAGGAGTTTAGACATGATTACAAGTAATGATTTCAGACCAGGCGTAACGATTGAAATCGACGGCCAGGTTTGGCAGGTTGTTGAATTTCAGCATGTAAAACCGGGCAAGGGCGCTGCCTTCGTACGCGCTAAGATTAAAAACCTCGAAACCGGTGCTGTTGTTGAACGTACCTGGAATGCCGGCGAAAAGGTTCAGGACGGCCACGTCGACCGCCGCCAGATGCAGTACCTTTATGAAAATGAAGGCATGTACTGTTTCATGGATAATGAAACGTATGAACAGATTGAATTGAACAAAGACGCCTTGGGTGATGCAGCTAACTTCCTCAAAGAAGAAATGAATGTATCGGTCATGATGTTCAAAGGCAAGGTCATCGGCATCGATCTGCCGGCTTCCGTTGAACTCAAAGTCATCGAAACCGACCCCGGCGTCCGTGGTGATACAGCTACCGGCGGCAGCAAACCGGCCACGCTTGAAACGGGTTATGTCGTCAAAGTACCGCTCTTTATCAATGAAGGCGAAGTTCTCCAAATCGATACGAGAACCGGCCAGTATATCGGCAGAGCTTAAGGTTAACGGATTACCGTGTTAGCCGCTAGCATAGGGTATTCAAGGGGCTTCGCGCGTGCGACAGCCCCTTTTTTTGGATGAAAGAGGTGATGTCCATGGAAACGACAGAAGTCAATGAATGGGGGAGTATTCACATTTCCCAACAAGTCATTGCCGCCATTGCTTCGCTGACGGCGGCCAAGGTTCCGTCAGTCGCTGCTTTAGGAACGAATATTGCCGATGCGGCGGCTGAAAAACTGGGCCGGACACGGCCTAATCACGGTGTCGATGTCTCCATTGACGGAAAGGTGATTGAGTTGACCGTCCGGCTGCTCATCCGCTATGGCTGCCGCATCCCTGACGTCGCCTTGGAAGTCCAAAAGACGGTCAAAGACGCCGTTGAAAAGGCGACGGCCTGCCCCGTTGCGGCCGTTCACATCATCGTCCAGCAAGTCGTTTTCGAGGAGGCCGGTCAAGATGGATGACAATCAGGACTTTGCTTATGCCGTCAGTGATAAGGCCCTGCGCAACATTGCCGAAACGGCGGCCAAAGACGTGGACGGCGTCACGGCCGTGACCCGCTGTAGTGTTTCCGTAAAAGACGGCAGTGTCGCCCTTCGCTTGGGCATCCGCGCTGTCTATGGTGTTAACCTGCATGAGTTGGCTCTCGCCATCCAAAAGTGTACTGCCGGGGCTGTGCAGGATATGGCCGACCCGAAGGGCCTTGATATTTCTGTTACTATAGAAGATTTGGTACTGCCGCCGGCAGATTAGTTACCAACAGGAGGTTTTTTGTGAGCAGACATAAAGCGCGCCAAGAGGCGCTCGAACTCTTATATTCCCGTGAATTTCACGAAGAAAACGACATTCAGTACCACGAACATGAAATCATGGAAAGCGATTTCATCACGACGGATATGCTGACTGAAGACGGTCCGGAACTCAGCGAATCGGAACGGCATACGTACAGCCAGTACCTCGTCGAAACGACGACGGCTCATCGTGCTGAATTGGACGACATCATCCGTCCCTTCGTCAAAGGCTGGGAAATTGAACGGATGAACCGCATCGACCGCAATATTTTGCGCTTGGCTCTGTGCGAACTGGTCTACCCGAAAGAAACGTTGGCCCCGTCCATTGTACTCAATGAAGCCATTATCCTGGCCAAGGAATTCAGCGGCGATAAGTCGGCGAAATTCGTCAACGGCATCCTCGGCGCTTACGTAAGGTCGAAAGACTGATGGATACCTATCTCGGTATCGATACCAGCTGCTATACGACGTCCCTGTGCCTGGTCGATGAAACCTATGGCGTCGCTGCTGATGAACGGATCATCCTGACTGTTCCCAAAGGCGGCCGCGGCCTGTCCCAGTCGAACATGGTCTATCAGCATACGCGCAACCTGCCGGTTCTCTTTGAACGGGCGGCAGCAGTACTGAAGACGCGCCGGATTCGGGCTATTGCCGTGACCGACCAGCCACGGCGCCGGGACGACTCGTATATGCCGGCTTTTTTGGCAGGCCTCGGGTATGCTCGGGCTCTCTCGGCCGTTTTACAGGTACCCTTATACCGCTTGAGCCATCAGGAAAATCATTTGCTGGCTGTTCTTCGCAGTTTGGGGAAAATCGAAAAAGAGCCTTTTTACGGTATCCATCTCTCTGGCGGTACGACGGAGCTCGTCCGGGCCGTTGCCGACGATAAAGGCCTTGATATTACCCGCATCGGCGGTACGAGCGACATCAGCGCCGGCCAGTTCATCGACCGCATGGGCGTCGCCATGAACCTGCCATTTCCGGCCGGGGTCCACGTCGATAAGATGGCACAGTCGTTTTCGGGAACCCTCAAAGGAGCCTCGGTCTTTTTTAAAGACGGTGAAGTCAGTTTTTCCGGTCCCGAATCACAGGGGCAGCGGTTTTTAAAGGAAGGGGACGCCGATATACCTCGACTCTGTCGCTGGACGCTGGCGACGGTTTGGCGGGGCCTTCATCGCCTCCTCGATTACGCCGTCTCTGATGGCATGACTCACCTCGTCGCGGCCGGCGGCGTCATGTCTAATTCTTATTTGCGCCAAGAACTTCAGGTATACTGCCAAGAAAAGCACATCCGACTCGACCTTGCCGAGGACGGATTCAGTGCCGATAATGCTTCGGGAGCTGCTTTTTGGGCGGCCCTACAGGAAGGGAAGAAATGATGAAATATGCATCGGTTACGGACGTCGTCCGCCGCATTAAAGAGGATATACAGAAGGATTACCGACTGCAGAGCATTGCCATGGAAGGCAACGTCATCGGTTTGAAGCAGGCATCTAACGGCCATTATTATATGAATATCCGCGATGAATCCTGTTCTCTACGAGCTATTGTCTTTCGCAGTCGGGTTACGGCTGCCGTAAGGGCCCTGCGCGAAGGGGATCACGTCGTCGTCATCGGCGCCGTCAACGTCTATGAAAAAGGCGGCGCCCTGTCCTTTATCATTGAACAGCTCTTTTCCCAGGGGACGGGATCCCTCCAGGCTCAGTACGAACAGATTAAGAAAGACCTGGAGGCCAAGGGCTATTTCGACAGTTCCCATAAAAAAGAACTGCCTCGCTTTCCCTGGCGCGTCGGGGTCCTGACTTCGGCGACGGGCGCCGTCCTGCACGACATCCGCCGCATTGCCGGAGAACGGAATCCCTATGCCGATATCGTCCTCCGGCCCATCCCCGTCCAGGGCGAAGGCGTCGATAAGACCATCGCCGCTGCCATCGATGAGATGGGCAAGCGAAAAGACTTGGACATTCTCATCGTCGGCCGCGGCGGCGGATCGATGGAAGACCTGTGGTGCTTCAACAGCCCGGCTGTCGTAAAGGCCATCTATGGAGCACAGGTCCCGGTCATTACGGCCATCGGTCATGAAACGGATACGACCTTGGCCGACTATGCCGCCGACGTACGGGCGGCGACACCGACCCATGCGGCAGAACTGGCTTTTTTCGATTTTGAGGAAGCCCAGCTCGACTTAGCCGCCTTGGCGGAACGGGCGTATGACATCATCGTGCGGCGTATCGACAGTGAAAAGCGCCGCGTGGACACCGCTGCCGGCCGACTTAACCTGCCGCACTATGAACGCTTTTTGGAAATGAAAAAGGCTCAATTGGCCTTGCTCATGGAAGGTGCCGGCCATCAGTGGCAGCGGCAGCTCGAACAAGGACAGAGCAGACTTCTGGCCTTAAAAGGCCGCCTGGACGGCCTGAATCCGGAAAACCTCGTGCGCCGCGGCTACGGCCAGCTCGTACAGGACGGAAAAATCATTACCGCCATCGACAGCGTAGCCGCCGACAAACCCCTTGAAATACAGCTCGTCGACGGTACGATTGTGACAGACGTGAAAGAGGTGAAGCGATATGGCAAGAACGACGGATAAACTGAAAAATTTTGAAAGCAATTACGAGAAACTGGAACAGCTCGTCCGCGACCTCGAAGCGCCGGATCTGACGCTGAAACAGTCCCTCGATTTATATGAAAAGGCCGTTAAATTGTCCAAGGACTGCGAAGACGCCTTGGATTATGCCCGCCAGAAAGCAGCGGCCATGGTCGATAAAGGCGACGAAACGGCTGATGTGGCAGAAGGAGTGCTGGACTTATGATGTTTAAAGACTATTTGAACGATAAAAAGAATCATATCGAAACAGTCCTTAAACAGCTTCTTCAGACGAAGCAGCCCCAGTTTGGGACCTTGTATGAATCGATGAATTACAGCCTCATGGCCGGCGGCAAACGGATCCGCCCGGTTCTCATGTTGGCGACGATCGAAGCCTTGGGGCATGATGCGGCGCCTTATACGGAAATGGCCTGTGCCCTGGAATGTATCCATACCTATTCTTTGATTCACGACGATTTGCCCTGCATGGATAACGATGATCTGCGCCGGGGCAAACCGACGAATCACGTCATCTACGGGCCGGGCATTGCCACTCTCGCCGGTGACGGCCTCTTGACCTTTGCCTTTGAACTCTTGGCTCGTCAGAAGGACATGGATCCGGATAAGCTGAACCGCTGTATTGCCGTCATTGCCGAGGCAGCCGGTCCTTCCGGCATGGTCGGCGGTCAGGCCTTTGACCTGGCGTCGGACGGCAAGATGGAAATCGGTCGGGAAGGGATGGAACTCCTCCATCGTTCTAAGACGGGAGTCATCTTCAAAGCTGCCATCGATATGGCTGCCATCGTTTCCGAGGCCGAACCGGCCGTCCGAAAGGCCCTCGATGAATACGCGACCTATATGGGACTGACCTTCCAGATTACCGATGATATCCTCGATGTCGTCGGCGACGAAGCCCTTTTGGGAAAACCCGTCGGCAGCGACCTTAAAAACGACAAGGCGACGTATGTCACCATCTTTTCCCTTGAAGAAGCGCGGCAAATGGCGCGCGATGCGGCTGATAAAGCCGTTATGGCCCTTGAACCCTTAGGGGACAAGGCCTGGTTCCTGAAGGAACTCGTCGAACACCTGCTGACCCGGGTCCATTAATGATAGGAGAGGTAAGATCGTATGCAGCATAAAGAAAGACTGGACGTACTCCTCGTCAACCGCGGCTTGTCTGAAAGTCGGGAAAAAGCCAAGGCTACCATCATGGCCGGCTTGGTTTTCGTTGACAATCAGCGCGTCGATAAGGCCGGTACCAAACTGGCCGACGACGTAGAAATTATCGTCAAAGGCAATCCCATTCCCTACGTCGGCCGCGGCGGCCTGAAATTAGAAAAAGCGATGGAAATATTTCCCATCGACCTTACGGGAAAGACGATGATGGATATCGGCGCCTCGACAGGCGGCTTTACAGACTGTGCCCTTCAGCGCGGCGCCGTGAAAGTCTTTGCTGTCGACGTCGGCTACGGTCAGTTGGCTTGGAAACTCAGGACCGATGAGCGCGTTGTCAATATGGAACGGACCAATATCCGCAACGTCACCGTCTCCGATATCGGCGAGCCCGTGGACTTCATTTCCATCGACGTCTCCTTTATTTCCCTCCTCAAAATCATGCCGGCCGTCGTGCCCCTTCTGGCACCGGGCGGCGTCATGGTATCCCTTATAAAACCTCAGTTTGAAGCCGGGCGGGAACACGTCGGCAAGGGCGGTATCGTCCGCGATATCACCGTCCATCGTGACGTCATCCGCCGCGTCGTCGACGGCATCGCCGAAAACGGGCTGTCGCCGCTGGGGCTCACGTTTTCCCCGATAAAGGGGGCCGACGGCAATATCGAATATCTGTTGTACAGCCGTAAAGATGAACCTTGTCACAACGATATCACCGATGACGTCGTCGAAGATATTGTCGGTAAATCTCATGAAATGTAGGTGATTTCTCATGCGTATCGGTATTTTTCCGAACCTTGTTAAACGCGAAAGCGCAGCGATCGTCAAAGAACTCATCCGGATTTGTGAAGCCCGGGGTCTTGAATACTACTTGCCGGCTTACGTCAGTGAGAGCTGTCAGCCGGCCTATCAGGAAATTGAAGCCGACCATTTCCGGCCGCGAATGACGATTTACGACACCATCGATATCGCCATGGTTCTCGGCGGCGACGGGACGATCCTGAAGATGGCCAATAAATTTGCTTCGGCAGACGTTCCCATTTGCGGCATCAACCTCGGTTCCTTGGGGTTCCTCTATGAAGTCGAAACGCGGAACCTCGAACAGCGTCTGGACGATATCCTGGCCGGAAAATATTTCCTCGAAGAACGGATGATGCTCCATGCCGATCTGTGCTACGAAGACGGTATGATCCAGTCTCTTCCCGATGCCTTAAATGATATCGTCATCGGCCACGGAAATGTCGGCAAATTGATCCGCGTCGACCTCAGCATCAACGGTCATTTTATTCAGCAGTATCCCGGTGACGGCCTCATTGTATCGACGGCGACGGGCAGCACGGGTTATACGTTTTCGAGCGGCGGCCCCATTGCAGCGCCGAGCGTGCCTTGCATCATGGTAACGCCAATCTGTCCGCATCTGCTCCTGAAAGTACCCCTGGTCCTGCGCGACGACGATCAGATTTCAGTTACGTCGGCCCACAGCCGCAACAGCGTCCGCGTCTCCGTTGACGGCGTGATGGATCAGGAATTGATGGGCAATATGACCCTTGAAATCCGAAAAGCCGATCACGTACTGAAACTGATTCGCTTTAACCAAAATTATTTTTATAGTAATTTATTTACTAAGATGATGGGAAATGATTGATATGTATCCATTCCGCAATGCCGTTACGGTATCGCACATGCTCCTCGATCCCTATGTCCGCCGGGCCGGAGTGATTGTCGATATGACCTGTGGGAACGGATATGATACGGCTTTTTTGGCAAAACTCATGCCGGCCGATGCCGTCCTCTATGCCTTTGATATACAGCCCTGTGCCATTGAACGGACGAAACAGCGGCTCTTGGAAGAAAAGCTGACCGACCGCGATGTCCGCTGCCAGTGTGGTTCTCATGACGAACTCTTGGAAACGGTCCCTGACGGCATCGATGTCATGGTATTCAATTTGGGCTATTTGCCGTCCGGAGACCATCGTATCCATACGGATTATGAAATAACACTAAGGGCTCTAAAAATAGGCTTGAATAAAATTGCGATAAATGGGATAATTATAATAGCAGCTTATCCCGGTACTGAGGCCGGCGCTCAGGAAGAAAGAGCGCTGCAGTCATTTTTGAAGGACGTACCCCAAGGGGCCTTTCACGTCTCGTCGTGGAAACCCGTCAATGAGGTCCACTGTCCGCCCTTATTATATGTCGTACAGAAGAGAGGGAAAGGTCATTATGAAAAGATTTCGCTACACAAAGATTAAAGAGATTGTCCAGTCCAGACCGATTGAAACACAGGAGGAATTAGCCAAGGCACTGCAGGAAGAAGGCATTGAAGTCACCCAGGCGACGGTGTCCCGTGATATCAAAGAACTGATGCTGATCAAGGTTCCGACCAGTGATGGCCATTATCGCTATGCTTTGTCGCCGGAACAGAACATGCTCATGTCCAAGAACCGCATGGCCCGTCTCTTTCAGGACTCCATCGTCCGCGTCGATTCGGCCTACAATCAGATCATCGTCCATACCCTTCCGGGGTCGGCCAACCACATTGCCGCTGCTATGGACCATGCCCGCTGGGAAAACGTCATCGGTACTTTAGCCGGCGACGATACGGTCCTGCTCATTGTGAAAGACACGGAAACAGTTCCTAAATTGATTAAATTGATCGTATCGTTGATGAAGGAATGAGGTTCTTATGCTGCAGTCCCTGCACATTCATAACTTTGCGCTGATTGAAGACCTGCATTTGGACTTAGAGGACGGAGTGACGATTTTTACCGGCGAAACAGGGGCCGGCAAATCGATTCTCCTCGACGCCATCGGTATGTTGGCCGGAAAACGGGCGTCGGCCTCCTTCGTCCGCCACGACACCGAGGGCTTTCTCGTCGAAGGCTCGTTCTTTTTTGCCGATATGCCTGCCGAATTGGCAGCCCTTTTGGCAGATAATCACATCGAAGTTGACGAGGGACAGCTCATCATCTCCCGGCAGTTCCAGCGCAGCGGAAGGGGGACCATTCTGGTTAACGGCACCTTGGTGCCGACGGCGGTCCTGCGCCGCGTAGGCGATTATCTTCTCGATATTCACGGCCAGTTCGACAACAGCCTCATCTTTAACCCTGCCTATCACGTCGCCATTTTAGACGGTCTCAATGACGACGTCCGTAAGGCCAGAGAAACGTATGACGAGCTCTATGGCACGTGGCATAAAACGGAAGGGGCCATCAAGGCCCTGCGCCGCGATGAAGGTGAAAAGGCTCGGATGCTCAGTATCCTGGCCTTTCAAATCAAAGAAATCGAAGGGGCGGAGTTAAAGGAAGGCGAAGACGACGAGCTCGAAGGGAAGATCAATAAGGCGTCCCATGCGGAACACCTGAAGGATAATCTGCGGGATGCCATCTTTGCGTTAGAAGGCGGCGAGCGTCAGAACGGGGCTATCGAACAGTTAGAGACGATTCACCGCAGCCTCGAGAAGGCCTCGACCTACGACGATACCTTCAGTGCCTTGTCGGGCAAGGTAGAAACCTTGTCCTATGAGATCGAAGATATCCATGATGCTCTTCTTCGCTATGCCGATTCCTTCGACTTCGACGAGCACGCTTTGGACGCCATGCAGTCCCGCATGGCAGCCATTGAAAAATTAAAACGCAAATACGGTGTCACCGTAGCTGACATTTTGCAGTTTTTGGCCAAAGCTAAGGAAGACTATGAACGCCTGGACCAGTCGGAAAGCCACTTGGCAAAACTCGAGGCGCAGCTGGCGAAAGAAGCGGAGGCTGTACGGCATCAGGCAGGGGTTTTACTGGATTTGCGCCATAAAGCCGATGACCGGTTCAGCAAGGTCATGACTGAGACCTTAAACAAGCTCGGTATGCCCAATAGCCGCATTGCCTTCCACATAGAGCCTATGAAGGAAATTTCACCGGACGGTGCTTCCGGCATTGAACTTTATTTTTCGGCCAATACGGGGGAAGCGATGCAGCCCTTGGCAAAAATTGCCTCCGGCGGTGAAGTCTCGCGTATTGCCTTGGCCTTGAAGACGACCGGGTCCGGCCAGGATGGCGATAAGATTATGATTTTCGATGAAATCGACGTCGGCATCAGCGGTCAGACGGGCCTTCAGGTCGCCGACCATATCCGGAAACTCGCCGGCCGAGGACAGATTTTCTGTATTACCCACTTGCCGCAGACGGCGGCCATTGCCGACCACCATTTCTTCATCTATAAGAAGGAAGCCGACGGTCGGACGGTCACCCAGGTACGCAGCCTGTCTGACGGTGAACACGTCCTTGAAATCGCCCGCATGTTTGCCGGCAACGATACGACAAAAGCCAGTATTGAAGCGGCCAGACAGATCGTACAACAGGTGAAGGGATCGTAAGGCAGCCTTCGAAGTGACAGATACAGGTTGACGAATGTCCGCGATAGGTATATAGTTAAAGATAATTTTAAAATAAAAATACGCTATCAAATCATAAAACTACAGGGGGAATCAATATGCTTCGTGTATTAGTCAATGGGGCAGACGGCCGCATGGGAAGCCAAGTCGTCAAAGCCGTTTTTGAAGATCCGGAACTGACCGTCGCCGGTGGTGTCAGTATCGACCACGTCGGGGAAGACGTCGGCGAAGTCGCAGGTGTCGGTCATTTAGGCCTTGCCATCGAAGGCGATTTTGCCAAGGCCCTTGACGATATTAAGCCGGACGTCGTCGTCGATTTTACGACTCCTGCCGTCATTTTTAAAAATGCTAAAACCTGCATAGCTCACGGCATCAACATGGTCGTCGGGACGACGGGACTTACGGCCGAACAGCGCCATGAGCTCCATGCCCTGGCTTTGGAAAAGAAGACCAGTATCTTCATTGCACCGAACTTTTCCATCGGTGCCGTTTTGATGATGAAGTTGTCGACGGAAGTTGCGCCCTATCTGCCGGACGTTGAAATCATCGAGCTCCACCACAACAATAAACTCGATGCTCCGTCGGGGACGGCTATCATGACGGCTGACAAAATCGATGAAGCGCGGAAAGCTGCCGGTGCTCAGCCGGCTCCGGACAAGACCCATGAAAGCCTGGACGGGGCCCGCGGTGCTTCTGTTGCCGGTATTCCCATTCACAGTGTCCGTCTGCCGGGATACGTAGCCCACCAGCAGGTCCTCTTCGGGGGATACGGCGAATTACTGACGATTCGTCACGATTCGATCGACCGTAAATCTTTCATGCCCGGCGTCATCTTAGCCGTTAAGAAAGTAAGCTCCCGTCCGGGACTCGTCTTCGGGCTGGAAAACTATTTATAAATAAAGAACCATGAGGAAAGGAAGTTTGTTATGACGAAAGAACCGGTAGTAGCGATTTTAGGTGCCACAGGTGCCGTAGGCCAAGAATTTATCCGCCTGATTGAAGAACGAAAATTCCCGTACAGCCAATTGAAGTTGTTGGCATCCCACCGTTCGGCCGGCAAGAAATTGACGGTCAATGGCAAGGAATATACCGTTGAAGAAGCCAAGCCGGAATCCTTCGATGGGGTAGATATCGGACTCTTTGCCGGCGGCTCGGTCAGTAAAGAACTGGGACCGGAAGCGGCGAAACGCGGCTGCGTCGTCATTGACAACTCCAGCACTTTCCGCATGGATCCCGACGTCCCCTTGGTCGTTCCCGAAGTCAATCCGGATGATATCGCCCTTCATAAGGGCATCATTGCCAATCCGAACTGTTCGACGATTATCATGCTCATGGCTTTGAAACCGATTCATGATCTGTCGCCCATCAAACGGATCATCGTCAGCACCTATCAGGCTGTGTCCGGTGCCGGGAAAGAAGGGCTCGACGAACTGCGCGAAGAAACGGAAGCTTTCTTAGCCGGTCGGGACATGGAACCGAAAATCCTGCCCAGCAAGAGCCTGCCGAAGCACTATCCCATTGCCTTTAATCTCATTCCTCAAATTGATAAGTTTGTAGAAGACGATTATACCAAGGAAGAAATGAAGATGGTCAACGAAACGCACAAGATGCTTCATGACGACTCTATTGCCATTACGGCGACGACGGTCCGCGTGCCTGTTTTCCGCAGCCATGCCGAATCGATTTACGTAGAAACGGCTGATGAATTGACCGTCGATGCCGTTCGTAAAGCCATCGATGCCTTCCCAGGCGCTCAGGTTCAGGACGATCCGGCAGCGATGGAATATCCTATGCCTTTATTTACGTCGGAAAAATACGACTGCTACGTCGGCCGTATTCGCAAAGATTTATACAATCCGAAGGCGGTCAACCTCTGGGTTTCCGGCGACCAGATCCGCAAGGGTGCAGCCCTCAACGCCCTGCAGATTGCCGAATATATGCTGGATCACGATATGATTCACTGAGATCACGATGGGAGATGAATCTTTATGTTAACCTTTCCGAATATCATCATTGCTATGATAACGCCTTTCAATCAGGACGGTTCCGTCAATTATGAAGCCGCTGTCGAACTGGCTAAGAAGTATGCCGACGAAGGTTCGGGCATCCTCCTCGGCGCTACGACCGGTGAAGGAGCCGTCATGACCGAAGAAGAAAAGCTCAAGCTTTTTAAAGTCGTTGCCGACGAATTGAAAGGCAAGACCCTTATCATGGGCAATGTCGGTACCAATAATACGGCTGAGTCCATTGCCATCGCTAAAAAGGCCGAAGCTACCGGTGTCGATCTCTTATTATGCATCGTACCGTATTACAATAAACCGAACCAGGATGGCTGTTACGCCCACTTTGCGGCCATCGCCAAGGCGACGTCCCTGCCGTTTTTCATCTACAACGTACCGGGCCGTACCGGCGGCAGTATCGAACCGGAAACGGTCTGCCGACTGGCTCGTGACTATGACAACATCATCGGCCTCAAAGACGCCAGCGCCAGCCTCGACTTCGCCGGTTACGTCGCTGCCAATGCTCCGGAAGGCTTCCACCTTTACAGCGGCGAAGACAATTTGACACTGCCTATCGTTGCTGTCGGCGGCGAAGGTGTCATCACCGTTGCCGGCCACGTCATCGGTAAGGAAATGGACGCCATGATTCAGGCCTATAAAGACGGCGACGTCAAAAAGGCCGCTGCCCTTCATCAGAAATACCTGCCCTTCATGAAAGGCGTCTTCTGCACGGTCAGCCCGGTTCCTATCAAAACCATGGTCAATATGCTCGGTTTTCCCGCCGGCCCCCTTCGCCTGCCCTTAGTCGAAGCCAATCCGGAAATCCGCGAAAAATGCCAGCAGTACTTGAAAGATATCGGAAAATTATAAGTATCTTCGATCCCTTCGCTTCGTGCGGAGGGATTTTTTTTGACGGTTTTTCTGCAAAAAGGGTATAAAAAAAGCTCACACAAAATGTGTGAGCTTTTTTCTGTGGTGACCCGGTAGGGATTCGAACCCTAGACCTACTGATTCGTAGTCAGTCACTCTATCCAGCTGAGCTACCGAGTCATAACTTATCGTTCCTGACGACTTATATATAATAACAAAAAAAGAGGAACTTGTCAATGTATTTTCGAAAAAAGCTCTTCGTTTTTGAAGGGAAGGGGGAGATTTAAAGGCCTGCCTCGAAGGACATCGGCAGCAGCCGGAAAGGGAAGAGCAGACGGTGCGCCTTCCTTTTCCGGAATATCTTACTGCACTGTGTCCTGCATCAGTTGGGTGAACAATTCCATGGCCGGGCTGACCCATTTTTTGCGTTTATACCCGCAGACGGCGGAAATGCGGGCGTCGGTCAATTCAGTCTTAATTTCTGCTAATTCTCCGCTTTGTAGTTCCTTTTCGACGGAAAAGGTCGGCAGGTAAGAAATGCCGACGCTGCTTTTGACTAAGTTTTTAACCTCTCCGCGAAAAGTCCTCTACCTCTTAAGGTGGGGGATGAACGCGGGTCTGGCGAGTTTACACAAGTAATTGAGCCAGACAGATTGGCTGCAGTGTCCTTCTATGATATAATCAGTCGTATAAGGAATAAGGCGGTGATATATTATGGAGTTAGACAATAATAATCATTCAGTATTCTTGCTTCATTACCATTTGGTCTTAGTTGTGAAATATCGACGCAAGGTATTTTCCGAAGCCATGAGTCGGTTTGCAAAAGATATTTTTGTGAGAATCGGTGCTTCTTATCATATCACCTTGGAAGAATGGAATCATGACCAAGATCACGTGCATATCCTATTTCGTGCCCATCCGAATACGGAACTGTCAAAGTTCATCAACGCCTATAAGAGCGCCAGCTCCAGACTGATCAAAAGGGATTTTCCGGAGGTCCGTCAAAAGCTCTGGAAAGAGCTGTTCTGGTCGCGTAGTTTTTGCCTTTTGACTACTGGCGGTGCTCCTATAGAAATCATCCGCAAGTACATCGAACATCAAGGACGGTGAATCGTATGAATCTGGCCTACCGCTATCGTCTGTATCCGACAATCGAACAAGAAATCCTGTTTGCCAAGACGTTCGGCTGTGTCCGGTTCATCTATAATAAGATGCTCGGTGACCGCTTAGACTATTCCCAAAAAACAGGCAAAAAGCTGAACAATACGCCGGCACAGTATAAGGCAGAATATCCCTGGCTCAAGGACGTGGACAGTCTGGCATTAGCCAATGCTCAGATGAACCTCAATCGGGCCTACAATAATTTCTGGAAAAATCCGAAGCATTTTGGCAAGCCCCGTTTCAAGTCTCGAAAGAGCGGCTGCTTCGCATATTCTACGAATAACCAAAAAGGGTCCGTACGCATCGAAGACGGCAAAATCAAACTGCCAAAAGTCGGCCGGGTAAAACTTCGCCAGCATCGTCCACTCATGCCAAACAGCACCATAAAGACCGTTACTATCCGCAAAACACCCTCTGGAAAATACTATATCAGTATATTGGTCGAGTACGAAAACCAAGTGCTCCCCATAATACCAAAGCATTTTCTGGGACTGGATTTTGCTATGAAGGGTCTTTACGTGGCTTCAGACGAACCGGATGCTGCTTATCCTGATTTTCTGCGCAAAGCCGAGAAAAAATTGGCTAAAGCGCAAAGAATCCTGAGTCGAAGGGCTAAGGACAGTAAAAATCGCGAGAAGCAAAGAAAACGTGTCGCTGTCCTGCATGAGAAAGTGGCGAATCAGCGCCGCGATTTTCTGCACAAGAAATCCCGCTTTCTTGTCGGCCGCTATGATGCTATTGGCATCGAAGATATCTCCATCAAGGCGATGGCCAAACATAAGAAAGACCGTAAATTCAGCTTCGGAAAATCCGTAGCCGATAATGGCTGGAGCCTTTTTGTGCAGATGCTTTCCTATAAGCTTGCTTGGCAGGGAAAACATCTGGTCAAAATCGACAAATGGTATCCCAGCAGCCAGATTTGTCATAGCTGTGGGGATCAGAATGCAAAGACGAAAAACTTATCCCTCCGTGAATGGACTTGCCTAAAATGCGGCACGCATCATCATCGCGATAAGAATGCTGCCATAAACATTCGCGAAGAAGCAAAACGCATAGCGCTAGCTTGAGCTTCAGATATATACCGTGGGTCGCACGGGAATCTACGCCTGTGGAGAGAGTGTAAGACGCCGTAGTTCTTCGGAGATGCAGCGCTGTTCTCGTAGAAGCAGGAAGCTCCCGCTTCTATAAGAGGGAGTACGTTCACCATGTCGATCATTGAAAGCCATCTATTTTCACAGTATCTGTCCTATGGCATCGACGGCAGCACGGCGTCGCTGACACTGACCGTCTACGGTATCGCTACCATGATAGGCGCTGTCGGGACGGGCTTTCTCGGAGCGGCTTTCAAGATGAAGAACGTCTTGGCCGGAGTCTATGCCGTGCGGGTCGGGATTTCCTTGGCCTTTCTTCTGTTGCCCAAATCGGTGGCCTTTGCCTTTGCCGCCACGGCCCTGTTGGGCCTTTCAGGGGATGCAACGGTACCGCCGACGTCGGGCATCATCAGTAAAAAGTTCGGCTCGAAAAACATGGCCGTCTTGTATGGATTTACCTTGATCGGCCATCAGATAGGTGCCTTTTTCAGCGCCTATCTCGGCGGCCTTTTCGTAGATATCGGCTGGGGCTACAGTCCTCTTTGGCTGGTCAACCTCTGCTTGGCCGCTATGGCGGCAACGGCCAGTTTCCGCATCCGTAATGAAAACGAAAGAAAAGAATATGTAGGGGAAATCTAAGGTATTTTGACGGCAAGTCGAAAGCATAAAGCCGGAGCCTTGTGAATCTGATGTTCACAAGGCTCCGGCTTTGTATAGAATCTGTTTCGTTTTACTTTCTCAGGTTCGGCGTGCAGTCGATGATGATCGTGTCTGCTTGTTTCATGACCGTGAAATTGCCCTTCGTCGAGGAGAAGGCTTTTTCCAGTGTATCGCTGTGCCATTTTTGGACGGTCATAGTCGTACCGCCGAGATTTTTCGAAGACGACGACTGTTTCTGGGCATCTTCCGGCAAGAGGTCGCTGATATTCAGGTCTTCGCCGTCTTTTAAGGCAATGGTAACCGTAACGGCACGGCCGTTTTCAAAGACGACCTGGTAGCGGCCGTTATGGAAGACGCGAATCGTATCACCCTGGGAATAGGGGTGGCCCCATTCGTCTTCCCAGGCTTTTTGCGTATCGCCGATGGTCGGCAAGGTGGCGACCGCCTTTTCTTTCGATTCAGTCTGGCTCTTCGTATCCTGATTGGATTTTGTATCCTTCGACTGCTGCTGGGTCTGGGTCTGTTCTTTTTGCTGGGAGTCCGTCGGCACGGCCGTCGAACATCCGGCAGTCAAAAGGGTAACTAACATGAGAACAATAGCAAGATAACGTTTCATAATAAACCTCCCGTTCATTAGCGGCGGCGGAGGTTGTCTCCGCCCTTATGGCGCTGTTTGTGGCGCTTGTTTCGAGTCGTTTGATAGGTGCTGGCCGGTAACTTGTCGCGATAAGTCTTCTGCCGCTTCGGCGGGGTGCTGCTGGCTTTTACTTTGACTTGTCCCGTCAGGGTGTATTTAGTGATCGTGGCCTGGATGTTGTGTTCAATCCGGCGGACCCAATCGACATCGGCTCCGGTGGCGAACATGATGGACAGGCCGTCGCTTCCAGCCCGGCCCGTGCGGCCGATGCGGTGGATGTAGTAATCGACGTCGTGAGGGACGTCGAAGTTAAAGACGTGGGTAATGCCCTCGATATCGATGCCGCGGGCGGCGATGTCGGTAGCGACCAGAATCTGGGTCTTGGCCTTGGCAAAGTCGCGCAGGACCTGGTTGCGTCGGCCTTGGGACATATCGCCGTGGAGTTCGCCGATGTTGAAGCCCTTGGCAATAAGTTTGCCCGCTAAGAGGGACGTCCGCTCTTTGGTATTGCAGAAGACGATGGCAAGGTAGGGATTCATCTCGGTCAGCATCTGGCATAATTTCGGCAGTTTCTGCTCTTCCGTCATCATGTAGATCCGCTGTTCGATATTTTCAAGGGCAATGGTATCGCCTTCGAGAATCTTCAGGACTAGGGGATTCTGCATGTGTTTTTTGGCAAGGCCCTTGATCTTATCGGGGACGGTTGCCGAGAAAAATAGGAGCTGCCGGCGTTTCGGTGTCAGGCCGATGAGGGTATCGACGTCTTCCAGGAACCCCGACTGCAGCATCTGGTCGGCTTCGTCGACGATGACCCGGCGGACCCCGCTGAGGTCAAGGGAGTTGCGGCGGCAATGGTCGAGGAGCCGCCCCGGCGTACCGATGATGACCTGCGGATGGCGATGGAGTTTTTGGAGCTGGTTTTCGATGGTCTTGCCGCCGATGAGGCTTAAGACATCGACATCAAGGGACGGGGCCAAGGTCGCGGCTACGTCAGCGATTTGGCGGGCTAATTCCCGCGTCGGTGCCAAGATGAGGACCTGCTCGGCGTGGACTTCGGTCCGGATCTGCTGCAGCGACGGCAAGAGGAAGGCCAGGGTTTTACCTGTACCGGTTTGAGCCTGAGCCAGTATATCCCGGCCTTTGAACAGGGCCGGGATGGCTTGTGATTGAACGGCCGTCGGTTCGTCGATTCCCTGCTTGTGGAGAAGCTCGGAAAGGTCCGACGTCAGGCCGAGAGATTGAAAATTTTTTGTCATATCGTGCCCTTTCTCTATAGGTGCTAACAAAGTGCTTACTAACTATTATTATTACACAAAGCCCTTGTTTGCGCAAACTTTTCTTTCCTTTGGGGATATGGTATACTAAAGTGATTTCGTTTGCATTGTTTTAGGAGGTCTTGCATAAATGAGTTGGTGGCGCGATATTTTGCGGCAGTCTGTTTTCATGTGTATTTTTATCGTCCTCATTCCCATTGGAGCCTATACGATTCACAGTGGTTCCAGTGCTATTGTGGCCGTCGTCAGTTATCTCTTCCTGTCTCTCGTCGTTCCTACGGCTTACGTCGGAGCTCAAGATGCCGTTTTTGGCCGGGAAAGGGGCCGTATTCGCCGCTGGGTCGTCGTCTTGGTCTGGCTCTTCATGCTGGCCCTTAAAGTGGCCGTCAAGGTCTATCTGGGCAGTTACTGGAAGGCGGCGCCCTTTTGGGAATGGCCGACCTTCGGTCGTGATATCGTCTTTATTCTTGCCATGTATGCTGAAATGAGCCTGGTCATGCTCGTATCCTATGGGCTGTCTTCTTTGATGCCGGGTCGAAAGGCGGTGGGATGATGCGTGTTGAATGGAAACAGAAGGGGTACGACTGGCTCAGGGCTGTTCTTTGGGCGGCCTGCGGCATCCTGCCGCTTCCCTTCGGAGCCTTTGCGTCGGGAAAGCCTTACATTGCCGCTGCGTCGATCCTCGTCTTTTTTATCCTGTCCTTTGCCGTCCCCTTGTGGCTCGGCTATCGCCGTCGTAAGGCGGGACGATACGATGACTATGCCTCGACCGGGGCGACTTTCTACGGCGGTGTCGTCGTCCTCCTCGTCGCCGTGGGCCTCTTAAACGGCCTGATTGGATCGGCTCTTTGGCACTCCTATTGGGGCATGGTGTTCTTGTTCACCTTGTGGATGCTTTTGACCATTGCGGCTCAGTACGGGGCTGCGAAAGGCATTGATTTTTGGCATGCGCGACTGCGGCAGTACTGGTATTCCCAGTTTCTCGATCCGATCTTGTTTAGCCTGCCCCTTCCTTGCGCCGTCCTGGGGATGTTCCTCTTCCCCGCTATCGGTGATTCATCGACCTCGGTGAGCCTCTTTATCGGCATTATGGCCATCATGGGCTTTTGCTTCTTAGCCATCAGCATCTTCGTCATCGCCACCTTTGCCTTCTATTTCTTTCCCTATAAGCGTTACGGCTACAGCCGAAAAGAGAAAATCGTCCATCTCCTTTCGATCGTCGTCATGGTCCTCCTGTGGGTCATGGTCCAAAATCTCTTGTTCAACAGTGATATTCGGGTCTTCGGATATATCTTCGAGGCTATGCCCATCCTGCAGAACAATCCCCTGGTCTTCGTGACGCCTTTCGTCCTGTCGTCTATCGTCATCATCGGCTGCGTGGCCCTTCGCAATGTCGTCGTTGAAACCTTATCCTGAAACAACTCCATATAAGATAATCCTCATGAGAGAGCTGTGTGTAATCTCATGGGGATTTTTTTGATACGCCGATAGGGGAAATGGATGGAAAATAAATCTACATTATGATATAATTAGATACAAAATTTTATTAGGAGGTGCAGCCACGTGAAAACAATCAGACTATTGTACCCGGACTATGTGAGCGGCGGATTGGAGACCTATTATTTTGGCGCTAACCTGATGGCTCATATTTTGCCGGAAAATGAAAACCAGCCCCTGATACGGGTGAACATCCTTCCGCCGACAGGGGAAGAAAAAAAGGTAACCGACGGTATCTATGGGAAAGAAGCAGTTGTAAGCGGGATTGTCGATGCCATGGGTAAAATCGAAGACGCACAGCCCGATAAAATCATCACCATCGGCGGGAACTGCCTGGTGTCTCAGGCTCCGTTTGACTATTTGCATGGAAAGTACGGAAATCTTGGCCTTATCTGGATCGATGCCCATCCCGACGTATCCACGACAAAAGACGGCTACCCCAATGCCCATGCCATGGTGCTAGGCTCGTTATTGGGGCAAGGGGATGCAGCCTTGTCCGCTTTGATGAAGTCGCCGGCCTTCAATCCGAAGGACCTCTTGTATATCGGCCTTCAGGACTTACATGACTATCAGCGGCAGTTTCTCGATGAGATGGGCGTCCAGTATAAGATTCAGACCGAGGCCTTTGTGACCGATCAAGAAATCAAAGCCTTTGTCCAACAATTCGATCATGTTTTGGTTCATTTCGACATCGATGTGCTGGATGAACATCTTTTCCACTCCACCTATTTTGCCAATCCCGACCTCGTCGGCGATGGTTCCGGCGGCGGAAAAATGACCCTTGAAAAACTGTCAGAGATCCTCCAAACAATCCAGGACTGCTCCGATATTGTCGGTTTTACCATTGCCGAATACCTTCCCTTTGAGGCCTATCGGCTCCATAAGATGTTTTCCAACCTAAAAATCCTTACAGTGTGACGACCCGGTGGGATATGAGCTGTCGCAGCTCCCTTATAAAGATAACCCTCATGAGCAAACGTTTCTTTGTTCATGAGGGTTTTTGCGGCCCAAAAATCGATTACGACGCCTTGGCGGATTCTTAGTGGGCTTGGTCTAAATCTTTTCGCATGAGATCGTCTGTCTGCACATCATCTCCCATGACAAAGTGGTGGGTGCTGATTTTATAAAATCCATTGGCTTTGTAGAATTGAAGGGCTTTTTCATTATGCTCCCAGACGCCGAGCCAGACATATCTTTTCTTTTGTGTCAGGGCCATGGCAATGGCTTGCTCCATCAAATAGCGTCCCAGGCCTTGTCCTTGAAATTCTCCGGATACATAGATCCTTTCAATCTCTAAGGACTCCGGGTCATTGATATCCGTCTGTGACGGGGCTTCGTTTACCTTCAGGTAAGCGGCTGCCTTTTCGTGGCAGCGCAGGATAAAGAACTTTGAATGCTTATTTTCCAATTCCCGGCGAAGCTTTTCCCGGTCAAAGGCCCGGTTCAAATATTCTTCCATATTTTTCGCCGTATTCACGGCTGCAAAGGTTTCATAATACGTTTGAATCGATAACTTGCGGAGTTCCTCTAAGTCGTCGAGGGCACATAATTTTAACGTGATATCCATTATAAATGCTCCTATCTGACGGAAAGCCTTTTTGTGCTCAAAAGGTCACTGTCGTCGCTTTTTCAAATAGTGTGTCTGTTGAAGGCTTCAGCATGGGTTCCCAGGGGCTGACCATGAGACATGATTTTTCCCCATGAGGTTCCGGTTTTTGTCGAGCCTCGTTGAAAGGCTGTAAAAAAAGGAGGCCGCCATGAGGTGGTCTCCTTTTTGATCTGTTCATTTAATTTCGATGATGGTCTGCTTCATAATTGTGAAGCGGACGACGTAGACGAGCCAGCCCAGGAAGGCGGCGAAGCTGCCGCTGAGGAAGGTCGTCGCATCGGTCGTTGTCAATGCGTATACGCAGTAGATAATCGATACGCCTGCTAAGAAAATCGAAGTATTTCGATTGCAGACTTTATTGGGAATGTTTTCCTTAGTAAGGATTGTCGTCAAGGCCCCGGCGCAAAGGATATAGGGGATGACGTTGGTGACGACGGCCAAGTTCGCCAAGAGTTCGAATTGGGCGGCCAAGGTCGGGCTGATGGTCATCAAAGCGAGGACGCTTTGCATGCCTAAGATGCAGAGCATGCCCTTGACGGGGACATCGGCGCTGGTGACTTTGGCAAAAATCTTGGGGAACAAGCCGCGCTGGGCGCTGGTCTTGAAGACGCGGGCCAGGGTGAACTGCCACGACAGGAGAGACCCGGCGCAGGAGAATACCATCAGGCCCATGACTACCTTGCCGGCCGTATCGCCGAGCATGTAGGAAAAGGCCAAGCCGAAGGGAGCACTCGATGCCAGGATTTCGGCATTGGGAACGATTCCGGCGATGACATTCGTCGAAGCGACGTAGATGACAGCGACGCTGATGGTGCTGACGAAGGTCGCAATGGGTACGGATTTTTTCGGGTTTTCCACGGCGTCCATGTTGACGGCTGCCGATTCAAGTCCCAAGAAAGACCACAACGTAAGGGCAATCGAATTTCCGACGGCATCGCCGAGACCCAGGTCATTGGGATTCCACGATGCGAGCCAGGTTGCCGGGCTGAACCAGTGCCAGCCGATGATAGAAATACCGAGAACCGGAATGATAGCGCCCCAGATGGTGATGGCACTCAGCTTGCCCGAATACCGGGAACCGCTGAAGTTGAGGGCAGCTGCAATCCACAATAAAGCGATCGTATATAGACACGTCTGAATCGGCGTAAAGGTTGTCTCAAGGAAACCGGCGCCGTAACCGACTGCCGTGATGGCAATGGCGACGTTTGCAATTACGATGGAAACAGAGTAGGCGTAATTTGCCATAAAATGTCCTATTCGCCCAAAGGCGTATTCGGAGTAACCACCCATACCGCCCGGCTTCGTTGTAAACATGCCACATCGGGCAAAGGCCATGGCGAGGGCTAAAGAGCCAAAAGAGGTAATAATCCAAGAAATGATTGAAATAGTACCGACTTCGGCAAGCTTGGTCGGCAGCATGATGATACCGGCTCCAAGCATGTTGGCAGCAGTGACGAAGGTCAGCTGGACAACAGACATTTTACGACATGTAGTTTTCATTATCAGTCCTTCTTTCGTTTAGAATGCGTATACGGCTAGAAACTTTAGCAAGTTAATTCTATCATTTTTGCAGGGAAAATTAAATAGCTTTTTGAAAAATGCTATATGTATTTAGGGCCCTTTTGACGTCGATTATTCTAAATCTGTATAGAAAATTTTACATACCGGGATAAGGGCCGGGAAAGCTAGGTTTCATCAGCTTTCCCAAGGGGTTGAAAAAATGAATTTTCAAGGAAAATAAGCGCCTTTCGAGCCTTTGGGAGGCTCTTTGTAAAGAGCTGTCCGAGACGGTTTTGTCCTGACTTTTTTTCTTTTGAAGCGAAGGTTCTTTTTCAAAGAACAAAAATTCACTGAACGTATCCAGATTTAAAGACAGGACACAATCTGTCATCAGATTTCTAACGGAACGGCGGTACGCCCGTCAAAAGGGGAGGGTATCTCCCTCATGGGAATCGCTCGGTTCGTCTCAAAAGGGACGAAAAAAGAGGATTCATCTTTGAGCAAGCCTCAGACCAAAAAGCCACTAAAAATGAATCCTCGATTCGACTGGATAAGTATATCAATATTAGGGGCAGACGTCAATAAGAAAAGGGACGTTTTGAGACAGGAAATAATTTTTTTTAGAGTCTTGAAAAGCACGATAAAAAAGAGTCCCGCACCATCATTGTGCGAGACTCTTTGTAGTTTTTACAAGGGTGATTAGTCGATGTTTTCGACGATGCAGGCCGTACCCTGGCCGCCGCCGATGCACAGCGTAGCCAAGCCGTATTTGCCGCCGACTTCTTTCAAGCCGTAGAGCAAGGTTACGAGGATACGAGCGCCCGATGCGCCGATCGGATGGCCGAGGGCGATAGCGCCGCCGTGGATATTGACTTTATCCATATCAAAGCCGAGTTCGCGGCAGCAGTATACAGCCTGAGCTGCGAAAGCTTCGTTGGCTTCGACAAGGTCGAGGTCTTTAACTTCGAGGCCGGCTTTCGCCAAGGCTTTGCGGGACGAAGGAACCGGACCGGTACCCATGATGGTCGGATCGACACCAGCCGATGCATAGCTTACGATTTTTGCCATCGGTTTGAGACCGAGTTCTTTGGCTTTGTCAGCCGACATGACGACGAAGGCTGCAGCACCGTCGTTGATGCCGGAAGCGTTGCCGGCCGTTACGGTACCGCCTTTTTTGAAGGCCGGTTTCAATTTAGCCAGGCTTTCCATGGTCGTGCCTTCACGCGGGAATTCGTCCGTGTCGATGACGACGTCTTTTTTACGCTGATGGACCGTAACCGGAACAATCTGGGATTTGAAAGCGCCGCTCTTAATAGCTTCGCAGGCTTTTACCTGAGAACGGACGCCCATTTCGTCCTGATCTTCACGGGTAACGCCGAATTTTTCAGCTACGTTTTCAGCCGTGATGCCCATGTGGTAGTCGTTGAAAGCATCCCATAAGCCGTCTTTGATCATGGTGTCGACGAGGACGCCGTTGCCCATACGGTAGCCGTAACGGCCCTTAGGAACGGCAAAGGGAGCCATGGACATGTTTTCCATACCGCCGGCTACGATGACGTCAGCGTCACCGGCTTTGATCATCTGAGCTGCCAAGGATACGCAGCGAAGACCGGAACCGCAGACTTTATTGACCGTAAGAGCCGGAACTTCGATGGGCATGCCGGCTTTGATCATAGCCTGACGAGCCGGGTTCTGGCCCTGAGCTGCCTGAAGAACGTTGCCCATGACGACTTCGTCGACGTCTTTGCCTTCGATGCCGGCACGTTTGAGGGCTTCTGCGATAACGACAGCACCTAATTCAACAGCCGGGGTATCTTTGAAACCGCCGCCGAATTTACCGATAGCTGTACGGCAAGCACTTACGATAACTACTTCTTTCATTGGAATCACTCCTTGAGATTTTTTTACGTATGAAATAAATGGGACGCATCGGTATGAGGCGAATGCGCCGCGAAAAGCATCATCATAATGATGATACCAGATAATGATATAATACACCCTCCAAAAGGAAATGTATAGACCACGTTCAGAAAATTACGTAGTCTATACATTTGATTGCTTACTATTAGGGAATAGGGGGGTAAAAACTTACAGGCGTTCTACGATAACAGCCGTGCCCTGGCCGCCGCCGATGCAAAGAGCAGCAAGACCATAGCGGCCGTTGATTTCCGGTTCAGCCATAGCGTAGAGCAAGGTGACGATGATACGAGCGCCGGAGCAGCCGATCGGATGGCCGAGAGCGATAGCGCCGCCGTGAATGTTGACTTTGTCCATGTTGAGGCCGAGTTCGCGGCAGCAGTATACGGACTGAGCTGCGAAAGCTTCGTTCAATTCGATGAGGTCCATCTGATCGACGGTCATGCCCGTTTTCTTCATGACTTTGCGAACAGCCGGAACAGGGCCGATACCCATGATTGCCGGATCTACGCCAGCCGAAGCCCAATCGATGATGCGAGCCAGCGGTTTGATGCCGAGTTCTTTTGCTTTGTCAGCGGACATGATGACGACAGCAGCTGCGCCGTCGTTGATGCCCGAAGCGTTACCGGCCGTAACCGTGCCGTCTTTGATGAAGGCCGGGCGGAGTTTCGAGAGCATATCCATGGTGCAGTCCGGACGGATGAATTCGTCTTTGTCGATGACGACGTCGCCTTTTCTCTTATGAACCGTAACCGGTACGATCTGGCTGTCGAATTTGCCTTCCTGCTGAGCTTTGTAAGCGTACTGCTGCGAACGGAGAGCCAATTTATCCTGGTCTTCACGCGTTACGCCAAAGCGGCTGGATACGTTTTCAGCCGTTACGCCCATATGATAGTTGTTTTCCGTGCAGATCAAGCCGTCACGAAGAAGAAGATCTTCGAGAACGCCGTTACCCATGCGATAGCCGCGGCGGCCTTTCGCGATGGAGTAGGGAGCATTGGACATGGATTCCATACCGCCGGCAACGATGATATCAGCGTCGCCGAGTTTGATCTGCTGCGAAGCCAAGGAAATGGCACGCATGCCGGAACCACAGAGTTTATTTAATGTGAAAGCTGGAACTTCCTGGGGAATACCCGAATGAAGGGCAACTTGACGGGCTGTGTTTTCACCGCAACCGGCTTGGAGTACATGACCCATGATGACTTCGTCAATCTGATCGACAGGGACACCTGCGCGTTTGATTGCTTCAGTAACCGCAGCAATACCGAGGTCTACAGCGGTAATATCTGCGAATTGGCCATTGAAGCTGCCGATGGCCGTACGGCAAGCACTTACGATAACAGCATCTCTCATTAGAAAAACCATCCTTTCTGACATGAAACAAAATATAGAATAATATAGTATATTAAGCCTTGATTGACGGAGCCGCCGCTTACGCAGCTCCTTGGGGGTTACGTTGAAATGAAGAATTTGAGTTCTAAATTTCACAATCTCCATGTCTATATAGTACATTTTTTCACAAGTAAATGCAAGAGGAAAATGGATTTTTGCTGTGCCGAATAATCATGATAAAGGAAGAGACAGCGAAAAGAAGAATGAACACCCCAAATAGTTCGCCATGCATATCATTTTGGCAAAAACGCCTTTCAGGAGACATCCTTGGCATGGCTTTTTACCGGAGAACAGTACCTATAGAAGTATATATAAATATATACCTCTATAGGTACTGGGAAGTTTCCTTAATCCGTCTTGTTACATGCATCTATATGTTATATAAAGTGGGGGCTGTAGGACGAAATATCCATAAGGATCGTTCAAAGGAATCGCATCGAAAAAAAGACAACTAAAAAAGCGACTCCACAATACGTGAGGTCGCTTTTTCAGGCATTACAGTCGGACATATTAAAGAAGGTGTGCAATGAAGCTGTACGAAAGCAAAGCACCCATGGAAATAATGATTTTTGCATTTGCACTTAAGTTCATGATTCTCCCTCATTTCTTCTTTATAATATGCCAGCCTAATATTTTAAGTTATTACTGGATAATGACCGGCTGGTGTTTGATCTCTTTATCTATAAATATAATAACGCGTGATTAAAATAAAATCAATAGCTGAAAAATGCAATTGTAGGGGGTTAACATGCTTTGAATGCAAAAATAAGCGCATAAAATAGAGAATATCAAGCGAAAAGCGGAAAAATATTTTCGCGTATTAGGCAAAATAATCATTTCTCAAGAAAAAATAAATCAAGAAAAAAGTGAATAAAATGATTATTTATTCAAAACCGAAAAATGTTAAATTTTACGTTTAAATAAAGGTGTGACTTAAAAAATAAAATAAGATAATGGTGAGATAAGTATTGGCAGGAGCGTAAAGAATGTTCTATAATGAATATAATAAAGGAAAGGGCGGCAGTCTCCCCTATATACCATTAAGACTGCTGCCCATTGTTATGATAATATTAGGAGGAATATAATGGGATTTTTCGACGCGTTTTTTAAAGAGCAGCAGCGCACGAAGAGCGAAGAGATTTATGATCGTGCCCTGCAGATCTTTAATTCACCTCAGCTGCAAAACGAGGCCTTGTCAGCGGAACTTGCTCGAGAAGTACTTGCCGGCGAAGACTGCGATCAGGTGAGCGGGGCTTACGGCCGATTTGGCCATGATGTGACCAATCCCATTCCCGTCAACGGGCCGAGTGGGGAGTTCGTCTACTTGTCGCGCCTGCGCCTGCGGCGGACGGGGTCGATGGTCTTTTTCCATAAAGTCGGACAGATCGGGCGCATCCATGTCTTTGAACTGACCAACGTCAGCGGTCACTTTGCCGACCGGCTGTACGTCGACATGTATCATCCCCGCTGTTCCCGCCTCTATCCTGAAGGCTATACTCTCGAGCGGGAAGCCGTCTTTCCTCGGGGCGTGACGACGACTGTTGCCGATTTTCCTAACGGGCTCTATAAGTCCATCAAGAAGGAAGCGAAACTGCGTCTGGGCATCGACGTGGCCGAACAGGAAAGTGCCCGCATCGACGCGGCAGCCGCTCAGGAATCCCTTGCCGCTCTTCCGGCAAAAAACGTGACGGCTGTGCCGTCTGAACCATTGAAATAAGGCTGATCTATGGTATAATTACTACACAGCTTATAATGTTATGATATTAGGAGGGTCACTGATGAGAGACTTACCGAAAGCGCATGAAACGTGGCGCCACTTTAAAAACAATACTTATGAAATCATTACGCTTGCCGAACACACGGAAACGGGTGAAAAGTTCGTTATCTACAAAGCCCTGCATGATACGATGAAGACCTATGCCCGCCCGTTGAAAGATTTTATGAGCGAAGTCGACAAAGAAAAATATCCTCGTTCGGAACAGGAATATCGCTTCGTTAAGATTAAATAATCTTGACAGTTTCGAAAAGTGCTGATATAATATAGAACGTTGAAAATAAAGCAGAAGCTATCCGCTTCTCACCTTACACGACGATGGTGTCACTAGGGTCTATGACGGAAACGTAGAGCGGATAGTCATGCTATCCGTTCTTTTTTTATTCGGAGGTGAAAGACAATTAGTAAGGAATTACGTATCAACGATCAAATCAGAGCCCGTGAAGTTCGCGTGGTCAGTGATTCTAACGAACAGCTCGGTGTCATGTCTCTTCGTTCTGCCCGTCAGATTGCGGAAGAACGGCGTTTGGACTTAGTAGAAGTCGCACCGAATGGCAAGCCGCCTGTCTGCCGTATCATGAATTACGGAAAGTACCGTTATGAACAGCAGAAGCGCGAAAAGGAAGCTAAGAAAAAACAGAAGGTCTTGACATTGAAAGAAGTAAAGCTTCGTCCCAATATCGAAGATCATGACTTCTACGTTAAAATGAAAGCTGCCCAGCGTTTCTTGGGTGAAGGCAGCAAAGTAAAGGTTACCATCATGTTCCGCGGCCGTGAAATGAGCCATCCGGAACTGGGCCGTGATTTGCTGGTTCGATTCGCTGATGAATTGAAAGACACCGCCCATGTAGAAAAAGAACCTAAAATTGAAGGCAGAAACATGACCATGGTCATTGCTGTCAACAAGAAGTAACAGGAGGACAATTATTATGCCGAAAATCAAAACCCGCCGTGCCGCGGCAAAACGTTTTAAATCAACTGCTACAGGTAAGATCAAACGCATGAAACCGTACAAGAGCCATATCTTGGAAAGCAAGACTGCAAAACGGAAACGTAACCTGAGAAAAGCTGCACTCGTATCGCAGTCCATGACCGGCGTCGTTCGCAAGATGTGCCCGTTCATCTAATTACAGACAGTAAATTTTTTGACATAGACTCGGAGGAATAGACTAATGGCAAGAATCAAAGTTGGCGTTACAGCACACGCTCGTCATAAAAAAATCTTAAAAATGGCTAAGGGCTATCGCGGTACCCGCAGCCGTCTCTTCAAAAAAGCTAACGAAAGCGTCATGAAAGCGCTCTACTACGCTCGTCGTGACCGTCGTGCCAAGAAACGCGAATTCCGTAAATTGTGGATCGCTCGTATCAACGCAGCTACCCGTGCAAACGGCCTCAGCTACAGCCGTTTCATCTATGGTCTGACCAAAGCCGGTGTCATCGTAAACCGTAAAATGTTGGCAGATCTTGCTGTCAATGATGCTGCTGCCTTCACGAAACTCGTCGAAGTTGCCAAAGCTCAGTAATCTTAACATAAAGAGGATGACGACAAAGTGGAAATCATTTTGTCGTCATCCTCTTTTTATGCCCTTTTATAGGCGGCCAGGGGGCCGAGGAAGTTCCTGCGATAAAGTCTGGCCATCTTGCCGGGAAACAGGTACAATATAGATAGATTTATAAGAAAGAACAAGGAGGACGTACGATGGAAGATATAAGAACGCTGGCCGTAACCTATCATCAGGCCGGCAATAACTGCGCAGAAACGGTGGTCAAGGTTTGTAATGACAGCTTGGCTTTGCATCTTCCCGATGAAACGCTGCGCATGGTATCCATCCTCGGCGGCGGTGTCGCCGGCTCCGGCTGTCTCTGCGGGGCCTTGAACGGCGCTTGTCTCGTCTTAGGCAGTCTCGTCGGCCGGACGCAGCCCGAGGAAAAGACAAAGGCTGAAATCAATCAGCCCGTTCGGGAATTTCAGAAAATTTGGAGCGACCGCTTCAAAGCGACGTGCTGTCGTGTGTTAAAGAGCCCTGCCAATGGCGGTCCCGTGTCCTGCGAAACGTTGATGGCCGACACGGCAGTCATGGTCGTCGATTTCATTCGCGAGAAGAAACTGGCCTAGGGCCTTTGATTCATGTTACCGGTGCGGCCGAGTCGGATGGATGCCCCGATTTTCTTGACTTTTTTGTGGGATATGGTACAATAAACAAGTCGGGTCAACGGGGCGTAGCGCAGTTTGGTAGCGCGCTTGGTTCGGGACTAAGAGGTCGCAGGTTCAAATCCTGTCGCCCCGACCATTTTATATATCGGTATTTATCCCGAGAATACAGTAAGCGATATATAAAGCATGGAGAGCTGTCCGAGTGGCTGAAGGAGCATGATTGGAAATCATGTATAGGGCGAACGCTCTATCGTGGGTTCAAATCCCACGCTCTCCGCCATACGACGCCATAAGAGACTGTCACATGAACTTTTTTCATGGGCAGTCTTTTTTTGTTGCCTAAAAAAGAAAGGTTGCCGGAAAATGCGGTTCACAGGCCGATTCTTTTATGATAAAATAAGAAACCATAACAGAGGGAAAGAAGGCTTATGATGAGTGCTATCAAAAGGGAAGTGGCAGCTTTTATCGCTGCCCATCGAGTGGATGATTTTATAATGACGCCCGTGACGATGCGGGAAGTATCGCTTCGGACGGCGCAGGAACAGATGCTGCCCAAAGTTGAGATGGCGGCCGTCGTCGACGGCGTTCTTGACGGCTGCCCAGCCTATCTGGTGCCGGTTCGCGTTTACATTCCCCATACGAGTCGGCCCTTGCCGGTTTTGATCTATTACCACGGCGGCGGCTTTGTCATCGATACCGTCTCGGTCTATGATCCCGTCTGCCGCCGGATTGCCAAGGCGACGGACCATATCGTCATCTCTCCGGAATATCGCCTGGCTCCGGAAAATCCCTATCCCGCCGCCTACGACGATGCCTTAGCCGTGGCCCGGCAGGCCCTTCCCTTTTTGGAGGCCAAGAACATTGCCTACGAAAGGGATGTGACCTTGTGCGGCGACAGTGCCGGTGGCTGCATGGCCGCCTTTGTCAGCCAAAAACTGCAGCATGAGACAGACTTTCCCTTGAGCCATCAGATTTTAATCTATCCCCTCCTTGACTTTACCGGTTCCTTTCCGTCGTGCCAGGAAAACTGCTGCCCCGAAACAGGGTTTTCGGCGGAGAAAATGACCTGGTATTTCAACCAGTTCTTCCGTGGCCGTGACGAAAAAAGGGCGGCGTCGCCCCTTTTTGGCGAGTTGACGCCGTCCATGCCGGAGACCTTTGTCGTTACGACGTCTTTTTGTCCCTTTCATGACGAAGGTTTGGACTACATCCGCCGCCTCAGGACCCTCGGAGTCCGGGCGGAGACCTATAATTACGACAATATGGTTCATTCCTACCTCAACTTTGAAAAGATTTGCTACGAGGAAATCGACGATACCTATCAGCGCATGGCAAAGTTTTTGCATGATTGAAAGGAATTGCTTATAATAGAACTAAAAAAGTCTGCTTGTGTATACGGAAAGGATGTGTCATTTTATGAAAAAACGCCTTTGCCCGGAATGTGGTAAATGGGTCGACGTGGAAGGGGATTTTTGTCCTTTTTGTGGAGCAAAACTCCCTGAAATGGACCCAGATGAACCGATTATCGACGAAGAAACGGGGACCGAGACCTTTGATCACGAACGGACAGCCGCCGAAGAACCGGTTATCGACGAAGAGACCGGGACTGAGACCTTTGCTCATGAACGGGTAGAATCGATCGAACACCCGGAACTGATGGAGGGCGATGATTTGCCTCCTGTCGTACCGCCTGATCGACCGACACCGCCGCCGTTTCAGGAAAAGTCATTTTTTGCTCGCCACGGCAAAGTCCTCGTGGGTGTCATCATCACCTTGGTCGTAGTCATTGCCGGAGCCGTCGGTATGTATTTTTACGGGGCTCATCAAGATGACTATACGAAAGATGCCGTCGCCCTCTCGCAGCAGTTGACGACAGAAAATGAGTCCGTCACCGATGCCGCTAAACTCCTCAGCCAGCAGGGCCAGGGGAATGGTTCCGAGTCACTGATCAAGACCTTGGAAACGAGTCGGGCCAATGTGGAAAAAATAGCCAAGAATTACAATCCCCAAAAGATCCCCGACCAATATGCCAGCGATGACCAGGCCATCCGCGAAGTCATGCGAAATCAGATGGCTCTCTACGATAAGGCCATTGCCATCGCCAAGGCGCCGACCGATGCCGCCGTTAACGATAAACTGAATGATATGCTCACCCAGTCCCAGAATGCCAAGAAAATCGCCCGCACCATCCAAATCCCGGGGGCTGACTTTACGGCCGCCGTCGACGACGATGCTGCCGTTTCCTACCTCGAAAAATATGTGGCAAAAGTAAAGAAGGATGAGGAAGAGAAGAAGGTAAAGGCCAATCCGGACAAGCAGATTCTCTCATCCTACGCCAGCAGTAAGGATTTGTTCAACGACGATATCAATAAGCTTACCGATGATATCAACAACTATTTGAAGGATCACAAGGATTTCAAAGACAGCCGGGAATTTAACAACCGGGCCAATACCTTGTACCTCCAGATTTCTAAGACACGCAGTCAGCTCGAAAGCGATTCGTCCATCGAAAATACGGCCATGAAGTACAAGCTCGATGCCTTGTTTAAGGCCCAGCAGGATCGGCTTCGCGGCCTCTATGACGGCGTCAGCTCCAGTCAGAAGGGCGAAGACTACCGCCCGGGCTTCCAGCGCGGCCAAGCGGCAACCGATCGCTATGACAAATTGAACAGCGAGTGGAACAGCCTGTAAGAAACTTTCTCCATAACCAAAGAGGTTCAGCGACACGATGATCGCTGAACCTCTTTTTTGATTTCTTTTTTTATTGTTTTACTTTTTTCATCGAAAGCCCGATGCGGCCGCGGTCGGCATCGACACTGATGATTTCTGCGTTTATGATGTCGCCGGTGTGGACGATGTCCGTGGGATGACGGAAGGGATGGTTGCTGAGCTGGGACCGGTGGACCAGGCCCGGCGTCTTGATGCCGAAGTCGACGAAGGCACCGAAATCGACGACGTTCTGGACCGTGCCGCGGACGACGGTACCGACCTTGAGATCGGCGAGGGACATGACGTGCTGGCGGGTAAGGGGTTTGGGGAACTCGCTGCGGACGTCACGGCCGGGCTTACGGAGTTCTTCGATAATATCCTTGATGGTCGGCTCGCCGGCACCGAGGGAGGCCGCCAGTTTCGGGGCGGCGTTGCACTGGATCTTATCGCGTAGGCCTGCCATTTTTTCCGGTTCCTTCAAATCGTCGCGGGTCAGGCCGTACTGGCCGGCAATTTGAGCGGCCAGGTCATACGATTCGGGATGGACCGACGTATTGTCGAGGGGCTCTTCGCCGTCTTTGATGCGCAGGAAGCCGGCGCATTGGGTAAAGGTAGCCGGTCCCAGGCGGGGAACGTTTAGAAGTTCCTGACGGTTTTTAAAGGGACCGTTTTCGTTGCGGTAGGTGACGATGTTGCCGGCCGTCGAAGTGGTGAGACCGGCGATGTACTGGAGGAGGGCGGCTGAGGCCGTATTGAGGTCGACGCCGACGTAGTTGACGACAGAGGTTACGGTTTGATCGAGGGCCGTCGTCAAATCCTTTTGGTTGACGTCGTGCTGATACTGGCCGACGCCGATCGAAGAGGGATCGATTTTGACCGATTCGGCCAAGGGATCCTGGATGCGGCGGGCGATGGAGACGGCACCGCGGATGGTGATATCCAGGTCGGGCAGTTCTTCTCGGGCCAGTTCTGATGCCGAGTAGACCGAAGCGCCGGCTTCATTGGTGATGACGTAGCGGCAGCTCAGGTTGTAATTCTCGATGAGCTGGGAGACGAATTGTTCCGTTTCATAAGAGGCCGTCCCGTTGCCGATGGAAATGAGGGTGACGCCGTGGCGGCGGATCATATTGGCCAAATCCTTAGCGCTCTTTTTCTTCTGCGCCTCCGAATGGGTCAGGTAATAGGTCCCGTAGTCGAGGACCCGACCGGTGGCACTGATGACAGCGGCCTTGCAGCCCGTGCGAAATCCGGGGTCGAGGCCCAAGATGATCTGTCCTTCAAAGGGCGGCTGCAAGAGGAGGTGGCGGAGATTTTCGGCAAAGACGTCGATGGCCTGCTTTTCGGCCTGGGCCGTCAGTTCATTGCGGATTTCCCGGTCCATTTGCGGGAAAATCAAGCGCTTGTAACTGTCAGCAGCGGCACTCTTGATGATGGCTTCATACGGCGAATGGCGCTCCATGACTAATCGGCACAGCATGTCGATGTGCTTGTCTGTCGGTTCCTTGAGGGTGACCTTTAATTTCTTTTCATTTTCGCCGCGGTTGATGGCCAGGACCCGGTAACTCGGAAGACGGGTGATGCGCTCGCTGAAATCGGCGTAGGTCAGCATGGGACCGGCGTCTTTTTCGTCGACTTGGAGGCTGCAGGTAAGGCGGGCTTCCTGCCAGAGGCTGCGGCGCAGTTTTTGACGGAAGTCGGCTCGTTCGGAGAACCGTTCGGCTAAGATATTGGCCGCCCCTTGGATGGCGTCTTCGATTGTCGGGACATCATCATTAAGAAAGGCCTTGGCCGCTTCTTCCGGAGACGGTCCTTTGGGATTTTGCTCAGCAAAGAGCTTGGCCAGGGGCTCGAGGCCGGCGTCACAGGCCATGGATGCCTTGGTACGCTTCTTCGGTTTGTAAGGAAGATAGATGTCTTCGACTTCTTGGAGCTGACGGGCTTTGGAAAGGGCCTTTTCCAGTTCGGCATTCCAGCATCCCTGGTCTTCAATCGATTGGCGTACCGTTTCTTTGCGGCTGGCAAGAGCCTGTTCATAGGCGTACTGTTCCTGGATACAGCGCAGCTGGACTTCATCCAGTGTTCCCGTCGCTTCTTTTCGATAGCGGGCGATGAAGGGAATCGTATTTCCTTCGTCGAGAAGGGAGAGGGCAGCCTGCACCTGCTGAGGACGGACGCCGAGGGTACGGGCAATTTCAATAATCATCGTTTCGTCAGTCATGAATTCATTCCCTCCATAATGTATAGTTAAGATTGCTTATTTTGTAAGAGAAACTTTACACAAGTCATTGAATTTTCTCTTAATAACCGTTATAATATAATAAGGATATTCTATTTTTTGACCATGTAAATTACTCATGTAAGTCCATGTGGAATAAAGCTAGAATGTCTTATTATACCATACTTTTCAAAGAAAGGGGGGATAAAAATGGAAATTGCTGAAGTTTTACGAAAAAACGGTTATAAAGTAACACCGCAGCGGCTGGCTGTCTATGATGCGATCATTCACAACCCGATGCATCCCAATGCCGAAGCTATTTACAAAACCTTACAGCCGAACTACCCGTCTATGAGTATGGCCACGGTATATAAAACCATGGAAATTTTTGCTAAAATAGGTGTCGTACAAGTCTTGCAATGTGCAGAAGATGCCCATCGTTATGATTATAACACGAACCCTCACGCTCACATTCGCTGTGAGAAGTGCAACCGCGTCATGGATATCGACTTGGATCAGAAGCATCTGAGTCAGTTGGCTGCCGAACAGACTGGTTTTACGGTCAATGGTGTAAGTGTTTCGTTTGTCGGTGTTTGCCCGAAATGTCGGGAAAAATCGTAATATGTTGTAACGTCTGTTTTCGCTGCTGTCGCACGAGACCTGTCGGTTTTGTGCGGCAGTATTTTTATATATAATAGTATATGATCTCAACGAGAAGAAAGGAAATGTTATGCTGCATATTGGTTGTCATCTGTCGGTGTCACAAGGATTTTTGCATATGGGTGACGAAGCTTTATCTATAGGAGCCGATACGTTCCAATTTTTTTCGCGCAATCCGCGGGGAAGTAAGGTGCGAAAACTCGATATCGACGATATGGAAGCTTTGAATGAACTCATGAAGAAGCACCATTTTGCCCCAATCTTAGCCCACGCTCCCTATACCTTAAACGGCTGCTCCCAGACCGAAAAGACCCGGGAATTTGCCCGTCAGGCCATGGCCGATGACCTGCGCCGCCTGGAATACCTCGATAACTGCCGTTATAATTTCCATCCCGGCAGCCACGTCGGCCAAGGGCCGGAAAAGGGCATCGACCTCATTGCCGACATGCTCAATACCTGCATGTTTCCGGAGCAGAAGACGACGGTCCTCTTAGAGACCATGGCCGGCAAGGGGACGGAAGTCGGGCGGACCTTTGAAGAATTGGCGGCCATCATCGATAAGGCCGTCATGAATGATAAAATCGGCGTCTGCCTCGATACGTGCCACGTCTTTGACGGCGGCTACGACATCGTCCATGAGCTCGACGACGTCCTCCTGACCTTCGATAAGGTCATCGGCCTCGACCGGCTGAAGGCCGTCCACATCAATGACAGCAAGAACGAACTGGCCAGCCATAAAGACCGCCACGAAAAAATCGGGGAAGGCCATATCGGTATTGCCGCCTTTGATGCCATCGTCAATCACCCGGCCTTGCGCTCCCTGCCGTTTTATTTGGAAACGCCTAATGAACTCGACGGCTATGCGCGGGAAATCGCACTGCTTCGCTCACTTCAGACTCCGGAATAGAAGTAGATAAAGGGGATTTTTTATGCGTATATTACATACTGCCGACTGGCATTTAGGAAAACTATTTTATGGTTCGTACCTGACGGAAGAACAGGACTATGTATTAAAAACTCAGCTCCTGCCCCTCATTAAAGACGAGGGCATCGATGCCGTTGTCCTTTCCGGTGACGTCTATGACCGAAGCCTTCCGCCGACGGAGGCGGTCGCCCTCTTTGATGAAATTGCGACCAAAATCACGGCCGAACTGAAGGTCCCGTTTCTCGTCATCAGCGGCAATCACGACAGCGCGGCACGCCTGTCCTTTGCCAGCCGAATCCTGTCTTCACAGGGCCTTTATATCGCCGGTGAATTAGACCGCATGACGGATCCCGTAGTCTTAGACGATAAATACGGCCCTGTCGCCTTTTTATTGGCCCCTTATGCGGAACCGGCTGTCGTCCGCCATTTCTTGGGTGACGACAGCCTGCGCAGCCATGAGGCGGCCCTTTGCGCCCTTCTTTCGTGGCAACAGGAAAAGATTCCCGACGGCATGCGGACGGTCTGTGCCGCCCATGCCTTTGTGGCCGGTGGCCTTGCCGGCGACTCAGAGCGTCCCTTGTCTATCGGCGGCAGCGATCAGGTCGGAAGTGACTTGTTCACGTCCTTTTCCTATACGGCTCTGGGCCATCTTCACGGACCGCAGCAGATTACGGTGCCGACCATCCGCTATGCCGGAAGTTTGCTGAAATATTCCTTCGGCGAAGCTCGACAGAAAAAGGGGGCCGTCGTCGTCGACCTCGATGGGGACGGCAAGGCCGATCCCGTCTTCTATGAATTTACGCCCCGTCATGACGTGCGCATCGTCAGCGGCTCCTTTGAAGACGTCATGGCAGCTTCCGACGATCGGCCCGACGATTTTATCTTGGTACGCCTGTCGGATCAACAGCCAATCCTCGACGGCATGGCCAAACTGCGGCGAAAATACCCCAACGCCATGGCCCTTGAAATGCCAAACCGCAATACAGAAGGTGGCGGGCAGCGGGACTTTAACCTCAGGCAGTCGACGGGACAGGAACTCTTTGACAGCTTCTCCAAGGCCATGCGGCCCGACCAGCCCTTGACCGAAGTCGAAGAAGAATGCGTCCGCCAGTTGTGGAACGAGTTAGAAAAACGTGAACAAGGGGGCTTATCATGATTCCCATTTACTTAGAAATGAAGGCCTTTGGCCCCTATGCCGGGACGGAAATCGTCGACTTTCGCCGGTTGAAGGATCATAAATTATTTCTCATCTACGGACCGACCGGGTCCGGTAAGACGACGATTCTCGATGCCATCTGCTACGCCCTCTACGGAAGTACCAGCGGCGACATCCGCACCGGCTCCTATATGCGCAGTGAATATGCCACGCCGGACGAGCCGACGTCGGTCTCGTTCCGCTTTGCCATCGGCCAGAAATATTACCGCATCGACCGCAGTCCGGAACAACAGATCGCCAAAAAAAGAGGCGATGGACTGAAGAAGGCCTCGGCCCAGGCTGCCTTGTACGAAACCGATGAAGACGGGGCTGATGAAAAACTCTTGGCCGCTAAAAACGTCAACGCCGCCGTCGAAGGGCTGTTGGGCTTTAAAGCTGACCAGTTCCGACAAGTCGTCCTCCTGCCCCAGGGCGACTTTCGAAAACTCTTATTGGCCAATTCCGGAGAGCGTCAGCAGATCATGCAAACCTTATTTCATACCCAGTCCTATGCCAAGCTTCAGGCACTGGCTAAAGAACGCCATGACGAACTGGAAAACCGCCATGAACAGGTGGCCCGCGATCGGGAACAATGTTTGCTCAATCTCGGCGTCGACGATGAAGGGAAAATTTCGGAACGAGAGCAGGAATTTCGGAATCAGGAAGCTTCCGTGTCCGAAAAGTGGCACAAAGCCGAAGCTGAGCGCAGTGCTCGGCAGAAAGACTTTCAGGCAGCCCAGGCCTTGGAAGCTCACTGGAAACTGTGGGAGCAGAAACGGCAGGAAGCAGCCAATCTCGATGGCCAAGCAGGGGTTTTTCAGGATAAGCGGAATAAGATTGACGTCTTGAGAAAAGCCGAGGTCTTAGCCGAACCCTGCCGCCACCTCGATGAGCTGGAACGGGAAGGGAAGGCTGCCGCCAAGGCTGCTGACAAAGCCAATGAAGCGGCCCGGCAAGCGGCTGTCGACTTGAAGGCCGCTAACGAGAAGATGGAAAAACTTTCTAAGCAGGAAGGGGCCTATAAGGCGGCCGGAGAAGAACGAATCAAGCTGACCAATCTCAAGGGCAAAGCCGATTCTTACTACGACCAGTGCCAACAGGTCCAAAAACTTCGGTCAGAAGCAATGGCTGCCGAACAGGCCTGGAAGAAGGCTAAGGGCGAAACAGAATCGGGAAAAAAGGATTTAGAAAAAGCCCGCGTCGCCTTGTCGGCCTTGTCTGAAAAGGCCGTTCTTGCTGAACAGGTGAAGCAGCAGTGCCGGACCTTGGAAGAAAGGGTAGCGCGAGAAAAAGAAGCCGCTGCCCTGGACTTTCAGAAGTCAGACAGTCAGAAACAGTGGCAGCAGCTTCAGCAGTCGTTAGAAAAAGCCGTTCAAAAGGCACGGAACGACCGCGTCGACTATGAAAGCGTCCGGACCTCCTTCTTACAAGCCCAGGCTGCTGTCTTGGCATCGGAACTTACGGACGGGATGCCGTGCCCGGTCTGTGGGGCGACCGATCATCCCATGCCTGCCATTCCGCCCGAGGATTTACCGACGCGGGACGACGTCGAACGGCGTCAAAGATTGGCCGAAACGAGCGAACAGGTGCGGCAAAAGCTGGAAGTCGACACCAAGGCCGCTGAAACGGCCTATAAAGCCTTGAAAGGTCAATACGACCGTCTCCGTCAGCAGTATCCGCAAGACGTCTCCTTGAAAGAACTGGAAGCTGAATTGAAAGCGGCGCAACAGACACAGGCAGACCTTGAAAAGGCACTGGCCCAAGGAGAAAATCTTCGCAAGGCCGTTTCCGATGGCGAGACGAAACTCAGCCAATGGGAAGAGACCGAAGAAGCGGCAAGAAAGGCCTTAGAAGAGGCCAAAACGAGAGCCGTCAAGGCCGGCGAGACCCAGGCCCATTTGGAAGCGGAACTGCCCGAGGCCTATCGCGATCCCAAGGAACTCAGCCGCCGTCTGGCCGAGTTGACGCAGCATCTTAAAGACTATGAAGAAGCTCTTCAGAAAAGCCGGGATCATCTGGTAAGCTGTGAACGTCAGGGAGCTCAGCGCCAGGAAGAAGCCAGAAGCCTCACCCAGCAGGTCCTGACCCTGCGCAGTCGATTCAAACAGGACTATAACGACCTCGGCCAACGGGTACTGGCAGCGGGCTTTGCCTCCGTTCGTGCCTGCCGGGACATGCAGCCGTCCGTAAAGGACATTCCCGTCCTGGAAGCCGAAGTCCGTCAATATGAGACCAAGCTGCAGCAAGTACGAGGCCAGCTCGAACAGGAAAAATCAGCCATCGACGGTAAGCCACGTCCCGATGTCCCGGCTTTGGAAAAAAACTTGGCTGAAGCTGAAAAGACGAGCCGCGACCTTGCCGAAGAAAGAGGACGACTGTCGGCGACTTTTTCCCAGTGGCAGCAGGAAAAGAAGAAGCTCCTGGCCCTCGGTAAGGATGAAGCCGACCTCGTCGAAGCCTACAAAACCGTCGGCGCCGTCTACGACCTCATTGCCGGCAAGCAGACGGGGATTAACTTCGAACGCTATGTCTTAGGGGCCCTCCTCGACGACGTCTTGGCCGCCGCGAATGAACGGCTCCAGGCCATGAGCCGTCAACGCTATACCCTGCAGCGTTCCCAAAGTTGGGATGATAAACGGGTTAAACAGATCGGCCTCGACATCGAAGTCTACGACAACTATACGGGCTATGCCCGGCCGGCCAACACCCTGTCCGGCGGCGAGACCTTCTTGTCGTCCCTGTCCCTGGCCTTGGGGCTGGCCGACGTCGTCCAGGCTTATTCCGGCGGCATTCACCTCGATGCCATCTTTATCGACGAAGGCTTCGGTACCCTCGACAGCGAGACCTTGGACTATGCCTTAAAGACCCTGGCGTCGCTTAAGAGCGGCGGCCGCCTGGTAGGCATCATTTCCCATGTGCCGGAATTAAAAGAGCGCATCGACGCCCGTCTGGCTATTCATAAAACCGATCGAGGCAGTACGTCGTCCTTTGAATTTTCCTAAGCCCGTCTCTATATTGTTGAATTGACGGAAAAAGTATATAATAAGGCATAATCGAGAGAGGAGGGACGGAATGTCCATTCAAAAAGTACGCGACTATTTTTCTCAGTGGGGAATAGAAGAGAAAGTCATGGAACTGACCGAGTCCAGTGCCACCGTCGAAGAAGCGGCAGCAGCCCTTCATACGGAAGGTCGGCGCATTGCCAAGACCATGTCGTTTCTGGTCGGCGACCAGCCGATCCTCATCGTCTTTGCCGGCGATGCCCGCGTCGATAACCATAAGTACAAAGAGCGGTTCCATAAAAAGGCGTCCATGATCAAAGCCGACGCTGTCGAAGGGCTCATTGGCCATCCCGTCGGCGGCGTGTGTCCCTTTGCCATCAACCCCGGCGTCGACGTCTATCTCGATGAATCACTCAAACGATTTCAAACAGTCTTTCCGGCCTGCGGCACGGCCAACAGCGCCATCGAACTGACCCTGGACGAGCTGATGACCTATTCCAAGGCCATCGAATGGGTCGACGTATCCAAGGGCTGGCAGGAAGAAAGCATTTAACAAAGGGGGTTACACCATGCAGTTTACGTTTAAACACACCAATTTTAATGTATTAGATCTCCAGCGCAGCATGGACTTTTATAAAGAAGCTTTGGGCCTCACGGAAGTCCGCCGCATTGAAAATCCTGATTTCACCATCGTCTATCTCGGTGATGGCGCTACGGGATTTCAACTGGAATTGACGTGGCTCAAAGACCGTAAAGAACCGTACAACCTCGGCGATAATGAATTCCACACGGCCTTTGCCGTCAAGGATATGGATGCGGCCTTAGCCAAACATAAAGAAATGGGCTGCGTCGTCTACCAGAATCCGGCTATGGGTATCTACTTCATCGTCGATCCCGACGGCTACTGGTTGGAAATCATTCCGGAGCGTGGCTGATGAAGAAAGAATATACCCAGCGGACAGCCCGCCTCATCGGTCAGGACAAAGTCGATGAGCTCAATACCAAGAAAGTCCTCGTCTTCGGTGTCGGCGGCGTCGGATCGGCTGTCGTCGAAGCCTTAGGGCGAGCCGGCGTCGGCCATCTCATCTTAGTCGATGCCGACGTCTTCGACCCGTCGAACCTCAACCGCCAGTTAGGTGCCACCGTCGACACGATTGGCCGATCCAAGGTAGAGGTCATGAAAGAACGGCTGCTCACCATCAATCCCGATATCGACGTCGAAACCCACGCCACCTTCTACTTGCCCGAAAGCCATGAAGGTTTCATCGCCAAGTCCGGTGCCGATTACGTCGTCGATGCCATCGATACGACCAGTGCCAAGATTGCCATCATTGACGAAGCCTATCACAGCGGAATCCCCGTCGTCTCCTCTATGGGAGCCGGCAACAAGCTCCATCCGGAGTACTTTAAGCTCGACTACATCGAAAAGACATCCGTCGATCCCTTGGCTAAAATCATACGCCATGAATTGAAGAAGCGCCGCATCCGCCGCATCAAAGTCGCCTATTCGACGGAAGTACCCCGTACGCCCATCTCGGACAGCGAAGAACTTCGTCCCAGCCCTGGCAGCATCTCCTTCGTGCCGGCCACAGCCGGTATGATTTTAGCCGGTGCCGTCATCCGCGACCTCCTCGATTTAGCTTAAAATAAAATTTTACCTATTTTATACACAAAGGCTGCGACCCAAAATCGCAGTCTTTTTTTACGATATTTTCACGGTATTTCGGCGATTTTGATAAGTATCGGAGCATACTTGTCCACAACATGATAGAGTATTTGCGCGTTGACACAACCTACTATATATAGTATCATAAGTCTTGTAAATATCGGCCCCGAAATCGTATATATTGTGGAATACGCGGGACTTGTGGACATTTTCATACAATATACTGTGGAGGTAGACATATGCTGGAAGTAATCAAGAGAAACGGACAAAAAGTGCCTTTTGACAGGGACAAAATTACCATCGCCATTGAAAAGGCCATGAACAGCAGCAGCGGCGTATACGAAGAAGGCCAGGCTGCGAAGATTGCAGGTGAAATCGAAGCATATGCTGCATCCATTCATAAGGACATGACCATCTATGCCATTGAAGATCAGGTCTATTATCGCCTCTTGAAGTACAACAATCCGGCCACGGCCCGGGCTTATGAAAACTACAAAGCCATCCAGGCCTTTAAGCGCCAGACCAATACGACGGACAACGACGTTTTTGGTCTGTTGAACAACACCAACTTAGAAGTCCTGAATGAAAATTCCAATAAGAACGGCCACGTCGTTTCGACCCAGCGTGACCTCATTGCCGGCGAAGTTTCCAAGGACATTGCTCGCCGTAAGCTGATTCCGGCCGACATCGTCCAGGCTCATGACAGCGGTGCCATTCATTTCCATGACATGGACTATATCATTCAGCCTATGTTCAACTGCTGTCTCATCAACCTTGAAGATATGCTGGCCAACGGTACGGTCATCAACGGCAAGAAGATCGACACGCCGAAGTCCTTCCAGGTCGCCTGCACGGTTACGACCCAGATCATCGCCCAAGTCGCCAGTGGTCAGTACGGCGGCCAGTCTATCAACGGCATCGACCGGATTTTAGCGCCCTACGTCCGCAAGTCCTTCAAAAAATACATGAGCGCCGTCGTCGAAGAACAGCGCGAAGTCTACGGCATTGAACCGGACATGGAAAAAGCCGAAGAAATCGCCTGGAAGCGTACCAAGAAAGAAATCAAAGACGGCATCCAGACGATCCAGTATCAAATCAATACCCTCATGACGACTAACGGCCAGGCTCCGTTTGTGACCTTGTTCATGTACTTTAAGCCCGATTACGAATACGCTAAGGAAGCGGCCCTCATCGATGAAGAACTCCTGCGCCAGCGCATTCAGGGCATTAAGAACGACGCCAACGTCTACGTCACACCGGCCTTCCCGAAACTGATTTACGTCCTCGACGAACACAACGTCAGCGAAGGCAGCCCCTATTTCTACCTGACCCAATTGGCTGCCGAATGCACGGCCAAGCGGATGTATCCCGACTACATTTCGGCCAAGAAAATGCGCGAATCCTATGAAGGCAACGTCTTCAGTCCCATGGGCTGCCGGTCCTTCTTAAGCCCCTGGAAAGACGCCGAAGGCAACTATAAATTCGACGGCCGCTTCAACATGGGTGTCGTCTCCTTGAACCTGCCTCAGATTGGGATTCTCGCTGACGGCGACGAAGAAAAATTCTTCCAGATCCTCGACAAGCGCCTGGAACTGTGCAAAAAAGCTCTCCTCCTTCGCGTCAATCTGTTGAAGAAGGTGACGTCTGACGTCTCGCCGATCCACTGGCAGTACGGCGCCATTGCCCGCCTCCAGCCCGGTGAAACGATCGAAAAATTCATTTACGGCGGCTACGCTACCTTATCCTTAGGCTACATCGGCATGTACGAAGCGACGATGTTGACCAAACACTGCTCGCACACGACGCCGGAAGGCCGGAAATTTGCCATGCGCATCATGGACGACCTCAACGCCCATATCCAAAAGTGGAAGAAGGAAACGAACATCGGCTTTGCCCTCTACGGTACGCCGGCTGAAAACCTGACTAACCGCTTCTGCAAGATCGATAAGGCTCGTTTCGGCTCCATTGCCAACGTTACCGACAAAGATTACTACACCAACAGCTATCACGTCGACGTCCGCGAACCGATCAACGTCTTCGATAAATTCTCCTTCGAAGCCGACTTTGAAGACAAATCGACGGGCGGCTGCATCAGCTACGCCGAAATCCCCAATATGGCCCATAATATCCCGGCTGTCTTGACCATGATTCAGTACATCTACGACCATATTGCCTACGGCGAATTCAATACCAAGCTCGACTACTGCCACGAATGCGGCTTTGACGGCGAAATCATCCTTAACGACGACAACCAATGGGAATGCCCGCGCTGCCATAATCAGGACCGCAACAAACTGACGGTTATCCGCCGGACCTGCGGCTACTTGGGCGAAAATTTCTGGAATGAAGGGCGGACACAGGAAATCAACAACCGTGTCCTCCACATATAAGAGGTGACTTTCGTTGCATTATGCACAGATGAGACAATATGATATCGCTAACGGGCCCGGCATTCGCTCGACCCTCTTCGTGACGGGCTGCTCGCGAAAGTGCTTCAATTGTTTCAACCCGGAATACCAAAATGCTAACTTCGGCCAGGAATGGACCGACAAAGAAACGAAACAGCTCCTGTCGTGGCTGCAGGCGCCGACCAACAGCGGACTGACCCTCCTCGGCGGGGAACCGATGGAAAATACGGACGGCCTGACGCCTTTGATTCAGGAAATCAAAGAGGCTCTGCCCGACAAATCCGTCTGGGTCTATTCCGGCTTCACCTACGATGAAATTCTAAAGGACCCGCAGAAAAAGGCCCTCCTCGATCTGTGTGACGTCCTCGTCGACGGCCCCTTCGTCGACGCCTTGAAAGACCCGGGACTCTACTTCAGAGGCTCGTCGAACCAGCGCATCATCGACCTTCAGAAGACGCGCGAAACCGGCGAGATCACCCTGGTCTGGCCCGATGGACGATAATCCGCCTTTTCCGGATTTTTACCGTAAAGAGTAATGAGTATTGGCTAATATGATTTACACCGTAAGCCTTTCTTGATATAATTAAGTATAAATAGACGTTCTTATTTCCTTGCATTTGTAACGTCAAACAGACGTTGAGGGGGGCTTATTATGGTAGTCGATTCCGTTAAAAAATTAAAAAATGTCGTCAGCGAAGTTATGAAAGGCTATACCAGCAATTCGACAGGCGGATGCTGCGGCGTGTCCCTTCCGCCGGAAGAACAGCGCGAACTGAAACGGCTGAAAGAGGGCGCACAGGCCGATAAGGCTGAAAAGAAAGATTGACACGTACGATAAAAACGAGTACACTACAGTCATAGAACGCAAACGCACGACGGGGGCACCACGCAAGGTGTCAATCGTCGTGCGTTTTTATTTTGCTCACGAGAGGTGGATACGATGCAGTTATTATTGAATGGGGCCCGCGTCGACGGCCCTTGGTCTTCGTTAGAAGAATTGAAACATGCCCACGGTAAGGGCCAGGAAATCACCATCGTCAATGGTTTTGCGACGACAGAAAATTTACCCTTACAAGACGGCGATGAAATCTATTTCATCCCTAAGGACCGGTTGCCGCCGAAAGAAGCCTTGGAGGCTATGATGTGTTCCCGCCATACGCCGAAAGTCCATGAAAAGGTCAGTGCCGGCCGTGTCGCCATCTGCGGTCTCGGCGGCCTCGGTTCTAATGCGGCCGTCTATTTGGCCCGCACCGGCGTCGGCCACCTGCACCTCATCGACTTCGATACGGTCGATGCCAGCAACTTGAACCGCCAGTCTTACATGGTCCGTGACCTGGGGCAGCGTAAGACCGATGCCCTGGCCCGGCAGATTGCCGATATTAACCCCTTCATCGACGTCCGCACGGACTTCGTGCGCATGACCGAAGACAATACGGCCGACCTCTTACAAGATGACCAGATCGTCTGCGAAGCCTTTGACAACCCCGATGCTAAGACGATGTTGGTTCACACCGTGTTGGAACAGTGTCCCGATAAATATATCGTCTCCGCCTCGGGCATGGCCGGCTACGGCGACAGCAATGAGATTCAGACCAAGAAAATCATGGATCGTTTCTACGTCTGTGGAGACCAGACGAGAAATGCCAAACCCGGCCGAGGACTCATGGCCCCTCGCGTAGCCATCTGTGCCGCTCACGAAGCCAATCTCATCATTCAGCTTCTGGTAGACGTTTTGTAATTTTTGTCGCGTAATGGGCAAACTTTCGAACCGCCGGAGAGGCGGCATTGCCGGGAAGAAAGGCGATGCCGAGGGGTATCGATGCCGGCGGGTCGAGGGGCAGGAGGACGGCTGACGTCACCCGTTTCCGGGTAATGAGGCGGTTCATGATACAGATGCCCAGCCCTTCTTCGACCATCGAAATAGCAGCTGCATTCTCCAGCGTCGTATAACCGATACGAGGCTGGAGATTATTTTTTTTAAGGAGCTGCAAAACGTCGTCGTCTTTTCCCAGGGCCGGCATGATGACCGTTTCTTCCTGGCAGCGGGAAAGGGGATAGGGGCCGTTGGGCGCCAGTTCATGATCGGGCGGTACGGCAGCTACCATTTCATCGTCTGAAAGGGGAATCCAGTCGTAGGGCATGGGTTCCTGATAACTGAGAAAACCGATGTCGGCCGTGCCGTCGTCGAGCCAGGCCGTGACCTCCTGACGGATGCCTTCCATCAAGTGAATCTTGATTTGGGGATAATCCCTTTGAAAGCGGCCGATGACCTTGGGAAGCCAGTGCGTCGCCACGCTCGAATAGGCGGCGATGTTGAGGCTGCCCGTCAATAGGCCTCGTATGTCTGAGGAGAGTTCCTCGATTCGTTTCTCTTCACTGAGGAGCTGTCGGATGGGAACTAGCAGGCGTTTGCCGTTTGGCGACAAGGTGACGCCGTGATGGCTGCGGAGCAATAAGGGAAAACCGACTTCCTTTTCAAGGGCCGCTACGAGTTGACTGACGCCGGACACGGTGTAGTCCATCTCTTTAGCCGCAGCGGCAAAACTTCCTGTTTCGACGGCGGCTAAAAAGGCTTTATAACGTGCCGTATCCATAGTACCTTCCTCCTTTTATAATTAAGTAATACTATATGAAATATAAAAAGATTATAGATTTACTTAATTATAATCGATGACTATAATAATGTACAGAGAAGGAGGCGTTACGGTGAAAGTAAATGGAAATGGACAGGTCATGCTGGCCGGTATCCTTTGGGGGACCATCGGCCTCTTCATCTGGTATATGGAAAGGGCCGGCGCAACCGTCGAATGGATCAGCTTTTTGCGCGTCTTTTTCTCGTGGCTCATCCTTTTGGCCTTCATCCTTTGGCGAAGCGGCTGGGCCTCGATGAAGGTGTCGCCTAAGATTATGGCCTACTGTGCCTTACTGGGCCTCATCTGTCACGGCATCTATAACATCTTTTACAGCCTGGCCGTCACCTCGATTGGCGTCTCCCTCAGCGCCGTCCTGCTCAACGTGGCCACCGTCTTTACGGCCCTTCTGTCGGCCCTCTTCTTTAGTGAGCGCATTACGCCCTTGAAGGGACTGGCCCTTATGATCAACATCGCCGGCTGCATCCTAGCCATCACCGGCGGCAGCCTTGACCTTGCCGCCTTGTCCCTGTGGGGACTGTTTTGCGGCATCATGGCCGGCCTCTGTTACGCCCTGACGGCGATTATTGGAAAAGTAGCCGGCCATGGTACCGACGCCTTCGTCATGAGCCTGTGGAGCTTCTTTTGGGCTGCCCTCTGCCTTTTGGCCTGGACCCTGTGGCTGCAGGGGCCGATGATCGTGACGGCCCATGTCTTAGGACTGGGATTCTTCTACGCCCTCATCCCGACCGTCCTGGGCTACATCCTGTACTACCTGGGACTCCAGCGAATCGAAGACCTGAGCCGCGTCCCCGTCCTGGCCTCCTTAGAAACAGCCGCTGCCGTTATCCTGGGCATGAGCCTTACCGGCGACATTCTGCACCTCCCAAACTTCGTCGGTATTGCCTTCATTATCGGTTCCCAGTGGCTAATCGGGAAAAGCCGCCAATAATCGCTGTGCTTGGAGACAACGTGATTACCTTTCTTGAGACCGATGGGCTGGCAAACCGATTGGAGGCATAACCGTATAGATCTTAAATCGGGAGAAAAATAGATTTGACAGGCTCTCCTTTAAGTCTGCATGAGATGGGCTGATATCTCATGCAGACCTAAAGGAGAGCTTGTTTTATGTGAAATAAGGAAAGGCTTTCTATATACCTACGGAAGACCATCGGAGGGAGACGAATCATGGCTGGTGTGACCGTAGCGACAAGGGCCCAGGAGGTCTTTGGAAAATCTTGAAGGGCGAAGGTTACGATGCTCATCGTGTTACAGACCGAGCCTTCTTGATTGACACCATAGAAGAATCTGTTGAATACGGCTCCGGGAGTATTCACGTCTCTGGAAGAGCAGGCCGGCGATTGGTTGGCCGTATAAAAGATATCATTGGAAATCGGCATCAAAAATAATGCGTATTATATTTTTTCAAGTGTATACTTGACGATTAACCGTTCACGGTACAGTGTCTTTGTATTTTTTTTCAGCATCCTAAAGCAGATGCGGCAATGGTTTTCATGATTTATTGAAAGTGAAAATCTTATGTGTTTCGATGACTGCCGTTTCCGTAAATTGCGGAAATAAATCCGTCTATGATGTAAATACGGAAACTGTTATAATAAAGTGAACAATATTATGCATATATATCATAATATTGCGGTATACAAAGCGTTGCGGTATATACGATATTGCCGTATATATGCTGTTTCGGTATATACCGATACGAAACTTCCATACAAAAGGGGGAAATAGTTGTATGGACAAAAAGTCACGAAAGAAAAAAATTATAGAGCTTCTCATTACCCGTCCGGAAGATATGACTGGGGAAGACATTGCCACGCAGATCGGCGTTTCTTCCCGTACTGTCCGATCGGATATGAAAAAGTTGCAGGAACGGTTGCAGTCCTTTAAAAGCGAAATCATTGCTGCCCCCAATAAAGGCTATCGATTGGAAGTGAAGGAACCGAGAGAAGTGCTTCTTCAACTTTCCGATGAATCTAAAACTCAGGTAGGAATGTTACAGTCTGTATCACAACAGAATTATATTATCGGTCGGTTTATCGTAGCGTGTCTCGATGATGATTCGGTTACGCAGATGCATCTTTCTGAAGAGATGCATGTCGGTATTTCAACGATAAAAAAATACCTTGCCGAAACGCGGCTGAAACTAGAGGAATGGAACCTGACACTGGAACAGTACAAAACAGAAGGCTTGCGAATTGCCGGTGAAGAGGGAAATATCCGCAGCTTTATCGTCGATTATCTTCAAGAAGTAGAGAATCCCCTCGTTAAAGAACGGATTTTTTCACAGACGTCTGATGTACAGTATCAAGATATTTTGCTCAATATTTCTGAAGTTCGCAATCTGCCTTTTACCGATACGGCACAGCATAACCTTATCGTACAGGTTGCCTTATCTGTATTGCGGTCCCAACGGGGCCATACCTTGGCTATTACGTCTAGTCTGGCTCAAAAACTGGAAGTTTCCTTTGAACACGATACGGCAAAGAAAATCGCCAACAGTATTAACGAAAAGCTGTCCATCGATTTGCCCTTTAGCGAGGTGTTTTATCTGACTCAGTGCCTCTTGACGGGGAAAAAGTTCCACGATGGTGAATCGGGATTGAATGATGATCATATCCGGCAATTGGTAGAAACCATACTGGACAGGGTCGATGAAAAGTTCGGTCTCGATTTTAGCGACGATTCGTACTTGAAAGAAGGGCTCATGCTGCATCTGCGCATTGCTATTGCCCGCGTCCAGTTCCACATGGCCATACGGAATGAACTTCTAGAAACGGTAAAGCATGACTATCCCGTGCCTTTCCAGATTTCCGTCTATGCCGCAAAGATTGTGAGCGATATCGAAGGTGTCCAGTTTAATGAAAATGAAATCGGTTATATTGCCCTCCATTTTGGGGCTGCCATGAGCCGGAACAGCATGATGGATCTTGATGAAGTAAAACGAGTGTATATCGTCTGCTCTGCAGGACTGGGTGTTTCGATGCTCTTAAAGGCCAAGGTTCGGGAACATTTCCGCAACAGCATACAAGTCGTCGATGTCCTGCCTGCATACAAGGTGACCCAGGATATCATCGATGATGCCGACTTTATCTTTTCTACGGTACCCTTACCGATGGAATCGCCGAAAATCTTAAGCGTCAATCACATGCTGCAAAAAGAAGACATCGAAAAAATCCAACGCGTCGTTTTCCATCGCCAAGATGAAGTCGGCAGTGATGATTTGATGAAAGGCTTTTTCCATGGTGATTCCTTCTTTCTTAATAAGGATTTTAAAACACGGGAAGAATGCTTGGAATTTCTCACGGATCAAGCCGTTCAAGGCGGCTATATGGATGAACAGAGCAAGCAATCCGTCTTTGAACGGGAACAACTCAGCTCGACGGCCGTCGGTAACTTGGCTGCCTTGCCTCATGCCATGGATACGGAACATGTCAAATCCAATATTTCCGTGCTGACCTTACAAAAGCCCATTCCTTGGGGGGACATGCAGGTGCAGATCGTCTTTTTGTTGACTATTGAACAAGAAAAATCGGCACTGTGGGAAAAGGTATTCTTGCGGTTATATAATTTCATCAAAGACGGCAATGGTGCCGAGCAAATGCGGAAAATTCGGGATTTTGAACAATTTATGAGCCTCTTTGCCGAGGTGATACCATAAGGATCACGAAGTTCCTGCTACAGGGCTGCGTCCTATATAAATTATAATATTTGAAAACGTAAGGAGATGTTACTATGAATGCGAAAAAAACTGTTTTAATTGCCTGTGGCACCGGCATTGCCACTTCTACGGTTGTCAGCACGGTTGTACAGAAAATTGCCAATGAAAACGATTTGAACGTGGATATTATCCAGTGCAAGATGATGGAAGTTCCGGGCTATGCAGACCGGGCCGACCTCTTGATTACGACGACGGTCGTCGATAAGGATCAATATAAGTTCCCCGTCATCGGTGGTCGCCCTTTCCTTACGGGAATCGGAAAAGACAAGGTAATTGCGGAAATTGTGAAAGTCCTCAAAGCATAATTTTATAGCGAAATACTTTTTGAAAAGAGAGATGGTGTTAAAACCGTCTCTCTTTTTTATTTTTCCAGGAAGGTATTACTTGTAAGAATTTTCCGCAATTCGATTTAGGAAATAAATCGGCCCATGAAGAATGAAAAATTTCCGCATGCGTGGAAGTAACTATAACTATGAGGGAAAGTTCTCGATTGGTATACTGTAGTCAGCTCAAGAGAAAGACACAAATACAGAACCATAAAAATTATCACATAAAGAAAAGAGGATGCATATGGATAGTACAATACAGCAGGAGCTCGTTCTCCTCAATGTAGAAGCCAAAGACAAATTTGATTTATTAGAACAGTTAGCATGTCATTTACAAAAGCTGGGGTATGTCAAGGATAGTTATAAAGACGCTGTCATTGCCCGGGAAAAAGTCTTTGCTACCGGCCTGCCGACTGTCGCAGGAGGGGTAGCGATTCCCCATACGGATGCCGAACACGTAAATGAACCGGCTATCTGTTTCGCGCGTTTAACGAAGCCCGTCGACTTTGTCATCATGGGTGACGATGAAGAAACGGTTTCCGTCAATCTCGTTGTCATGTTAGCTATGAAAGAGCCGCACGCACAAATCGATCTCCTGCAGAACCTCATGGGGGTTTTCCAAGATGAAGATGCGTTGACCTATCTGAAAACGCAAAATGATAAACAGAGCATCGTAAACTTCATAAAAGAACGTGTTTTTAACAACTCAGCAGAATAATAGTGTATAAGGAGGAACTTATCATGAATACGAAAAAAACAGTTTTAATTGCTTGCGGTACCGGTATTGCTACTTCTACGGTGGTCAACAGCGCCGTACAGAAAATTGCTAAGGAACACAACTTAGACATCAATATGATTCAGTGCAAAATGATGGAAGTACCCGGTTATGCCGATCGGGCTGATCTTTTGATCACGACGACCGTCGTCGATAAGGACCAGTATAAATTCCCCGTCATCGATGGCCGCCCCTTCCTTACGGGAATTGGAAAAGACAAAGCCATTGCAAAAATTATCGAAGAATTAAAAAGTTAATAGAGGTGTCTTATAAAGGAGGTTTCATAAAATGGAACAATTAACACCCATGGTACAAGCATTCTTAGCTCTTGGGCCTACCGTTATTTTACCAGTATTCATTTTCTTCATCGGCTTACTGTTCCGTGTTAAACCGGCAGAATCCTTCCGCTCCGGCCTGACTATCGGCGTCGGTTTTGTAGGAATCAACTTAGTTGTCGCCTTGTTAGTTGATAACTTGGGACCGGCAGCACAGGCTATGGTTGCCAATTTCGGCATCCAGCTGACGGCTATCGATGTCGGTTGGCCGGGATCGGCAAGTATTGCTTGGGCATCGCCGATTGCAGCGGCCATTCTCCCAATCGGCTTGTTAGTAAACTTCGTCATGCTCGTCACCAAGACGACGAAGACGATGGACGTCGATATTTGGAACTACTGGCACTTCACTTTCTGCGGTGCTTGCGTTTATGCCTTGTCGAACAGCTTCATCATGGCTATCCTTGCCGCTGTTCTCTTCGAAATCGCCATCTTGAAAATTGCTGACTGGACGGCACCGTATATGGAAACATACTTCGGCCTCGAAGGGATTTCCGTTCCGACCGGTTCGGCAGCTTCCTATGCAACTATTGGCGTTCCGCTTATCTGGCTTATCCAGAAGATTCCTTTCATCAAAGACCTCAAAGCGGACCCGGCTTCTATTCAGAAACGCTTCGGTATCTTCGGCGAACCGATTTTCATGGGTTTGTTCTTAGGTATCATCATCGGTGCGCTTGCCGGCTATAATCCCGGTAAAATCATCCAGGTCGGCATGGCTATGGCCGGCGTCATGGTTCTCATGCCGCGTATGGTTAAGCTTCTCATGGAAGGCTTGATTCCCATCTCGGAAGGGGCTCGTGAATTTTTACAGAAACGCTTTGGCGAAGACTCGGAAAATGCTAAGATTTACATCGGTCTCGACGCAGCGGTTACGACCGGCCATCCTGCTGTTATCGCAACGGCCTTGATCCTCGTCCCGCTTACCTTGTTAATGGCGGTCATCCTTCCCGGAAACATCGTACTGCCCTTTGGCGACTTGGCGACCATTCCCTTCTTCGTTGCGATGATTGTAGCTGCAGCCCGCGGCAACATCATTCACTCCGTCATCGCCGGCGTCGTTGTTATCAGCATATCCTTACTCATTGCTTCGTTTATGGCTGAATTCCAGACGTCCATGGGCCTCATGGCACAGTTTAAGATGCCTGACGGCGCCGCTCTCATTTCTTCCATTGACCAGGCAGGCAACTTCGTCAACTTCATCATCTTCCAGATCTTTGCATTGTTTGCATAATTATATGCCCGTGCAGGGCGTAAAACCGCCCTGCATCTATTTTTTTGACTATTTTTAAGATGTTTTCCACTAAAATTAGAATTTAAATTCATAAAAGTGTATTTTTATAGGAGGTAGTTATCATGAAAGCACTCGTTAAGATGCAAGAAGGCGCAGGTAATTGGGCTGTTATCGATAAACCGGAACCGAAGCCCGGCGAAGGCCAGGTAAAAATTAAGGTAGAATATATCGGCATTTGCGGCAGTGATATTCACACGTATGAAGGTCACTACAACGTCAACGCCAAAGGACTGACCATCGGTCATGAATTTGCCGGCGTCGTTGCAGAAGTAGGCCCCGGCGTGACCAACGTCAAGGTAGGCGACCGCGTTACCAGTGAAACGACCTTTGAAGTCTGCGGAACCTGCGAATATTGCCAGGCTGGCGAATACAACCTTTGTTCTCACCGCAAAGGCCTTGGGACACAGCAGGACGGTGCCATGGCACAGTATATCCTGGCCCGTGCCCAGAGCTGCCACATCCTGCCGGAAAATGTAACCACTCGTCAGGCCTCGATTACGGAAGCTGCCTGCTGCGCTTACCATGGCGTACATAAAGCCGATATAAAACCGGGAGATATCGTCCTCGTCCTGGGTCCCGGGCCGATCGGTCTCTTGACGGCACAAGTCGTCATGGCCCGCGGCGGCCGTGTCATCATGACCGGCCTCACTTCGGATATGGGCCGTTTGAAGATTGCCAAGGAAAAATTTGGTGTAGAATACATCGTCGATGTACAGAAAGATGACGTCAAAGCTCTTGTCAATGAACTGACCAACGGTTATGGCGCTGATGTCTGCTATGACTGCACCGGTGCCGTTCCCTCCATGCAGTCCGGCATGGATTTGCTCCGTAAGAAAGGGCAGTACGTACAGATTGGCTTATTTGCCAAAGACGAAGTACCCGTAGACTTCTCCAAGATCATTCAAAAAGAATTGGTCGTATACGGAAGCCGCAGCCAGAATACGCACGATTGGGAACCGACGCTGCAGCTCATGAGCGAAGGCAAAATCAACGCTGATAAGATGATTACCCATGAAGTAGGTATCGACGAATGGGATAAAGCCTATCAAATGCTGAAGAGCGGCGAAGCCACAAAAATCGTCATGCATCCGATTGGCTAATAGAAAAAAGTAGTCGTAGACACGCCGGTCTGGGCCGGCGTGTTATGACGTAATATCCCATTCAGGAGGTTTTCGTATGAACATAGATTGCAGTACCGTGAAAATGGAAACGGAAAAACGCGCTCGTCAGTTGCGCCGCAACATCGTGCGCATGCTGACCGAGGCCGGATCCGGTCATCCCGGCGGATCCCTTTCCATCATCGATATTTTGAACGTCCTCTATTTTGAAACGATGCATATCGATCCGGCACAGCCGAAAATGGCGGACCGCGACCGCTTCGTCCTCTCCAAGGGCCATGCAGCACCGGCGTTGTATGCAGCGCTCCAGGCACGCGGCTATTTTGCCGAAGCAGAGCTCTGGAAGCTTCGTAAGACCGGCGCTATGCTGCAGGGCCACCCGGATATGAAAAAGGTTCCCGGCGTCGACATGTCAACAGGATCGCTGGGGCAAGGCCTCTCAGCAGCTAACGGAATGGCACTGGCAGCAAAACTGGATAAGGCCCCATGGCAGGTCTATGTCATTGCCGGCGACGGTGAAATCCAGGAAGGTCAGATTTGGGAAGCTGCCATGAGCGCAGCCCATTATCATCTCGACAACGTCATGCTTTTCGTCGACTGCAACGGACTTCAGATCGATGGTACCAACGACGAAGTCATGACCGTCAATCCGGTCAGTGATAAATTTAAGGCCTTTGGCTGGAATGTCATCGAAATCAACGGCCATGATTACGAAGCAATCCGCGGCGCTATTGCTGCCGGCAAGAGCATTAAAGATAAGCCGACGGCTGTCATCAGCCACAGCGTTAAAGGCAAAGGCGTGTCCTTCATGGAAAATCAAGTAGGATGGCACGGCAAGGCTCCATCACCGGAACAGTGCGCCCAGGCACTGAAAGAACTGGGAGAAGGAGGCGAAGCGTAATGGCTATGGCAACTCGGGCAGCCTATGGTAAGCTGCTGGAAACTGAATTATATAAAAATCCCCGCGTCGTCGTATTGGACGCGGACTTAGGGAATGCGACGAAATCCGTTTCGTTTAAGAAGGCAGCTCCAGAACGCTATTTCAATATGGGCATTTCTGAAGCGGATATGATGGGGACGGCAGCCGGGCTGGCGACAGCCGGCAAGATTCCCATTGCCAGTACCTTTTCTATCTTTGCAACGGGCCGTGCCTTTGAACAGATCCGCAATTCTATTTGCTATCCTAAGTTAAATGTCAAGATTGCTGCAACCCATGCCGGTCTTACCGTCGGTGAAGACGGCGGCAGCCATCAGGCTATTGAAGACCTTTCTCTCATGCGCAGCCTGCCCAATATGACCGTCATCAACCCGGCTGACGCTAAAGAAGCGCAGGAAGCCTTGAAAGCGGCTGTCGACTATGAAGGCCCTGTATACATTCGTCTCGGCCGTGCCGAAGTGCCTGATATCCACGATGATTCCTATCAATTCCAGTGGGGGAAAGGCGAAATTTTACGTGAAGGCAGTGACGTCGGCATCATCGCGACGGGCATCATGGCTGCTAAAGCGCTGGAAGCTGCGGATGCCTTGGAAGCCAAGGGAATCCATGCCCGGGTCATCAACATCCACACGCTGAAGCCCTTAGATGAAGAACTCGTCATAGAAACGGCTAAGATGACAGGCCATATCGTTACCTGCGAAGAACACAGCGTCATCGGTGGACTGGGATCGGCTGTCAGTGAAGTATTAGTACGCCATTGCCCGGTCAAGCAGGACTTTATCGGCGTTAACGATTGCTTTGGCCAGTCCGGCAAGCCGGCAGAATTATTAGAAAAATATGGCCTTACAGCAGCGGCCATCGTAAAAGCGGCTGAAACGAAATAAGTTAATACTACGTATGTGATTAGGAGGCAGATAGCGGTGAAACTCATCATTGGCAGCGATCATGGCGGTTTTGAATTAAAAAAATCAATTATAGAGTATTTAGATAAAGAAGGTATTGCCTATACCGATGCGGGTACCCACACGTCGGAACGGTGCGACTATCCGGTCATTGCAAAAAAAGTAGCCGAAGCCGTAGCCGCCGGTGAATACGACAGAGGCATTCTCCTTTGCGGGACGGGCATCGGCATCGGTATTGCAGCCAACAAGGTTCATGGAATCCGGGCGGCTCTTTGCCACGACATGTTTTCTGCAGAATACTGCCGGCGCCACAACGATGCCAACATTCTCACCATGGGCGGCCGTGTCATCGGTCCGGGATTGGCCATCGAAATCGTCCGTCTTTTCCTCACGACCGGCTTCGACGGCGGCCGTCATGCAGAACGGCTCAATATGGTTAAGGAAATGGATACGTAAAGGATCTGACGACAGTGATTAATAAAATTGGAGTATTAACAAGCGGCGGCGATTCTCCCAGCATGAATGCTGCCATCCGCAGCGTGACTCGGTATGCCATCTATAAGGGTCTGACGGTGGAAGGCATACAGCGTGGCTATGAAGGCTTGATCCACGGCGAAAGCTTGGCTTTGAATCGTCGCTCTGTAGGCGGTATCATCCATCGCGGCGGTACGCATTTACGGACGTCTCGTTCGGAAGAATTCATGACCCAAGAAGGGCGGCTGAAAGGCTATAACTGGCTCGTGCAGAATCACATCGATGCCATTGTCGTCATTGGCGGCAACGGCTCCATGAAAGGTGCTGAAAAGCTGAGTGAAATGGGGCTGCCGACGGTTACGATTCCCGGCACTATCGATAACGATATGGCAGGAACGCAATATACCTTGGGCTATGATACGGCTGTCAACACCGTATTAGAGGCAGTGAACCGAATCCGGGATACGGCTGTTTCTCATGACCGCGTGGCTATCATCGAAGTCATGGGTCGTCATGCCGGCTTTATCGCCTTGGAATCGGGACTTTCCTGTGGGGCTGAAATCGTCTTGATACCGGAAAAGAAGATGTCCATGGAAGAAGTGTCCCACCATTTGGAAGAATCCCATAAGCAGTGGAAAAAGAACAGCATCATCATTACGGCAGAAGGCGCTGTGAGCGGAGCCGATGTTCTCCAGTATATGAAGGAACATCATCCGGAAATGAATCCGAGCCTGACCGTGTTAGGTTATCTCCAGCGCGGGGGTGCACCCAGTGCCCGCGATGCGAAGATGGCCAGCCTCTTTGGACAGAAGGCCGTAGAATATCTGCTGTCTGGAGGCACGGGGGCCGTCGTCGGTCTTATCCACGATGACATCGTTGCCACACCTTATGAGGAAGCTGACCAACTTCAGTTCGGCATCGATGAAAACGAATATGAATTGGTCCATGCACTGGGAATGTAATAGGAAGGTTTACTAAGAAGGGGTCCTTCTTTTAAGGCAAACCTCTCAAAGCAGCGAATAAGAGGAGGCTTGTTATATAGGTCTCCTCTTATTTTTTTGTACCCCTTGGAGGAGGTAATTTCGGATGATTACGTTAACGGGGAAAAGCGTCTTTCGCGGCATCACCATCGGACCGCTGGCCCTTTTCCATAGAAATACGATATCCACAGCTGTCCATGAAATTGAAAGCACTGAAGACGAAGTAAAACGCTTTCATGGAGCGCGAGAAAAGGCTATGGAACAGCTGCGCATGCTCTATGATAAGGCTGTCCAAAAGGTCGGCGAAGAACAGGCTGCCGTCTTTGAAGTCCATCAGATGATGCTTGAAGACGACGATTATATCGAATCCATTGAAGGACTGATTCAGAATGAAAAGATGAATGCCGAAGCGGCTGTGGAACAGACGGCGCAGCTGTTTGCCGAAATGTTCCGGTCTATGGAAGATGCCTACATGCAGGAACGTGCCGCCGATGTCCTCGATATTTCCCGCCGCCTGCAGATGGAATTATGCGGCGGTCAAGGTGTCGATTTCAGCAAGTATGGTGAAGTCATTATCGCAGCCGATGATCTCGTGCCGAGCGAAACACTCCAGCTCGATACGGATAAACTGATTGGCTTCGTCACCTCCGGCGGCAGCACGAGCTCTCATACGGCTATTTTAGCCCGCACCCTCGGCATCGCTTCTGTCGTAGGCACGGGGACGCAGCTCCATCATGACGTAGACGGCATGCTGACTGTTATCGACGGGACTACGGGCACCGTTTATATCGATCCCGATGAGGACACACTGGCAAAGATGAAGGCCAAGAAAGCCGAAGAAGAGGAACGGAACGCCAAATTGGAAGAAGTGCGGGGCCTTGAATCGGTGACCCTTGACGGCAAAAAAATTAATGTCTTTGCCAATATCGGCAATACGGAAAACTTGCCGCAAGTGCTCCAAAATGATGCGGAAGGCATCGGGCTGTTCCGCAGTGAATTCCTCTATCTCGGCCGCAAGGATTATCCGACGGAAGAAGAGCAATTCGAAGCCTATAAAAAGACGGCACAGACCTTGGATGGCAAAACGGTTGTCATCCGGACGCTCGATATTGGCGCTGATAAAAAGGTGGATTATTTTAACTTAGCGCCGGAAGAAAACCCGGCCATGGGTATGCGGGCCATCCGCATCTGTCTGACACGGCCTAATCTCTTTAAAACTCAGCTCCGAGCCCTCTGCCGGGCGTCCGCCTTCGGAAAAATTGCCATCATGTTCCCGATGATTATTTCCGTTTGGGAAGTACAGCAGTGCAAAAAGATTTTGGATGAAGTCCGCCAGGAATTGGATGCTAAAGGCATTGCCTACGATAAGGATATGGAAGTCGGCATCATGGTCGAAACGCCGGCGGCAGCGGTCATGAGTGACGAGCTGGCAAAGGAAGTCGATTTCTTCAGCATCGGCTCCAATGACCTGACTCAGTACACACTGGCTATCGACCGTCAGCAGACGACACTCGATTCCTTCTTTGATGCCCATCATCCGGCGGTATTGCGTCTCATTGAACAGACCATTCAAAACGGCCATAAGGCTGGCATCTGGGTTGGTATCTGCGGTGAATTAGGCGCAGATCTTACCTTGACAGAACTGTTTCTTCGCATGGGTGTCGATGAGCTTTCTGTAAGTCCATCGGCTGTGCTGGGCCTGCGTGAAAAAATACGTTCCCTTGATTTGACAAAATAAATTGTCCATTGTACAGTAAGAAAGAGTCTGTACAACGTGAGATTACTCATTGTATACAGGCTCTTCGTAATTTCGATGCCCAAGGGTATCGTGGCTGAGGAGGATATATGGATAGACGAAAGCTGTTTGTGTTTGACCTGGATGGAACTATGTTCGATACGGAAATTATTTCCTATCAGTGTTGGCGGGACGTATCGGCCCGTTACGGATTCCAAATGGGACGTGATGTATTTGATCTCATGTTGGGCCGTGACAACCTGCGCGTCCGCTCTACCTGTGAAAATGCCTTTGGGCCGACTTATCCCTATGACCGGGTGTGCAAGGAGAAGATAGAACTGCAGCTGGAGTACTACCGCACCCATGATATTCCTATGAAACCGGGATTACTCCATATCTTGGAATACGCGAAAGAACAGGGCATCCTCTGTGCTGTTGCCTCGTCGTCACCGCGGAAACTCATTGAATATCTGCTGAAAAAGACCGCTATCGATTCCTTCTTCACCGTCGTCCAGAGCGGAGAAGAAGCAGCCCATGGAAAACCGGAACCCGATATCTTTCTCATGGCTTGTGACAAGGCCGGCATTGCACCGGAAGATGCCCTGGTTCTGGAAGATTCAGAAAGCGGCATCCTGGCAGCTCATGCCGCAGGAATCCCGTCCGTATGGATCCCGGACCTTGTGACGATTCCCGAAGAGGTGCAGCAGTTGGCTTGGCAATGCTGCCAACGGTTGGATGAAGTACCGGCCCGGCTGGAACAAAACTATGGTAAGACGCATATGAACGGCTAAAAATGATGTACCCCAAAAAGTTAGACATAACCACTGCAGCAAACAGGCTGCGGTGGTTTTTCTATGCAGCGGCATGGCTAAGTACGTAGGTTGCCGGACTGAATCCGCCGTGTGTTTCCTCGGGTGCTTACGTATCGGTTGAGCTGCATGAAGCTTAGCCTTAAAAGGGCATCTACTATAAAAATCCCCCTAAACTTTGGATTTTTTGTCCAATGTCAGGGGGATAATCTGTTGCTTAAAGGGACAGCTTCAATGGTTTTCTTAACTGTGCAGATTTTTCCAAGCCTTTGGTACGGGGATGAGGAAGGTGAAGATGGAGCCGATGATGGCGCAGATCCAGAGGATTTGCAGGGCTGTCGTCAGTCCCCATTGGTCGGCACCCCAGCCGACAAGGGGGGAGACGAGACCGCCGATGGTCGTCGTAAGTCCTAAGGTAACGCCGGAAGCGAAGCCGACGTTTTTCCCGAGGTAGGTTTGTCCTAAGACGACGATGGGGCTGTAGGCGGCAAAGAGGGAGAAGGCGACGGGCAGGAGCAGTAATGTCGCCGTGACGATATTGGTGCTGTTGACTAGGAAGAACATGGACGGAATCATGAGCAGCATGGCCCCGCGCAGAATGCGGATGAAGCCGAAGCGATCGGCCAGGATGCCGCCGAGGAAGGTGATGACGACGCCCATGGAGAAGAGGATTGATAAGGCGAGACTCCCTGTCGTCGGGGCGGCGTGGAGGACGTTGATCCAAAAGAGGGGAATGAAGGCGTTGCAGAGTGTAAAGCCGATGGAGCGGACGAAGATGATGACCGACAGACGGCTGAAGGCACCCCATTCGTTTTCCTTGACTTCGCCGGGATGGGCTTTTTGTTCTGCTTTTTTGGATTCCTGTACGAGGGACAGGATGTGGGGCATACGGTTGTAGATGATGAGGGCCAGGATGGTGTTGACGACGCCGAAGATGGCAAGACCGCGGATGTCAAAGGCATAGGCACAGGCACCGGCGACGATCGGTCCTACGGCAAAGCCGGCATTGCCGCCGACGGAAAAGGATCCTAAGGCCTTGCCTTTTTGATCGCCGGCGATGTTATTGACCATGCGGGCTGCTTCGGGATGATAGATGGAGGAACCGAAGCCGCTGAACATGGAGAAGAGGAAGATGAGCCAGTAGTTCTGCGTAAAACCGAGAAGGGTCAGGCAGATCCCGCAGAGGATGGGCCCTAAGGGAACGAACCAGGGTTTTGAAATCTTATCGGAGTAATATCCGAAGATCGGCTGCGACACCGAGGATAAGAGCATGTTGGCAAAAATGAGGGTCGCGCCGTCCTGGTAACTGAGGTTGCAGGTCGTAATGAAGTAGGGCAGGAGGGCCGGAATGGCGCCTTGTGCCCAGTCGACGGAAAAATGGCCCATCGTAAAGAGATAGACGTAGGGACTTTGTTTTTTCATGAAGGTCTTCCTTTCGTTTTTTTATCGTTATTATTATAACACAAGATTGTTTTCTTTTTTTTGGCGATATATAATAGAATATATTTATTGCTAAAGGAGTTGTGTGAGTATGGCATCAAAAGAAATGTACGCCCTCGGTTCTCAGGCTTCGGTCATCCGCGACCTCTTTGCCTATGGCCAGGAACAGGCAGCCGTCGTCGGCAAGGAAAACGTCTTTGACTTCAGTATCGGCAATCCGACCGTTCCGGCTCCGTCCTGTGTCCGTGAAGCGATTGAAGATATATTGCGCGAACGCGAATCGGCAGCCATTCACGGCTATACGGCGGCAGCCGGCGACGGCCCCGTTCGTCAGGGCTTGGCGGACTTTATGAATAAGACCTACGGCGCCGATGTACGGGCCGATAATTTCTATATGACCTGCGGGGCTGCGGCTTCTTTGGTCATCAGTCTCAAAGCCATCGTCGAAGACCCTTCCGATGAAGTCATCCTGGTGGCTCCGTTCTTCCCGGAATACACGGTTTTTGTGCAGAATGCCGGGGCTAAATCGGTCATTTTGCCGCCTGATACGGAGCATTTCCAGATTTCTCTCGATGCCATGGAACAGGCCATTACGCCGAAGACGCGGGCCATTATCGTCAATTCGCCCAACAATCCGTCAGGCGTCGTCTACTCGGCTGAAACGTATGAAAAACTGGCCGCCCTCCTCGAACGAAAATCGAAGGAAATCGGCCATCCGATTTACCTCATTTCCGATGAACCGTACCGTGAAATCATTTACGATGGCCTTCCCATTCTCTATGTACCGAAGTTTTACCGCGACACGATTATCTGCTATTCCTACAGCAAGTCCCTCAGCCTGCCCGGCGAACGCATTGGCTATATCCTCGTTCCCGACTGCGTCACCGCTTCCAAAGAGGTATATACGGCAGTCTGCGGTGCCGGCCGCTTCATGGGCTTTGTCTGCGCACCCCATCTGTTCCAGGACGTCATCTTGAAATGTATGGGCCAAACGAGCGACGTCGACGTCTATGACCAAAACCGGAAGTTATTGTATAATGGTTTAAAAGAAATGGGTTATGACTGCGTCTATCCCAGCGGTGCCTTTTATCTCTTCGTCAAATCGCCGGAACCGGATGCCAAGGCCTTTTCCGATAAGGCCAAGAAACTGAACCTTCTCATCGTGCCGGCAGACAGCTTCGGCTGCCCGGGCTACGTCCGCATTTCTTACTGCGTCGATCCCGATATGATTCGGCGTTCCTTTGCGGCCTTTGAAAAGCTCATGGCCCAGTATCGCTGAAGACGGTCGGTTATCTAAAGGGAGAGGGCCGTTTGACTACATAGGATAAATAAAATGTAAAGGATTTGGAATAATTTTCTTGACACGTTCTGTATCTGTGGTATACTAAACAAGTCGTTAGGAAATGGGCCTATAGCTCAGCTGGTTAGAGCGCACGCCTGATAAGCGTGAGGTCGGTGGTTCGAGTCCACCTAGGCCCACCACACAGACCATCGTTTGGAATTATTCCGGAACGATGGTTTTTTTTGAATCATGGGAAGGAGGGACTTAATGACTGAATGTGAACGGCAGCTCCAGGAAATGGCCTTGTCCATTCAGGAGGCAAGGCGGGAAGCCGGCTGTGAAACAAAAGTAACGGTGCCGGAACCGTCGATGGATGCCATCCCCAACCTCGGCGGCGAAGCGAGGTCCGGTGACTGCCTGGTCAGTATGCTGGCCAGCGGCAGCAAGGGCAATGCGGCTTATATTCGCTGCGGAAAGACGAATATCCTCATCGATGCCGGTATCAGCTGCCGCCGTATTGAGAAAGGTCTCAAGCGTTACGGCTGCGCTCTCGGTGACCTCGATGCTGTTTTTATTACGCATGAACACTCAGACCACGTGGGAGGATTGGCGACGCTGTTAAAGCGGACTGATATGCCGGTCTACACGACGGCCGAAACGTGGCAGGCTATGGGACGGAAGACCGATGGCTTTGACAATCGCTTTGTCCGCCTGACGCGGCGCGTGGCCTTGAAAGATATAGAGGTGACGCCTTTTGCCATCTCCCATGATGCGGCCCGTCCCGTCGGCTACAGCCTTCGCCACGGCGATGCCAAGATTACCCTGGCGACGGATTTGGGGTATGTCAGCCCCGATGTGGCAGCGGCTGCGGCTTATGCCGATATCCTGGTCTTAGAATCCAATCACGATGAAGAGATGGTCCGAAATGGTCCTTATCCCTATGCCCTTCAGCAGCGGATACTCGGACGCTGGGGCCACCTGTCCAACAAGACGGCGGCAGCCTTTTTGGCATCCCTTCCGACAAAAGGCCTTATGCGGGTCCTTCTGGCTCACCGCAGTGAGAAGAACAACACCCCGTCTCTGGCTCTCCATACGATGCGCACGGTGCTCGCTCAGTCCGGCCGCGTCGTGGGTCAAGATATTTTATTGCGGCTGGCCTGCCAAGACGGCAGCGTCCGCTTTCAGGAAAGGAGTAGTGACTAAGTATGCAGCACAAACGTATCCTTACGGCCGTTGTTGCCGTAATCCTCATCGCTGGCGGCGTCTTTGGGGGCTTTAAGCTTCGCGATACCTTTTTTTCACCGAGCGGGACCTATCAGGGGACGACGAACCAGCTTCAGGAACCGGAAAAGTCGGAATCCATTTCGAATGCCCGCAATACGGCTGTCGTTCAGGCGGCTAAGAAAGTAAGCCCGGCTGTTGTCGGCATTACGACCAAGGTCTATAACCGCGACATGTTCAACCGTAAAGTCCTCGTCGGCGAAGGCGTCGGCTCCGGCGTCATCTTCGATAAGGCCGGTTACATCGTCACCAATAACCACGTCGTCGGTACGGCTAAGACGGTCATCGTCTCCCTGGCGGACGGACAGAGTACGGAAGGTACCGTCGTCGGCCGCGATGCCAGAACGGACTTAGCCGTCGTAAAAATCAATATGGATAATCTGCCCGTTGCTGAATTTGGCGACAGCGACTCTCTTCAGGTCGGTGAACCGGCCATTGCCATCGGCAACCCCTTGGGTCTTGAATTCCAGGGAACGGTTACGGTCGGCGTCATCAGCTCCCTCAACCGTACGATCGGTGCGGAAGGGCAGAGCATGAAGCTCATCCAGACTGACGCAGCTATCAACCCCGGCAACTCCGGCGGCGCCTTGGTCGATGCTGACGGCAAGGTCATCGGTATCAACAGTGCCAAGATTTCTCAGGAAGGCGTCGAAGGCTTGGGCTTTGCTATCCCGATTAATGCGGCTCGCCCAATCTTACAGGACCTCATCACCAACGGTAAAGTTGTCCGCCCGTACCTCGGTCTCTACGGCCTTGACCAGCAGATGGCAGCTCGCTTCGGCATGCAGCTCAATGCTCAGGGCATCTACGTCTACCGCGTCGTTCCCGGTGGTCCTCTCGATCAGGCCGGACTCCAGCACGGTGACGTCATCGTTAAGTTGGACGGCACGGACGTGAAGGACTTTGCATCCCTCCAGAGCGTCATGGATAAGCATAAAGTCGGTGATTCCGTCACCGTTGACTACACGCGGAACGGCATGAACCGTGAAGCCACCATCGTTCTCCAAGAAAGCCCGCAGACCGATTCGGCTGACGACGATGTGAGCGGCAACTGATGAAATACCATCTCATCACCATCGGAAAAATCAAGGAGAAGTACCTTACGGCCGGAATCGATGAATTCTTGAAGCGCCTCCGCCCTTACGGCGACGTCACGGTGACCGTTCTGCCCGAAGAAAAGATGCCCGACAACCCGTCGCCGGCTCAAAAGGCACAGGTCCTCGATAAAGAAGGGGAAAAGATGCTGCGCCACGTCCGGGAAGGATCGCACCTCATGGCCCTCGATGTTGGCGGAAAACTCGTCTCGTCGGAAGAACTGGCAGAATCCTTTTCAGAACTCGCCCTTTACGGCTGCAGTGAAATTTCCTTCATCATCGGCGGTCCCTTCGGCCTCAGCGACATCGTCCGCAGAAAAGCCGACAAATGCATCTCCTTTGACCGCATCACCTTGACCCATCAGATGATACGCCTGATCCTGATTGAACAAATCTACCGGGCTATCAAGATTTCCCGGCACGAGCCGTATCATTTGTAAAAGATTGTGAAAGCAGACATCCCTCATTACCACTACGGGTAGTGAGGGATGTTTTTTCATCAATGATTTTTACTCTGCTGGAGTAGTTTCGTTTCAGCCTCTAGATCCTCTAAGTCCTGTTTATCTGCCAACAATACTTCCTGCTCTTTACGCCGTTCGTCAAATTTTTCATATTCAGAATCTACGTAAGATTTCATCTGCTCACGCGAACGAGAACCTGGGGTATGGAGAATGGGAATTTCATGGTCAGTTAATAGTTTATCTACGGTATTCTGCCAGTATGAAAGTGTGAGGGTTTTACGCATTTTTGCTCGAAATTCGGCGCTTTCTAGAAAAATAGAAACAAGACGATTCAACGAATCAATTTCATCATTGGTCAGGTAGTTCTTCGCTGTGTAAATATCCTGTTTGCGGACAATAGAACCTTTCCAAGTGGTCAATGCCATATTAGGCTTAGTCGCATCGGCACGGCTCATAATCAATTCAGCCGCCGTCTGCCCGGTTATACCATATATCAGCTTATTTTGCGTTTCGGCAAAGAAGTGTTGAGTTGCTGTATCTGTTTTGTTGTAATCTTCCGATAGGGCAAATAGGTCTCGGAGTTTTTGGTAGAATCTCTTTTCACTGGCCCGAATATCACGGATGCGGGCGAGAAGTTCATCAAAGTAGTCCGGTCGTCCATCTGGATTTTTTAAACGCTCATCATCTAAAATAAAGCCTTTTTGCAGGTATTCTTTTAACGTTGTATTGGCCCATCTGCGAAATTGCGTGCCGCGGGGAGAGCGAACACGAAAGCCAATAGCTAAAATGGCTTCAAGATTATAAAATGCGTTTTTGTAATTTTTATTATCTGATGCAGTTATAAAATAATACTTTACAACTGAATCCTTATCCAGCTCATGGTCTTTATAGCATCGTCGTAAATGATATCCAATATTTTGAACCGTGGTCTGAAAAAGTTCTGCTATTTGTGCCTGCGTCATCCAAACCGTACCGTCATTAGCATATAGCTGTACGCGTGTATTTCCATCGTCCGTATTATAAATAATGATGTTATCCATAGAATCTCCTGTCATTAAAAAATGTAATAACCATTTGTAATCTATTTGTAGTTGGCAAAATATTTAAAGGATATATTATTACTGGGGTAAGAGGTACTCACGAATCATACTTTTCCTCGTAATTCTATAACCCTACCAAGAATCCGAACTGGAAGTCCTTGTTTTAGCCTATCGTCATCTAAGGCAAAGCCTTTTATCATATATTCTTTTAAGACGCTGGTAGCCCAGATACGAAATTGAGTGGCACGATGGGAATTTACCCGATAGCCGACGAAAATGATGGCATCTAGGTTGTAGTAATCAATAGCCCGTTTAACAGAGCGAGAACCTTCTTTTTGAACTATTTCCATTTTGGAAATAGTTGTATCTGGAGATAATTCATGCTCGAGATAAATGTTTTGAAGATGCTTGGAAATAGCAGGGATATTTACGCCGAATAATTCGGCCATTGCTTTTTGCGATAACCAAATGGTTTCATCTTTTATTACTGCGTTTACAGATATATCTTCTTCTGCTGATGTATACATGAGAAATTGGAAATTATTCATAAATCCTCCTTAAACTATTGTGGAAATATCAAAAGAGAATGGGTATTCTCTCCGGTATCTCAGTACAAAACATCAAAATATTCACCGTACCCCGCTATACCTAATTATACCTTCATTTTATCACATCACATCAAATTAACGGAATTCTAATCAAATGATTTATAAACTATGGAAAGATACTCCTGTTCATGGTCAGGTCGTATATCTATGGCGGGAACTTCTTCGATATTTATTATAGCAGTGTCAAAAAGAGGTCAAAGGCACCTGACTTTTGGGGGTCAAACAAAAAATAGCCACCGCACAAATGCGATGGCTATCAGCTTTCTCGTATGGTGGACCATCAGGGGATCGAACCCTGGACACCCTGATTAAGAGTCTCCTATGTTGGGGTAATAGAATGGCTTGGTTAAGCGCTTTGTGGGCTATCATTGAATGGCGAAAACCGTAATAAAACGGAATAAAACGTATAAAAAAGATACGCGGGGGGTCAAAAAGGGGGTCAGATGAGGTTTGCCAGACTATCGATAACGCTGCTTTCCATAGCTGGCGTGACGTGGCTGTAAGTGTCCATCGTTTGTGCGAACGTAGCATGACCTAACCGATATTGGATGATCTTAAAGTGCACGCCTGCTTGTACCAGTAATGTCGCGTGGGTATGGCGGAGTGTATGCAACGAAAATCCGTCCGGCATGCCGGCAGCACGTCCATAGGCTTTAGTGCGACGAGAAATGTATCTGGGGTCGTATGGGTGTCCATCGGGACGGGCAAAGAGAAGATTGTTGTTTTCATAATTTAATTCTGCCATACGTTCTTTGAAGGTCATCTTTTCTTGGTCACGGATGATGCGGAGTGTCTGCTTATCGATGGATATTGTACGATGAGATGATTTATTCTTGGTGGTATCGCTAATGATGACTTTGCCGCCGACACTGAGGACTGTCTGATTGACGGTCAGAGTGCTGTTTTTTTTATCAATATCGTTCATGCGAAGTCCCAGTAATTCTGAGCGGCGTAATCCGGTATAGAGTGCTATCCAATATAAGTTATAATGCTTGGGATTAGCTACGGTCGACAGGAAGTGGTCAGCTTCTTCCTTTGTAAGTGCCAGTAATCTGTTATGAGTGATTGCAGGAAGTTTGACGCCGCGCAGTGGATATGTTGGAATAATTCCGTCGTTTACCGCCTGTCGCAACGCAATCCTGACGACGGAGAGCGCGTACTGTACTGTGCGATTACTATAGCCCATAGAGACTAGATTTGAAATCAGCTCACGGAACATGTGTGGCTGTAGATCAATCAATTTTACCGTGGCAAGTGTTGGCAAAATATATTGGCGTAGTTGGAATACATAAGAATCAAATGTAGACGCTGCTAGCGTTGATTTTGCTCCACGCAACCAGAGTATCAGCCATTGTCCTAAGGTGATTGTGTAATCAATGTTTGGGGCGGCTTCGAGTTTATTTTTGAATATATTGCGTTGTTTCTCGGCTTCCTTTTTTGTGCGGCCGTAGAAATAATATCTTTTGCCGTCAACTGTTAGAGACACCTTATAGCGACCATCAGGGCGTTTTTTTGCCATATCAGAATCAGCTCCTTCTGGGTATAGTGAAACGGGGCTGATTTATGATATACTTATAGCATAATCAGCCCTTGGCTTGGGAGATTATATTGTCGAGATGGTACTGGTAATACCCTCGGCGCACCCGCATCCTGCTGGTAACAGGATGCGGGATTTTTTTTATTATCAATGATTTTTAGTTCCGCTGGACTTTAATTGCGCAACTGAGGTATCATCCATAGATCGTCTAAGTATTTGTCGAAATGTTTGTATGATACAGTGTTCCAATCAATATTTTTTGCAGTCGTTTCGTCCATGGTACATTTCATAGTGGTATGTCCACTCATATCTTGTACGAAGACCGTGACTTCAGAAATCGGCAAGCCTGATTCATATAGAGCTCGGATAATTTCACCGGATAATGCAAAACCTGTTTGACGGAATCCGGCTTCGTCTTTAACATACGGTAAAACAATCAATTTACCTTTGCCGAAATTTTCCTTGGACATGTCTTCATTAACCTCGACTTTGATAAAATATTTGTCACCTGCTTTTTGTCGACAGATTTGTTCAATCTGTTCTGCTGGTGTGCTAGCCTGATTCTCCGCGGCTGGTGTGCTTTTCTGTTCCTGCTTAGTTGAATTCTCCGGAGTTTCAGTGGGCGAACTTGTTACAATGAAACCGAAAAGTCCAATTGCAATAAATAGCAGCGAGTATAATATGCCTTCGCGAAAGGTATGACCATTAGCTATTGCTCTTTGAGTGGCTATTTTCCTATGTGTTAATAAATAAATAAGTAGAGCCGCTCCGCCTAAGAAAATAATAACAAATAATACACTCATCGCATTCAATCTCCTTACGTTGCAGAAATTCACTATATCTGATCCAATAAAAAAATATAAGAAATAAAATAACTACCTGGTTCAATGGTGTAGAATTCTGGAAGTGACAGTTAATCACGGATTATACTTTTCCTCGTAATTCTATGACTCTGCCAAGGATACGAACTGGGAGTTCAGCGATTTCTTTATTTGAATAAAAGTGTGGTTCGTATACGCTTGTATTCGTGGCGATAAGTGTTATGCCATCTTCTTGTTTTTTGATGCGCTTTACCGTGGCTTCATCGCCGTTTACGAGTACAATCGCGATATCTCCGCTATCAACATCATCCTGCTGCCTTACTATAACGACATCGCCTTCCATCATCCGTGGCTCCATTGAGTGACCACGGATTTTTAGCGCGAAAAAATCTCCTGTGGCGGCAAGTTCTGGGGTAATTTCCTCATAATCTAGGATTTCTTGAACTGCCTCGATTGGAATGCCAGCCACAACACGGCCTAATACTGGGATGCGTATACCTTGTTGTGCTGCTTTTTCACCAGCAGTCATTGTTGGGGAATTACCAAGTAAATAGTCAATAGAAACACCTAAGAATGACGAAATGATCTTCAAAGTGTCTGCATCTGGAAAGCGCTTGTTTGATTCATATAAAGATACTGTCGATTCAGCTACACCGATTTTTTGGCCAAACTCTTTTTGACTTAATGACAGCTCTTTTCTACAGGCTTTTAATTTTGCGCCAAAACTCATATGCTGCCTCCTTTGCAATTTGTAATACTTATATAAAGTATAACTTTACAAATAGCAAAGCACAACTAAAAACGATAAACTTTGCAAATCGTCATTAAAAATATAAAAACGCTTGACATTTTGCAAAGCAAGAGATACACTACAATTGAACATTGCAAATTGCAAAGAAGGGGGGGTGAGAAAATGAAAAAAGTGGAGACTTTACAGGAACTCTTAGAAGTAAAGAAAGTGACTCAAAGAAGTCTTTGTAGCCTTTGGAATTTATCAGAGTCTCAAGTAAGCTTATTAATTAGTGGCAAACGTCGAATGTCCTTTGAAAATGGGATGAAACTCGCAAGAAGATTAGAAGTTAGTCCCAACACTATTTTTTTATTGTTAAACTTTTCAAAATGCAAAGTTGATACAAATGATAAATAAAAAAAGAAAGGAGGCGTAAAAATGGATAAAAGCCATATCACAACATTGCAGGACGATTATGAGATGCGGAAAAAAAGAGCTTTACTGTTTTTTGAATGTGCGCTGGATTGTGAACGAGAGCAATTCAGGTTAAAACTGATTAACAACGAAATAGTCCGCGTCCACGATTTAAAAGCCGGTACATACAGAGATGTGAATGTTGCCGGAGATAGTATCACAGCGATGATTTTTGATATATATCGCCAAGCTGGCGATTGGATTATGTAGTATCTAAATTTATTGTACCCGAAAGGAGTGAAATTACCATGAGCAAGCGATTCGGATGTGCAATTAAAAAAGCCCGGAAAGATGCGGGAATGACTCAGGAATTTGCATCAGAAGAACTTTGTATATCAGCACGAACATATGCAAAGTATGAAAGTGGAGAAATTTTGCCAGGCGATTATATGGTAGCCGAGATGATGCGGATATTTGAAGATCCCTGTCTGGGATACGCGTATCTGTCCCAGGAGTCGGCAGTCGGAAGGCTTATATTGCCTCAGATCAGAGGCATGCCTGGAGTAGCGGCCGGTGCGATGCAGTATCATATAGCACTGGCCGATGCACGCAACGATTTTGTCACGCTAGAGCGTATCTGTTGTGACGACCGTATTACAGTCGAAGAAGAGCGCGACTTGAAGCCCATTATAGCGAAGATATTTGATTTGGTTGAAAAGGGCTTAATTCTATATCTGACATGTCCTAGGACGACACAAAAAAAGAACCGCTCGGCGGGCACCGAACGGCTCAAAACTAAAGATTTCTTAAAAGTATTATAGCATAAAAAATCAACAATAAAAAGTGGATTGTATGGAGGTTAGCATGAAAAGAGAATTGGGAACAATGAAATTATGTGACCAGCTAACCTGGAACCGTCAGGAATTGGCATTGGTGACGGGGCGGTCGCAGGAAATTGTAGATAGGTGGATATATGAAGGAGCTCCATGCTGCCGAGAAGGCCATATATATGTGTTCGAAAGGACCAGCATTATTGCCTGGCTTAATGAACGGGCATTGAAGCGGCAGGGGCTTGTAAGAAAGAGCATAAAGGACCTAGGGGATGAAATATTTCCTGGCATAGAACTGGCATAAAAGGAGGCGTTGGAATGTTACAAAGAGCAACGGTAATATCGGCTCATGCAGATCTCGTAAAACAAGGCAAGTTAGTACTGGCTAATAGAATATATGAGCTTTTAAGACGAGGAACAGTAAGGCTTGATTTATTAGGAGATGCGGATATGGATACCGCATTTACACTGGATGACTTGGGTATTCCGTGCAGTATCAATTACCGTTATGGGATAGCTCAATATTACATAAGGAGGAGATGAGATGAACACCGAAAGAGATGATTTAAACATGGGGCATAAAAAATGTGAATTGAATGCCTTCTTGCATGTGAAAAAGGGGCAATCATTGCCTGATTGCCCCTTCCAATTAAAAGTAAAAGATAGAACGAATGTTGATGTGATTCTTGGGGATGAAAGTGCTACAAAGAAAGTTTAGAAGACAAATACTCATTGGTTGCCTTGCTAAGCATGTCCTCCCATGAACCGAAATCAGTAGCCTGTGAAACGTACTGATCCAATACATCATCAGGAATAGCTTCGAAATCTTCTTGTGAATTAACTACAAAGTTTCCGGCTTTTAAGAATTCATCAAAAGAAGAATAATCGGTATGCTTTTCCATAAAAGATTCTGTAAACAGCTTATCAAAGCTGACTGTATGGGTTCCTTCAAGCTCCTGTACTTTCTGTGACAGGCTCTTGAGGGAATCTATCAACTTATCAAAACCGTTGATACTTGTACTCATAGTAATCACCTCCCTTCAATAATAATTATAGCATGGGAGGAAACATCTTTAAGGAGTGGGAATATGACAAAGAATGAACGAGCTCGGCTCGAAGCGGAATTTAAATTTCACTGGAAAGATGCACTTAAATGGCAGGAGACTGAGAAGCAATATGCCCATCCAGCAACAGCCATGACTGTCCTGGAGAAGGCTGCGATAGCGCGTGGATATGGCTACGCGCTATGTGACATGTTAGGTTGGCAGATTGATGATGCGGAAATACCCGAACATATACACGAGCTAATTGAAGATGCTGAAAATGAAACTGGCATCAAAACAAGCCGCAGAATTAATCCGATGGGGTGGTAGACGATGGGAGTGAAATGGTATGTCAAAGTGCAAAGTAGTTAAAGTTGCGCTTATTGTGCTGGTCTCATTGGGACTGGGATTGTTATCGGCACGGTATGAGCGGTTACAGTCTCAGTCAATGGCAGCTAGAACTTCCATTATTCATGTTATTAAGTCCGGTGATACCGTCTGGGACATCGCGAAACCAATCGCTGAGTCCCAGGGCATGGATATCAGGGAGGTCATACACCAGATGATGGCAGACAACAATCTAGGTCCGGAGGCCCTGCTGACACCGGGTCATAAACTAATTATACGCGTACAAAAATAACCCGCTCCGGAAGGCAGCCGGAACGGGCTCATGAAAAATAGCTTGTAATTATTATATCACGTAAAGGAGCAAAAATCATGAAAATAGCTAAAATGCATCTTGAAAATTTTCGGGGCATAAAATCATTGAACCTCGAGTTGATGGGGAAAGATGCGGCGATTTATGGTGCCAATGGAACTGGGAAAACGACCATTGCTAATGCCATTATTTGGGCATTGCTGGACGTACCGGCAACGGGTGAAAAGGATTTCAACCCCAAAAGCACCGGCACTCATGACTTACAGCATAGTGTTGAACTAACCGTAACCGCAGATGATGGCGCTGTATATACATTGTATAAAGTTTTCTTTGAAGTGTGGACAAAGAAAAAGGGATCAGCAACAAAAGAATTTTCAGGGCATCGGACTGAGTACAAAATTAATGGAATTCCTTATAAAAAAGGGGCCTATAACAAGGCTGTGGAACGAATCTGTGGGACGGACATGGAAAACATCAAGAAGTTAATGCTTGAAGGTTATTTTTTGGAAGCCCTCAGTGTCGACGAACGGCGTCATACTCTGTTCGATATCTGCGGCGACGTTAGTGATGATGATGTTATGCAGTCTTCCGAGCTTGCAGATTTACCGTCATTCTTAGCTGTTCCAGGAACAGAAGATCAGGCCTATACACCAGAAGAGTATTTAAAAATTGCCAAAGCGCAGCGGATGCAAATGAATAAAGACTTGCAAATTTTGCCAGCTAGAATCGATGAAGCCGAAAAAGGTATTCCTGAAAATCTCCCTGAAAAATCCGTTCTAGAAAGTACGCGAGAACAGTTCCTCAAAGACCACAAAGCGCTTGCGTTAAAAATCAACGCATTGACGTCTGGGTCCGGGAAAGAACAGGCGATACTTGCTGCAAAATCTGAATATAATAAGGCCGTTCAGAAGTACGATGAAAAGATGCATCAGAAAAATACGGCTATCTATCAGCAATTGGAAGAAATGGCTGCTCAAAAAAGCAAACTGTCTCAAGCAAAAGGTGAATGTTTTAATCATCTAAAAGAACTCAAGAAAGAATATAGTGAGTTGAATGCTATGCGAGATAAACTTTTGGAACAGTACGCCCAGATAGATGCCCATCAATGGAACCCGGAACAGGAGACATGCCCGACATGTCACAGGGAACTTCCTAGGGAAGAAATTGATAAGTTAAAGGCTGAATTCAATAGCATAAAAAGCCATAAAAAAGAAAAAATTAATGAGCAAGGGCAGCAGTGCAGCATCACAAAAATAAAAGCACTAGAACCGCTCATCAGAAAAGCAGATGAAGAATATAAGTCTATCTGTAGCAAAGACGATAAATTGTCAGCGGATATAATGGCGTTGCAAAAGACCATCCAGAGTATACCTTTTGAAGATACTGATGAAGGGAAGGCTTTAGAAAATAAAATTCTAGAGGCTGAAAAGCTGGAGGATGTATATACGACAGGCGCTTACAAGGAATTACAGGATCAGTGCAATGAATTGAATGATGCTATCCGTGGGGCCGATATTGCTTTGGCCAATATCAGTTCCGCAGAAAAAAGCCGGCAACGAGTTACTGAACTCAGGAAACTTCAACTAGATACGGCAGTTGCATTGGAGCAGGTTGAGTATGGAATTCATCTTGTTGAAGAATTCTCTCGTAAGAAAGCAGCTATGGTTACTGATAAAATTAATGCCAAATTTAAACATGTACGATTTGTTCTGTTTGAAAATCAGATAAACGGAGGACTGAAAGAAATATGTGAGCCGACGATTCAGAATGCATCCAGACAATGGGTGCCCTATAAATCGGCGAATACCGCAGCCAGGGTGAATGCTGAATTGGAAATTATAGATGTATTGAACCAGTATTACCATACAAACCTTCCGATTATTATGGATCGGGCAGAAAGTGTCAGCCATCCAATAGACATTGCACAGCAGTTGATTCGCCTGATTGTATCGGCTGACGATATTGATTTACGTATTGAATTGAAGGAGGACTAATCATGAACGAAGTTATGACGACAGAAAACAAAACAATGGTAACACCTGGATTTTCGACATTGGCAGGATTTGAAACACTTCAACGAATGTCTCACCTCTTTAACCAGTCTACCCTTGTACCGAAGCAATTTCAGGGGGAGCAAAATTTTGGCAATTGCGTAATTGCCCTGAATATGGCGCAGCGTCTGAATGCAGATCCACTGATGGTCATGCAGAATTTATACGTTGTCTATGGTAATCCCGCGTGGTCGTCGAAGTTTCTGATTGCGATGTTTAATCAGTGCGGGAGGTTTAGTTCAATCCACTATAAAGAAGTAGGTAAACAAGGAGCAGACGACTGGGGATGCAGCGCTTGGGCTACGGAATTGGTAACGGGTGAGCGCATTGAAGGCCCGGTTGTCACTATTGGAATTGCTAAAAAAGAGGGGTGGTATACAAAATCTGGGAGTAAGTGGCAGTCCATGCCTCAACAGATGCTTCGCTATCGGGCCGCTAGTTGGTTCATCCGAACCACCGCACCTGAATTGTCTATGGGACTTCCGACACGCGATGAAGCTATTGATATTGGCTCTGAAACAGTAAGCATTGAAGACGCCCAGCGGTCGCTGGACCAAGAAATGGAAATGCATGCCAATAAAGAGCCGTTGCCGCTGGATATGAAGACAACGGCCCCTGTACAACCTCCTATAGATGTTGAAAAAGTGAAAGTGCCTGTGACACCTGTACCGGAACAGGTTCAGGGGCCGACATTTTAATGGAAATCAATGTCCTCGCCTCTGGGAGCAAGGGAAACTGCTATCGTATCAGTGATGGGACTAGTTCCCTTCTCCTAGAGTGTGGGATTCCATTCGCAATGATTCAGCGCGGCCTACATTTCCATACCAGCAGTATTTCCGGATGTCTGGTAACACACCGGCATGGGGATCATGCAAAAAGTGCGGCGGAAATGATTCGGCGTGGGATTCAGATTTACGGGCCTGAGGATGTTGCAATACATTGCCCTGGCACGATAGTTTTACAGCCACTCAAACGGTACAGCATTGATTCTTTTGAGGTGACGGCGATAAGTGTGACTCATGATGTACCGTGTTATGCTTACCTGGTCTATTCCCGGGTTACGGAAGAAACATTGGTGTATATCACAGATACCCCGTATCTTCCATATACGATACCGGAGATACATTATCTGATGATCGAAGCCAATCACAGCAAATCCTTGATGTGCTTGAACGCAAAAAAAGGATTGCTTTATCGGTCATTGGCTGAACGCATTGTGAAGACACACATGAGTATTGAATCTGCCCTTGAATTAATAAAAAGCAACGACATGAGGGATTGTAAACAGATTCATCTTTTGCATCTCAGTGACAGCAATAGTGATGCAGCAGCTTTCAGGGCCGCTGTTGAAAAACTCACGGGAGCAGAAGTATATGTGTATTAGAAAGGAGACAGTTATGGCAACCGTAGTGCAAATTGAAAAAGTAAAAATGATGGGGACAGAAAAAGATGGTAAAATCAACATCTTGTATTCAGAATCATCACAAACTGGACATACCATTCGGCAGCTTACGAGTACCGAAATGGCTGCGCCTGAATTCTACCAGGCATTTGACAGTCTAACGGGCAGCGTCTTAAATATCTTAGAGCTTGATAAACAAATGATTCCACGGTTGCATCCATATGGTGTGAGCTATTCCTATGAAAAGTCCGGACAGATGAAAGCAATCATTAACGTAAAGCTCGATATCCCCGGAGCCGGTACACAGATTGCCTTGAATACACCGCGTAAAGCTTGCCCGGAAGACGAAGTGGAAGCTAAAGATACGGGTACTTACTTTACGAAATCGGCTGTAAATGCGCTCTGGAACATTGTCGCGGAGGCGCAGAAATACTTAGATGGAAAGAGGGCCCAGATGAGCTTGTTTGGAGAAACCGGAGGAACTGCAGCGGATGCTGCCGGAAAATCAGAATCTATTGCGTAATGTATGAGGAGTGGCGGCTTTGGCCGCCATCCCTGAAAGGATTTAATATGGAACGAATGAATATTCGGTACATCGACGAGCTTAACGCTTTCGACGCCTGGTTGGAAACGAATGAAATTTCAACAGCAGCGGTGGCACTGTGGTATGCATTGATGCAGATTGCCAATAAGACTGGCTGGAAGAGGACGTTTAATGCCACGAACGGTATACTTAGCGTTAAAACGGGGGGACTTTCCGTCCCGGCTTTACATCGCGCAAGAGCAGCGTTGCAGTCGGCGGGCAGGGTCACCTTTAGGACTCGAAAAGGTAAACAAGCCACTGAATACACAATCATTCCGTTCTCCTCTCATGTTGCTTATCGAAATGTTAAGCTAACCGACCAAGTAACCGACCAAGTAACCGACCAAGCAACCGACCAAGTAACCGACCAAGCAACCGACCAGAGAGCCGTACACATACCTAGACTAGAGAAGACTAGACTAGATGATGATGAAGATGATCGCGTGCGCGAGGAAAACAGAGAAGTTCTTTCTCGGGTAGTCGTGTATTACCAAAACAATATCCATCCCATTGCTAATGAAGCGGAAAAAGATCGTCTGCTTGAATTGGTGGATGCCTTTGGCGTTGAATGGGTATTGCAGGCAATAAAACAAGCTGGGTTAAACCATGCTAGTACGATCCGCTATGTTGAGGTGATGCTGAACAATTGGCAGACATCAGGTAGTGCACACCCTTGGAAGGAGGGAAAACAGAATGGAAAACATGCAGGGACAGGAAATCATAAGGCGAATCCGAAACATTCAGAACCGGATGCGGTCGACTGGTCGCAGTTCGATGACACGTACAAGCCAAGAGCTTGAATCGGCGTGCAAAACCCTTGGAATTGTGTATGAGCCGGTACTGGCTGCGGCATCCTCGATGGATATTTTGGACGCGATACGACAGCAGAACAAGTGCCAGACGTGTACGTTAAAACCAGCGGAAGCAGCAGATTGTGTTTGCGTCGGGGTTGATTTTTGCAATGGTGCATATAGCCCGACTGGCAAACCATGCCCACGAGGACAAGCATATTTACAGCAACGACGCATTGATAGATTGACCGCTTCGTCCGGAGTAGGTAATCGGTTTAAGCAGCGGACTTTTGAGACATTTCGTCGCATTCCAGGAACCGAACAGGCGTATATGGCCTGTCGAGATTTTTGCCGGAACTATCAGCCACAAAGCAGAGGTCTGAGGCTTCAAGGGCGGTATGGGGCTGGCAAAACTCATCTTGCTGCAGCTATTGTTAATGCAATGACTACACGAGGCGTACCGTCTATGTTCATTGTGGCGCCAGAGTTATTGCAACATATCCGCAGAGGGTATGATAATCCGGACGCAGCCAAAAGAGCGCAGGCTATCGTTGATAGTGCTAAGACTGTTGGTATCCTTGTCTTAGACGATCTAGGCAGTGAAAAGCCTAGTGATTGGGTACGGGAGCAGCTGTTCTTGCTAATTAATGCAAGGTATGAGGCTGAGCTGCCGACGATTATTACAAGCAATTATGATACTGGAGAACTGGTGAATCGATTAGGGCAGCGGATTGTAAGCAGACTCATTGAAATGACGGCTGCCGTTACCATGACGGCACCAGATTATCGTATGAAGCAAGGAGGTCAATAGACATGCTAATAGAATCTGCGACCAGATATATAAACACGAATCATATCGAGCAGATAGAATGCTATACCAATGATGAACTCAAATTGAAAGGGCTAGTGGCAATAAATCTCTACATGGTATCTGGAGACGTTATACATCTAGTTAAAACAGAAAAATACTACAATCAACTTTTAGACTTATTATCCGATTAGGAGGCATTATCATGATTATTAACAAAAACGACCTTATTGCTTTAGTCTCTAGCCGCAGCGGGAAAACGAAGAAGGATACAGCTGCCATTATCAATGCAACACTGGATGTAATTACGGATGAACTGATTGAAGAAAATAAAGTACAGTTCATCGGGTTTGGGACTCTCGAAGTAAGACGGACGAAAGCTAGAAAAGGCATCAATCCACAAACCGGTGAACATATCGATATCCCAGAAAGAAAAATTGCAGCCTTCCGGACTGGAGCGATTTTGAAGACGCGGCTGAATCAGTGAGGCACTTATATGGAAAATTGGTACAAACCGGGTCCGGTTATCGTGACGTTAGTAGCTCCAGATCCGCGGCCACGTCCATCATCAAAAACTGACTGGCGTCGTGACAGCGACTTATCTGGATACCAGGCCAATACTATTGAGCGAATCAGGAGACGAATTAGGAACGCTAAGCGGCGTTGAAATGGGAGGTAGGGCCATGGAAGACTATATTTTTAGGTTGCAGGATGAACGAGATGCGGTGGCAGATAAGCTTATGGAATTAAGAGCTGTATTGGATCACCAGGAATTGATGGTTTATGAAAGGTATTTGATATTGGCACGAAGAGATACCTTGGGAGATTATCTGCATCTTTTGGATAAAAGCATCGACTTGGCCATTAGCAAAACGCAGGCCCACGAAAGCGATGAGAAAGGATAAAAAATGTATGAAGCTATCCTGTTTTTTGTTCTCGGTGCGATAAGCGGGGGGACGATTGTTACTGTTTTCCTAAGCCTCTTCCTGGTCAACAGGGGGAGGTAATATGGGAAGAAAAAATAAACGGCGACAGCTCAAAAATAAGCTGCCGGTATATAGCTTAGAGCAGGAGCTTACAGGCAAGCACGATATATGTTTCCGATGTGCTTACTGTGGACTGGAACTGCATCCGGGTGAATGGCATTGGATGTGGGATGAGTTTGGTCAGCGGGTGCGAAAATGTAACGATGAACGGCGATGTGCAACGCATCGTCGGGACATAAGTGAGGAATCATTCAGAAGGGCGATGAAAGTGTGACTAATGTATCTGATAGACAAGAAATGGAATTTATTGTTGAAGGAAATCCGCAGGGAAAAGGGAGACCGAGATTTAGCCGACGAAGTGGAACGGTCTACACCCCATCCCAAACAGCAAAGTATGAAAATCTGATTCGAAAAGCGTTCTTGGCTGCTGGAGGCAAGGCTATCCCCTCCGATTGCTATGTAGGAGTTACCGTTGACGCCTATTTTGAAATCCCGAAGTCGTATGCAAAAGGAAAGCGACTTGCGTGCCGACACAATATCACACGCCCAGCTAAAAAGCCTGATATCGATAACACTTTAAAAGCGGTACTGGATGCCCTAAACGGGGTGGCTTATGAAGATGATAGGCAGGTCTTGGAAGTCAGATGCAGAAAGTGGTATGCGCAGAATACTGGATTTTTAAAAATAAGCATACGAGAAGTACACGCTTGACATTGGCAAGGACAGAGCAGCTATACTCTGCCTTGCTTCCCCATTTGTAGATAGGAGGTACCCATGTATCATAATGACTATACTGTATTAGTTCGAGAATACTTGAGTCGATACAACGAATTTAAAGCATATGTTGCTAATCTGGAGGCTGAAATAAAAGACTATAAAGAAATGCTGGCATTGTCAGCCGCCCCATCGGTACCCTCCTTATCTCAAACGAGAGGATGTGGTGGCAGCGGGGAAACTATGAGCCAGCAAGAACGGTCTTATTTTGAACGAGAAACCTTAGAGCAGCGGCTTCGGGAAAGTTATGGAAATCTGCTTGAGATGCAGCCTAGAATGAATAAGCTGGATCGTGCATTGGCATCGATCAAAAGTATCAATCCTGTTGATTACCGCATCATTACTGCACGGTACATTGATGGCTCATCTTGGGAGAGTACGGCACGTTACGCTGGCGCAAGCGTAACCTACTGCCGCAGCGAAGCTCAGAAGGCTTTGCGACGGTTGACCGGGGCTATGTTTGGAGCCAATGCTATTCCCATCCAGATGCGGTTAGTATTTATCGATGATAAGAATCACGGAGAAAATTGTGGGTAACTTTTTTCTTATGGCACTTTTCAACAAAAACGCGCAGAAAATAAAATATCTTAATACGAAAAAAATCGAAGAACCATGGTATCATAATAGCATGAGAGTAGGGGATGACGCAGAGGAACAGCGTAATAGCTAACCACTGCGCATCCCACACACTGTCATCTTACATGGCTGGGTAGCTCAGAAGGCTAGAGTTTGAGGCGGCTGAACCTCTCGTGTCGCCGGTTCGAGTCCGGCCCCAGCTTTAACAATCAAAGGAACTTGTGGATATGTCGGCGGAATACGCTGGCCCATCGAGCGAGTTCCTTTTTTATTTCTCCAAATATCTGGAATCTAAATGGCCAGTACATCCTCTGTATTAGTAGTAATATATACCACTTCATTGGTAAGGGGATTGTCTGAAAAGTCATCTGTAATAGCGATATCAGTACGATCGTTTTTATAATCTCTTTCATCTTGACCTCCTATAATAGGTATATGGCACCGCGATTGCGGCTCGCCAGACTATTACGAGGTAAGAGTTCGATTATACTATTTGGATTGTAAAAAATTTTAGGTGGTGGTGAGTATGTGAATAATGCAGTTCGGGATAAAGCGTATAAGGATTATTGTGATGGTATGAAGTATAGAGCTATTGCTGAAAAATATAAGGTATCGCTGTCTACAGTAAAAAGCTGGGCAACACGACATTGGAAGGTTGCAACTAATGCGAAAAAGTTGCAACCGCATCCGAAGAAAGTTGCAACCTCGGAAGCTGATAAACAATTAAAAGAAAAGCTGCTGGAATCTGTTGACGATAACGATGGGTTAACTGAGAAGAGGCGGCTTTTTTGCTTGCATTACGCCACTTCCCACAATGCACTCCAGTCCTACCTGAAGGTGTACAAGTGCGACAAAGAGACAGCCATGGCGAGTGGTTCAAGATTGTTAAGAAATGTTAAGGTCCAAGCAGAGGTAAGACGGCTGCGTCAGATCATGCAGCACCATCTGGATGTCGGTGTTTCTGACCTGGTGCAGTACTGCCTAAAAGTCGTTGGAGCTGACCTAGGTGATTATGTCGCCTTCAACGGGGTTAGCGTTAAATTGGCGGATAGCCAAACTGTCGACACGTCCGTTGTATCCGAAGTAAAGCAGGGAAAAGATGGCATTAGCATCAAAATGGAAGATAAGAAATGGGCATGGGAAATGCTAGCGAAATACCTAGGCTTTGACACGATGGAAGAACTAAAAAAAGAAAAACTTAAGGCTGAAGTGGTTGAATTAAGTTCCGATAGCGATAAGGAGGATATTATCTTTGAATTTTCGCGTGAACCAAAGAAAGAACAAGAAAATTAATATAGCAGATCTTATCGCACCATCGTTCGATGAGGTCTTTTTTGATGCAGAAGAACACCGGCATACGTTTTACATGTTGGCAGGCGGTCGAGGCAGCGCAAAGTCGTCGTTCGCAGCTATCCGTATTATTACCTCGTTGATGGAGCATCCTGACATCAATGCAGTCATTCTGCGGAAAGTCGGCAATACCATCAAGCACAGTGTCATGCCGCAGCTTGTATGGGGGTTGGAGCAACTGGAGATATTGAACCGATTTCGCATCAAACTATCTCCTCCGGAAATTACATATAAAAAGACAGGGCAGAAAATATTGTTCTTCGGGCTGGACGATCCAGCCAAAGTAAAATCAATAAAGCTGCCATCGGGATATGTGGGGTTGGTCTGGTTCGAGGAACTCGACCAATTTTCTGGAATGGAAGAGATTAGAAATGTTCTCCAGTCGCTTCTGCGTGGAGGCCCGTCTTATCAAGTGTTTGGTACATATAATCCCCCTAGGTCTCGAAATAACTGGGTTAATGAGGAAATCCTGGTAGATGATCCAGACCGATTGGTTCATCATTCTACCTATCTCAGTGTCCCAGAAGAATGGCTGGGACCGCAGTTTATCGCGGAAGCCGAAAAATTGCGGTCCCGTAATGAAATGGCGTATCGTCACGAATTTCTCGGTGAAGTGACCGGGACTGGCGGAAGCGTTTTCGAGAATGTTTCTGAGATGGTGATGAGCGATGAACTCGTAAGTAATTTTGACAGGTTGTATTACGGTCTTGACTTTGGATTTGCTGTAGATCCGTTGGCTTTCACTGCTATGTACTATGACAGTAAGCGAGAAGATTTGTATATCTTTGACGAGATATACAAACAGAAATTGACGAATAGCCAGGCGGCACGGATGTTATTGGAACGTGTAGATACAAGGCTGGTTATTGCCGATAGCGCTGAGCCAAAATCAATAAAAGAAATGCAGGATTACGGCCTACATATCACAGGTGCCCGTAAAGGCCCGGATAGTGTTGAACATGGCATTAAATGGCTACAGGACCGAGCACATATTTTTATTGATAAAAGGCGGGCACCCAATACATATAAGGAATTCGTTACATACGAATACGAACGGAACCGCAGCGGCCAATTTATCAGTGCATATCCTGATAAGAATAATCACGCGATCGATGCTGTTCGTTACGGTATGGGCCCGGCGATGCCGCGGGCTGGTATTCGTATTTTGAGGTGATTACATGGATTTAGAGACAGCAAAAAAGGTAATTAAACGTTATGTCAGCGGACATGGAGCTTTTCAAGCACACGCATGGACGGCAGAGCGGTATTACCGGGTGCAGAATGATATCCTTTTCTTGCCAAAGAAGGGTGAGCAGGAAGAACAGGAAAACCCGCTGCGTCATGCTGATAACCGGTTGCCACACAGCTTCTATAAGTTGCTGGTCAATCAAAAGGTCGCCTATATGTTTACGACGCCGCCGACGTTTGACGTAAAGAACGATGAGCAGAACGCGATGATTGTCCGTGACTTGGGAGACTATTATGGAAAACGTTGCAAAGATTTAGCAGTCAATGCTTCTAATGCTGGAATTGCTTGGGTACATTACTGGCTAGACTCAGAAAATAACTTCGCTTGGGGCGTTGTCCCTTCCGGTGAAGTTATTCCTGTTTGGTCACCGAAGCTGGACCACAAGCTTTTAGCGGTGCTGCGCGTCTACCGGGACTTTGATGACAATGGAGATGTGTACGACGTTTATGAATATTGGAATGATACAGAGTGTCAGGCCTTCCGCAAACGGGCCAGTGATGATATTGCTACTGGGTTGATGCCATGGCCATGCTTTACTGAATTCTATGATGCGGGTATATCGGATGCAGCCAATACCTATCTCCATCATTTGGGTGATGTGCCGTTCATCCCGTTCTGCAATAATAATCTAAACAGTGACGACTTGGATGACGTAAAGCCATTGATTGACGCCTATGACAAAACCTATAGTGGATTCATGAATGACCTCGAAGATGTACAGGAGGTCATTTTTGTTTTGACTAATTATGGTGGCGAAGACTTAGCTCCATTCCTTAAGAATCTGAAATACTACAAGGCTATCAATGTAGAGAACAACGGTAATGGTGATGCCTCTGGTGTCTCGACGCTCACTATTGAAATTCCTGTGGAAGCTCGTGACAAGATGTTGGAATTGACGAGAAAATCTATTTTCGATATGGGGCAGGGAATAGATCCTCAACAACAGGGATTAGACAAGACTTCCGGGGAAGCTATGAAATTCCTCTATGCTCTGTTAGAGCTCAAAGCCGGTATGATGGAAACCGAGTTCCGCTTAGGGTTCAGCAAACTTGTGCGAGCTATCTTGCGTGTGCATGGACAGCAGTGCCAGAATATCATCCAAACATGGACCCGTACCAGTATTCGTAATGATGCCGAACTGGTCGATATGTGTAGCAAGTCGAATGGCATAATCAGCCGCAAGACTATATTGAAGAACCATCCCTTTGTCGAAAATGTTGATGACGAAGAACATGAACTGGATGAGGAAGAGAAAGCGCAGGCTGGCAAGGATGATATTTATGGTGACCTGGGAGGAGGTGATCAGAGTGTATAAATGGCTCAAGCAATATGCGGAACAATTCGGCGAAGATTTCCCTTTTTTTTCTGTAAGGGATAAGAGTGAGTATGAAGTATGCCGCATTATTCAGGAGTGCTGTGAACGTAATACAAAATATACAGTTGCCTCCGATGTTCATTCTGTAACTGGGGCATAGCATAATCGAATTCTTGGCGCGGCAGGTAACCGCGGTAAAAACCGGAAGGGAGATTCACATGACAATTGAAGAACTAATCCAGAAGTTAGATATTGCGGATGACAAGAAAGAGGAAGCTTATAAAGTGCTGCATGACTTTCTGGATGGTGACTATGTAACAAAATCTCGTTTCAATGAGGTCAACGAGGAAAAGAAGACCCTAAAAAACACTGTCGCTGAAAGAGATAAGCAGTTAGAAACACTGAAAAACAGTAAAGGCGACACAGAAGCGCTAAAAGAACAGATTAAGCAGCTTCAAACAGCGAATAGCCAGGCAAAAGAACAATTAGATACTCAAATGAAAGAACTGCGTCTGTCAACGGCAATCCAGCTTGCAATTAGCGACAGTGCACAAGATGTTGATATCGTATCCGGGCTATTCGACAAAGAGAAACTCATCCTTGGTGAAGATGGAAAAGTCACCGGTCTTGATGAACAATTGAAGGCGTTAAAAGAAAGTAAGCCATTCTTATTCAAGACAGATAATGTTAAAACGCCGCAGTATCATCCGAACGGCGGGGGCGGAGGGGATATAAAGAACCCCTTTGCTAAGGAAACCTTTAACATGACAGAACAAGGTAAATTATTGCGTGATAATCCGGAGCAGGCAAAAGCATTGGCATCGGCTGCCGGAATCACACTCAATGTATAGGAGATGAATTAATATGCCAGGAACTACATTAACGGACATTATCGTCCCGGAACTTTTTAATCCGTATGTTATTCAGAAAACAATGGAAAAATCGGCATTCTTCAGCAGCGGTATCATCGCACGCAATGCAGCATTTGATGCGCTGGCGAGTGAAGCGGCTCGCACTCATAATATGCCGTTCTTTGAAGATCTTTCCGGAGATGCGCAAAACATCGTAGAAGGGAAGGAAATTGAATTCCAGAAAATTGCATCCAATAAAGATGTGTCGACTACCATCATGCGTCAGCAGAAGTGGAGCGCCACGTCGCTCTCGGCAGCATTATCTGGTAGTGACCCGATGCGGGCAATTGGTGACTTGGTAGCGGACTACTGGGCGCGTCAGTATCAAAAAGAGTTGATTGCAATTCTGACAGGTGTCTTTGGTGCCGATACAATGACGGGACATGTACTCGACATTTCCAAAAAGACAGGTAATGCTGCTACTATCAGCGCCTCGGCTGTCATTGATACACTGCAGATGCTCGGAGATGCGCAGGACCAGCTGACTGCGATTGTCATGCATTCGGCTACGAAAGCGTACCTGAAGAAACAAAATCTGATTACAACCGAAAGAGACAGTACATCCGTTGAATTCGATACTTATCAGGGCCGCCGCGTTATCGTAGATGACGGATGTCCTAATGATAGTGGGGTTTACACGACGTATTTCTTTGGGACGGGTGCAATTGCTTACGGCGAAGGCAGCCCCGTAGGATTTATTCAGACGGAAACTAAGCGTGATCCTGATTTGGGGGCCGGTGTCAATATGCTGTATAATCGCCGTTGCTTCATCATGCATCCGCGTGGAATTGCTTGGCAGAATACAGTAAGAGAGAACGTAGAATCCCCGTCTCGGGAGGAACTGGCAACGGCTACAAACTGGAAGCTTGTCTATGAACCTAAGGCTATTCGCATCGTGTCCTTGAAGCATAAAGTAGGCTAATAAAGTCGGGTGATGGATATGGACAGTGAAACCTATTGGGAGAAGCGGGCAGAGAAGCAAGAAAAGTACTGGTACAAGAAAAGCCAGGAAACGATTGAAAAAGAGCTGGCCCGGTACTATGTGGAATCACTGGGCCATATCCAAACTGATATTGCTGCCTTATATGGCCGTTTTGCCAAAGATAATGCCTTATCTGTTGCAGAAGCCAGAAAACTGCTTACAACAAGCGAATATCGTCGCTGGCGGATGAGTATCGAGGCATACCTCGAAAAAATCAAGGAAACCGGCGACAAGGGGCTGGAAAGAGAGCTTAACGTATTGGCTATGCGTAGCCGTATCAGCCGTTTGGATAAGCTGTATAGCGAAACTTTGATGGAGCTGGACGGCCTAGGACGCAATGTATCCAAAAGCATGATGAAATTTCTAACCGATGCCTATAAGGATACCTATTACCATGGTCTATATGACATCGGTAAGGAAATTGGCTTGAAAACGTCCTTTGCCAGTGTGAACCGCGATGATTTGACATGGGTACTTCGGAATCGTTGGAGCGGAATGAATTATAGCCAGCGGATTTGGAAGAATCAACGATTGTTGGCGAGTACACTGAAGAAAGAGATGGTGGCTGCCGTTCATCGTGGTGAAAGTGTAGATAAAATATCAACGCGGATAGCCAATCGAATGGACGTCGGCATTAGTAATGCTCGTCGATTAGTACGAACGGAGCTTAACTATGTGGAGAACCAGAGTGCCATGAATAGCATCCGTGATTCAGGTATGAAATACTACCGCTTCTCTGCGACGCTGGACAGACGTACCTCTTCGATATGCCGTGAACATGACGGCAATGTGTACCCGATTGATGATTATCAGCCAGGTAGTACTGCACCACCTCTACATCCAAACTGCCGATCCACGATTTCCGGTAGTCTATACGGCCCAGAGACAAGAAAAACTGGGACAAGGATTGCCAGAAATGATAAAGGAAAAACGTACTATGTGCCTGCCGATATGACGTATGATGATTGGCATACTGTCTTTGTAGACCGGAAGATTCATTTTAGCGCATGGCATGCACAATGGGAGTACGTCAACACGACGAAAGAATTGCGAGCAGTGGTCAAAAAAGCTTTCACAGAGGAACTGATGGCCAAAACTGCACTAGATTCCATTCCCAATCACACATACCATAACATTTGGAAAGACGATGTTATGGTCTCGGAATGGAGCATTAAAAAGGACAAAATCCCAGCCAAAAGAGCGTATTTTGAAGAACAGATTGCGTCTGGTAATGATGTTGCTAAATTTAAGCTACTTCAACAAAAGTTGGATGAATTTGATGCGTTAGGTAAAGAATACGCGCAAAAGTTCAAAGCTTATGAAACTGCGCAAGAATTTTTAACTCAGAAGCAGCTGGAGTTGGAAAAGCATCTTCATGGTGGCAAAACCGATCCGTACAGCAAAGAACGTAAGAAACGGGCCTATCGTTTTACCAACAAGAAGGATGCCGATGCAGTGCTTCGTACTGTTTGCAGTGATGTTTGGAAAAGTGCGACAAAATCACAAAAAGAAGCCATTTTTGACTATACTTGTGGAAGCGGAAAGTTTAATCGTCCATTGGCAGGATTCCAAAAGCCGTACTATGAATCTGGAACTGGATGGGAAACTAAGTATTACCAAGGACCCGGAAATGTCTGGATAGATTATGAAAGAGCTGGAGACGAAATTCGTGCGATGACGGCCTTAATTGAACAATCGAAATATTCGTTTGATATTTGGTTACAGCGCGGCTGCAACCGCAATGCCATGGAAAGCTTTCTGCAGTTGAAGCCTGGAACTTTTTATTCGATGAGTCAAGAGGAACTGCAGCAGTTTGTAGGGCGTTCCAATCGAATGGATAACTTTATTTCTACGGCAGCTAATGAGGGCGCTGGTTTTTCTCAAAAAGAAATTATCTTAAATATTTATGCTCCTGAAGGAACTGAAATGATGTACGCCGAACCCTTTTCTAATTTTGGACAAGGTAGTGGAGCTGAGTGGGATGGTGTTCAGGGACAAAAAAATTTCAGTCAAGAGTTTGAGGTAATTATTCAACGAGGTGCTAAATATAAAATTACAAATATTGATAAAAAAGGAGGAAAAATTTACGTAGATATGGAAGTTCGTCCTGAATTGGGGTATAATAAATATCAAGAAAAGGATTCCGAATGGAAGGGAAGCCGTATTGATTACGTAGGTAAGAAACATTAGGAGGGGTGTCGTATGCAAGGAAATGTAACAGGTCCATTTATGTGCGGATGCACACCGCCAGATTATAAGTATTGCCCGACCTGTGTATTTGCAGAGGGAAAACCATTATTGAGCACTTGTATGATGTATCCGGGGACATCTATAAAGCCTAAAGAAGTGGATGAAGGCGGGCCATGCGAGTGGTACATGAAAATAGAATAAAAAGCACTCACGAATAAAGTGGGTGCTTTTTTTATGTCTAAATAGAGGTGAAGTATATGCAGTTTGTAACGCCAGATGAAGCGGTTAGGCTTATCACGGCTAATGTGCAGAACATCCGTGGAGATCCGTCAGAGACGGCGCAACTCACCATGTATGCTAATAAGTTTGTTGATTTTGTCCTTGACTATTGTAATCGAGATGACTTCCCGAAAGTTTTGATATATACAGCTGCAGACTATATTTCTCAGTGGCTAGATGATAAGGCTAATGGCGGTCGGCAGGCAGCCCTAAAAAGCCTAGAGCAGAATGACACGAAATTCCAATTTGCAGTGTCAGATGCGGCTCAGTCGGGGAGTCAAACTGATGCAGATCTTCAGGCCCTGGCGGCTCACCTGTATATGTATCGAAAGGTGAGGTGGCCGGAATGACGATGCCGTGGAACCAATGTAAGAATCTGTTACATCGGTATATGTATACTGACAAAGTTACGGTATTCCGTCAGATGTTTGTGCCGGATGACGAAGGCGCCGATGATTATAGTGTAAAAATCGTCTATAAGGATCTTCCATGTCATCTTGCCCAGTATGGCAAAGAGTTGCAAAGCAGTCAGGACGCAAGGGCCTTTTTCACTAAGACCGATTTGCGCGTCTGCCTAGATCCGCAGTATGAGATCCTGCCAAATGACGTATTGACTATCCAGCATGAAGGTCAGACGTTCCAACTTAACGCATCGGTTGCTTTTCGCTATCCTACACATCAGGAAATCAGCATTCGAAGGGAGGATGATGCTTAATGGGGGTTGCTTTTAGTGGCTTTAGCGAGTTTGACGATACGTTGAAGCAGATAGAATCGCAGGGACTGAAAAAGATGAATCATTTTGTGGCCCAGGAAGCCGAAGTCATCCGCGGTAAGGCACAAGACAACACGCCTGTCGACACGGGTCATCTGAAAGGCGGCTGGAAGAAATCTAGGGCTGCACAGGGCGTCGTGGAGGTCTACAATAATGTAGAATACGCGGCCCATGTAGAATACGGGCATCGGGTTAAAATCGCCGGGAAATTCAGCGGCGGCTACGTCAAGGGCAGTAAGATGCTGCACCGGGCCATGCTCCAGGCAGGCAAGACTTTCCGCGATGATGCGGCTGCTATAATTAAGGCGGTGCTTGACGGTTGATTACTTTACGCGGCATCAAAGCTGCTATTACGAAACTGCTAAAAACTACATATCCAGATTGCAAGGTGCACTTCGACAATGTAGATAAATCGGATGCACCTTATTTTTATGTCGAGTTCATGCCAACATCTACTACTGTTGATGACGTGTATAGCGACCGATTGATACAAGTAGATGTTACGTATATCGGCGCTAAGGATGCATATGGCCGCATCAACCGTACGATGGTCTATGATGTGGCCGATGTACTTGACCGGACCATTCGACCGGTCCTGGCCATTGCAGATCGGCACATTACTATTCTTGATGCAGAGATGACTATCGTGGATGACATCCTGCACTATATTTTTAACCTTGATTTCCGCGACGCCTGGACTGATGAAGAGGTTGGACGTATCCAATACGACTTGATGCAAACTCTTCATCTCCAGCTTAACGGGCATGATATAACAGAGGAGGAATAAATTATGCCAGCACAGGAACAGGAATTATTCGGCCTGCCTCAGGTCTTGATTAATTTCCGCACCATTGGTACAACCGCTATCAAGCGCAGTGCCATGGGCATTGTTGCGATGATTTTACACAATGAAGAAAAAGATGAAATTAAAAATTATACCATTCGGGACGTATCTGATATTCCGGAAACAGGATTGACCGCTGATAATGTGGATCTCATCAAGAAATGCCTGTTGGGGACGCCGCTGCGCATTCTCGTGTATACGCTGCCGATGTCTACAGTAGACGGCGCAACACATACGCAGGCCAATGTGTTGCGGATGTTGGCGAACATCAAATGGAATTGGCTGTGTGCCCCGACGGCAACAACACAGGAGCAGCAGGACCTTGCTAGTTGGATTAAGACGCAGCGGACCACTAAACGAAAAACATTCAAAGCGGTCTTGGCAGAACAAGACGCGGATCACGAAGGCATCGTAAACTTCTGCACGAATGATATAAAAGTACAGACGGATACGGATGTTTTGGGGAATCCTGTCTATACGATATATACTGCTGTACAATATACGGCGCGTATTGCCGGCATCTTGGCTGGATTAGCTTTGGACCGCAGCGCGACCTACTTTAAACTGACGGAAGTAGAAAGCGTCGAAGTCTACGAAGATATCGATACGCTCATCGACAAAGGTGAAATGCTGCTCATCGATGAACAGGATGGAGACGGGGTTAAGATTGCCCGTGCCTGCAACTCGCTCACAACTTTTACAACTGATAAAGGCGAAGAATTCCGGAAAATTAAAATCATTGAAAGTATGGATATGATTAGAGACGATATCCGGGACACCTTTAAGAAATACTATGTAGGTAAGGTCATCAATGATTACAATCATAAGATGTTGTTTGTATCGGCGGTTCTCGTGTACTTCTCCGAAATCAAGGGGAATGTACTTGATGCGGACGCTGACAACACGGTAGATATCAACGAACAGTACCAGAGCAATTATGCCAAATTGCATGGAGATGACCCCACGACGATGTCGGCGATGGAAATCCGGCAGTATAATACTGGAGATACAGTAGCACTTGCCGGCAGCATCCGCCTCGTTGATGCAATGGAAAATTTGACGATTGATTTTACTCTGTAAGGAGGTCTTATAAATGGCAAGAAGTCCATTTGATGTACAGTATCGCGGCCGCAGACGCTGGAATGGGTCCTACGGTAAGGTTTGGTGGGATAATGAACTGTTGTTTGAGATTGAGAAATTTGAAGTCACCGTTGAACCTAATCGTGAGGATGTGCTTATCGATGTTAGCGTGGATAGTAAGGTTGTATCTCTGAAAGGCACAGGTACGCTTACGATTAAGAGCGTTATCAACCGCAATTTGAACAAATTTTTGGAAGACTGGAAAGCTGGTCACGACCCACGCACGACGCTGGTTGGCTTGTTGGAAGATCCGGATATGATTGATGCCCAGAAGGAACGCGTTTCTCTGGATAATGTGTGGTTTAATAAGCTGAGTTTAATGAACTTCGAAAAGGGTAAAGTCGTTGAAAAAGAATATCCCTTCGGCTTTACGCCTCAAGATGCAAAATTTATTGAAACGGTTGAATAGGAGGTATTGTACATGGCAGTCAGTATTCAAGAATTAATTAAGAATAAAGAAAAGATTAATCAGAAAAAGCAGGAGACTTTTGACATCGACACCAGTGTGGGCACTTTGACGGTGAAGAAAATTTCTAAAGGACTTATGGCCGAGATCATGGATATCACCGAAGGCTCTGATGAATACTGCATCCTGAACACTGTTGTCGAACCAGACTTGAAAGATGCTACACTGCAGCAGGCATATGGCTGTGCTGAACCGACGGATATCGTCGGAAAACTCTTCGATGCCGGCGAAATCCCGTCGATCGCTCGTAAGATTTCCCAGTTATCCGGGTACGGGACAAAAATTGAATCGAAGGTACATGAAGACGTAAAAAACTAATCGAGGAGGACTGGGAAGCGGCTACGGCCGCTTTTTTGGTTCTCAGAGGACATACATTTGATTGGTTCTTCGGTTTAAGCAGGATGGAAAAGTTATTTTGCCATGCTGCCATGGAGTTGCAGGAACAGCGAGAGATGGATCTGGCGTTAATCGGAAAGGGGGCTGTTAGGCCATGAGTAACTACGTATTGAGCGCAACGCTGCAATTAAAAGACCAGTTTAGCGCTGAAGTCAATAAAGCCCGTAGCGGATTCCGCGGCCTGACAGACACCGTAAAAGGTACGGGGGCCGCATCCGATACGGCAGCTGCAAAATTAGGGCAGGCCGGAACGGCAGCCGTTAAGGCAGCGGGACAAGCTGACCGGGCGAAACGATCGTTTAGCGGTATCCGCGGTGCCTATGAAGCGACTATCAAAGCTAAAGATACGGCTACCGGCACGATTAATAAGGTCAAAACGGAGCTGAATGGGCTTAAAGGCAAGGTATATACCGTTGCTCTGAATGTAAAGGCTAATAATAACTGGCAGGGAATGAAAAACTCGATGTCGGGTATGGCTGGCGGCATGATCTTGGGCAGCGGAATGCAGATGGCAGGAACCGCCGGCATTGGCTTTGGAATCTATGATGCTGTAAAAGGTTACATGGATTTCGAGCAGGAAATGAGTGCAGTCAAAGCCATTTCAGGGGCTACAGATGAAGAGTTTAAACGGCTGACGGATATGGCGGTCAAGATGGGCGCCGACACGAAATATTCTGCCAAAGAATCTGCTCAGGCCTTGGAATATATGGGCATGGCAGGTTGGCGAACCGATGAAATGATTGCGGGTCTTCCTGGTGTCATGAACCTGGCTGCGGCATCCGGGGAAGAATTGGGCCGCGTGTCTGATATCGTTACCGATGCCATGACATCATTTAAACTGTCGGCATCTGATGCGGCTATGTTTTCTGATGTTTTGGCCGCGACAGCGACCAGTTCAAATACTAATGTCGGCAAAATGGGTTATACCTTCCAATACGTCGCTCCGGTTGCGGGTGCATTGGGATATACCATCCAAGACACGGCACTTGCGATTGGGGCAATGGCTGATGCGGGTATCAAAGGCGAACAGGCCGGGACTAGTCTGCGAGCTTTGTTGACTAGAATGGCGGCTCCGACGAAGCAGTCTGCCGCAGCGATGGCACAACTTGGCTTATCTGTTACGGATTCTGCCGGGAACATGCGCCCGTTACGTGATATCTTGGCGGAACTGCGAGTGAAATTTAAACAGTTAACCCCGGAACAGCAGGCCCAGATTGCAGCTGACTTGGCTGGTCAGGAAGCGATGTCTGGCTTGCTGGGCATTATTAATGAGTCCGACGATAAATATAATGCATTGGCTAAGTCCATTGATAACTCTACCGGTGCAGCCGAGAGAATGGCCGGTATCCGTATGGATAACCTGGCTGGCGACCTCGAATACTTATCCGGTGATTGGGATACATTTACGATGAATCTCATGAAAGGTGATGCATCCTCTGGGTTGCGCGATTTTATTAAAGAGGCAGATAAACTGCTGAGCAATTTCAGCGGAATGGTGGATGAACATGGTTTGGGAGTCCGCTCTATCCTGTCGTTGATTGGTGAGACCATCAATGACCTAAAGGACAAGATCCTGGCATTTGACGGTGTCGGCTCGGTGCTCGCCGGCGGAGCCTTAGCTTTTGGTCTGAAAAAAATATATGACTTGGCGATGAAGGCTAAAGATGTTGTTCAAGGGATTCCAAAGGGACTGCCAGGGGCTCCAGCAGGAGGGCTTCCCGGGTCCAGCAGCATTAATGACATGATTGTTACAGCAACCAATGTCATCATCAACAGCAAAGGCGTGCCGACATCTCCGAATACAAATACCCCTCAAGGCCCTGTGCCGGGGGGAGCACCAAAAGGGCAACCGGTGCCTAAAGGCGTTCCGAAGCCTGGGGTAGCCTCTCGACTTGGTGGGATTGCGAAACGACTGCCAGTCATTGGTGGGGCACTTGCGTTAGGCAGTGCAGCTCTCGACTTTGCGTACGCTCCAGAGGGGCAGGGAATGTCTGTGCTTGGTCGAGATGCAGCTGGTCTTGCTGGCGGATTTGCCGGCATGAAAGCTGGAGGACTGTTAGGCGCTCAGATTGGCGGGGTTATCGGATCTGTTATCCCTGGTGCTGGCACCGCTGTTGGTGCTGGAGCCGGAGCTCTTATTGGTGGAATTGCTGGCGGTATTGGCGGAGACTGGGCAGGACAAAAACTTGCCGAATCGTTCCAGAACATAAACTGGGATGCGATAAGCCAAACTATCAGCGAAAAAAACGCCGGATGGAGACAGTCTTTCTCCGATACGGCTGATTATCTACAGGCCAAGCAGGACGAAGTACAGCAGTCGATGAGCGACTCTTGGGAAAGCATTAAAGACTTTGGTACCAGTTCCTGGGAACAAATCTGCCAGGTCGCTAATGAAAAGAATGAGGAATGGGGACAAACCTTTGACGCTGCGAAGCAGTCTGCGGTATCAGCGTTGGCCGAGTTAAGCGATGGGGCCAGTAACGCATGGAATGAAATCAGCAATGGGGCATCGAATCTACAAAATGCAATAGCCAATGCATTCTCGTCGGCTGCGAGTGATGCTGAAAACGCTTTTAACGGCATAACTGGCTGGTTTGAATCGAATGTATGGGCTCCATTATCGGAGCGTGCTCACAACGTCTGGAGTGGTATACAGCAAAGCGTGGCCAATATACAGGCGTCCGCAAGTTCATATCAATTTGACGCTGGGAGCATCTTTCCTGGGCACGCAACGGGATCGTCTTTTTATCCTGGTGGCTGGACCGAAATCAATGAACGTGGCGGGGAACTCATAGATCTGCCCCAAGGAAGCCGGATATATCCGCATGCTACAACTGAACGGATGATAAAGGACGACTTGCAGAAGGGCGGAAGAACGTCTGCTCCTGTAGTTATTAAAGACAATACATTTTATGTCCGCGAAGAGGCTGATATCGACCGCATCGCCTATGCAATTGCTAAGTTGATGCAGCAGAACAGCCTTAATTATGGAGGTGGATACTGATGGGCATTGGTAAATTAGGAAATACGATAGAACTCCTATCAGCCATCTTCTCGTCTGGCGGAAGCAGTACACATCGGCAAATTATCCTTGAAGGACCGACGGGAAAACTTATTATTCCTGTTACGCCGGCAAAGTATAGTGTTGGAGACGGGCAAAAAAATAAAGTCGTTGATATCACTCAAGTAGGGGAAGCACTGGTCTTCGGTATGCCAAAGGCCAGGACGCTTTCCTTTTCTAGCTTTTTTCCAGCAACGGTCCATGATTATCCTTTTGTTGTTGGTGATTATTTAGAGCCTACAGCCTGTGTTGAAAAAATTACGGAATGGCAGGCAGCGCGTAAACCAGTACGGGTCATTATTACCGACTCCCCGGTCAACATGCAGATGGCCATCATGGGATTCTCTTATTGGGAGCAGGACGGCAGCAGAGACATTTACTATACATTGTCCTGTACGGAATATAAGGAATTAAACACTCCGACAGCCAACAACGATAAGCCTGTCGACGATACGACAGGACTCAAGGTGCGGCCGGTTGACTTGGACCAGAAGATAAAAGAAGAGCAGTCCAACGTAAGCAAAGGCAAAGCCCTATTTCAAAAAGGCTGTGATGTCATGGACATTGCTAAGAAAGCCTACGGAGATTATAACCATTGGCGCCGCATCGTTAAGAGCAATAGCTTAACTAGCCTAGTTATTAATAATGCCGACGATATTCGGAAGTGGGTGATTAAGAATTGATTATCAAGCATAAGAGCGTTAAAACGGAAACCACGACCGACAAAGACGGGAATACGACGACCAAACAGACCGTAACGATGGATGATATCTCTCATCTTGTTGCCGGCAAAATAACCTGGGAAGGCTCTCGTTTGAATGTTGCCCGGAAGCTCGTCTTTTCATACGTTCAAGATGCTCGCGACCCGAACTTACCGAACTATGTCATTGAATGTGGAGAAACTGTATATGGTTATGATGAAGACGGTAATCTACAGTTTCAAGGCAATGTCTACGACATCGAGAAAGATGTCCAGCAGTCTATGGTCACCGTTACAGCGTATGATAATCTATTTATTCTCTGTCGCTCGAAGACGACGCGGAAATTCACCGATATGCTGGCCGAAGACATCGCCAAAGCTGTATGCGGAGAACTCGGCATCAAGACTGGTAACTTAGCTGAAACTGGGAAAAAGGTATCATTCATCGCCCAAGAAAAGACCGGTTATCAGATTATCATGATTGCTTATACGGATGCAGCAAACCAAATCAATGCCAGCAAGGCCAATAAAGATGATCCGGATGTCCTCTATCATCCAGTCATGCGTGGTGATGAGCTGGACGTTATCAAGAAGGGAGAGCTTATCGAAGGACTGGAAGCTAATCAGTATATCAATATTGAAAACAGCCAGTACCGGGAATCTATCGAGGGCCTGATAGACAGCATCATGATAACGGATCAGCAGGGGAATGTTACCGGGTATCAGTCTAAAGATGATTGGATCCAAAAATACTCCATGATTCAAGCTGTCTATAAAACAAATCCCAATGAAAATACGCAAAAGGAAGTAAATAAAATGTTTAAAGGCCCTGAGCGTTCTGGCATTATCCAGATGCTTGGTGACTATGCAGCCAAGGCTTCCTACTCTATCCAAATCAAAGATATATTGACTGAATTGAGCGGAAAGTTCTGGATAAAAAGTGATTCTCACACTTTTGAAAACGGCATCCATGAAATGAAACTGGAAATTGAATTTGAAAATATTATGAACGCCGAAGAAAAGCCAAAAGACATTAAAACAAAAACCGGTCGCAATGCTGTTGGTAATGCCAGCATGATTGCAGTCGATGGCGTACAGGCTGGCTATGCTGCGTGGAAAGGAGCTACGATGCCGGACGGTCCAGAGGGCTGTGTAGAGGCAACGACGCGTATTGGCAGTTATTATAGCCCATTTCTTAAGGGTCAATATGATAGCAACACGGTTTCGGTGCCAATGCTATTATCCGCAGCTGGGGATAATGTGGTCCCCTTTGATGAAGCTAATTTGGCTATTGGAGATTGCGTTGTATTTAACGGGGATGAGCATGTCGTAATCTATGCCGGAGATGGGAACTATGTAGGCAATAACTCTAGCGCTAATGGTCATCGTGGTGCTGTAGGTACAGGTGGTATCTATAATATTGGGATGACTCCAACTGCAATCATTAAGACCAGTCAGATATAAGGAGGCTTAAATAGATGGGCAATCAGCAAATCCCGTCGGCATCTCAGTCCATGGCTAACGTTGTCGAAGTCATGCATGGAATCGCACAGTCAGAACAACCGAGAGGAGCGCAGGTGGGAATCGTTGTGACGCCACCTCCGAACTTGGTTGTCAAGATGAATAACATCGATATTACGTCGAAAGATTTGTATTGTTCGCGGTATCTGCTTCCCGGCTATACTCGCCATGTCGTCGGGGAAACCAGCAATCGTGGCGGTGGCAGCGGAGATGCGGCGTACGAAAGCCACAATCATCCTATCGACAACGATGAAACATGGACAGATACCTTGAAGCCGGGGACGCTTGTCCTGCTTATTCCTATTTATGGCCAAAATGAACAGCTCTATTGGCTGACAGACAGCGGGGTGAAATTATGAGTGTTGAATATCCTTTTACCGGGACCGTTTCGGCCAATACATATACATCAGACTTGCCAGTACCTAAAGAATACGCCTGGGACTTTGAGCACGACCGCTTCCTTTACGATGCTGACGGAAAGCATCGGATTGTCGAAAGTGACGAGGCCGTAAAGGTATGGATCTACAAAGCGTTGAGTACAGAACGATACCGTTATTTGGCCTACAGCTGGCAGTACGGTATCGAGTTGCGCCCGTATTTGGGCAAGGTCATGGGTGTACAACAGCGATACAGCGAAATCAAACGTGTTATTGTCGAGTGTTTGATGGTCAATCCTTATATCAAGAGTATCGATAACATCGATATCCAGCATGAGGGAGATACCGTTGCAATCTCTATTAGCTTGACAACGATATATGGGGAGGTGCATGTCGATGTATGAAGCACGCGAACAAAGTGAGATATTAACAGCACTTCAGCAAAATGTTGGAGCAGATGTTTCAAGCTATGAAGGAACGTTTACGCATGATGTTCTTGCGGCGAACAGTATTGAGTTTGCGAAGGAAGAAGTAGAACTGGAGCAGGTCTACAAAGTGGCTTTTGCTCGATCTAGTTGGGGCGATTATCTGGAAATGAGGGCGGAAGAACATGGGGTTTTCCGGAGAAATGCGGTTCGAGCTACAGGATATGTGACTGTCAGTGGCAATGGAGTTGTTCCGCTCGGCAGCATTTTTCAGACAGACACCGGAATTGCCTTTAAAACATTAAAAGCTATAACTATAGCTAAGTCAGGGAATATCCCCGTTGAATGTACGATCGCCGGAACGATTGGAAATGTTGCAGCAGAAACAGTCACCAACATTCCGATGTCTATTCCGGGCATTAGTAGTGTTATCAATACTAGCGATATTACTGGCGGTTTTGATGAGGAAGATGATGCGTCCCTTTTTAACCGCCTTATTTTTAAAGTGCGGCAGCCTGTTACATCCGGTAATAAGAACGAATACATCCAATGGGCGACCTCTGTGGCTGGTGTTGGTAAAGTCGTCGTTTTGCCACTCTGGAATGGCAATGGCACTGTCAAAGTGCTGATTACCGATGCGCACGGGAATCCTGCGTCGAGTGATTTGCAAAACAAAGTCTCTGCTTACATTGAGAGTGTTCGCCCCATCGGAGCGACGGTCACGGTTGCAGCTCCAACAATTTTTACCGTCAAAGTAGCCATCAAGCCACTCGACAGTGAAAATGTTAATCCGAATGCCATACAGAACGTCATCAATGATTATTTCGGCTCTCATCAATTCGATAACATACGTATAACTTGTGCCTTAATTGGCAAGATGATTCTTGAGGATTCAAGTTGTGGTGTCAATGATTATGAATCCCTGACGATTAATGGGAGCACCACGATGGTGACGGTTACAACAGACCAGATTGCACGCTGCGTAGAGGTGACGACCAATGTCTAAATTCAACTTTTTGCGAGTTGTTCCCGTGGATTTGAAGCGGTACCTGCCGAAGTTCTTGGAGCATGACCCGACGTTTGAGGCTACATTGGAAAGCTTATCAAGCGAACATGAAAAGCAACGACTGACATTGATGGACGTAACGAAGCAGTTCTTTGCTACTACGGCTACATGGGGGCTTGCTGACTGGGAAGAATTTCTGGCTTTGAATCCGGATCCGAATGATACGGTCGAAAAGCGCCGGGCACGAATTGTGATTGCACTGCGCGGATCGCAGACTACGACGGTTACGAGAGTGCAGGATATCATCAATGCCTATGGAGCAGGCTATGTTGAAGAACACAATGCAGATTATTATTTCATTATCTTTACGAGTGCGACGGATGAAAAAGCACTCGGTGAATTACGGAAAACAATCGAAATCTACAAGCCGGCTCATCTAGGCTGCTATGTATATTTGGGATGGTCTTGGAATGGGAAAATAAGTTTTGATGGCACATATACCTATGGCACCAGTATGACAGAATGGAGTGGCACTAATGGCTAATTATCTTGATAAATGGAAAGTAGATTTTCCAGAAACAATTAACAATCAGACCCGTCCGACAGATGGGGTGGACAATACCCTTGAATTTAATACAGACGGATTCCCACAGCGTATTACTGGAGATCCGGTTCATGCAAAACTTGAAAATGATATGGCTAGTCAGCTATTTTCTAATGACCAGCGATTGAAAGACAGTCTTGACTCGTTAGGAACGCAAGAACAGGAACATGAAAAAGACCCGTCAGCACACAGCACTGGAATTTTCGGCAATGCTGGAAGTGCTACGAAATTGAATACAGCTCGGACCATTCAGACGGATCTAGCATCTACGAAAGCAGCAACCTTTGATGGGACAGCTAATATCATGCCAGGCGTTAGCGGAATCTTACCTGTAACAAATGGCGGGACTGGCAAATCTTCCTTGGCAGATGTCATTGTAGGGACTGCGTCAAAGCTTCAGAGTGCTCGCTCATTGAATGTCTCTGGTACTGGTATTACGGGAACCGCACAATCTTTCGATGGATCAGGTAATGTGACTATACCCATAAGCCTGGCAACATCGCTTTTAGCTATGGCAGGTGTAACTCCGGCTGCGGGCAAGCTTCCTTATTTTACGGGGACTTCTTCGGCCGGCTTGACGTCCTTATCGGCCTTTGCCAGATCCATTTTGGATGATACTAGCGCGGATGCGGTTCGCAGTACTATCAATGCTAACGCCAGCACTTGTGGTGGTATCGTAGCGCAGAGTTTGACGCAGAATGGGTACGTTAAATTTGCAAATGGGCTAATTATACAGTGGATAAGAATCAAAGAAGCTTTAGAAGCTACAACGGCACTACCTATATCTATGAATGTATTTTGCACCTTTGCAACGGCAGAATGTTTTGCAGGAGATAGCGTCCCTGCAATGGTAGGCGCAGGGACAAACAATAAAGGTGTTCATACTGTTGGCGACAGGGCAAAAACGGTTTATGCATTGATTTTGGGCTACAAATAGGACTAATTTTGATTCGCTTCTTAGTAGCCAATAGCTAGATAGGCTACCGTAAATGTTCCGCTCACGTTCATGGATGTTTTCCCAATCGTAATCTTATTCAGTGCGCCAATATTAATCCCGAAAGCATCATGCCCGTCGATGGCTATGTGGGTGGCTACCGCTCTATAAGATCGTGCGTACGCGACCGGGAATGTGCTCTCTACGGTTAAACTCCCAGGGCCGATTGAAACAACTCCCCACTGTCTATCTGCCGGTCGCAATATATAGGTAGCTAACAGGACTGGAACTAGCTTTAACATAGAACTTAGTGCCATCCGTCCTATAAACAGAAAGATTTTTAAAGGAATCACTGCCACCGTCAGAACCTAATTCATGCGTTATAACCATAGCATATGTCTCCACAAATTTGACTGGGTATCGAATATAACCGGCGGATGATAGAGTACCAGTTCCCCACTGTTTCTAAATACATATCAAAAGCCAGTCTACCAGTAGACTGCCATTAGGCCAAGCACCTTGTCTAACAACGGTAATCGTAGAAGATGTAGAATCGCCAATTCTGGTTATACCAACCGGTGATTCACACGAACCAACCATAGCTAAGACCGTATTGACGACAATAGGGATTTTAACAACCAGCTCTTCACGGCTATTGTTACTAGCTTTAATAGTTGATCTTCCCCACTGTTTAAACGCCATATACTATGTAGTATGACCATATTGGTTCGTTGCTAGTTACGCTGGAAAACACGGCACCGCTAGAAAGATTATTATATCTAAAATGTACAATGGCATTGGTCGTGCCATAGTGGTCACCAATTATCCCTATAACTGTCTTGCGGAATGATATTGGGAATGTAAATGTAGTTCCGCTTCCTGCTGAGACATTTCCCCACTGTTGAAAGGATGTGAAAGCATGATTACATATATGATGGAAGGCGACGAAGCAGGCCGAAAAAGTATAAGTATAGTGTTTGGAGAGGTATCCGGGGGCATTCGTGCACTGGTCGAGATGTCCGAAAGCTACGGCGTCTGCTTCAGTGCTGTTGTCATTGACCAATTATATAAAGAGTTGGAAGATCACATCGAGTCGATGGGACAAAACAAATCTCAATAATTATTTCCTAATTGAGATTGTTGTATTATCTGAGTGCGGACCATATCCGCATGACCTAAAACTAAAATTATACCGTATTAACGGTATTATGCCAGTATCACTAGTAACGCACCGAGATGGGCGTAAACACTGATGATTACTGGCATTAGTATTTACCAGCAAGTATCTAGCTAGTAACAATCATCGGAGCAGCTCGATACACTTTCTAAGTTGGCGTAATCCTTTATGGGTATACACCCGTTCTGTGACATCGCCACCAACATGACCAAGGATGCGCCTCTTAGCATTTTCGTTGGCGTCGGCATTGTCCAACAGCGTGGCCAACGTGTGACGGCAATCATGAGTCGTGTGTCCGGTTGCATTGACGATTTTCATGACAGAATGCCAAACTGCACAATATCGGCTATAGCTGTAGGCGTTCCCACTATCATCTGCAATAAGTGTGTCTCCAAGCTTATCCATTCGTTTCTCTACAAGAGGAAAAATTCGATGATGGAGTGGTACGATGCGGATTCCCGAAATTGTTTTGCTTTGCGTGATATTGATGTATCGTTGACGCAAATGGACATTTGCTTTTTTGAGATTGAGCAGTTCGCTACATCGTAGTCCTGTATATAGGAGAATCAGGACAGTATCAACCCCAGGAGCGTCTGCATTAGACCACAACTTATTTATTTTTTGTCTAGTAAACACATGATGCGGGCGGACTGGGTGATTGCGCCCGATGGAGAGTAGCGATGCATATGATTTAGTGATTAGTTCTGTTTTATATGCATATGCCTCTAATAGAGATATAAGTGAGCGGACTTTTTTTAACGATGAATATGAAAGGCCGCTCTTTCGCATATTGTCAATGACTCTCTGATAGTCTATGTAACGGAGCGACTTGAATGGTTCATGATACAAAGAGGCTAGATGTCGGAAGGAATTTTTATAACTATCTAAGGAAGACTGAGATGGGTTTGTATCTGCAATATGTGCCGGCAGCCACCGATGATAGACTTCCATTAATGTTATCTGATGATCTGAAAGGGAGCGATGACCGTGAGCACGATTATAATCGACTTGGAATATTTTAGCATCAATCAAATTCTCGAAATACTCAATAGGTCGCTGCTTCCCACTTTGCGATACTACAAAAACAAAAGGCCGCCGCCGGCGGCCCGCCAATTTTTTTATGCAGCCGTAACCATTTGGACTTCTCAATTTAATCACCTCATTATTATGATTTTGTTAGGGAGATGATATCATGAATACTCCGTACTATGTAGCTGGGTTTGATAAATCAGGTCGTCGTGTTGTAACTATTTTGTGTGAATATGATCCGAACAACCCATCTAGCAAAGAGTTGCTTCAGTCAGACAAAGAAAATGCGGCTAAAATAGCTAGCGATGCCATTGTCATCGAGGTAATTGACCAGGACACATTCGCCCAGTATATGAATGAGGAGTGCGTCCGTGATATGACGACAGGTAAACCTGTCCCATATGTCGCGCCAGAACCGACTGCTGAAGAACTTAAGGCGAGTGCAGCTGCTAATGTTGCTGCCAAGTATAACCCACAATTGGAGGCACTCAAGGATAATCTGGTCACGGCGGTGTTGACCGGAGATAGCGATTTGCAGGCAGAGATTAAGCAGGAATATGCCGAGCTAGTAGCAGAATACAATGCAAAATTGGAGGCGTTGAATAATGAATAAACGGTGTAAAATTTGTGCCCATAAGTTAAATACTGAAGAAACTTGTACGAACCCTAAATGCCCGGCTGCTAAAAAAGCAGCTATCGACAAAGCGGCGGAAGAATCAGTTGCTGCTAAGGAGAAAGGATCCTTGGATGAATGATAATGAACTAATCATGAAATTAGACAGAATTGACGAACAGTTAACTTGCCTTAATAGAGATGTTGTCCGGGCCATCGAATCCGGTAGATCAGCTCATCATCGAATCGATGACCTAAAGCATGACATATGCTGGACCTTAGGGACCAGCGTAACTGTCGTTGGTATATTCGCGTCGATTCTCACAGCGTTTTTACAGAATTTATGATAAGGGGTAAATATGAAAAATAAAATTATCGCTCTTGGCCAATGGGGCACGAAGCACTGGTTACAATTAATCGTCATCATGTCTGTTGTGATGATGATTTTTTTGTGCCTTGTCTTATTTAGCTGGTTGTTTGGATACTGGAGTAATGCTCTTAGAGGTACGCATTTTGAGTTGACCAGTTGCTGGTCTGGAGTAACAGCGGTCGCCGGAGGTATCGCTACTATTGTCGGTCTGGCTAAAGCAGCGTGGACTAAGTATGGCTATGATAGCAGATTTAATTCTAATCGCTATGCAATGCCTGTTACGACGCCCAGTACAAAGCAGGAGGTGGAAAGATGATTAGAGGTATTGATGTCTCGGAAAACAACGGATACTTAGACGCTGACTTCTGGAAGGCTGTGGTAGAAGCCGGATGTAAGTTTGCTTATATCAGATGTTCTTGGGGCAATGGGCACGAAGACGGAGAGTTCCGCCACAACGTTCAAATGGCTCATGAATATGGGCTATTAGTAGGCGCGTACCATTATGACTATAGTCTGACGCCGGATATCACAGCCACTCACGCACGCAAGTGCGCCGCAATCATTGCAGACAGCGGCGTATTACTTGAGCTGCCTGTATTTTTTGACCTTGAAGATGCCGATGGGTGGAAAGATCGTAACGGCTACGATTTTTCTAGCCACAACGCTACAGCGCAGTGCCGTGCATGGATTGATAACATCGGGCTACAAACAGGCGTGTATGCATCTTACGGCTGGCTTGAACGGGCTGTCACTGATAGCAATGGGCGCGGAGACGGGCCGATAGACTGGAGAGCGCTAGATTGCTCAGTATGGAACGCCGAATGGGGCGGAACCGACGATATCCGTGCTTTTGTCTGGCAGGATACTGACAGTCTGACTATTGGTGGCCGGTTGGTTGATGGTAACTGGATGTATGCTGATTATTTGTTTTCGGAAAACTAGGAGGTGATCCAGTGTCTTATCTGCCGCAATTACGTGAGGAGGTCGATAAAATTGCCAAAAATCCGAAAGCTCTTATCATCTGTATTATTGTTGTCCTTATTATTGCTTGTACCGGCGGCTGGTTACTGTGCCGACACTACAACGATAGCGCAGCACGAGAAAATAGAAATGTCGTTGACACAGTACAATCAGTTACAAACGATAATCAGCGAGCAAGAGAAAACGTTGATAACGCTGCAAGACAGATTGAACAAGCTGGACGACAACTCGACAGTGTTACAAACTCAATTGAGTCAAGCCAAAGAACAGTTGATGAAAACAAAGCAGTCATTAACGACAGCAAACAACTCATTGAGTCAAGCAAGCGAAGTCTTGAACAGGCAAAACGAATCATTGATGATATTGACAGAGCAAATCAATGAAATGACTAAAAAAGACGCGCGTTTGAAACGACAGCGTGATGCCTGGGCCGTAGCGGCCGGGATGTTGTTGGTTGGAATCGCTGTTAAATGATGGAATCCCGCCGGGCATATTTGCTCGACGGGATTCTTTTTATATACAATTATTGTAATATAAGGAGATAATACTGGGGAGTTTTGCGTATTAAATAGCCATTCAATGGTGGTGAATTTTTATTCAGGGGGTCAAAAAGGGGTCAAAGGCACCTGACTTTTGGGGGTCAAACAAAAAATAGCCACCGCACAAATGCGATGGCTATCAGCTTTTTCGTATGGTGGACCATCAGGGGATCGAACCCTGGACACCCTGATTAAGAGTCAGGTGCTCTGCCAGCTGAGCTAATGGTCCATGTTTGTTGTTGGTGTGCTGACCTCGTGAGCACATTTGTTATAATACACCAAATGTAAAATAATTGCAAGCTTTTTTTCGTGAATTTTTCCAAAGAGGCCGAAAGCCGTGATAAATACGTCGAAGCCTTCCGCAATAGGGCATTTATTAAAACTTTCTGAGAAGGACCTCTCAGTTGGCAGGATAATTCTGTTTTACAGCGAAATATATAATTATCGGTTGTAATGTAAGATAAAAAATGGATTCGTGTTCATAAATACGTTTTGACATCGGAAGCGGCGTGAAACAAGGGGCTAAGGGCTATTTCCCAGTCTTCGTGTTCGACGGATGTCTGGCATTATTATAGATATATAAAGTGATGAAAGGATGAGCGTAATGGAAAGTTCAGATAGAAATTTAAAGTTATATGAGGAGGCTACGGAAAAACTCTGTGCCGGAGATTTTGACGAGGCTTTAAAATTATATGCCTTGTCTATGCACGATGAGGATGTCTATGGTTCGATGAAGGGCTACAATGCCATGGGGATCACCTTTTACTTGAAAGGGGATGTTTCGATGGCTATCAAGTGCTATGCCGTTTGCAGTAGGTTTGCGGCCCTAAGTATTCCGGAGATTCTGCAGGATTATCAGGCCATGCGGAAAGGGGACACAGAGGCTAAAGACCGTTTACTGGCCCGGTGTGCCTATTTGGGAGCCGATTGGGGCTGGAGTGAGTCTAAGCTGCAAATGGATGAAAAGAGTCAGTCCCTGAATGGAAATAATGAGCAGCTGTATCGGGATTTTTTGACGGGAAAACGGGAGAAAGACTCGCTCTCAAACAGCGAGAAGCTTTCATACAGCCAATATCTGCTGGAGTGCCGGAAAATCGGCTATGACCTCATTTTTCATGATTTCCAAAACATGATCGATGATCGGGACGGCACGACTGAAGAAATGAAACAATGGATCGCCGATATTTTTGATGTCGTTAAAAAGTTGGTCATGGCGGCCGATAAGGCTAAATAGGAAAGATTGTATGGCATAGCTGGTGGATTGTCTGTCTTGTATACCGGAACAGGGCGTGTGTTCGTAAAAAAACTGTCGGTTGAACGAGCCTTTTTCAGGCCTGTTTAACCGGGAATGGAGCGACATATGGTGAAGGGCTGGAGTAAGGGTAAGAAGATGGAAATGGCCGAGAAGGCGGCGAAGACCGTGGCCGGCGTATCGGTGGGAGCGGCGCAAAGCGGAGTGGATTTATTCAAAAACACCCGCGGCGTCTTTTATCGTCAGAAAGATTTTGAAGCTTTGCTGACCGGCATTGAGCAGCAGGCTGTGGCCTATGCTAAGGTTCGAGAAGCGTTGGCAGCGGCTGAGTTATCGGTGGAAACGCGAAAAAACTTGTTCCTCGATTCGCTGGGGCTGGCCACGGGCAGTATCTTGAGCCGCCTCATGGGCTGGCATGTGCCTTCTGATGTACAGCAGGCCTATGAAATGGCGTATCCGCAAAAGGCGGCGGCCATGGATTTTAAGGAGGCCGTGAACGATCTCGATGAAGACCAGCTGGATGGCTTTATCAGCGGCGTCAAGGGCAAACTCTTTGAAATCAAGTACACCGATTACCTCAATGACGGGAGGCTGCCGGCAGGGTACCATGCAGAAATGGCGCAGTCGGCGACCGAGCCCGGCTGGGATATTGCTATTCTGAATGCCGACGGCGATGTCGATGAGGTGCTGCAGCTCAAGGCGACGGAGTCTGCCGAATACATCGGTCATGCGTTGGAACGCTACCCTTACATCGATATCGTTTCGACAGAGGAAGTGTACAGCGAAGTGACCATGGGCGATATGGCCGAACACGTCATCAACAGCGGCATATCCAATGAGGAATTGACTCAGTACGTCCAGGATACGGTCATGGTTGGCGCCGATGTCGGTCATGAAAGTTTCCTGCCCTCCATCATTCCTTATGCCATCATCGCCTATTCGGTGGCTAAACAAAAAGATCTGTCTGAGTACAAGAAGGGGAAAGAATTTGGCCGCCGCTCGCTCCTTTCTTACGTCTGTCATGTATTGGGCGTGACCGTCGGCGCTTTTACCCATACGTGGTGGCTTATTCCCGTGACGTCTGTCGGCCTGCGCCTTGCCAATCGTCACGGTGCTAAAAAGTATGCCGCCTACCGGTCCTTAGCCCGCTATGCCAGGAATAATGACCGCGTCCTTCATCGGTATGCAAAAAAGCCGCGGTGGCGCAGTATACTGGAAGGTATGCCGGTGTTTCGTCCGTAGGCTCTCCATGGAAAACAGAGTGTTTGAATTTTATACTGTAAATAACGATATTCAGGTACATGGCCGTTGTTCAGCTTTAATGTTTTGGCTGTCAGCATCGCGTACCTGAATTTTCTTATGGTTGCCCTTTTACAAATTCTTGATTTTGTCAATCGGGCGATTGTATAATAATAGTGGAAAATAATATCATTATGATTAATTCTTTTATATATGGTGACTTATAGTAGTGTGAAAGTGAGCGATGTGCATGATTAGTTATAATGGCAAGGGCGGCATGAATACGCTGGCAGTCGGCCTCGATAAGAGGCTGTCGACGCTGCGTCAGCTGCCCCAGGATGACGTCGTCCTGATCCGGGCCTATACGGAGCAACACCCGGAACTTTTACAGTATACGTCTCTCCACGTATTTCACTGCCTGTCAGACGGGGAGCCGAAAACGTACTTCCTCATCGGTCTGGAGGGGAAACCGGTCCGTTATTCGACGTATGAAGATTTCCGCATGGCCCAGCGGCTGATGGCGGCGGCCATGAAAGAAGGCGTCCGCGAGCTGGCCATCATGGCCGATACGCTGGAAATGGATATGGCGTCTCTTCTCGACGGGCTCTTGTACCGAAATTATGAATTTACCCATTATAAGAGCGATAAACACAGCCGGACCGTCAGCAGCATCAATATCTTGTCGCGCAGCATGAGAGCTCAGGAATTCAATTCCATGTGCTATCGCTACACGTCGATGTATGAAGGCGTCTATGAAGCCCGCGACTTGATCAATATGCCGTCCAACGATTTGACGCCGAGGAAGTTTGCCGATATCGTGTCCGATACGTTGAAGGGCGATCACATCCTCATTGAATCGCTGAATAAATGGGCCTTGGAAAAACGCCGCATGGGCGGTATCGTCGCCGTCGGCAAGGGCAGCATGAATCCGCCCCAGCTGGTATCCATTGCCTATCAGGGCGATCCTAACAGCCGGGAAGTCCTGGGCATCGTCGGAAAGGGCGTTACCTATGACAGCGGTGGTCTCTCCTTAAAGAGCCACAAGGGACTAGAATTTATGAAAAGCGATATGGCCGGGGCGGCTGCTGCCGTCGGTGTCATTCGGGCCCTCATGCTGCTTCGCTATCCGGTCAATGTGCTGGCCGTTTTGCCCCTCGTTGAAAATATTCCTTCCGGCATGGCTTATCACGTCGACGACATCTTGACCATGTATAACGGCAAGACCGTTGAAGTCAAGAATACCGATGCCGAAGGGCGGCTCATTTTAGCCGACGCGTTAACCTATGCTCAGGAAAAAGGGGCGACGCGCCTTATCGACCTGGCGACCCTGACCGGGGCCTGTGTGACGGCCTTGGGTTCGGTGCGGACAGGCATGGTCGGAAACGATCAGGAATGGATGAACCGCTTCTTTAAGGTGGCGACGGAAGCCCATGAAAAGATTTGGCAGCTGCCGGCTGATGAAGAATATGAAAGCCTTTTGAAAAGCAGTGTAGCCGACATGAAGAACGTCGGCGGTCCTGAAGCCGGGGCGATTACGGCCGGTCTCTTCTTGAAGCAGTTCGTAAAGGACGGGACGCCGTGGATCCACCTCGACATCGCCGGTCCTGCTTTCCGGGAAAAGGCCGATGAAACGGGATTTGTCGGCGCTACGGGCGTCGGCATTAAATCGATTCTGCACTTACTGCAGGGAGGTGTACCGTGATAGTTGATCTTCATATGCATACGACCTGCTCTGACGGTGTCTATACGCCGGAACAGTTAACCAAGATGGCCGTCGATGCCGGGCTCGACGTCATCGCTATTTCGGACCACGATACGGTGGCAGCTTATGACGGCAGTCATACCTTTGCCGCAGGAATCAAGGTCATCCCGGCCATTGAAATAAGCTCTGAATGGGACGGTGAAGATGTCCATATCTTAGGCTATGGCATCGATACGAAGGACGAAGCCATGCTTTCCTACTGCCGCGAGTTCAAGCAGCGGCGCTTTGACCGGGCCATGGAAATCGTCGACCGCTGCCTGGAAAACGGCTATGACATCGACCGCAAGGTCGTCGAAGACATGGTTCATAAGGGCGGCACTGTCGGACGTCCCCATATTGCCCGCATGCTCGTCGAAAAGGGCTATTTCCCTGATGTAAAGACCGTCTTTGACAAGGTCCTTTACCACGGCGGCCCCCTCTACGTGCCCTATACGCGGCGGACCATTGACGAATGCGTGGCCCTCATCCGCAAGGTCGGGGGACTGGCCGTCTTAGCCCATCCGGGCCTCTTGAAGCGGACTTTGGATGAAGTCCTGACTCATGATTTCGACGGTGTCGAAGTCTATCATCCCAAGAACCGCGGCCGTTTCGACGAATTTTTGGAATTAGCCAAAAAACGCAATTGGTATATCAGCGGCGGCTCCGATTTTCACGGGACCGTCGGCCGTTTCCCGGAAAAGCTCGGCATCTTTACCGTCGATGCTGAAAAGGTACAGGCTTTGTTGTCTCACGCAACCTAATAAAGGCAGGTGACAGACATGGAAGTTGTCGGTTTTATCGGCGCCAGCGGGACGGGGAAAAGCCACCATGCCCTGGTCGTCGCCTACGATCACGATATTCAGACCATCATTGATGACGGACTCCTTATCGATCACAACCGCATCGTTGCCGGCCGGTCGGCCAAGGATGAAACGAATCGCCTCAAGGCCGTGCGCCGCGCCGTATTCAATAACCCGGACGACGCCGCTGCCATGAAGGCGGCCTTAGCCAAAGCAGCTCCTGAAAAACTGCTCATCCTGGGGACGTCGCGGCACATGATCCACCGCATCTGCGAAGCCCTCGAGCTTCCGGAACCGTCGCGGTTCATCCGCATTGAAGACGTCTCGTGCTCGGAGGAAATCGAAAAGGCTCAAAGTATCCGCATCAAAGAGGGAACGCATATCATCCCCGTGCCGACGATGGAGCTGAAACCCCATTTTCGCGGATATCTTTTGGATTCGATCCGTTCTTTCTTTTACGATAACAACGGCAAGAAATTGTCGCCCTTTGAGCGTTCCGTCGTTCGTCCCATCTTCAGTTATTATGGGAAACTGACGTTTTCCAACGACGTCCTTGAAAGCCTGGTCCGCCATGCTTTGAGTCAAAATGAAGGCGTGACCAAAATCAACCGACTGAAGGTGGCTATCAACTATAACTCGACGCGCAACGGTTTGGCTATTATCTTGTCCCTGACCATTGCCTACGGAGAAAATATAAAGAAACTCATGAGCCGTATCCGCCGCGACATCCAGCACGAAGTGGAATATACGACGGGCATGGCTGTGGAAATCCTCAAGATTACCGTGCGCGACATTTCGCCGCAGCCTCCGGAAGAGGAATCATAGAGGGTACGACCTGAAAGGGGCTGCTGACGGCAGCTCCTTTTTCTTGACAGCCTGAATCGGCGGACGGTATAATAAGGTGAAGCATGTGACTGACGGAAGTGGAGTTACCACGGGGAGCATGATTCATAAGAGCCGACCGTCTGGGCGAAACGTTCCAGAAGTGTCGGTATTTTTTTATTTTGGGTCTATCAGGAGGTATCACGATGAACGAACTGAAATTAAAATACGGCTGCAACCCGAACCAGTCGTCGTCCCGGGTCTATATGAAGGATGGCAGTGCCCTTCCTTTTACGGTCCTTTGTGGCCGCCCCGGCTATATTAATTTGCTCGACGCCTTTAACAGCTATCAGTTGGTCAAGGAATTGAAAGAAGCGACAGGCCTTCCGGCAGCGGCTTCCTTCAAGCACGTCAGCCCGGCCGGCGCCGCCGTTGCCACGGAGATGAGTGATACCCTGAAGAAGATATATTGGGTCGATGATCTGAAACTGTCGCCCTTGGCTACAGCCTATGCCTGCGCCCGCGGTGCCGATCGCATGAGTTCTTACGGCGATTTCGTTGCCCTCTCCGATGTCTGCGACGTCGAAACGGCAACCCTCTTGAAGCGCGAAGTATCGGACGGCGTCATTGCTCCCGGCTACAGCGACGAAGCCCTGGCTATTTTAAAGACCAAGAAAAAGGGCAATTACTGCGTCCTTCAGATCAATGCCGATTACAAGCCCCAGCCTGTCGAATCGAAAGAAGTCTACGGCGTCACCTTTGAACAGGAACGAAATGAAGCCAAGATCACGGCCGATATGCTGCAGAACATCCCGACGCAGAACAAGGACATCCCGGCGGCCGCTCAGCGCGATCTCATCATCGCCCTCATTACCTTAAAATACACCCAGTCCAACTCCGTCTGCTACGTAAAAGACGGCATGACCATCGGTGTCGGCGCCGGTCAACAGTCCCGCGTCCACTGCACCCGTTTGGCCGGCAATAAGGCCGACGTCTGGTGGCTCCGTCAGAACCCGAAAGTCTTGAACCTGCCCTTCCGCGACGACGTCCGCCGTCCGAACCGGGACAACGCCATCGACGTCTACATCTCCGATGACTATGAAGACGTATTGGCCGACGGCATCTGGCAGGACCTCTTTACGGAAAAACCGCAGCCCCTTACGCGGGAAGAAAAGAAGGCCTGGATTGCTCAGCTCCACGGCGTAGCCCTTGGCAGCGACGCTTTCTTCCCCTTTGGCGATAACATCGAACGCGCTCATCGCAGCGGCGTCGATTACATCGCTCAGGCCGGCGGTTCGATCCGCGATGACAATGTCATCGAAACGTGCGATAAATATGGAATTGCTATGGTCATGACCGGCTTGCGCCTCTTCCATCATTAAAAATAATCGGCTTGCAGCAGCGATAAGATTGCGTTTGCAGGCTTTGGGCCCATGGTGAGACTTCGCGTTGTCACGATGGGCCCTTGTTGTAGGTAAACTTCCACCTCGACGATGAGGAAGGGGCATCGTATTTTCTCCGGATTATTTTGCCAAGGTCCCTCCGGGGCGATATAATGAACATATATTATATAGATAATAAGGAGGGATTTTATGACACAATATAGGTCGGTCTGTCCCTATGACTGTCCCGACGCCTGCGGTCTCTTAGTCAACGTCGAAGACGGCCGCGTCGTCTCGGTGAAGGGCGACGAAACCCATCCCTTTACACGGGGAACCATGTGCCCTAAGATGGCGCACTATGAACGGACGGTCCATTCGCCAAGAAGGCTTATGACACCCTTAAAGCGAACGGGACCGAAGGGCAGCGGAGAATTTGAGCCCATCTCGTGGGATCAGGCCTTAGCGGAAATCGCAGACTCATGGAAAAAAATCATTGCCGAAAATGGGTCGGAAGCGATCCTGCCTTACTCTTATGCCGGTACCATGGGCATCGTTCAGCACGACGCCCTTCACGGATTATTTTACTATTTAGGAGCTTCGGAACTCGACCGGACGATCTGCGCCCCGGCCAAAGGACAGGGCTATAAAGACGTCATGGGCGGCACCTTGCCGACGGCGCCCCAGGAAGCCGGGGACAGCGATGCTATCTTCTTGTGGAGCATTCACATGATGGCTACCAACATCCACTTCAAGCACGACGTCGACGCGGCCAGAGCCAAGGGTGCCGTCATTTGGTGCATCGATACGTATCGGACCAAGACGGCCGATTTGGCCGATCATTTCGTCGCCATCCGTCCCGGTACCGACGGCGCCCTGGCCTTGGGTATGATGAACGTCCTGGTCCGCGACGGCTTGACCGACGAAGCCTTCCTGGCGGAGAACGTCCTTGGCTGGGAGGAACTGAAAGAAAAAGTCATTCCACGCTATACGCCGGAAGAAACGGAAAACATTACCGGCGTCCCGAAGGCTGTCGTCGAAGAATTGGCTCAGGCCTACGGCAAGGCGAGGGCGCCCTTCATTCGTCTGGGAAGCGGCCAGTCCCGCTACCGCAACGGGGCCATGACGTCGCGGCTCATTACCTGCCTTCCGGCCGTCGTCGGCGCTTGGGGAAAACGAGGCGGGGGAATCTTGACCTCAGCCGGCGCCTCTAAGGCCTATGACAAGGATATCGTCACCCGGTCGGACTGGAAGAAGAAGGGGACCCGCCTGGTCAACATGTGCTGTATCGGACAGGCCCTTACGGAAGACGACAGCATCAAAAGCCTCTTCGTCTACTCGTCCAATCCGGCCTGCACGGCACCGGATCAGAATTCCGTCCTAAAGGGACTTTCGCGGGACGATCTGTTTACCGTCGTCCACGAACGCTTCATGACCGATACGGCCCGCTACTCCGATATCGTCCTGCCGGCGACGACGTCCTTGGAGCACGACGACGCCTATTATTCCTACGGCAATTACACGATCCAGTGCGGTTATGCCGTCATCAAGCCTCTCGGAGAAAGTCGATCTAATTGGCGTCTTGCCTGTGATCTGGCCAAGGTTCTCGGCATTACCGATCCCTTTTACGATCAGTCGGAACGGGACCTCGTCGATAAACTCATCACCTCGACGGTAAAATGGCCCCTTCCCGTCGATCAGGACTGCCTGCGCTCAGGCCGGCCGACACCTCTTCCCATGCCGGAAGACTATCAGACGACTTTTGCGACGCCGTCGGGAAAGATCGAAATTCGCAACGATGCCTTGACACCGGCCCTTCCCGATTATATACCCCTCGATCCCGATGAGGGAAAACTGGCCTTCGTCAACGGCGCCGATATGCGCATCCTCGATTCATCCTTTAATGAACGGGATGAATTGACGGCCAGCCATACGATGGACCTCTTCGTCCATCCCGATGACGCCGACCGCTACGGCCTCGCTGACGGTGAGTCCGTGACCCTCAGCAATAAAAGAGGGCAGGCCGACTTTACGGTCCGTATCAGTGACCGTACCGTCCCGGGCCAGGTCGTCAGCGAAGGCGTGTGGTGGCGCGAACGGGTCAAAGGCGGCGGCGCGTCGGTCAACGTCCTCACCAGCCAGCGTCTGACCGATGAAGGCCGGGGCAGCACCTTTTATGACGTCCGCGTCAATCTGACAAGTAAAAATACTTGACAGAGTAGACCGATTCCGGTATACTGTCAAAGTACGCTGTTTGAAAGGCGGTGAAGCCATGCTTGAAGATGTAGTCCGTAAGGGACGGCTCCTCGATTTGTACGGGCCGTTATTGACGGAGAAGCAGCGGCGCTGTATGGAAATGTATTTCGATATGGACCTGTCCTTGAGTGAAATCGGGGAAGAACTGCAGATTTCCCGTCAAGGCGCTTACGACATGCTCAAGCGCGCTTCCCATTCGCTGGAAAGCTATGAACAGCGGCTTCGGTTGCTGGCCCGCTTCGATGCGGTCCGGGAACAGATCGATGAAGTCCAGGGCCTGCTCGAAGGTCAGGGACCGCACGATATCGACAAAGCAAAACAACTTTTACACGAAATAGATTTATAAAAGGAGGCCCCTCATGCCATTTGAAAGTCTGTCCGAACGATTCCAGGCGGCCTTTAAAAAGCTTCGCGGCAAAGGGAAGCTTTCTGAAGAGGATGTCAGTGAAGCGCTGAAAGAGATGCGCCGCGCTCTGCTCGAAGCGGACGTCAACTTTGCCGTCACCAAAGACTTTATTAAGAAGGTCAAAGAAAAAGCCGTCGGTGAAGAAGTCTTCGGCAGCTTGAATGCGTCGCAGACGGTTATCAAAATCGTCCGCGATGAATTGACGGAACTCCTCGGCGGGACCCAGAGCCGGATTACCATTGCGCCGAAACCGCCGACGATCATCATGCTCGTCGGTCTCCAAGGGGCCGGTAAGACGACGACGGCAGCTAAGCTCGCCAAAAAACTGAAGTCTCAAGGCAAGAGCCCGCTCATGGTAGCAGCCGACGTCTATCGCCCGGCGGCTATCACCCAGCTGCAGGTCCTCGGTCAGGAACTGGATATGCCCGTTTATACTGAAGACGGCAGCAAGGACCCCGTTGCCATTGCCCAACACGCCATTCCCTATGCGACCAGCCATTTGCGCGACGTCGTCATCATCGATACGGCCGGGCGGCTTCATATCAACGAAACCTTGATGGATGAATTGATTCACATTAAAGAAAATGTTCATCCTCATGAAATTCTCTTAGTCGTCGACGCCATGACCGGTCAGGATGCCGTTACGGCCGCTTCGGCCTTCGATAAAGCCCTCGGCATCGACGGCATGATTATGACCAAGCTCGACGGCGATGCCCGCGGCGGGGCCGCCTTGTCCATCAAGGCCGTCACGGGCAAACCTATCAAATTCATCGGTGTCAGCGAAAAGCTCGACGGCATCGAAGAATTTCATCCCAATCGCTACGCGTCGCGTATCCTCGATTTAGGCGACGTCGAAACGATCATCGAAAAAGCCCAGGCTGCTTTCGATGAAGAGTCCATGGAAAACATGAAGAAGACCATGAAGAGCGGGTCTTTCACCTTCGATGATTTCCTCTCCCAGCTTCAGATGATTAAGAAGATGGGCAACATGGGCAGCTTACTTAGCCTCATTCCCGGCATCGGGAAGTACAAGAAAGAACTCGACAAGGTCGATATGGACGGCAAGGAATTCAAGCGAATCGAAGCCATCATCACGTCCATGACGGCTCAGGAACGGTCGAGTGCCAACCCTAAAATGCTGATTAAGGACAGCCGCAAACGCCGCATCGCTAAGGGCAGCGGTACTCGTGTCCAAGACGTCAACCGCCTCATCAAGCAGTTCACAGAAATGCAGAAGATGATGAAGCAGGCCAAGAAAGCACAAAAGAGTAAACGACGGGGTTTTATGCCGCGTCTGCCTTTTTAAATGGATTTCCCGATTTATCGTGGAAATAAGATATTCTGACAAGGAGGTGATTTTCAATGATTAAAATTCGTTTGGCCCGTTTAGGTGCTAAAAAGAAACCGATTTACCGCGTCGTCGTCGCTGATTCCCGCAATGCTCGTAACAACGGCCGTCCGGTTGCAACCCTCGGCATGTACGATCCGTCCAAAGACATGGATACTCGTCTGACCGTCGATGCAGAAGCTGCTGTAGCTTGGCTCGGTAAAGGCGCACAGCCGACAGATACGATCCGTTCTATCTTCAAGAAAGCTGGCATCATGGCCCAGTTTGAAGCATCCAAAAAGTAAGTGAGGCTGGATACTATGGAAGAATTGATTGCGTGTATCGCCCGGTCTCTGGTAAAGAATCCGGAAGCGGTTACAGTTACCAAGATTCAAAAAAAAGGCCTCGAAGTCTATCAACTTCATGTCGCACCCGAAGATATGGGCAAAGTCATTGGCAAGCAAGGTAAAATTGCGAAAGCATTGCGCCTTGTTGTCAAGGCTGCGGCAGTGAAGGCGAATAAGAAAGTATCAGTGGATATCGTATAGGAGGTACCATGGATCAGATTACATTGCGCATTCCCGTTGTCGTTAAGGCAAAAGTAACACAGTCTCTTAAGGACCGTATCCTCAAGAATGCCGACCAGGCTTTGAGTGATATCGATCGGGAAATGCAGAACCTGGAATTCCAGGCTAAACGCATGATGACCGAACAGGCCAAAATCGATGCCCAGGGACTTATTTCCCTGCGTGCGCAAGTAGAAGAACAGAAACAGCGTCTCGTCTCGGCTCGAGCTAAAGCTCAGCACGACCGCGAAGAAGCAGAACACCTTACAATCGATTCCGAAATCAGACAAGGTACACTCGAACAGACTGTCGTTGTCAATGTCGGCGATGATTTGGAAAAATTGATGGGAACTGAAATCTTGCTTGAAGACGGCAAGATCATTTCTATCCGCCAATAGAATACGATGGCTGACTTAGATTTTTTTACAATCGGTCAAATCGTTGCCCCGCACGGCGTGCGGGGTGATGTTCGTATTTATCCCGATACGGACTTTCCGAAACGATTCCTCAAGATGAAATACGGCTATATCGACGGCAAAAAGTACGAAGTAGAGTCCGCTCGTCTTCATAAGCGGGTCGTCCTCATGAAATTTGTCGGTGTCGATGACCGCAATGCCGCTGAAAGGCTCCTCAAAAAAGACCTTCAGGTACCGCGGGAAGACTTGGTACCCCTTAAAAAAGGGCAGCATTACATCTACGATCTCATCGGCTCTGTCGTATACGATCTTGAAGAACATGAACTGGGAAAACTTACAGACGTCCTGCGCACGGGCAGCAACGATGTCTACGTCGTCACTGCTGATGACGGAACGGAAACCCTTTTTGCGGCCATTCCCGACGTCGTCAAATCCGTCGATGCGAAAGAGAAGCGAATCGTCGTCGATCCGCCGGAGTGGGTGGACGAATGAGAATCGACATTATCTCACTCTTTCCGGAGCTGATCGAAGCCTTTTTTCAGCACAGCATCATCGGCAGAGCCCGGGCAGCCGGTCTGTTGGATCTGGATGTGACCAATCCTCGTAACTTCACGTATGACCGCCATCACATGGTCGACGATACCATCTACGGCGGCGGCTGCGGCATGCTCATGAAGGCGGCTCCGCTCTATGCGGCCGTCGAAGCCGTGCGGAGAGAGGTCCCGCGGCGGCGTATCATTTTCATGGGTCCCGCCGGAAAGCCCTTTGATCAGGCGAAAGCACGCGAGCTGGCGACATACGACCAGCTTATTTTGCTATGTGGCCACTATGAAGGTGTCGACTACCGCGTCGAAGAAGACTTGGCCGATGAAACCATTTCCGTCGGCGACTACATCCTGACCGGCGGCGAACTGCCGGCCATGACCGTCACCGACGCCGTAGCCCGCATGATACCGGGCGTCCTCGGTGCCGCCTCGGGAGCGGCTGACGATTCTTTCTATTCGTCGCTCCTCGAATGCCCGCAGTACACGAAGCCGGCCGTCTTTCGCGGCATGGCTGTGCCGGAAGTTCTGCGAAACGGCGACCACGCCAAGATCGAAGCATGGCGCCGAAAGGCGTCCCTTTCAAGGACCTTGGACCTTCGGCCGGACCTTCTCGAACACTGCGAACTGTCACCGAAAGATGTGGAAATACTGAACAAATTAAAGGGAGACAAGCGATGAAAAAATCCCCTTTATATGTAGGATTGGTTCATTATCCCATATACGATAAGAACTTTAACGTCATTACGACGGCCATTACCAACTACGACCTGCATGATATTTCGCGGTCGTCAAAGACCTATGGCATAAAAAAATATTTCATCATCCACCATGTGCCGGCACAACTGGACATGGTCCACAAGATTATGGGCTTTTGGGAAAGTGATACCGGCCGTAATTACAACGGCTATCGCACTCAGGCCTTCGACATCGTCGATATCCGCCCTTCCATCGAAGCGGCTGTCGAAGCCGTAACCGAGGCGGAAGGCAAGCAGCCTTACGTCGTTACGACCGATGCCCGGACCTATTCCAACACCATTTCCTATAAGGCACTGCGCCAAAAGCGGGAAGAAGAGGATACGCCGATTCTCCTGCTCTTTGGGACAGGGTATGGTATGACGAAAGAAACGATGGAAAAATTTGATTTCATCCTGGAGCCAATTTACGGAGCTGGGGAATATAACCACTTATCCGTCCGTTCGGCCGCAGCGATCATCTTAGACCGCCTGGCCGGCGAGGCTTGGTGGACATAAAGGGAGGCATTTGAATGTCTGGACATTCTAAATGGGCAAATATTAAACGTAAAAAAGGGAAAAACGACGCCATCCGCGGCAAGATTACGACCAAGATCGGCCGTGAAATCACCATTGCCGTCCGCATGGGCGGTCCGGACCCGGTCGGCAACATGCGTCTGAAGCTGGCCCTCCAAAAAGCAAAAGAAAACAACATCCCGAAAGATAACATCAAGCGGGCTATCCAAAAAGGCGCCGGTGCTACGGAAGGCCAGAACTACGAAGAAATCGTATATGAAGGCTACGGCCCGGCAGGCGTTGCCGTTACGGTCAACGTCCTCACGGACAACCGCAACCGCGCCGCTGCCGACGTTCGCCACGAATTTTCCAAATCCGGCGGCAACCTCGGAGCTACAGGCTGCGTCAGCTGGATGTTCCACAACACGGGCCTCTTCGTCGTCGCCCGCGATAAGGCTGACGAAGATCAGATCATGGAAGTCGCTATCGAAGCCGGTGCCGATGACGTAAAAGTCTCCGAAGAAGACTACGAAATCATCACCACGCCGGAAGCCTTCGATGCCGTTGAAAAAGCCCTGGCTGACAACAACATCGAAACGGACCATGCGTCCATCACCATGATTCCGGAAAACACGATCAAACTGACCGGTGAAGATGCCGAAAAAATGGAACGCTTCATCGACGCCCTCGATGACATCGACGACGTCCAGGACGTGTACCATAACGCAGAACTTCCGGAAGACGAAGAATAAAACAAGTAAAACAGCGCCATTGCCTCATTCTCAGGAATCGGGCAGGCGCTGTTTTTGCGTGTGGGATTTTTTGTAATGGCCGATACCATTAAGAAAATTTTTCTGTGTGAAATGAAAGTCAGAGGTTCTATTTGGTATTCAGGCTGTTTAAGTTCAGTCTGTAATGATAAGGGCGAGTATCTTTCGAGATAATGTATCGCTCCGTAGGAATCGTTTTAAATCTCGAATAAACGGTCGATTTTGTTTTTTGAATCGTATCGGCGATTTCATCGATGGTAGCTCCCCATGTGGAGAATACGGCGGCTTGAAGCAGGATGTCATATATTTTGTACGTCGTTTCGTTATCGATTTCCCAAGCAGAGAGTTGTTTTTGATAAGATAGATATTGTTCTCTTTTCTTTTGTAAAATACTCTTTGTATTGGAAATGGCGGTGCAGATCAAGGTTAGCGTTCCGATGATAAAGGGGGTCAAATCTCCTCGATTTATTTCCGAGTCAGCTTCTTCAAACAGGCCGTAATAGGATTTCCTATTCTTTTTTATCAAAATAGAAACCTGCAGCCCAATCGTCGGATGTAAGCTCTTGGAGATAAGATATGAAGTAATAAAGCGAGACATTCTGCCGTTTCCGTCATAAAAGGGGTGGATATATCCGAATAAATAATGGAAAATAGCGATGCGAATAAAGGTAGGGGCCGATGAATCGTGCAATAGTTTCAATGCTGACTCCAAAGTCGATATGATGGCAGATTCGGGATACAGGCCTCTATGCAGTACTTTCTGTGTTTCAGAAACGATATCGACACTGTTCTTCCGGAATAAAATCCCGTCGGGCAGATTTTCCGGATCGTCCATCTCGATTTCATCGGCCAAAAAGTCGTTGTATAAATTGCGAATATCTTGGCAGGTCTGCAAGGGAATATCTTCGTTTTTGATGATTTTCTGGTATTTATTCACGATACCAAAAAATCGCCTTTTTTCAGTACTTTCTAAGGCCGATTTAATTTCTTTTCGAGTACTGTGGACGCCTTCAATATCGTTACTGGATTTTATTTCTTCAATCAAACGGTTATAAAGAAACTGGGTTATACCGGCGCCGGGAATTACCTCAATGAGCTTGTATAGTTGAAGGAATTCAGTCATAATTTTATCCTGAAGGTTTGCTATTTCCTCTGTGTAGCAGTAAAAAACAGGGTAAGATTTTTTATGGCCGAATTGCTTTATAGAAATCGGAATATGTCTGGCAGAGGGGCTATTAAAGCGAACTTCATATTCCGATTCATATGAATCGGGTGATTTATAGTATATTTTAGTTAAGCTGACATAGTCCATATCAAAACCTCCAAATAGTAAAAAGTACGTTTTTTATAATTTCAATTTGGTGAGATTGTAAAAATGGCCATTTTTACAATTTCATTTTTCGGAGATCGTAAAAAACGTACAATTTACAATGTTACTTTTTCTGTTGTAATCGGTGAATTCGCTGCATTTATCGATGAACACAGTCAGCTTTTTTGCTGTCGATATCTGGTGGGGACGCTCTTTCCGTTGTTTGCCGTTTATTTAGTGGTAGACAATTGCTATCGGGGGTGCGTCGCGCAGATAAGTGGGGGCAGATACCACCGGGCACAGGGCGTATAGCTGACATCGCTGGCTTCATGGCGGGTTATTCGTGAACCCTATGGTCGGCACGTATTTTTGTTTGTAGTCTTTGCTGTGGAACTTGAAGTTTCGGATAAAGATACCCATATTTTTAATGATAATCGTAATTCAAGCATAAAGTGTTTTTTTCTTCTTGTCAAATAGGGAGGACCGCCCCTTTCTCGATAAATCCGAGTTACTTTCAAATATGATGTGATTGGTGTGATGACAGATTGGCCCGACATTGCATCCAAAAGATCTTGTGAACCGATGGCCATATAAAGTCCGAAAAGATTTAAGTAACCCGTGTCGATTCATAAATATCAATTCACCTTGGGCAGGATTTTACGAGTGGCTGTCGAAATTGTGAGGTATATGGAATGAGGAAGACCGGCTTATTTTTTTGAGAAAGAGGTGGATGATGGTGTTTCGGAAAATTGTCTTGTTGTTGATGATGCTGGCCTTTTACTGTGTGAGTGTTTTGGCCGGGAATATGGTTGAGGTGGATCGGGCCGTGCTGAAGATTCCCAAGACGGCTAATTTATCGACGCACGTTGATTTTTATGAGGGGAAACAGAGGGTACGTTTTGCCGGCGGCCGAGTATACGGCGATAAAGCTGTCCATTTCATGTGCGTTAATAAGGACAATGCCGTTTGGTGGTCCATGGATACGCCCCTGGAATCGTCCGATGCCTATCGCGCTTTTACCATCGTCCAGTATAAGGATGAAGAGACGGGTCGTTATTTTTATGGAATCTTATGCTGGAACTCGATGGATACCCGCTACCGCAGCTACCTCTTGGGCCTCAATAAGGACCGGACAAAGATGAATGAATATATCAACAGCGATAATTTCAGGGAGCACCGAGATTTACAATTGCAATCGGGCCTTTTTGAAAAAGACGGATCACTCTATGTGTGGTTCATCGATTGGGATGTAAGATCACAGGTGCCGCCGGTTTATTATAAGTTGAAGTGGTCCGAAGCCGATCAATGGATAGGCTATGACTACGTCGGGACCCAGCGGCCGTGAAATGTCCGACGGCAAGAAGCCGTTACCGGATGAGGGAGCTTCTAGGCGGCGTTAGTCTTTGGGAAAGTGAGGGGAAACTTTATGATTAAAAATATATTCCGTGCCTGCGTATTTTCGGCGGCCTTACTAATCGGGGGCATGGCCTCGGCCTATCATGCCGACCTGACGTCGGCCGTCAATCTCGGAATGGTCAAGTCCTACAGCCGTTCAGCCATTAATGTCATCGATGACGACGGCTCCGTCTATACCTTCTTCTATGACAATCGCCCCGATTCGGATTGGGGCTTTTGGAAGCAGGAAGACGATGACCATTGGCATCAATGGGCCTTTGGCGTACAGCAGCCGTCTCATCTGGAAGAGCTGGCCAGCTGTGGTTTTTATGCCCTCAAGGATTTAGGAAAATTATAGGCCTTTTGCAAGGGCTTGAAAAGCAAGGAAGGAATGATACCCGATGAATCAGATGGAATGGGATCGCATGATGGCTCAAAAACTATATAACCCTTTTAATGTCGGTGATGGAAGTTTCGAGCGCGTTCATGCCGCCCAGCGCCGGTTTAATGCCTCCGATGACTTGAATGATAAGGAAGCCTTTGAAGCTTTGAAAGCGTGTTTTGCCGAGGCTCCTGATGACATGATCTTGTTAGCTCCGGTCTACTTCGACCACGGCGATAGAATCCGCTTTGGCCGCCACTTCTTTGCCAATACGGGACTTACCATCTTGGATGAACATGACGTCACCTTTGGCGACAACGTCTTTTTGGCGCCCCACGTCAGTATCTATACGGCAGGCCATCCCATCGATGCTGAAGTGCGCAATACCAACCTCGAATATGCCAAGCCCGTCACCATCGGCTCTGACGTCTGGATCGGCGGCAACGTCGTCATCAACCCCGGCGTCACCATCGGCGACGACGTCGTCATCGGCTCGGGCTCCGTCGTAACCCGCGACATCCCCAGTCACGTCATCGCCGCCGGAAATCCCTGCCGCGTCATCCGTCCCATTACCGACGAAGATCATGACAACTGGCATAAACAGTGGGACGAATACAAAAAAGCAGCCGCAGCATATCTTTTGCGATAACCTCGTAAAGACTGGGAAGGATTGAAAAGGCATTTTTAAACTAAAATCCGATGACCATGCAAATATCTCTTGAGCCTTGAAACCTGGGCGGCTGCGCTAAATTGGCTGCGTCTTGCGAAATATTTAACGAAATTATTTTTTGGATAAAACTGAATTTTTGAGACACTCCATTTCATGCCGTTGTACCAGGAGCGATGACTCGAGAGAAATTCTATTTACTAAAAAAGGTGTGATACTATGAAAATGAAGCGATTCATTCCCCTCGTATGGATCGTCGGTCTGATGATGACGGCCGGTGTTGCCGGTGCCAGCCATACAGCAGGGCTGCAGCCGACTCAAGGGACCAGGGTGTTTTCTGAGAAACCCCAGAGAGAAAGTGTGCCGGCCCTCTCCCATAAGGCCATTGAAAACGTCATTGCTGATGAACTTCAGCTGACGGCAAGTGAACAAAAAGAGACCTCCTATTACTATCATTATGTTGACCTCAATGACGATGGAATTATCGATGCCCTAGTCCTTGCCGTAGGCCCCTATACCTCCGGAAGCGGCGGCAATACCTTGTTTTGGCTGTCCCCGGATAATAAAGGAAAGTGGCAGATTCAGCAGAAATGGACCCTCGTCCATACGCCAATCATGTTGACCGGAAACGACGTAAATGGCTATAAAGGCATCGTCGTCCGTCGTGCCGGCGGCGGAGCCACCCCGGCCTGGATCCTCCTGACCTATCAAAACGGCCAATACACCACCGTCAATGACGGTATCATTCTGCCCTTTGCCACGAAACAATAAGGGATAGGAGGCAGTGAAAATCCGCTGATATCGGATACATTTTCCATATTTTTTATGGACATCGGACGATTTAATTGAGATTTCGTTAATTTGATTCGATGTGATAGAATAAAGGTATCATGATGGCGAATGAGGTGAGAATATGGCCTATAACTTGCCGGATGCTGTTTTGCAGGATATTTCTCGGTTTGCTGAGAAGCACGGGATTCGTCGCGTTCTCTTATTCGGTTCCCGTGCCAGGGGGACGCAGACGGAGCGCAGTGATATTGATCTGGCCGTTTGTGGCGGGGATTTTGACGGCTTTTACTGGGATATTAAAGAGAATGTACAATCTCTTTTGATGATTGATGTTGTGGATTTAGACGCCGGTATTTCTGAAGGGCTGAAACGAGAATTGGAAAGGGACGGGGTTACGCTGTATGAAAAAGTTGGATAATTTTTCAAATTGTCTTCGTATCCTGAAGAATGCCGATTTCATGCGAGGTCATAACGATGAAATCTATCGGACGGGCATTGTCGGTCAATTCAATTTGACTTTTGAATTGGCTTGGAAGGCCTTGCAACAGGTGTTGAGAGTACACGGTGTCTTTGAGGCTGAAACCGGTTCTCCCAGAGAAATCTTGCAGCTTGCCTATAAAATCGGCTTTTTAGAAGATGATGCGACATGGCTGCTCATGCTGAAACAACGGAATCGCTCGGTACACATCTACAATGAAGAAGAAATCAATGCCTTGTTAGTCCTCATTCGAGATGAGTTTGTTCCAGCTTTTGCTTTCTTGGAGAAGACCTTACAAGAAAAAATGGCTGGCATTGAAGACGATGACGATTGAGTTTGATTAGTGCTGAGGAATTGACCTTTTCCGGATTGATTGTTAGACAATTATTGTACCGGCCATTACAATTCTTGTTGTTGATAAACTAGATTTCCCATAACGATGAAAATACGCATGATCTACTATATTAACGTTTCGTGAACTAGGCAGCTTTACGAGATACATTTCTGTATGAGGATGGGAATGGAATATAGGTTTGGGCGGTTTAACTTGCTGAGAGGTGCGTGTAATACAATCGGAAACGGTGTGATTACGTTTAAGAGCCGTTTTTGGACGCGAAAGAGCCATGGATTTATGGTTGTACATGAATCCATGGCTCTCTTTTTTCTTTCTATTTAGTTTTCTGATTCCGTATCGGGATTCTCCTATTTATAAGCCGGTTCCCATTTATAGGATTTGATGCAGGCTTCGGGATCGGAGACGTCGTTTCTGTTCAAGCCTTCTTTTCCGGCTTCTTTGGCTACGGCGATGGCGACGGTTTCGGAGAATTGGTCGAGTTTGGTTACCGGTGGCAGGACGGAGGCGCCCGGTTTGCTTGCATCTACGATGCCGCCGACGGCGTGGGCGGCGACGGAGATCATTTTATCGGTCAGGAGTTTGGCTCCCGAGGCGATGACGCCGAGGCCCAGGCCCGGGTAGATGAGGGCGTTGTTGGCCTGGCCGATGTCGTAGGTGACACCGTTATAGGTGACGGGATCGGTTGGGATGCCCGTTGCGACTAAGGCTTTGCCATCGGTCCAGCGGATGAGGTCTTCGGCTTTGGCTTCAGCAAGTTCCGTCGGATTGCTGAGGGGGAAGATCATGGGCCGATCAGCTTTCGAGGCCATTTCTTTTACAATGGCTTCGGTAAAGGCGCCGCTCTTGGTCGACGTGCCGACGAGGATGGTCGGATGGACGGCTTTTACGGCAGCTTCTAATGTGGTAAGGGAGTCTGCATCTTTAAATTCCGAACGCTTTCTGGCGAAGGGCCTTTGTTCCGGCGTGAGATCGATCATATCATCGAATAGGAGACCCTCTTTGTCGACGAGGTAAAAACGGCTCTTGGCGTCGTCTTCGGACAGGCCCTGATCGAGCATTTCTTGGTAAATCCTTTTCGCAATGCCGCAGCCTGCCGTGCCGGCACCAAAGCACATGTAGCGCTGGTCGGCCAGTTTTTCGCCGGTAATAGCCAGGGCGCCGAGAACGCCGGCCAAGGTGATGATGCCCGTTCCTTCGATGTCGTCGTTGAAGACAGGATAGGTATCGACGTATTTTTTGAGGAGGACGGCGGCATGGCCGCGGCCGAAGTCTTCAAAGTGCAGGTAGAGGCGGGGGAACATCGATTCAACTTGTTTTACGAATTTATCGACGAAGGCATAGTACGTGTCGTCGTCGACGCGTTTTTGACGCAGACCGAAGTAAAGGGGATCGTCGAGGAGGCTCTGACGGTTGGTACCGGCATCGATGACGACGGGCAGGACCTTGGCCGGATCGATGCCGGCAGCTCCTGTATAGACCATGAGTTTCCCCGTAGAGATACCGACGCCGTTGGTGCCCCAGTCGCCGATTCCTAAGATGGCTTCGGCATCAGTGACGACGATGAGTTCAATATCGCGGCCCATAGTCGTATTTTTCAGGGATTCTTCAATCTGTTCGGGATGGTCTACGGAAAGGTAGGCGGCATTTTGCGGGGTTATGAAGAATTGGCTGTATTCGCGGATGCTTTCGGCAATGCCCGGATCGTAGATGATCGGCATGAATTCAGCAATGTGCTGTTTGAAGACGTAGTAAAAGAGCGTCCGATTGCGGCTGAAAATGTTCATGAGGTAATGCCGTTTTTCACTGACATTGGGCTTCGACTGGAAATTGCCGTACACCTGCTGAGCTTGGACTTCGATCGTCTGCTCCGTCGGCGGCAGAAGGCCGATAAGGCCGAGTTCAGCTCTTTCTTTCATGGAAAAAGCCGTACCCTTATTCAAAAAGGGATCATTTAATAATTCGTAACCTTTTTTCATAGGCCTGCTCCTTTCAGAACCGAGAAATTTTTTAATTTTTCTCATTGTATCATAGCTGATAAAAATTGGACAGTATCATATCTATTTGTTATAGACGCTTTTTTTGGAAATGCAGGAAATGCCCATCTTTGCTATAATCTAGCTGTAGGGAAAGGAGTGTTTCTATCATGGATTTGACCAAGACCAGCCGCTTTATCAGTCTCGTGTTGCGGCATAAACCTTGGGCGGCAGGCATCCGCCTTGATGAGCACGGCTGGGCCGATGTGGATGAACTCATACAGGGCGTGGGGAAAAAATATCCTCTCGACCGGCAGATGTTAGAAGAAATCGTCAGGACAGACAACAAGCAGCGCTATTCCTTCAACGAAGATAAGACTAAGATACGGGCCAATCAGGGCCACTCCATCGATGTCGACGTCGAGCTTCCCGTCGTAACGCCGCCGGACATCCTCTACCACGGGACGGGAGAGAAATACGTCGCCGCCATCGAACGGGAGGGCTTGGTACCGAAGTCACGGCTCTACGTCCACCTTTCGGGCGACGTGAAGACGGCAGAAAACGTCGGCCGCCGCCACGGAAGGCCGGTCATCTTTTGTGTCCATAGCGGCGATATGCATCGAAAAGGCATTGTCTTTTACCGCTCCGTCAACGGTGTCTGGCTGACCAAAAGGGTAGAACCTCAATTCCTTGAGCGGCATAGTGCCGAAAATGACTGAGTCAAAGGCTAAGTCGTCACCTTAGGTCGGTACACCTTAGGTTGTCAGGTCGAAGCTTGTTTTATTGTAGCAGATACTATCGGGCGAGGGGAAACTTTTTGGGCAGACTGCCAAAAACGTCTCTCGATTAGGCTTCCTTCAACTTCACATGCAAAAGAATCAACGGACTTATTGGTCAAAATATTTGACGAATAGGTCCGTTTTGTTTTATGATAAAATAGTAAAAAGTTTTGACTAATTATATTTTGATGTTGGATGAATACACTCCTATTTTTTATCTCGGCTCGGAAAATTTTTTCGGGTGTGGCAGGGAAGGAGGAAACCATGAAAGCTGTTGTAATCTATGAAGCCGGCGGCGTCGATAAGCTCGTTTATCAGGATGTCGAGACGCCGACGGTAAAACCGGGTTGGTCGCTAGTTAAGGTCATGGGCTTCGGCATCAACCGCTCGGAAATTTTTACCCGTCAGGGTTACTCGGAATCGGTCCGCTTTCCGCGGATTTTAGGCATTGAATGTGTCGGTATCGTCGCGGTCAGTATGGATAGGGAAAGGATTCCGGAAGGGACTAAAGTCGTGTCCATTATGGGGGAAATGGGGCGGGCCTTTGACGGCTCTTACGCCGAATACGTCCTCCTTCCCAACGAACAGATTTACAAGGTGCAGACCCATCTTGACTGGCCGATTATGGCCGCCGTCCCCGAGACGTACCACACGGCTTTTGGCACCTTGAGAAATTTGAAAATCGAAAACTCCGATGCCGTCCTCGTACGTGGGGCTGCCAGCGGTGTCGGCGTGGCCTTTGCCAAACTCCTGAAAGGGAAATACCCAAAGGCGCACTTGTACGGATCGACGCGCAATGCCGGCAAGACCGACCGGCTGATGGAAGCCGGATTTGACGAAGTCATCGTCGACCATAGCGGTTGCCTCGATACGGAATTATCCTTTGATAAAATTGCCGATTTAGTCGGTCCGGCGGCCATGGCCGACAGTTTGGCCCATCTGAAAGATGGCGGAATTCTCTGCAATACGGGCCTCTTGGGCGGGAAATGGACGATCGACAATTTCGATATCATTACGGACCTTGGGAGCGGTAAATACATCACAGGCTTCTATTCCGGACTCGTCGATGAAGCGTCTTTGCAGGCCCTGTTCGATATGATTGCGAAATACCATATCGACGCGGCGCCGGAGAAAATCTTCTCCTTAGCCGACATTCGTCAGGCCCAGGCCTATTTGGACAGTGCCGAAAGCTTCGGTAAGGTGGTTGTAGTTAATGAATGATATCTATAAACAGACAAAAGACTATTCGCGAATCAGGGACAATCTGCTGTCGATTTTTGAAAATTACGCCAGAAAACGGGGCCTTCAGAGCAAGTCTATGCTCATCTTGATGTGGATTTACTATCATCCCGAGGGCATCCCTCAACATGAAATCGCCCAGAAGACCTATTCGACGAAGCAGGTCGTCAATGCGACGATCAAATCTTTTAAAGAAAAGGGATACCTTCGCTTTGAAGAAAACCCCCGGGACAAGCGGATGAAACTGATTACTTTGACGGAAGAGGGGCGGACCTATGCGGCGTCGGTCCTGGACTTATTGGAAGAAGCAGAAATGCTGGCCATGAGCGAACTCACACCGGACGAGCGAGATCTCCTATTACGCGTTAGTCGTAAGTTTAATGATGCACTGGCAAGGAATATAGGTGACTACCATGATTGAATTTAAAAATGTGAGCAAGATTTACGACAAGAAACGGGCCTTACAGGACATGAGCCTAACCATTAAGACCGGCGAATTTTTCGTCATCGTCGGGACCAGCGGCAGCGGCAAGACGACGACCTTAAAGATGATTAACCGCCTGTTGACGCCGACCGAAGGGACGGTCCTTATCGACGGCACCGACATCAGTCAGCTCGAGCCGAGAAAGCTGCGCATGAACATCGGCTACGTCCTCCAGACCGGGGCCCTCTTTCCCAATTTGACGGTCTATGAAAATATCGAGATCATCCCGGAAATGAAGGGTTGGCCCAAGGAAGAACGGCAGAAGACGATTCGCGCCTACTTATCGCTGGTAGGCCTCGACGCCGATCAATATATGAACCGCTATCCCCGCGACCTTTCCGGTGGGGAACAGCAGCGCGTCGGTATCCTGCGGGCCATCGTGGCCAAACCGGATATCCTCCTCATGGATGAACCTTTCAGCGCCCTCGATCCGATCAGCCGCAATCAATTACAGGGGCTCATCAAAAATCTTCATCGGACCTTTAAAATGACCATCGTCTTTGTCACCCACGATATGGATGAAGCGGTGAAGCTAGGCGACCGCCTCTGCGTCATGAGCAGCGGGGAAGTCGTACAGCTCGATACGCCGCAGGCGGTCAAGGAGCATCCGGCTCATGATGTTGTCAAACGTTTTTTCTACGAGGGGTAAATTATGGAAAACTTAGTGAGTACATTCAGTGAACGGCAGGGCGAATTGGTACAATTATTGTTGGAACACATCCAGATTTCGATGATTGCCCTCTTTGTGGCTATCTTACTGGCCGTTCCCTTTGCCATCTTTATCGTAAAGTATAAGAAGGCCTCGGAACTGACCCTGCAGCTGGCCGGGATTTTGCAGACCATCCCGTCTCTGGCCCTGTTGGGGCTGTTCATTCCTTTCCTGGGAATCGGCAAGGTGCCGGCCATCGTGGCCTTGGTCATCTACGGCCTGTTTCCCATTTTGCAGAACACCATTACAGGCCTCCAGGGCATCGATCCCCTCCTTCAGGAAGCGGCTGAAGCCTTTGGCATGAGCCGTATGGAAAAATTGAAGAAGTTTGAACTCGTTTTGGCCATGCCGTCCATCATCGGCGGCATCCGCACGTCGTCGGTCATGCTCATCGGGACGGGGACCCTCGGGGCCTTGATCGGTGCCGGCGGGCTGGGAACCTTCATCCTCCTCGGCATCGATAGGAACAATTCAGCACTTATCCTCATCGGGGCCATCACGGCAGCCCTCTTGGCCGTTTTCGTAAGCGCTATCATCAAGTTCTTAGAAAAACGCTCTTTGAAAGTCATCGGCCTGTCCTTCGTCGTCGCCTTAGGCGCCCTCATCCTGTCGACGGTGAACATCGGCGGCCTGTCCGGAAATACCCTCGTCGCCGCCGGGAAACTGGGATCGGAGCCGGAAATCTTAATCAATATGTACAAGGATTTGATCGAAGACGAAACGGACATTAAAGTGACGGTGAAACCGAGTTTCGGCAAGACCAGCTTCTTATACGAAGCCTTGAAAAACGGCTCTATCGACATGTATCCCGAATTTACCGGTACGGTCACGTCGTCCTTGATTAAGCCGCCCATGACGGGCTTGTCGAACGATCCGGCAGCCGTCTATGAAGCCGCGAAAGCTGCCATCTTAAAACAGGACAACCTGGTCTTGTTGGAACCGATGGAATACCAAAATACCTACGCCGTCGCCGTCAAGCGCTCTTATGCCGAACAGTACGGCCTCAAGACGATTTCCGATTTGAGAAAGGTAGAAAACACGGCCAGAGCCGGGTTCTCCTTAGAATTTAACGACCGCGAAGACGGCAATAAAGGCCTCAAATCGCTGTACGGCCTGAATCTTTCCGTCGTCACCATGGAACCGAGCCTGCGCTATGAAGCCATCGACAAGGGCAACGTCGACGTCATCGATGTCTTTTCGACGGACCCGGAAATCATCACCCACGACCTGGTCATGCTCGAAGACGATAAAGGCCTGTTCCCGCCCTATCAGGGAGCGCCTCTCCTTCGGGCCGACACGATCAAAAAGTATCCCCAGCTGGTGCCGGTGTTGAATAAGCTGGCCCACATGATTACGACGGAAGAAATGCTCAAGATGAATTACGAAGTCGACGTCGAAGGAAAGCCTGCCGCCGACGTGGCGAGAGCTTATCTCGTATCGAAAGGACTGCTCAAGGAGTAGCAGAAAGACACAAAAGGCCGACAGAACTAGTATAAACTAGCTCCGTCGGCCTTACTTTATGAGAGGCTTACATTTTATCAATCAATGGTGAACGAGTAAAAGATTAGTCTTCCCGTTCGTTATCCATCGGTTCGCCTGTTTTCGTGACTTCTACGGCTTTGGCATAGCTTTCTAACAGCAGCCGATAGTTTGTAAAGATACGTCCCCAGATCTGAGCCCAGGCGTCGGCTTTTGGTGTATGCCAGGTGCGCTGTAATTCGGCTAATACGGCACCGGCGTCCGTTATAACGACACCCGCTTGGGTAAGGCGCATCATGGTAGCGATAGCTGCTTCTTGGGAATACGTACCGGAAGCGTCGGGCACTGCAAATACACGATATCCTTCGTTTACCGCGGAAAGAGCCGGTAAGGCCATGCATACGCTGGTTACCGTACCGGCAATGATTAAGGTCTTTTTGCCGGTTGCTTTTACGGCGTCTACGAATTCTTTGCAATCCCAAGAATTAACTTCTCCGCGGCGAGCTACATATACCGCATGGGGAGCGGCTTCATGGAGTTCCGGAATCAACGGACCGTTTGGACCTTGGGGGACGGAAGCGGTGGTAATAACGGGCATATTTACTAACGTCGCCGCTTCAGCCAGCGCAATGGCTCTGTCACGAATACGCAGGAAATCAATATCGCCAATACATTGGAATAAACCGCTCTGGTGGTCAATGAGCAGCATGGCCGCGTCATTCACGTCAATCATAGGGGCTTTTTCATCAAAGTTTTTGTAAAGTTCCATAGTAATCTCCTTTCATCTAAAAAAACTTATAATAAATATACCTTACATTGTTTATTATAGGAACGGGGATACTTAAAAACAATATACAGAAATTGAAATATGTATATAGTTAGATGATAGGTTCTCAAAACAATATACAGAAATTGAAATGTGTCTAGAGTTGGTCTCGATTTCCACAGAAACCATATTCTCCGTGATAAAATAAATGATAACAATCTATTTATGATTTCAACAGTAAGGAGAAACACATTGACTCAAAGCCGAAATAAAAAGACAGAAACGAAACGACACGTATCCAGCTATACTCGAAATCACATAAAAGAAACGTTACTGCGTATGTTGAAAACAAAGCCTTTCCGGGACATCCGTATTACCGTCCTTTGCCAAGAAGCGCATATTGCCAGAGGTACTTTCTATTTATATTACAACACGATTGATGACTTATTAGAGGAGATTATTAACGATAGCCTCCATCTCATCGATCATATGACGCCAAATGAAAAGAAGGGTTCTCTTAAAGAATTGCAAGCCATGTTAAACCAAACGAATGATGCCGAATTACCGAGGGATCGGTCGCTGTTCCCTCCCTGCCATAAATATTTGGAACTTGAAAACTATCGCTTTCTGGTAAAGGATCGGGATGTAGCTCCAATGATCGTTGAGAAAATCTATCAGCATGAAAGTCCTAAAATCGTTCCGGTACTCATGAAAGAGCTGCATATGAGCCAAGATGAGGCAGAACTTCTTTTTCAATTTATCGTCAATGGAAGCAGTGCGGTTAACCGAAATTTATTGGCACTAAAAGAAAACGAGTGGTATCGCTTGCAAAAAGTAATATTGCAGTTTATTCTAAGAGGGCTGAAATGTGAAACATGGAGTTGAAGCATTTCGTGGATTTAAGAAATGTTCCATTTCATAGTGCTATGTAAGATGAAAAATAACTTAACTAAGGGATAACGACAGAATCGTCACGGAAAATCGCGATGTTTCTGTCGTTCTTTTTTGAGAAATTTGGGAAAGCGAAAGTAAAAGCGGAAAGGGATTGATACGGAGAAAATGACTTAAAAAATTAATAGTACTGATAAATAACAAAAAGCTTTACTATTGTGTGAAAATCATATATACTTATAACACAAAGTGAAATTAATAACATATACGTAAAAATATTTTTACAAACAAAGATTATCGCATGAGTTTGCGTCGAGACAGGGATTGCTTTGTCGTCCTATCGGACGGGCTCAGGTCTAAGACATCGTGGGCTAATTATCGGCAAAGTGACAGCAATACACTGTTAAACTCGAAAGGGCATTAGCGGCTTGCTAGTGCCCTCTCGTTGTTTATAAGGGAGACATTCCCTAAATTATATGTTGAGGTGATTATATGGTAATTACGAAGAAAAAATTAGTAATGGCGGCTTTAACGGCCGGTATGACGGCTTCGTCAATCTGTCCGGCTTTGGCTGCTGACGACACGCAGAACGGGGCTGTCAAAAATCAGTTGGCCTTTGCCCAACAGGCGCTGAAGGAAATTCAGGAAAACTCACCGTTAGTACAGGATTTGCGGGCTAAGTTAGATCAGAATATTGCAGCGATGGACAATGATGATTCATTTTCGGATTTTCCGGAATCTGCCTGGGAGTCTTATGCGAATACCGGGGACTATGATGGGGCCTTGTTCCAGGGAGTACTCTATACCTTAGAGGAAAACGAGCTTTCCAATGCCAGCTATTGGTATAGTGGCTATCCGGGAAGCGGAAATTCCTATATCAGCAGTGGTTATGCCACATCGGGCGATTCCTTTGTTTATGGGCGAGCTATTATTAATGGGGACGTTACGACCAATGGCGACTTTTCGGTTAACGGTAAGCTGTCTGTCGGCGGCAAAACGTATATTGACGATAGCGGAATCCATGCCAATAATCAGCGTATTACCGATGTTGCCGACGGGATTGACGATACGGATGCCGTCAACGTAGGCCAATTGAAAACGGTCGATGCCAAGGTCGACAGCAATACAGATGCCATCACCAATCTTTCCAGTAACGTGACCAATTTGAACGGTCGGGTCAGTAAGCTCGACACGCGCATCAACCGCGTCGGTGCCGGTGCCGCAGCCTTGGCGGCTCTCCATCCTCAGGACTATGATCCGACGGCGAAGTGGGACTTTGCAGCCGGCTACGGCAATTACAAATCGGCCAACGCTGTCGCCATCGGTGCCTTCTATCGGCCGACGAACGACGTTCTCTTCTCCATCGGAACCAGCATGGGCGGCGGGGAAAACATGTTCAACGCCGGCGTCAGCTTTAAGTTTGGCAGCAGCAATGAATATTCAGATTACTCCAAGGCTTCTTTAGCGGAAGTCGTATCGGAACAGGCTTCGACGATTGGCTCTTTGAATGCCCGCGTAGAAAAGCAGGAGCAGGAAAATGAAGCTCTGCGGGCACAGGTCGAAAAACAGGCCCAGGAAAATGCCGAATTACGCACACAGGTTCAGGACATCCTGCGCCAGTTGGCCAATAAATAGGCCGAAGGATAACACGTAATCAACATCCTTTTGCGCAAGACAAAACGGGACTGTCCCGAGGTAGTAAATACCTTGGAGCAGTCCCGTTTTTCTATGGCTGCGGAATTGGCAGCTAGACGCTCATTCCCTTGGCGTAGTTTTCATACAGTTCTTTGTAATAACCGCCGCGGGCCAAGAGTTCACCGTGGGTCCCTTGTTCGACGATGCGGCCGTGGTTGACGACGAGGAGAAAATCGGCGTCGCGAATGGTCGACAGTCGGTGGGCGATGACGATGCCCGTCCGCCCTTTCAGCAGTTGATTCATGGCCTTTTGCACTTCTACTTCGGTGCGGGTGTCGACGTTGGCCGTCGCTTCATCGAGGACCAAGATGCTGGGATTGACTAAGAAGGCGCGGGCAATGGTCAGTAATTGCCGCTGTCCCTGGGACAAGTCGTCGGCGCCGTTTTTCAGCACCGTGTCGTAGCCCAGGGGCAGGGTCCTGATGAAATGGTCGGCCATGGCCAGTTTGGCGACCTTGATGATTTCTTCGCGGGAGGCGTCCGGTTTGCCGTAGGCAATGTTTTCGGCAATGGTGCTCGTGAAGATCCACGTATCCTGCAGGACCATGCCGATTTGTCGGTGCAGGGCTTCGCGGCTCAGCTGACGGATATCGGTGCCGTGAATGGTAATCGTGCCGCCGGATATTTCGTAAAAGCGCATGAGAAGATTGATGATCGTCGTTTTTCCGGCGCCCGTCGGGCCGACGATGGCGACGACGTGACCTTTGGGAATCTCAAAATTCACATCTTCCATGAGGGGCTTGTCGGCGCTGTAGCCGAAGGTGACATGCTTAAATTCAATGGCGTTATCCTTTGAGGCCGTCGCCGGTTGTCGCCATGCTTCATCATAAGACTGTTCTTGCCGACCTGTCTTTTCATCAGGCAGGACCTCGATGGTACCGGAATCGTCTTCCATGGGATAGTCTAAAATTTCATAGATGCGGCCTAAGGCGGCGTGCGTTTCCTGGAATCGCGTCAAAATGTAGGAGCTGCGGGAAATGGGGTCCGATACCTGGGTTACATAGAGGAAGAAGGCCTGAATGTCACCGAGGGTGATTTGGCCCCGGAGGACGAGGAGTCCGCCTTGGATGGCGACCAGGACGTAGCCGATTTGGTTGATGAAATTGACCAGGGGCATGATGAGCTGGCCCATAAAGCCCGACTGCCTCTCGCGGGTGAAGAGGCGGGTATTGAGGTCGCTGAGGTTATCCGTCGTGATTTTTTCAAGGCCGAAGGCTTGGACGATCTGCTTGCCGGAAATCAGTTCTTCGATGCCGCCGTTGACGGCGCCTAAGGCTTCCTGCTTACGAAGGTAGATGGTGCGGGCCTTTTTGGCCGTGAAGGTCAGGCCCAGGACACCGACGACGATGACGCTGAGGATGATGGCGGCCAAGCGGGGGCTGATCCAAATCATCATGGCCACGGCACCGACGATGCCGATGAAGGACGAAATGAGGCCGGGAATGCCTTCGCGCAGCGTTTCACCGACAGCATCCAAGTCGCTGGTCAGGCGGCTCAGCATGTCGCCGCGGTTGTGCTGGTTGAAATAGGCCATGGGCAGGTGGTGGAGCTGGTGACTCACGCGGCTGCGCAGGGCTAGGACCATGTGCTGGGACGCCCCTGCGATGATGAATTCGCTGGCGTAGGTAAATACGGCGTGGCAACTGTAAAAGAAGACCAGGAGCAGCACAGTGTTGGTCGTTCCGTCTAAAATGGCCGTAATTTCTTGCTGTTGTTCGATGCCGTGAACGATGGCGTCGACGATGTTGCCCAAGAGGCGAGGGGCGATGATTTCAAAACTGGCCGCTAAAATGAGGGCCAAGGTCAGTACGGCCAATCGCCACCACTGACTTCGAGAGTCACAGAGAAAGCGTTTGACGAGGTTCATAAGGCCACCTCCTGTGACGTCACGATTTGCTGATAAATGGGGCAGCGGGCCAATAACTCATCGTGAGTCCCGACGCCGACGGCTTGGCCCTGATTGATGACCAGGATTTTATCGGCTTTTCGGGCGGCGCTGACCTTCTGCTCGATGGAGATGAAGGCTCGGCCCATGCGGCCCTTGTTTTCTGAGGGCCCTTTGATGTCGGCGCCGTCTCTGATTTCTTCGGCCACGGCTTTTCGGACTTGCTGCTCCGTAATGCCGTCTAAGGCGGAAAAACTGTCGTCAAAGATGAGCAGCCGGGGCTTTCGCACTAAGGCCCGGGCCATGGCCAGCCTTTGACGCTGGCCGCCGGAGAGGTTGGTGCCGCCTTGGGAGAGGGGATGATCGTAACCGTCTTCAAAACGGCTGATGAACTCATCGGCGCCGGCGAGGACGGCTGCTTCTGTTAGCCGATCCGCCGATAGGGGCTCGTCTGAATTTTGGGCCTTGCCGTAGGCTAAGTTCATGGCAATGGAGCCCGTGAAGAGATAGGCTTTTTGAGGTACATAGCCGATTTGGGTACGAATGGATTCTAGGGGCTGCTTGAAAATAGATTTCCCGTCAAAGAGGATGTCCCCCGATTCAATGGGGTATAAGCCTAAAATAAGCTTGGCCAGGGTACTTTTGCCGGAGCCGATATCTCCCATGACGGCCAAAGTTTCCCCGGCTTCGAGGGTAAAGGAGATGTCCTTTAAAGCCGCTTCTTCGGCGTCGTCATAGCGGAAGGTGACGTGGCGGAATTCTAAAAGCGGCAGTTCTTTACCGGTTGCCGCTGTGGTACTTTTTTCGTGCTCGTCCTTCTTTAGCGGCTCACTGTCAGAGGGGAGGTTCATCGTTTTTTGTGAGGCCAGCCTCTTTTCGGCGTGTACTAATAATTCCTGAATCCGGCCGTAGCAGATGACCGCTTCGGGAACGTCGAGGAGGACGAAAACGGCCATGATGAGGTTCATCAAAATGAGGGTGGCGTACTCGATGATGGCCATAATATCGCCGATTTGCAGTTGTCCCGAATCGATCTGATAGCCGCCGAGCCAGAGGATGACGACGGTACTCATATTGAAGATGATGAGGATACTGGGGAGGCCGATGGCGTAGGTCCGGGCCAGCTTCGTTTCTTTGGCCGATAAATCGGAGAACATCCGGATTTCAGCGGCCTTTTCGTCGCGGCTGCGGTTAAAGGCCCGGATGACGGACATGCCGATGATGTGGTCACGGACCAGATCGGTGAGCTTGTCCAACTGCTGCTGGACGGCCATGACGATGGGAAGGGCCCTTTTTTGGATGACGATCATGAGGCCGACCATGAGGATCATCAGACTCAAGATGATGAGGCCCATTTCAAAACTTTTATAAAAGGTAAGGCCCAAGCCGACGAGGATCATGAGGGGCATGGGAAGAATCATGTTGATGCCTTCGGCGAGGACGGACTGGATTTTTTCGACGTCTCGCGTGGCCCGCATGAGCAGGGTACCCGTGCCGTATTTAGAAAAATCGGACAGGGAAAAGTCCTGCAAGGCCTGAACCAATTGTTGGCGCATACGGAGGCTGATGCGGGACGCGATATGAGAACTAAAGTATACGGCGCCCAAGGAGCCCATGAGGGTTACCAACGACGCGGCCAGCATGGCCACACTGAGACGGCCGATGGCATCGATATCGCCCTGCAGAACGCCTTCGTTGATGATGCTGGCCGTTAAAGTCGGCACGGCCAGGGCACTGACGACGTGAATCAACGAGAGCAGGCAGGCGCTTAAAAATGCCCATTTTACAGGCCTTATATAAGTGGAGCTGAACTTCATTGAGCATCCCTTCCTTTCCATGTAGTCTAGAGCTATTGTACCATACCTAGCGGCCCATCATCGACTGTATGGGTGAAAATGCATGAGCTGTTTTAAATGCTGTCGGGAGAATTTATTGATTGACTATAAAAATACATAATATTGACCATAAAATGACTAACTTTACGGATATGTTAAATAAATGTATACTTATAGTGTGAGATTCAATCACCGTGTTACTGGACTTAGAAAGGAGCGCCTTTATGAACAGGATTTATCGGGTTATTTGGAGTCGGGCAAAAAACTGCTATGTCGTCGTGTCGGAAATGGCCAACAGTCGGACCAAGAGTAATGGCAGTCGTGTCGTGAAAAAGACGGCCTTGGCAGCCATGGTTTTGGCAGGGCTGAGCCTGTCCGGCATGTGGATGTCTTCCTATGCGGCAGATAACATTGTCGTCGACAGCGGTACGGCGACGGGCACGACCAATACCGTGACGGATGATAAAACGGCTCGCGTCGTAGGGACGGAAAATTCCGTCACCGGCAGTGAAGATGCAAATGTCATGGGTGACACGAATACGGTTGAAAACAGCAATGGTGTCAATATTGTCGGTAATGATAATAAGGTAACAAGGAGCTATCCCTGGCAGGGTGGGACAAGATATGAAGCGAGCGTTGATACTCGTGTTTTGGGCAACAATAATGAAGTGCGGGGTAGCCGTAAGCAAAACGTCATTGGTGATAATAATAAGATCATCGGTCGAGATGTAGGCACCGTTACCGACTATAGTCATCCGGAAGGTCGTGAACCGAATATTTCCGACTTAACCATTGGCCGCGGCAATGTTCTTACCGGTAACCATACCTATCGCAATGAATGGGATGCTTTGACGGTTATCGGGAATAATAATGCTATTAGTGGTGCATCTGCCGGTATTATCATTGGTGATAATCAAAAAGGCAGTATGATTCAAGATTCTGTCATTATCGGCTCTTTATCGCCTGAAGAAAAGAATACGATGGGCGTTGGCAATCGGAACGTGGTTGTCGTTGGCTATCATACGATAGCTGGCGATGGCAGTACGGCAGTGGGTCAAAGAACTCAGAGTTTGGGCATTGTAAGCACAGGTGTGGGTATTCGTTCAACTATTACAGATGATAACGTATATGGCTCTGTTTATGGTATCGATAATAAACTTAGTTACGAAACTACCAATGAAAATGCGCCCGGTGGCTCCATCATAAACGGTGCTTTTGGTATGTTGAATAAGGTGGATTCGTCATTGACCTCCATGGTTTTCGGTACCGGCAATCGTATAACCAAT
>OLFW01000008.1_pt1 | contig 199660 bp, 175 predicted proteins | sample 1605351 | NCBI WGS metagenome assembly OLFW01 (sample SAMEA3888918, study PRJEB22519) | human gut metagenome | biome: human gut; feature: human-associated habitat; material: faeces | place: Denmark | collected 2010 | reverse complement strand
CCCGAATGTGAACGCAGACGGGATAGAGGGCGTAGCGTTGCGCCCAGCTGTAGTAACTCTTTCGATGAGCGCTCGCCGCGGCTCCGGCTGTGCCTGATGCGAGAAAGAGTGAACAGCGAAATTTATTAAAAATACGAATATCATTATTTGGTATTTATAATAAATATAACGTGGTTTTAGTATTATTTTGCCGAAAGGAGAATTTATGAAAAAGATACTGGCAGTGCTGGCACTCGTCTTTGCCTGTCTCTGGGGCACGGCGTTTGCGGCGGATTTTTCGCATCTCGTCATCTTGCACACGAATGACACGCATGGCTACGATCAGCGGGCGGACGGCGTCAACGGCATGGCGACAGTTGCCGCACTCAAGAAGGATTACGAGGCCAAGGGCTACAAGGTCCTGCTCGTCGATGCCGGCGATGCGATCCAGGACAACAACCTCGTCAATTTCAGCAAGGGCAAGACGGCCATCGACTTCATGAACGCCGTCGGCTACGATGCCATGACGCTGGGCAATCATGAGTTCGACTACGGCTCGGATGTCACGCTCGCACGCATCAAGCAGGCGAAGTTCCCAATCGTGTCGGCGAACATCATCGTCGACGCGACGGGCAAGCCGTTCACGGGCAAGACGCACGCCATCATCCGCAAGGGTGATCTCAAGATCGGCGTCTTCGGCCTGACGACGCCGTCGACCATCACGACGTCGAACCCGAAGAGCACGCGCGGCCTGACCTTCCTCTCGAAAGAGGAAATGTACGCAGCAGCCCAGAAGGAAGTCGCGGCGCTCAAGGCCGCGCACTGTGACCTCATCGTCGCCATCGGCCATCTCGGCAGCGAGCCGGATGCCGTCGGCGACCGCTCAAACGACGTCCTCGCGAACGTCAAGGGCATTGACGTCTTCATCGACGGCCACGATCACACGGTCAAGAATCTCTACATTGACGGCAGTCTGCTGACCGAGACGGGTTCGCACCTCGCGAACATCGGCGTTGTCCGCTATGAAGATGGCAAGTGGCAGGAAGATCTCCATGCCTACGGCCAGTTCAACAAAGAGGATGCCAAGGTCAAGGCAATCGTCGATAAGGCGCAGGCCGCCATCGACAAGAGACTCGCGACAAAAGTCGGCATGACGCCGTTTGAGCTCAACGGCAGTCGCGACCCGGGCGTGCGCACGGAAGAGACGAACCTCGGCGACTTCCTCGCCGATGCTTACCTCTGGCAGGTCCGTCAGGCTGCGGTGCTCGACCGCGTCACGATTGACGGCGCCCTGATGAACGGCGGCAGCATCCGCGCGGGCATCAAGGCCGGCACGATCACGGAGGCCGACCTGCTGCGCGTCCTGCCGTACCACAACTACCTGCAGTACGTCACCATGAAGGGCTCGACGCTGCTCGAGATCCTCGAGGCGGCGACGTGCACGACGCCGACAGCGCTCGGCGCTTTCCCGCAGGTTGCAGGAATCGTCTACACGGTCGACACGAAAACGCCGTTCGCAAAAGGCGAGCTTTACCCGCATTCCGTCTATTACCGTCCGGCAGCCCCCGGCTCGCGCGTCACGATCACGAGCGTCGGCGGCAAGCCGTTCGACTCGGAGGCGACCTACAACATCGCCGTCCCCGACTTCCTGACCTCCGGCGGCGACTCCTACTACTCCATGCAGGACCCCGCTAAAGTCACCATCCACGATGTCGACTACCTCGACACCGACGCCGTCCGCAACTACCTCAAAGAACTCGGCGGCACAGTCAGCACCGACTACAAGGCACCGCAGGGCCGCATCACGATCGTGCAATGATGATGCATGAAAAAAGCTCCATCAGCGTTACTGATGGAGCTTTTGTGCTGTCTTGGGCAATCAGAATGCCGGGACGACAGCGCCTTTATACTTGTTGTTGATGAAATCCTTGATTTCCTGGCTGTGCAGGACTTTCATGAGAGCCTGGATCTCGGGGCGGTTCTCATCGCCCTGGCGTACGGCGACAATGTTGACGTACGGGCTCGTGCTGTCCTCGATGAAGAGCGAATCCTTCGTCGGGTCGAGCTGGACCTGCATGGCGAAGTTGGAGTTGATGATGGCGGCATCGACATCGTCGAGCGTGCGCGGAACCTGTGCGGCTTCGACTTCCTGGAACTTGAAGTTCTTCGGGTTCTCCGCGATATCCTGCAGCGTTGCCTTCTCCTTGACGCCGTCCTTGAGCTTCAGCAGGCCGGCTTTCTCGAGAAGGAGCAGGGCGCGGCCGCCGTTCGTCGGGTCATTCGGGATGGAGATCGTAGCGCCATCCTTGAGGTCCTTGAGGTCTTTGACCTTCTTGGAGTAGATGCCCATCGGCTCGATGTGGACGCCGCCGGCGCTGACGAGCTTGACCTCCTTGTGCTCTTCCATGAAGTTCTGGAGGTACGGGTCATGCTGGTAGAAGTTGGCATCGAGTTCCTTGTCGTTGAGGGCGAGGTTCGGCTGGACGTAGTCGTTGAATTCGACGATGTCGAGTTTGATGCCTTCTTTCTCGAGCAGCGGCTTGGCTGCCTCGAGGATTTCGGCGTGCGGCACAGCCGTAGCACCTACCTTGAGCGTCTTCGTGCCGCTCGTCTGAGCTGCGCTCGACGAGGACGAAGAAGAGGACTGGCTGCCGCCGCAGCCGGCGAAAGCCAGCGTCGCGACGACGAGCGCAGCGATGAGTGCGAGTACTTTTTTCATGTGGATTCCTCCCTTTTTGTTTATCTCTTGTCCAGACGTTTGGCGAGCGTGTTGCCGACGAACTGGACGAGTTGAACGAGTACGATGAGGATGACGACGGTGGCCAGCATGATTTCCGGGCGGAAGCGCTGGTAGCCGTAGCGGATGGCGAGGTCACCGAGGCCGCCGCCGCCGACGGCACCGGCCATGGCCGACTCGCCGACGAGGCTGATGATGACGGTCGTGAGCTGCGCGACAATCGAGGACATCGATTCCGGAAGCAGGACCTTCCAGATAATCTGGGCCGGCGTTGCGCCCATCGACTGCGCAGCCTCGACGAGGCCGAACGGCACTTCCTTGAGGCTCGTCTCGACCTGGCGTCCGATGAACGGGATTGCAGCGATGACGAGCGGTACCATGGCAGCCGTCGTGCCGATGGCCGAGCCGACGAGCAGGCGCGTGAACGGGATGATGGCGACGAGCAGGATGATGAACGGGATGGAGCGCACGGCATTGACGATGGCGCCGACGATGCGGTTGACGGCCAGTGACTCGAGAATCTGTCCCTTGCTCGTCGTGTGAAGCAGCACGCCGAGAGGCACGCCGATGATGGTGGCGATGATCATCGAGACGACGACCATGTAGACCGTCTCGCCGAGGGCCTTAGTCAGAAGTGGAATCATGTCTGCGGACATAGCCGATCACCTCCTCTTTGAGATCTTGCTGGCGCAGGTACTGGAGAGCTTCCTGGATCTTTGCCTCCGGGCCCGTGATGCCGATGATCATGCGCCCAAAAGGCGTCGACTTGATCTGGTCGAGGTTGCCGAAGAGCATCGTGACCTCGATTTCCGGGAACTTGCGGATCATGCCGGCCAGCACGGGGTCGTCGGCCGATTCGCCGATGAACGTCAGGCGCAGCAAGAGATAGGCCCCGGGCAGCGGCGTCTTCGAGACTTCGCCGCCGCGGAACGCTGCGGGCAGCTCGTTCGAGAGCAGGACGCTGATGAAGTCCTTCGTGATGGGCTTCTGCGGGTTCGTGAAGACATCGAGGACGGTGCCCTGCTCGGCAATGACGCCGTTCTCGATGACGGCGACCTTGTCGCAGATGTCCTTGATGACCTGCATCTCGTGCGTGATGACGACGACCGTCAGCGAGAGCTTGCGGTTGATGTCCTGGATGAGCTCGAGGATCGAGCGCGTCGTCTGCGGGTCGAGGGCGCTTGTCGCCTCGTCGCAGAGCAGGACTTTCGGCTCGCTCGCGAGCGCGCGGGCGATGCCGACGCGCTGTTTCTGGCCGCCTGAAAGCTGCGAGGGATACTGGTGCGCCTTGTCCGCCAGGCCGACGAGCTCCAAGAGCGGCAGTACCTTTTTCTTGATCTCTGCTTCCGGCGTGTGCGAGAGGCGCAGCGGGAATGCGATGTTGTCGTAGACAGTAGCCGAGCTCAGCAGGTTGAAGTGCTGGAAGATCATGCCGATGTTCTTGCGCGCCTTGCGCAGCTCTTTCTCGCTCATGGCCGTCATGTCCTGGCCGTCGACGATGACCTTGCCGGCCGTCGGGCGCTCGAGCATGTTGATGCAGCGGATCAGCGTGGACTTGCCCGCGCCGCTGAGGCCGATGATACCGAAGATCTCGCCGCGCTCGATCGTCAGGTTGATACCCTTGAGCGCCTTGACGGGACCGGAGGGGCTGTCATACGTCTTCTCGATATGAGACAGCTGTATCATAGAATGAGTTACCTCCTAATCATATTAATCTTATATGTTTTGATAGTAGCATAGGAATGAAATGTTGTCAATACAATCTTACAGACTGCTACGAGTCCTGACTATGCTATTGTCCATTATAGCATCAAAGGGGGTTATCTCATAGGAGGACAAAGGCGAAATCGAAAAATTTTATCGGCCACCTTGTAATTGAGAAACATTTTCGATATAATACGGGCAGAGTAACGATGATAATAATTTTCAACAAGAGGTGATGCATTTTGGGACGAGAGGGTTTCGAACAGCTCATGGGCTTCCACGCCGCGCCGCTGCTCGTCGGGCTGCGGCCCGCGAGTCTGCTCTCCTTCCGCAGGGACCGCTTTGATGATTTCGAAGGGCTGCTGGCCTCGTACAAGGCGTGTTTTTCCTGCAAGGGAATCGAAGTCTTCCGCGTAGCGGAGGGAGAGGCGTACACGCTGCTGCTGTTCTACCGGGCAGCATGCCTTCGCCGCCATCTGGAGCAGGCGGAGGTACGGGATTTGCTGCAGGCGTACGGCTATCCGTGTGACGAAGGGCTCGATGTATGCCTCGCGCATCTGCGCCTGCGCATGCAGCTCCAGAAATCCTTCCCGCATGAGATCGGCCTGTTCCTTGGCTATCCTGTTGCGGATGTTGTCGGTTTTATCACGCACAAAGGGCAGGATTTTTGCTATAGTGGGTATTGGAAGGTATACGCGAACGAAAGAGAGACGCGGGCGCTGTTCGACCGCTATGCGCACTGCACGGAGGACTTCTGCTCGCGCCTCGAGCAGGGCTGTTCGTTCCCGGATCTCGTCAAAGCCGTTTGAGTCAGAAGAAGCAGATATACTTTTATAGAAAGAAAGGTGATTCTCAATGAGCAAGATCGCAATCATTTACTGGACCGGCACGGGCAATACGCTGGAGATGGCCAGGGCCATCGAGAAGGGGGCCAAGGAGGCCGGCGCCGATGTCGATGTATTCGAGGTAGAATCGTTTGGCGGCGTCGAGCGCCTCAAAGAGTACGATGGCCTGATGTTCGGCTGCCCGGCCATGGGGGATGAAGTCCTCGAGGAAGGGGCGTTCGAGCCCTTCTTCGCAGAGGCCGAGAGCCATCTGCAGGGCGTGCCTGTCGCACTCTTCGGTTCCTACGGCTGGGGCAGCGGCGCCTGGATGGAGTCCTGGGCTGAGCGCACGCGCAATGCAGGCGCCAAGCTCATAGGCGACGGCCTGGCCATCGAGAACGCCCCTGATGACGACGGCATCGCCGCGTGCGAAGCCCTCGGCAGAGAGTTTGCCGTATCTCTTTGATGTGGATTTGTGCTCCATGTGATACAATAGGCGAGAAGGCATCACACAATTGACTGCGATTGTGATCACAGAGGAGGGCATATCATGATTTTTTCTTCCATCCATGCAAAACAGCAGAGCGTCATGCTGTCGACGGCCGTCGAGAAGGCACTGGATTTCCTGAAGGCGCATGACTTCACGAAGATGGAGCCGGGCCGCTATGCGATCCAGGGCGATGACATCTACGCGCAGGTCTTCGACGCGGAGACGAAGCCGGCAGAGGAGCAGCGTCCCGAAGCCCATGAAAAGTACGCCGATGTCCAGTTCCTCGCCTCGGGCAGAGAGCGCCTTGGCTTCACGCCGGACACAGGCCGTTATGAGGTGGCGGAGCGCTTCGACGACCGCGACCTGATCTTCTACAAGAAGGTGGAGAACGAGTGCTTCATCGAAGCGCGCCCCGGCTGCTTCAGCGTATTCTTCCCCGAGGACATCCATCGTCCCGCCTGCGCCTCCGGCCAGCCCATGACCGTGCGCAAGGTTGTCGTCAAGATCAGCGTGAAGTTGCTCTGAGGTTTGTATGACATAAAAAGGTGATTGACCACAGTTGGTCAATCACCTTTTTTGTAGCAGTGTTTTCAGTTGGTTGTTCTCATGCTTCGGCTTCTTCGACGCTGACGGCGGCTTTATCGGCTGCGAAGACGTCTTTGCGCTGGCCGTTGAGCTTGTACTGGATGGTCAGGACGAGCAGGCCGGAGACGAGCATGGCGGCACCCATGATGAAGTAGCCGGCATCGAAGGAACCCGTATTGACTTTGACCCAGGCCATCATGTTCGGGCCGACCCAGCCGCCGAGGTTGCCGCAGGAGTTGATGAGGGCAACGGAGCCGGCGGCAGCAGGACCCGTGAGGAACGTCGTCGGGATGGTCCACCAGACGCCCATGGCGGCGTGGATGCCGATGGCGGAGAGGCAGACGAGCGCGAGGGCGACGGGCAGGCTCTGAGCAAAAGGCGAGAGACCGAGGCCGATAGCACCGACGAAGAGCGTGCAGGCGACGTGCCAGACCTTGTCGCCCGTCATCGTGGCCGTTTTGCTGATGACGAGCTGGACGAGCAGTGCGGTCGTCATCGGGATGGCGATGGCACCGCCGAGCAGCGAGGTCGAGAGGCCGGAGAGTTCTTTGAGAACGGTCGGCATCCAGAAGTAGAAGCCCCAGAAACCGACGACCCAGAGAAAGTAGATCAGGCAGAGCTTGAGGACTTTCGGGTCATGGAATGCTTCGAGAACCGTGTATTTCTTGCGGGACTGCATGGCAGCCTGCTCTTTGTTGAAGTTGTCCGTCAGGTATTTTTTCTCGGCGTCCGTGAGCCAGCTGACCTGGTCCGGACGGTCCTTGACGCAAAAGAAGAAGAAGACAGCGAAGGCGAGGGCCGGGATGGCTTCGAGGATGAAGAGCTCCTGCCAGCCGTGCAGGCCGAAGAAGGAACTCTCGAGCAGCACGCCGGCAATCGGCGCGCCGATGATGTTCGAGAGCAGCAGCGACGTCAGCATGAGGCTCGTGGCGCGGGCGCGCTCACCGGCCGTGAACCAGCGCGGGAAGAGCACGGAGTAGATGACCGGGTAGAGGCTGGCCTCCGACGCGCCCAAGAGGAAGCGGCAGAGGAAGAACTGGAACTCGGTCGAGATGAACGCCATGAAGACGCAGACGAGGCCCCAGGTGAACATGATGCGCGCGATCCACTTCGTCGCGGAGAAGTGCGAGGCGACGAGCGAGCCCGGGATCTCGAAAATCAGGTAGCCGACGAAGAAGATGCCGGCACCCATGCCGAAGACTTCCGGCGTGATCCACGGCAGGTCTGCTGTCATCGTGAGCTTTGCGTAGGCGACATTGACGCGGTCGATGCAGGCGATGATCGAGACGAGGAAGACCGGCAGGATGATGCGCCAGTCGCGCGCTCGCTTGAGATGGGCAAGATCGACGTTTGCTGCTTGTTCCATGATGATACCTCCAAGGTAAATGATAGATGAGATGAAAGCAGTCACAAGATTTCTCAGGGCTGTTCCGAGTGATGGACTAAAAATAAAAAATCCGTCCCTCTGAAAGGGACGGATTGATTTCCGCGTTACCACCCAAGTTCCGTGCCAAAGCACGACGCTCTGACGTACTCAGGCATTCGTAAGGTTCACGACGTACCATCATACGCGGCTCCTGTAACGGGGAGCAGTCGTGGTCGCTTACTCTGGTTCAGCGCCATGCCTCGAGGATGATTTTCGGCTTCCTGCTCATCACCGGCTTTCACCATGCCCGGCTCGCTATGCATCAGCAACAGAAGTTTACTCTTTCCTGTCTTCAGCTGTATTCGTTATGTGAACTGTTGTTTTGATTATGGGTACTATCATAACGCTCGCGTGTAATGTTGTCAATAGCTGCTTTGGAAAAAATTGCAGATTTTTTTCCGGGCAGCTGGCGGGTGTGCTGGCGGATGATGGCGCCCGGATGATGGCGCTCTTAGAAAATATTTGCCTGAAAGGTTCGGTTTTTACGCGATGAGAGAGGATTTTGGCCGTATTTTATAGTATAATAATAACAAGCAGAAAGGAACGATGGACATGATTTTTGAACGGGAAGCCGTCATCCACGACGAGGGCGGCATCCATGCGCGCGTCGCGGCGATGATCGTGCAGCGCGCACAGGAACTCTGCAAGCGCTACGACTGCCACCTCTATCTGCGCAGTGCGCGCAGCGAGCGCTGTGAGATGCACAGCCTCATGAAGCTCGTGGCCCTCAAGGTCGCACAGGGCGATTCGGTCTTCGTGTCGGCGGAGGGAGATAACGGGCGGCAGGCCGTCATCGAGATGGTGCGCTTCCTCGAGAGCGACTTCATCATGAACGAGGCTTCGGAGATCCACGGCGTCGACAAGCTGCTGCACGAGAATGCCCTGATGCAGGAGCGCCTGCAGATGATCCTCGAGGCGGTGCAGGACGGCATCTGTGTCGTCGACCGCAGTGGCGAGATCACCTACGTCAATCCGTCGTATCTGCGTATTGTCCACAAGACGCCGGAGATGGTCATCGGTCAGAACGTCTTCGAGACGGCTGCTGACGGCAACCGCTGCGCCGTGCTTCGCTCTGGCATCGCGCGCATCGGCAGCATCCGCCACAAGAAGGACGGCACGACGATCGTCGCCAATGTCAACCCGATTTTCGTTAATGGCGAGATTGCCGGTGTCGTCTCGGTCATCAAGGACATCACGGAAATCCAGACCTTGATGGAGCGCCTGTCGCAAGTCTCGGCCAAGGCGGAGTACCTTGAGCAGGAGCTCTTGCGCACCAAGAAGACGGCACAAGCCTTTGCCAACTACATCGGCAAGAGCGGCAAGGTCGTCGACGTGCTGGCGCTGGCCTCGAAGGCGGCTGACTCCACGGCCAACGTCCTGATCCGCGGTGAGAGCGGCACGGGCAAGGAGGTCATCGCGGAGGGCATCCACTATGCGAGCGGGCGCCGCCGCGGCCCCTTCATCCGCGTCAACTGCGGCGCCATCCCCGGTGCCCTGCTCGAGTCAGAGCTCTTTGGCCACGAGAAGGGTGCTTTCACTGGTGCCGTGCGCCGCAAGCTCGGCAAGTTCGAGCTCGCGAATCACGGGACGATCTTCCTCGACGAGATCGGGGAGCTCGACAAGAACCTGCAGGTCAAGCTCCTGCGCGTCCTGCAGCAGAAGGAATTCGACCGCGTCGGCGGCGAGGAAACCATTCACGTCGATGTGCGCATCATCGCGGCGACGAACCGCGACCTCGAGGCGATGGTCCGCGAGGGCACTTTCCGCGATGACCTCTACTACCGCCTCAACGTCATCCCCATCATCCTGCCGCCGCTGCGCGACCGCCCCGACGATATCCCCTTGCTCGTCGAGCACTTCATCGAGAAGATCAGCAAGGAGAACAAGAAGGCGGTGCGCGGCATCACGCCGGACGCCATGCAGATGTTCATGCACTACCGCTGGCCCGGCAATGTCCGCGAGCTCGAGAATGTTATCGAGCGCGTGATCACGCTGATGGACACGGATCTCATCACGACAGCCATGCTGCCTTCTTATATAAAGGGCGATATTGCCGGACGCGAGGTGCAGAGCCTTGCCGATGACACTGTCCTCCCGTGGGAAGAGTACGAGAAGCAGATCATTGCAAACGCCCTTCGCCAGGGAACGAGCTTCAACGGCGCGGCCAAACTGCTGCGCATCAGTCACAAGACCGTGGCGGCCAAGGCGCGGAAATACGGCTTGGTATAATTTACCAAGCGTTGGTAAAAATCACCAAGCAAAATCGCAGTTTTGGTAAAATTTACCAAAACCCATATCGGAGGACGTCGGATGGCGGCGGAACAATCCGAAAGCAAAAGACGATATGATCTCGGAAGCCTTGTGTACAAGGCCTGACGGGTCAAGATAAAAAATCCTGCTTGGAGGAAAAAGTTGGCACGTATCTTGCATTATTTATAAGTGCTGATTATGTTCCTGTAACGACAGGGAAAGTAAGATTAATGGTTTTAAGATTGGAGAGGTTCAAATGACTCAGGAAACGCTTACGATTGAAAACAAGACTGGTATCCACGCTCGCCCGGCTTCCATCTTCGTTCAGACGGCTACGAAGTTCAAGTCCAAGATCCAGCTGCAGGCTAAGGGCAAGACGATCGATGCAAAGAGCATCCTCATGATCATGAGCATGGGCCTCGTCAAGGGCACGGAAGTCACGATCATCGCAGATGGCCCGGATGAAGCAGAGGCTGTCAAGGCTCTGAAAGACCTCATCGAGTCCAAGTTCGGCGAGGAATAATCTCAAGGCTCAATCGGGCAAGAGAACAGAAGAGGCAAATGACCTTCCTCCGGCTTCGGCGGGAGGGAGGTCATTTGCTTATGTGCAGGGAATGCACGCGAATGCAGGGAATTTTCAGGGGGAACGAAAAATGGCAGAAATCATTCGTGGTAAAGGCGTCATCTCCGGTATTGCCATGGGCAAGATCATGCTCGCAGGTCAGAATCTCGATGGCTATCTCGTCAATTACGAGCCGGAAGACAAAGAGACGGAGAAGCAGAAGGCAAAGGATGCGCTGACGGCTGTGGCGGAGATCCTGCGCGAGAGCATCGAGAAGCTCAAGAGCAAGGATATGAAAGAACAGGCTGCCATCATGGAAGCACATCGCATGATGGTGCAGGATCCGATGATGGCCGACAACATCATGGCCAAGATCGAGGAGCTCGGCAATGCGCCGCAGGGCGTCCTCAAGGCTGCGGAAGAGCAGGCCGTCATGTTCGAGCAGATGGAGGACGAGTACTTCGCAGCACGCGCTGTCGACCTGCGCGATGTCGGCAAGCGCGTCGCCAAGTACATCCTCGGCGTCAAGGAGCCGGAAATCGGTGACGAGAAGGTCATCCTCTGCGGCCGTGAGATTGAGCCGTCCGTCATCGCCGGCATGGAGACGGAGAAGATCGCCGGCGTCCTGCTCGGCTCGGGCAGCACGACGGCCCATGCCGTCATCATCGCCAAGGCTCGCGCAATCCCGACGATCGTCGGCCTCAACAAGGAAGACCGCATCGACCGCATCGCGGATGGCGACCACGTCATCATGGACGGTGAGCGCGGTGAGATCGTCATTAATCCGGCACCGGAGGACATTGCCAGCTACGATGAGAAGATCAAGAAGCAGAAGGAGCTCGCCGAGCACTACGCTGCTCTCAAGGACCTGCCGGCTGTCACGACGGATGGTGTCAAGGTCGACCTCATGGCCAACATCGGCACGCACATGGACGTCGACAACGCGCTGAACTACGGTGCAGAGGGCGTTGGCCTGTTCCGCTCCGAGTTCGTATTCATGGGCCGTCAGGACATCCCGACGGAGGAAGACCAGTTCAAGGCCTACAAAGAGGCCATCGAGAAGTGCAAGGGCAAGCTCTGCGTCATCCGCACGATGGATATCGGCGGCGACAAGCCGCTGCCGTACCTCAACATCCCGGAGGAGGAGAATCCGTTCCTCGGCTATCGCGCCGTCCGCATCAGCCTGCAGCGCCGTGACCTCTTCCTGCCGCAGCTCAAGGCCATCCTGCGCGCCGGCGTCTACGGCAAGGCAGCCATCATGATCCCGATGATCATCAACGTGGCGGAGTTCAAGAAGGTCAAGGAGTTCATCGAGGAAGCAAAACTCGAGCTCGCGCATGAGGGCAAGGCGTACTCTGACGATGTCCAGGTCGGCATCATGGTCGAGACGCCGGCAGCAGCCATCATGACGCCGATCCTCGCCAAGTACGTTGACTTCTTCTCCATCGGCACGAACGATCTCGTCCAGTACACGCTGGCAGTCGACCGCGGCAATGCGAATATTTCCTATCTTTACAACCACTTCAACCCGGCTGTGCTGCGCCTTGTACAGCGCACAATCACGAGCGCTCGTGAGAACGGCATCTGGGCCGGCATGTGCGGCGAGATGGCGTCGGATCCGAACGCCGCTGTCCTGCTCATGGCTATGGGCATCAACGAGCTCTCGATGAGTGCACCGTCGATCCCGCGCGTCAAGGAGAAGATCCGCTCCATCAGCTCGGTCAAGGCAAAGGAAATCCTCGCAGACGTCATGACGATGGAAGACGGCGACGACATCCGCAACTACCTCCAGAAGATTCTCGGCTGATTCACTTGAAGCAGTCGAGCAATAAAAGGGCCTCCCTTGCGGGAGGCCCTTTTATTGCTCGTGGCTGGACAAAAAAGATGCTGTAGAGTAAACTGGTGTAGTATGAACCATAAGGAATTGTATCCCTGTAAAAGGGAATAGGAGGGATAATTTTTGGAAAAAAGAGGAAGTTTTTCGACGCGCCTGGGCTTCATCCTGGTCTCGGCGGGCTGTGCCATCGGACTCGGCAATGTCTGGCGCTTCCCGTACATCACAGGCCAGTATGGCGGCGCCTCGTTCGTGCTCATCTATCTCGTCTTCCTGGCCATCCTTGGCCTGCCCATCATGGTCGCAGAGTTTGCCGTCGGACGCGCGAGCGTCCGCAGTGCAGCCATGTCGTTTGACGTGCTCGAGCCGAAGGGAACGAAGTGGCATCTCTACAAGTACGGTGCCATCGCGGGCAACCTGCTGCTCATGATGTTCTACACGACCGTCTCGGGCTGGATGTTCTACTATCTCTACAAGATGGCGACGGGCGCCTTTGACGGCATGGATGCAGAGGCTGTCGGCACCGTCTTCGGCGGCCTGCTCGCCGACCCCGTGACGATGGCCGGCTGCATGATCCTCGTCGTCGTGCTCTGCGGTGGCGTCTGCTACCTCGGTGTCGAGGCCGGCGTCGAGCGCATCACGAAGTTGATGATGGCGGCCCTGCTCGTCCTGATGGTCGTGCTGGCCATCAACTCCATCATGCTGCCGAACAGTGAGGTCGGCCTCAAGTACTACCTCTATCCGGACTTCAGCAAGGTCATGGAATACGGTGTGCAGGAGGTCGTCTTCGCCGCGATGGGGCAGGCCTTCTTCACGCTGAGCCTCGGCATCGGCGCGCTCGCCATCTTCGGCAGCTACATCGGCAAGTCGAAGCGGCTGACGGGCGAGGCTGCCTGGGTCATCGTGCTCGACACCTTCGTCGCCATCATGGCCGGCCTCATCATCTTCCCGGCCTGCTTCAGCTACGGCGTCAATCCGGGTAGCGGCCCGAACCTGCTGTTCGTCACCTTGCCGAACGTATTCAACCACATGCCGCTCGGCCACTTCTGGGGCGCGATGTTTTTCCTGTTCATGGCCTTTGCCTCGATGTCGACGGTCATCGCCGTGTTCGAGAATCTCATCTGCTGTTTCCTCGAGCTTTTGCGCAAGGACCGCAAGATCATCATTCGCTGGGGCATGCTCGTCATCATCCTGCTCTCGATGCCCTGCGTCCTGGGCTTCAACCTCTGGAGCGGCTTCACGCCGTTCGGCCCGGGGTCGAATGTCCTGAGCCTCGAGGACTTCATCGTCAGCAACAACCTGCTGCCGCTCGGCAGCCTCGTCTACCTGGCCTTCTGCACGAGCCGCTACGGCTGGGGCTGGAATAACTTCATCAAGGAGGCCGACACCGGCAAGGGCATGGCCTTCCCAAAGTGGATCCGCTTCTACGCGACCTGGATCCTGCCGCTGATTGTCCTCTACATCTTTGTAGCGGGCTACTACGCGATGTTCTTCAAGTAAGCGGGATGACATTTGGGTGTGAATCTGTGAGACCGGAAAGGGATGGGATGATGCGAAAGAACATGAGCCGCTTTTGGCTGCTCGTTCTGCTGCTATTTGCTCTGTCGACTGCCGCAATCGTGGCGGGCTGCGGCAAGGCGCAGAGCGGCGATGGCGCAGGTCAGACAGCGAAGGAGCAGACGCTCGACGAGAAGGTCGATGCGATTGTCGACTCGATGACGACGACGGAGAAGGTCGGCCAGATGGTCATGATCGGCGTCCAGGGGACGGATGTCACGGATGACAGCCTCTACATGCTGCACCAGTACCACATGGGTGGCGTCATCCTATTTGACCGCAACATGGAGTCGGCCGACCAGACGAAGAAGCTCATCGCGGACCTGCAGGCGAAGGCGGACCAGAAGGTGCCGCTCTTCATTGGCGTCGATGAGGAGGGCGGCCAGGTCGTGCGCGGCAAGTCGTTCCTGACGCCGCCGCCATCGGAGCAGGAGATCGGCAGGAGCGGTGAGGTAACACGCGCGGAGGAGTCGGCCCGCCAGACGGCGGAGAAGCTCAAGAAGCTCGGCTTTAACGTCAACTTCGCGCCGGTCGCCGATGTCGGCGAATACGCGCGCTCGTTCAGTGCGGATCCCGAGCAGGCGGCCAAGTTCGTCGAGGCTGCCGCACAGGGCTACGAGCAGCAGCACATGATGTTTGCGCTCAAGCACTTCCCGGGCATCGGCTGCGGCACGGTCGACTCGCACGAGGACATCTCCTCCATCACGGCCACGAAGGCGGAGCTCCTGAAGCGCGATATCGTGCCGTTCCAGAAGGTCATCGATGAGCGCCAGAGCGAGGACTACTTCGTGCTCGTCTCGCACCTGCGCTATCCGGCGCTCGACGGAGAGAACCCCGCGAGCCTCTCGAAGGCCATCCAGACGGACTTCCTGCGCGGTGAGCTAGGCTATCGCGGCCTCATCATCACGGATGACGTCGAGATGGGCGCACTCGCGAAGCACTACAGCTTCCGCGAACTCGGCGTCAAGGCTGTCGAAGCCGGCTCAGATATCGTGCTCGTCTGCCACGAGTACCCGCATGAGACGGACGTCTACCTCGGCCTCTTGGACGCCGTCGAGGACGGCACGATCCCGATGGAGCGTGTCGACGAGTCGGTGCGCCGCATCGTCAAGGCAAAGCTGCTGCACGCGCAGTCTTGAGCGATGAGACAATCCAACATCCGATGATAAAAGACGCTCTGACATTTCAGGTCAGAGCGTCTTTTTTGCGCCGTATTCTCTTATCGTGCCGCTCAGCTGCGCCGCACGGGGGCGAACTCGATCTCAGGCACGTGGTCGATGAGGTTCATCTCGTGGGCGAGCTTGTAGAAGGTCCTGAGGCCGTCGAGGTAGTCGTCGGCGAGGTCCCAGCGGATGATCGGGCCGAGATACTCCTCGAGCTGCTCGTAGGTGAAGGCGGGTTTCTTCGGCAGGATCTCGCGGATGGCCGCGTCCTTGTGCGCTTCTGCAGTCTGGAAGGCCGTGTGGATGCGGTCGTAGACGAGCTGCAATGATTCTGGATGGCTCTCGGCGAAGCGGCGGCTCGCGACCCAGAGCGCGTAGACCATCTTCTTGCCCGTCATCTTCTTCCACTCGAGGCCGAGGTCGTAGTAATAGTAGCCCTCGCGCGGGTGGTGGTAGAGCCAGAGTGCGTCGTCGCCGATGAGCAGCGAGGCTGTCGCGTCGTCAGGGATCGGGTCTTCCGGCGTGATGTGACGCACGTAGTAGTTCGGGATGGCGCCGTAGGCGAGGCGCAGGATGATCTTCAAGAGGCAGTGCGATGTCGCCGACTTGGCCGTCAGGATGATCTTGTCGTCCTTCAGGGACTCGATGGGCTTGCGCGAGGCGAGCAGGATGCTCTCGACATCGCCGTCCGTCGAGACACAGACATCCGGTACGACGACGAGTTCCTCACTGTGGCGGGCGTAGACGATGGACGAGACATTGCTGACATCGAGGCGGTGGTTGACGATGTCGCTGTTGAGCTCCGCCGGTACGCCGCGCGTGAGCTGGAGGCCGTCCGCTGCACCGTGCGCATAGCTCCAGGTCAGCGGCAGGACGTTCAGGAAGTTGATGTGTCCAACCCTTGGACAGGTCATAGAATATCCCCTTTCTTGTTTCATAGTCTCTTTCATTATACACGCTGCTTCTGCGAAAATATATGGATTTCTCATGTATACGGTATTTTTCGGGGACGATGTCTGCCGCCTTGAACCTGCTAGCCCAATATGTTACAATTATCGTAATCATAGTTGATTTCATCAACTGGACATTTGCTGATACATATCTGTCAAGGGATAGGCAGATAATGGGAGGGATCACTCATGGATGAGTATATCAACATAGGACGCTGGTTTTCGGTGCTTCATCGCCGCTCACAGATCTTTGTTGTCGAGGCGTGCGAGAAGCTGCATCTGACGTACTCGGAGTACGTCATGCTGCTGCGCATCTACGACCACGAGGGCGCGCGGCAGGATGAGCTCGCCGCGATGCTCTACCTCGACAAGGCCGTCGTGACGCGCACGATGACGATGCTCGAGAAGAAAGGGCTCGTCTACCGCGAGCAGGATGCGCGCGACAAGCGCGCCAAGCACGTCTACCTGACGGACTACGGCAAGAAGCAGCATGCCTACTTGCGCAATGTCATCCAGCGCTGGGTCGACTACCTCGTGGAGGACATGGAGCCTGCCGAAGTCGAGGTCATCGTCAAGGGTTTCGACCATCTCGTCGACCGGGCCTGCCGTGCCGACATCCGCAAGCTGGCGCGCGATATACCGGAGGTAGAAATGACAAGGGGGAACGGTCATGCAGAATCGTAAGGGACTGGCGCTCGTGCTCGCGTTCGTTGTCGCGCTCTCGGCCGCCGGCTGCGGCCAGAAGGCGGCGCCTGCAGAGAAGGCGCCGCTCGTCAAGACGCAGCAGGCCGGCAGCGGCATGGAGGCTGACACGGGCACGTACGCTGGCACGGTGCGCGGCCGCTATGAGACGAACCTCGCCTTCCAGGTCGGCGGCCAGATCCTCGCGCGCAATGTGCAGGAGGGCAGCCGCGTCAGGGCGGGCGACACGCTGATGGTCATCAACGCCAAGGACGTCGTGCAGCAGTCGAATGCCGGCGACGCGCAGGTCGCGCAGGCCCGCGCGCAGCTCGACCTGGCACAGCGCAACCTCGCGCGCTACAGCGAGCTCTACCAAGAGGATGCTGTCGCGGCCTCTGTGCTCGACCAGTATCAGGCCAATTACGACGCGGCCTTTGCGACGTACCAGCAGGCGCTCGCCACCGCTGCGCAGGGGCACAACGCACTCGGCTACACGAACTTGACAGCCGGTGCAGACGGCGTCATCTCGAAGATTGACGCGGAGGAAGGGCAGGTCGTCGCAGCCGGCCAGACCGTCATGACGCTCGTGCAGACGGATGAGCTTGAGGTGGAGATCGCCGTCCCAGAGAACCACATCGAGGATGTGGCAGTCGGCACACCGGTCAAAGTATCGTTCTGGGCGCTCTCACAGGAAGTGGACGGCACGGTGCGCGAAGTTGCGCCGATGGCGGACAGCACTTCGCGCACCTACAAAGTGCGCGTCTCCGTTCCGAACCCGCCGCAGGGCATGCAGCTCGGCATGACGGCCAGTGTGGCTGTCCGGCAGTCGGACGGCAACGCCTCTTCCGGTGCCGTCCTGCCGCTCTCGGCCATCTACCAGACGGATGACACGCCCGAGGTATGGGTCGTCACGGACGACAACACCGTTGCCCTGAAGAGCGTCGAGGTCGAGAACTTCGGCGACAATACGGTGCTCGTGCATGGTCTCGCGCCGACGGATGTGGTCGTGACGGCCGGTGTCCACAAGCTCCGCGAGGGGCAGGCCGTGCGGACGGAGGCGGACAAATGAGGAATCTGACAGAAGTCTCGCTGAAGAACAAGGTGCTCGTCTGGTACTTCATCATCGTGACGGCCATCGGCGGCATCTTTGCCTATAATAAGCTCGGCCGCATGGAGGACCCGCAGTTCACGATACGCCAGATGGTCGTCTCAGCCGCCTGGCCGGGCGCGACGGCGCAGGAGATGCAGGAGCAGGTCACCGACAAGCTCGAGAAGAAGCTCCAGGACACGCGCGGCCTCGACAACATCAAGAGTGAGACGCGCGCGGGCCAGACCATCATCTACGTCGAGCTCTCCGATGAGGTTGCGAAGGAAAAGGTGCGCGATACCTGGAAGGATGTGCGCAACCTCTGCGAGGACGTCAAGACGGATCTGCCGCAGGGCGTCTACGGCCCGTACTACAACGACCGCTTCGACGATGTCTACGGCTCGCTCTACGCCGTGACGGGGGACGGCTACTCCTACGAGGAGATGCGCCAGCAGGCCGAGAAGACGCGGCGACTGCTCCTCAATGTGCCGAGCGTCCAGAAAGTCGAACTCGTCGGCGAACAGGAGGAGAAGGTCTACATCGAGATGGACCGCGCCAAGCTCTCCGAGCTCGGCATCAGCCCGCAGGTCATCATGAACGCGCTCGCACAGCAGAATGACATGACGCCAGGCGGCATGGTCGAGACGTACTCCGACAACGTCTACGTGCGCGTGTCGGGCCAGTTCGACGATGTCGAGGCCATCCGCCAGATGCCCGTGAATGCGGGCGGCAAGGTGCTGCGCCTCGGCGACATCGCGACGGTCGAGCGCCGCTATGAGGAGCCGGCTGCGCCGAAGATGTACTACAACGGCGAACCGGCCATCGGCATTGCGGTCTCGATGGAGGACGGCGGCAATATCCTGGCGCTCGGCAGTGACCTCAAGGAGAAGATCGGCAAGATCCAGCAGGACATGCCCCTCGGGCTTGAGATCCACCAGGTATCCGACCAGCCGGGCGTCGTCGCGGAATCCATCCACGAGTTCGTCAAGACGCTCGTCGAGGCCATCGTCATCGTGCTGGCCGTGAGCTTCCTGTCCCTCGGCTTCCGCACAGGTCTCGTCGTCGCAGGCTGTATCCCGCTCGTGCTCTGCGGCACCTTCGTCGTCATGTACGCGACGGGCATCGATCTGCACAAAGTCTCGCTCGGCTCGCTGATCATCGCGCTCGGCCTGCTCGTCGATGATGCCATCATCGCCGTCGAGATGATGAGCGTCAAGCTCGAGATGGGCAACAGCCGCTTCGACGCGGCCTGCTACGCTTTCCGCGCGACGGCTAAGCCGATGCTGACGGGCACGCTCATTACCTGCTGCGGCTTCATCCCCGTCGCCTTTGCGAAGGGCATGGCCAGTGAGTTCTGCAGCGCGCTCTTCCCGGTCATTGCAACGGCGCTCTTGCTCTCGTGGATCGTCTCTGTCATGGTCGCGCCGCTCTACGGCTACTACCTGATCCGCGTCAAGGTCAAGAAGGATGCTGAGGGGCATATCGACCCGTATCAGAGCCGCTTCTACACCTGGTTCCGCAAGGTGCTGGACCTCTTCTTGACACACCGCAGGACCGTGCTCATCGCGACGGCCTGTGCGTTCTTCGTCTCGCTCTTCATGATGACGTTCATCAAGCAGGAGTTCTTCCCGCCGTCGCTGCGCCCGGAGATCCTCGTGGAGCTCAAGCTGCCGGAGGGATCTTCGATGGAGGCATCGCAGGCCGTCTGTGACCGCATGTCGGACTTTTTGCAGGAGCGCGGTGACAAGCTCGAGAACTACTCGTATTACGTCGGCCAGTACGCGCCGCGCTTTGTGCTGACGGTCGACCCGAAGGCCGCGGCCGACAACTGCTCGCAGTTCGTCATTGTCGCGAAGGACACCGAAGCGCGCGAAGCGCTGGCCAAGGACCTCCAGGATGCCTTCGCCGATGAGTTCTCGGATGTCAGCGGCAACATCCAGTTCATCCAGACGGGCCCGCCGGCCGACCACCCTGTCATGCTGCGCGTGTCGGGCTACACGGTCGAACAGGCCAAGGAACAGGCGGCAGAGGTCGCGGATATCCTCGCCGAGGATCCCAATAACACGAACATCCAGGTCGACTGGGGGGCAAAGAGCAAAGTCGTTCACCTCGAACTCGACCAGGACAAGCTCCGCAGCATGGGCATGACGACGCAGGCCGTCTCGCAGATGCTCTACACGGAGATCACGGGGGCCAAGGCGGCGGAATTCTACACGGGAGACCGCACGATCGACATCGACCTGCGGCTTGCATCTGTTGACCGCCAGAACATCGCCGAGCTCAAGAACCTGCCGATCTACCTCGGGCAGGCCGGCTATGTGACGCTCGACCAGATCGCCAAGATCTCGTACGGCGCAGAGGACGGGCTCATCAAGCGCTACGACCTCATGCCGACTGTCACGGTCAGCGCGGATATCAAGACGGGCACGGCTAATGACGCGACGAAGAAAGCGTACGAGGCGACGAAGGACCTGCGCGATGATCTGCCGCTCGGCTGTTCCATCGAAGCTGCCGGCACGCTCGAGGACAGCGACAAGTCAGTCGGCTTCCTCGTCAAGCCGATACCAGTCATGGTATTCCTGATCATGACGCTCCTGATGTTCCAGCTGCGCAGCTTCAAGGACATGGTCCTGACCGTCCTGACGGCGCCGCTCGGCATCATCGGCGTGGCCATCGGCATGCTCGTGCTCGACAAGGCCATGGGCTTCGTCGCCATCCTCGGCGTCCTCGCGCTCTTCGGCATGATCATCCGCAACTCGGTCATCCTCATCGACCAGATCCAGAAGCATCTGGAGGCGGGCGAAACGCCGTGGGATGCCGTCGTCGACTCCGCTGTGCTGCGCTTCCGCCCCATCATGCTGACGGCTGCAGCCGCCATCCTCGGCATGCTGCCCCTGATGACGAGCGCCTTCTGGGGGCCGATGGCCGTCGCCATCGCCAGTGGCCTGCTCGTCGCCACGGTCTTGACACTGCTCGTGCTGCCGACGATGTACGCTGCGATGTACAAGATACAGAAGCCGTAATCCCATCAAAAAAGGTTCCACTCATCGGAGTGGAACCTTTTTTGATGGGGCAGGGCAGTCACGGCAGATTGGGGATGCTGCGGCTGATGGCCGTGTGGCGGATGATGTCGTCGACGCGCAGGTCGACGGCGAGCTCCTGCTTGTTGAGCGTCTCGGCCTGGGCGAGCTCATCGGGGTCATCGTTCTTGATGCCCGCGAGGAAGTGCTGCCATGCCTTGAGCGTCAGCTCAGTGGCCTGCTGGCGCTGGTCGGCAAGGTAGCGGGCACCGGGCGGCACCTCGACGCTCGCGAGCTCCTGCTGGCGAGCCTGCAGAGTCGGGATGACTTCCTTCTCGACCAGTGCCTCAAGCCCCGCTTTCTGCTCGGCCGTGAATGTGCCGGAACTCGTCTGGCTCAGTGCGACAAAGCGGGCCTTGTAGGCGGTGAGCTTCTCGTTGTAGGAGGCGACGATGTTCTTCGTCGCCTCGCTGTACTTGGCGATGTCCTCGTTGTGTAGCGGCGTGATGGCATCGAGGTAGTCGCGGTAGTTCTTGAGATACGTGACCTGCCAGTGGCCGTCCGTCGCCTGCTCCATGGCGGCCTCGAGCGTGAAGGATGTGCCCGTCCAGTCGTCGCGCACCTCGATCTCAGCCGTTGCCGCCGTGCCGTCGCGCGTGACCTTGCCGATGCCGACGAAGGAGGTGTTGCGCATCTGGCTGCGCGCGAGGAAGCGCTCGTAGTCGATGCCGAGCTGGCGTCCCTTGAGGATGTCCGTGCCTTCAGGCAGGCTCCACTCGCCCGAGCTCACGCGCCGCAGGATCGTGTCCTGCGTGCCGCTCGTGAGCTGCGGCTTGACCGTGATGTAGAACTTCTCGTAGGCGGCCTTGTTGACAGCTGTCAGCGTTGTGTCGTAGGAGAGCAGGTCTGCCGTCAGGTCGTCGTAGCCGCGCGAGGTCACGAGGTCGAGGTTGACGTAGTGCCGGAAGCTGTCGGCATCCTTCTTCTGGACGGCAATCGCCGCCTGCTCGAGCGCGTATTCCGGTGTGCGCTTCTCGGCATACGAATGCCAGCCGAAGAAGGCGCCGAGCGCGAGGATCAGCAGCACGAGGATCAGGAGAGCCTGGCGTCGCCTCCTGATCCTACGCCTCTGTATGGTCTTTTCCCAAGTATAATCATCCATCTGGCAAATTCCTTTCTGTCTGTGTGATTCTATTATACTATACGAGGCGGTATGCGTCCAAAAAATCGCCAGCACTCATATGTTTTCCTTGTAATATCTGGTAGAATAGTGAGATAGAGAATAGAATCTCATGCGTTTGTGCTTTGGAGGAAATGTTTTTTATGAAATGGGTCAACCACCAGGTCCTGACGGGCGTCATTGTCTATGCGGCCACGGACGATATGCTGCTGACTATCTACAGCATGGCGGGGGCAATCTTCCCCGACAAGGTCGAGGGCAATCCGCACGCGGGTAACTACTGGAGCTGGCGCAGCCGTCACCGCGGCTGGTCGCACTGGCCGCTCTTGTACCTCGGTCTGATCTTTTTCCTGAGCAGGCTCGAGGAGGGGCAGCTGACTGCCTTGCCGACGGCCGACCTCACGACGATCGGCATCTACATCTGCATCGGCGCTCTCTTGCACATCGCCGAGGACGCCGTCTGCGGCAAGGTGCCTCTCCTGACGCCGTACCAGAAAGTCGGCGTCAGGCTCTTCAAGGTCGGCTCTGTGCCGGAGTACCTCTTCACGATTGCAGCTGTGCTGCTCTGCTACGGCCTGCGCACGCATTTTTCTTTTTTGAGCTGACTTGCGCTGAGATATGAGATTGAGGGATAGATTAGGGAAGGGGAGTCACGATGACGGACTATCGCACACACACGAAGAAGACGAGCAAGATCCTGCGCCTCATGGCCGAGAAATACCCAACAAAAGAAGCCGTTTACGAGAAGCTCATCTACCTGCAGTCGTACCTCTCGCTGCCGAAGGGCATCGAGCACTTCATGAGCGACCTGCACGGCGAGTACGCCTCGTTTTTCCACATCCTCAACAACTGCTCCGGCGTCATCCGCGAGAAGGTCGACTACGTCTTCGGCGTGCGGCTGACGGAGGACGAGAAGGCGGAGTTCTGCACGCTCATCTACTACCCGAAGGAGAAGATCGACCAGATGCGCACAGAGCGGCGCGCGACGCCGTCGTGGTACCGCGAGAACCTCTCGCGCCTGCTCGAGCTCGCGAAGCTCATGAGCTACAAGTATCCGGCTTCGAAGGTCAGCGGCTTCATCCCCGACCGCTACGCATCGGTCATCGTCGAGCTCATGAACACGCGCCCGGAAGCCGACCAGGCGCAGTTCCTCTACCTCAAGAAGCTCCTCAATACCATCGTGCAGATTGACAGCGGCGCGGACTTCATCGAGGCGTTCACCGTTCTGATCAAGCGGCTGGCCGTCGACCGGCTCCACATCGTCGGCGATTTCTTTGACCGCGGCAACCGGCCCGACGCCATCCTCAACTTGCTCATGGAGCACCCGTCCGTCGACATCCAGTGGGGCAACCACGATGTGCTCTGGATGGGCGCGGCGCTCGGCAGCGAGGCCTGCATCGCGACGGTCGTGCGCAATTCCCTGCGCTACCACAATACCGACGTCCTCGAGCGCGGCTACGGCATCAGCCTGCGGCCGCTGACGACATTTGCCTCGCACATCTACCCCGACGAAGCGCCCCTGAAGGCAGCGGAGCGCGCCATCACCATCATGATGTTCAAGCTCGAGGGCCAGCTCATCGCGCGCAATCACGACTTCCAGATGGAGAGCCGCCGGCTGCTCCATCACATCGACTTCCGTTCCTCGTATGCGCGGCTCGGCGACGGCAGGCGCTACGAGCTCGAGAGCGCCTACTTCCCGACGATTGACGAGTCGGGCGAGGATGTCTACGAGCTGACCGCAAAGGAGCAGGAGATCATCGCGGACCTGCGCTCCTACTTCACGGAGAGCGCCGTCCTGCACCGTCACGTCGACTACCTCTACCAGAAGGGCAATCTCTACACCTGCTGCAACGGCAATCTGCTGTTCCACGGCTGCGTGCCGCTCAATGAAGACGGCAGTTTCCGCACGATACGCTTCGAGGGCAAGGAGTACCGCGGCCGCAGCTGGTTCGACTTCTGCGAGCAGCGCGCGCGGGAGGCATGGCTGCACGGCACGCCGCGCGCCCTCGACTTCATGTACTTCCTCTGGTGCGGCAGGCTCTCGCCGACGTCTGGGCGCGAGTTCAAGACGTTTGAGCGCGCGCTGATTCCCGACGAGAGCACCTGGAAGGAGCCGTCCGACCCGTACTACCGCTACATCGACACGGTGGAATGCTGCGAGCATGTCCTGCAGGAATTCGGCCTCGACCCGAAGCGCGGCCACATCATCAACGGCCATGTGCCCGTCAAGGTCAAGAAGGGCGAGAGCCCCATCAAGGCGGGCGGCCGCGCCATCATCATCGACGGCGGCTTCTGCCGCGCCTACCACAAGAAGACGGGCATCTCCGGCTACACGCTCATCTCGAATTCGCGCGGCCTGCGCCTGCTCGAGCACCAGCGCATCGCCGACGTCCGCGAGGCGCTGCGCGCCAACCACGACATCGAGTCCGTCTCCGAGACAGTCGAATTGCAGTCGTGCCATAACACGGTCGGCGACACCGACCAGGGCCGAGCCATCCAGGACGAGATCACGGACCTCTACAATCTGCTGCTCGCCTACCAGAACGGCTTGTTGAAGCCCCAGAATTGATTTCCCCTGAAGAAAGGTGATTCCCATGAACTCTATACAGTCTCTCCCCGAGCCCGTGCGCCAGAAGTACGAGAAGCTGCGGGTCATCCTGCAGCAGCTCGGCAGTGTCGCCGTCGCCTTCTCGAGCGGCGTCGACTCGACGTTCCTCGTCAAGGTGGCGCACGATGTGCTCGGCAGCAAAGCGGTGGCGTTCACCGCGGCCTCTGACTTTGTGCCGCAGCGCGATGTCGACGACGCCCGGGCCTTCTGCGAGAAAGAGGGCATCGAGCACCACGTCGTGCCGTTCCCAATCCTCACGGTGCCGCATGTCCGCGAGAACCCCAAAGACCGCTGCTACTACTGCAAACACGCACTGTTCGCGCACATGAAGGAACTCGCGGCAGAGCATGGCCTCGCCTTTGTTGTCGACGGCTCGAACCTCGACGACGACGGCGACTACCGCCCGGGGCACAGGGCGCTTCGCGAGCTCGCCATCGTGAGCCCGCTGCACGAGGCAGGGCTCCGCAAGGCCGACATCCGCGCGCTCTCCAGGGCGCTCGGCCTGCCGACATGGGACAAGCCTTCTTTCGCCTGCCTGGCCTCGCGCTTCCCGTACGGGAAAGAGCTGACGCCAGAGGGCCTTACGCGCGTCAATCGCGCCGAGAAATTCCTCATGGCGAAGGGCTTCCGCCAGCTGCGCGTGCGCGCGCATGGCGAGGTGGCGCGCATCGAGCTCGTGCCAGAGGACATCCCGCGCTTCCTTGAAGAAGGTCTGCGCGAGGAGACGGCGGCTTTTTTCCGGCGCATCGGCTTTGCCTACGCCGCGCTCGACCTGCTCGGCTACCGCACGGGCAGCCTCAATGAGGCACTTGCTGAGAAGCCATGAGATTTGCGCTCCTCGCGGCGATGATGTACTATAGAGGATGTACGATTGCATAGATGCATAGATGCATAGAATGGAGATTTTCTGGATGAAATCAGCAACGAAGATTTTATCAGGCCTGATGATCACGGCCCTCGTCCTGCCGGCAGCAGCGGGCACAGCCAGCGCCGCGACGTATCATTCCGATTCCGATACGAGCCTGGGCCTGCTCGACTACCTCGAGAACGAGCACCGCGCGGCGCGCGCCCAGAAGCCGAATCCCGAGAAAGACCAGCTCAAGGCCGATACGGAGGAGATGCGCAAGCACCTGCGCTACCCGATTGACCCGACAAAGGCCGCACCTGTCGCCTTCGAGGGCGATGACCTCACGTGGAACCAGGTGACGGGTGACTTCACGGCCAAGGGCAAGGTCAAGGTCACACAGCTCGACGAGCACCGCTTCGAGGGCGAGAACGTCGACGGCAATACGATCGAGGAGCGCATTCACATCCCGGGCAAGGGCCATATGCTGCAGTTCACGCCGGGCCAGACTGAGGTCATGCTCGACGGCTTCGAGACGAACTACAACTACCGCACACGCACGGGTTCGATGGAGAGCGCCAAGGGCAAAGTGGCCGAGAACTACATGACGGGCAAGAAGTTCGAGTTCTATCCCGACAAGATCGTCATCTACGACGGCACGAAGACGAAGTGCAGTGCCATCCATCCCGACTACAACCTCTTTGCGCGCAAGATCGAGATCTACCCCGACGACAAGATGGTCCTGCACAACGTCAAGTTCAAGATCAAGGGCGCGACCTTCATGTCGAAGTCGCGCTACGAGGTCAACCTCAAGAAGGACACGACTGTCTCCGACTGGTTCCCGCGCGTCGGCTACGACAAGACGAACGGCCTCTGGATCCGCGAGAACCTCAAGCAGCCCATCGCCAAGAATGTCGATGCCAATGCCAAGATTGTCTACACGACGAAGAAGGACTGGCGCAATGAGTTCAACGTGGGCTGGGCCAACGCGGGCAACTACGCGCGCGTGACGCAGGGCTACTTCGACGACAGCGACGACAACTGGATCAAGAAGCAGCCGTCGCTGCTCGTCGGCCACACGGCGCGCATCGGCAATTCTCCTTTCCACTACAGCATCAACGGCGAGTACGGCCGCTGGAAGCAGGGCGAGGTCAAGAGTAACCACAAGATGTACAATGTGGGCCTGAGCTACGACCCGATCCGCTTCGACGGCTGGAAGCTCAACCTCAGCACGAGCTACGAGGTCACGCACGAGTCGTACAACGATGCGCACTACAACGGCTTCAACTACGACGCGACCTTGACGAAGGACTTCGACGACCGCTGGTCGGGCTACGGCGCCTACCGCTACCAGAAGAACAATACAGAGGTATCGCCGTTTGACTTCGACAACGACAGCTACTCGCGCAAAGTAGAGGCCGGCTTCAGCTACCGCATCGACGAGAACAACCGCGTGGCCTTTGGCTCGAAGTACGATGTGGACAATGCGACATGGCGCAAGTTCGACTACTACTGGTTCCACGACATGCACTGCTCGCAGCTCATCCTGCACTATGAGGGACGCGACAATACCTGGAAGGTCAAGTGGCGCTTCCTGCCGATGTGATGCGCTGGCAGTATGAGAAAGGATGAATGCGTTGCAGCAGGAATACCATGATGCCCTGTCCGGCATGCAGGGCAGGGATATCCTCGTCATCGGCGACATGGTCGCCGACATCTACCTCGACGGCCGCATCTCGCGCATCTCGCGCGAGGCACCTGTGCTCGTGCTCGAGCAGGCGGGCGAGAAGGTCGTCGCGGGCGGCGCGGCCAACGTCGTCAACAACATCGCGACGCTCGGCGGCACGGTCCACGCCGCAGGACTCGTCGGCAGAGATGAGAGCGCCGACGGGCTGCGCGCGATACTCGCTAAGAATGGCGCGGATGTCCGCGGCCTCATCTCTGACGAGTCGCGGCCGACCATCTCCAAGACGCGCATCATCGCGGGCGGCCGCGCGACGGTCAGCCAGCAGATTGTGCGCATCGACAAGGAGAGCAAGAAGCCGGTTCACCCTGTCATCGAGGCGGAGCTCTGCGCCTACGTTGAATCCGTCCTGCCGACTGTCGAGGGCGTCGTCATCAGCGACTACGGCGCGGGCACGGTCACCGAGAAGCTGCAGGACTTGCTCATTCGCCACTGCCGCGAGCACGGTATCCCGAGCATCGTCGACTCGCGCTACGCCATTCACCGCTTCCGCGGCATTGGCTACGTCAAGCAGAACGACGCCGAGCTCGCCGCGGCCGTGGGCCGCGAGCTGGCGACGACCGAGGACATCATCCGAGCAGCCGAGGAACTGCGGCGCGAGCTCCAGGCCAAGGGCGTCCTCGTGACGCGCGGCGAGCTCGGCATGGTCCTCGTCGAGAGCGGCGCCGTCCACGAGATCCCCGTCTCCGACAAGAGCGAGGTCTTCGACGTCTCCGGCGCCGGTGACACCTGCGTCGCGACCGTCATCCTGGCGCTGGCCGCCGGTGCAGAGCCGGCGCTCGCCGCGCGCCTCAGCAACATCGCGAGCGGCATCGCCGTGCGCAAGCTCGGCACGAGCACGGTTTCCGTGCGCGAGCTCGCCGAGGCCGTCGAGAAACAACATCCGGAATATCCGTCAAAGTGAGGGAATACCATGCTGATTGACCCAAATGATATCGAGAAGCTCTGCGAGATTCTCCATCGCGCCGGCGAGAAGATCGTCTTCACGAACGGCTGCTTCGACATCCTGCACGCCGGCCACGTCCGCTACCTCGAGAAGGCGCGCTCCTTCGGCGACTGCCTCGTGCTCGGCCTCAACACCGACGCGTCCGTGCGCGGCAATAAGGGACCCTCGCGCCCCATCAACAGCGAGCTCGACCGCGCCGAAGTCGTCGGCGCGCTCAAATCCGTCGACTACGTCGTGCTGTTCGGCGAGAAGACGGCAGAGACAATCATCGCCAAGGTCCGTCCCGACGTTTACGTCAAGGGCGGCGACTACACGCTCGAGACGCTGCCCGAAGCCAAGATTGTCCAGAGCTACGGTGGCCGCGTCGAATTCGTCCAGATGGTTGCCGGCCGCTCGACGACAAACGTCATCGAGAAGATCAAGAAGATGGAGGGATGATTGCGCTGTGAAGAATATCCTGATCGTGAAGATGAGCTCCATCGGCGATGTCATCCACGCCCTGCCCGTGAGCTACGCCATCAAGGAGACGTACCCGGAAGCCCACCTGACCTGGGTCGTCGAGCCGCCGGCCTACGACATCGTCGCGATGGCCGCCTGCGTCGACGAGATCATCGTCTTTGAGAAGAAGAAATTCCGCAGCCTCGGCGGCTTCCTGCAGAACTTCGCGCCGCTGCGCAAGAAGATACAGGCGCGCGACTACGACGCCGTGCTCGACCTGCAGGGACTCTTCAAGTCGGCGGCCGTCGCCGCGCTCGCCAAGGCCCCGAAAGGACAGAAGTACGGCATGTGGAACATGCGCGAGGGCAGCAAATTCATCTCAAAGCCCGTCATCGGGGCGCATTGCCACGACCACGTCATCGAGCGCTACCTCGACACGGCGCGCGCCATCGGCTGTGCGGTCAGGGAAGTCCGCCTGCCGATCCGCGTGCCCGAGCGCGAACAGCAGCTCACGCGCCAGATCGTCGCCAAGGCCGGTGCCAATATGGACAACGCCTATATCGTGCTCGTCGTCGGCGCCAGCTGGCCGACAAAATGCTGGCCGGACGGGCACTTTGCCGTGCTCGGCGACTGGCTCTACGACCACGGCATCATTCCTGTGCTCGTCGGCAGCGGTCCCGTCGAATCGCAGAAGGCCGCCGAGATTGCGGCCAAGATGGACATCCCGCCCATCGACCTCGTCGGCAAACTGAACTTCAAGCAGCTCGCCTACCTCTTCCAGCAGTCGGCTGCCGTCGTCGGCGGCGACACGGGGCCGACGCATCTCGCCGTCGGCATCGGTGCCAAGACCATCATGCTCATGGGCCCGACGTACCCGCGCCGCACCGGTCCTTACGGCCAGATGGACAACCTGCTCGTCGCCGACCGCGACTGCCGCGAGTGCATGAAGCGCGCCTGCCCGCTCGGCCACGACTGCCTCGCCGTCATCAAGCCCGAACAGGTCGAGGAGAAGCTCAAGGCCCTCGTGTCGGCGCTCGCTGCCGTCTCCATCTGAAGCTGAAGAAGTCAAGAACATCAAGAAGGAACTTTCCATGTACAAGAATATCCTCGTCATCAACACGATGCACATCGGCGATCTCATGCTCGTGACGCCGGCGCTGCGCACCCTGCGGACGAACTACCCGGAGGCGCACATTGCGCTCCTCACGGATAAGCCGCTCGGCGACCTCGTGCGCTGCAACGAGAACCTCGACGAGTGCATCCTGATCGACAAGCACGGCAAGGACAAGGGACTCCTCGCCCTCGTGCGCTTCATCTGGAAGATACGCGCGCGCCACTTCGATCTCGTCATCAACTTCCACCGCAACGAGCGCGCCTCCGCCATCGCCGCCTTCTCGGGCGGCAAGCGCATCGTCGGCTACTCGCAGCCCGGCTTCAAGCGCTTCTTCGACAAGGTCATGCCGAACTGTGCGATGGCCGACACGCCGCAGGAGCTCGTCAAGCACCAGGTGCTCTGTCACCTCGACGTGCTCAAAGAGGCCGTCGGCGTCAAGACCATCGACGACCGCGGCCTCGAGATGATGCTGCCGCCGGAGGAAGAGGCAAAGGCCGCCGCGCTCTGGCAGACCGAGTTCGCGCCCGGCGCCAAGGTCATCGCCTTCAACATCGGCGCGAGCTGGAAGACAAAGCGCTGGATCGACAGCTACTTTGCCGCCTGTGCCGACCGCTTCATCCGCGAGGGCTATGACATCGCCTTCCTCGGCGGCCCGACCGACGTGCCGCTCGTCGAGAAATGCCGGGCACAGATGGAGGAGAAGGAGCGCGTGCACGTCTTTACGGGCAAGATCAGCCTGACCGTACTCGCAGGACTCTTGCGGCGCTGCTCGCTCTTCCTCACGACGGACTCCGGCCCGATGCACGTCGGCGTCGCCATGAACGTGCCCATCGTCACGATGTTCGGCGCGAGCCCCGTGCCGACATTCTACCCGTACGACGGCAAAGACGTCCTCATCAAGACGCCCGAGCCGTGCCACCCCTGCGGCATTCACGAATGCCCGCGCCAGGGGAAGGATAATATGGCCTGTATGAAGAATATCCCAGTAGATGTCGTCATGAAGTACGCCGAAGAGCTGCTCGCAGCGCACGGCGGCGCACCGGCCTATGCGTGGCCGCCCCATCCCGGCGACTACAAGTGCCGCGTCATCGAACTATGAGATGTTTCGACTTTGAGCTAGGGATACATTGAGAGGTGTAAAATGGAAAACGAACAGCTTTATGATTTTGTCGCCCAGCGCACGGCGCGCTGCAAGATCCTCGTCGTCGGCGATGTCATGCTCGACAAGTACTACTACGGCGAGGTCACGCGCATCTCGCCTGAGGCCCCCGTGCCGATCACGCACGTGCTCGAGACGAAGGAGACCTTGGGCGGCGCGGCCAACGTCGCCCACAACCTCGCCCTGCTCGGCTGTGAGACGAGCATCGCGGGCTTCGTCGGCGAGGACTATCACTGCCAGAGCCTGCTCGACAAATTCACGGCGCGCGGCATCGACTACCACGGACTCATCACGACCGACCGCCCGACGACGACGAAACTGCGCGTCATCGGCGGCCACCAGCAGATGATGCGCCTCGACTTCGAGGAATCCGCGCCGATCACCGGCCCCTATGCCGACCGCTTCCTCCACTACATCAACCAGAAGCTCAACGAGAGCCTCGACTGCGTGATCATTTCCGACTACGGCAAGGGCTCCTGCACCGAGCAGAACTGCCAGAAGATCATCCAAGCCTGTCACGCCCACGGCGTGCCCGTCGTCGTCGACCCGAAGGGCACAAACTGGGCCAAGTATGCGCATGCCGACTACATCACGCCGAACCTCAAGGAGATCAATGCGGTGCTCCTCGAGCCCATCCGCAACGAGGACAAGGCCGTCGAGAAAGCCGCACATTACGTCATGCGCAAGTTCAAGCTGCGCAACATCATCGTCACGCGCTCCGAAGAGGGCCTCTCGCTCGTGCGCGAGGACGAAGTCGTCCACATCCCGACGAAGGCACAGGAAGTTTTCGACGTCTCCGGTGCCGGCGACACCGTCATCGCCGTCTTCGCCATGGCCCTGGCCGGCGGCCTCTCGCCGCGCGACGGCGCCTACATGGCCAACCTCGCCGCCAGCGTCGTCGTCGCCAAGCTCGGCACCTACGCCGTCAGCCGCGACGAACTCATGAAGGTGCTCAAGGGCGAATAAAGAGCAAACAGTCACTTAGTGAACTTATACAGGAGGAATCCACATGATTATCGTAACAGGTGGTGCCGGTTTCATCGGCAGCAACATCGTCAAAGAACTCAACCGCCGCGGCCGCACGGACATCCTGATCGTCGACGACCTCAAGGACGGCCAGAACTACAAGAACCTCCGCGGCCTGCAGTTCATCGACTACCAGTACAAGGACGACTTCCTTCAGAGCATCGAGGACGACGACTTCGACGGCACGGACATCGACGCCGTCTTCCACGAGGGCGCCTGCTCCGACACGATGGAGTACGACGTCAACTTCATGATGCGCACGAACTACGAGTACTCGAAGTCCCTGTTGCACTTCTGCCTGCAGCACCGCATCCCCTTCATGTACGCCTCGTCCGCTTCGACGTACGGCGGCGGCAAGAACGGCTTCCGCGAGGGCGACGCGTGCGAGGATGCCCTGAACCCGTACGCCTTCTCGAAGCTCGCCTTCGACCGCTACGTGCGCCAGGTCATGCCCGAAGCCCACAGCCAGATCGTCGGCCTCAAGTACTTCAACGTCTACGGCCCGCAGGAGCACCACAAGGGCAAGATGGCCTCCATCTTCTACCAGCTCTACAACCAGATCAACGAGACGGGCAAGGCGCGCCTGTTCCGCGGCTGGGGTGAGATCGCCGGCAAGCCTGTCGAGGACGGCGAGCAGCGCCGCGACTTCGTCTACGTCAAGGACGTCGTGCGCGTCAACCTCTGGTTCTGGGAGAACCACGGCCCGTCCGGCATCTACAACTGCGGCACCGGCCACGCCCACAGCTATAACGAAGTAGCGCAGGCCGTCATCAAGGCCATGGGCAAAGGCGAGATCGCCTACCGCGACTTCCCGGAAGTCCTCAAGGGCAAGTACCAGAACTTCACCGAGTCCGACACGACGCATCTCCTCGCCGCTGGCTACGACCAGGGCTTCACCGACATGGAAGAAGCTGTAAAAGAATACGTCGACTTCCTCAACCAGGGCGGTTATTTTGAGTATGGCAAATAAAAAGCCTTCCCCTGTGGGGAAGGGGGACCGCGAAGCGGTAGATGAGGCTTCCCGAAAGGCCGTCTTCTTCGACCGCGACGGCACCCTCAACGTCGACATCCACTACCTCCATCGCCCCGAAGACTTCGTCTGGATCCCCGGAGCCAAGGAGGCCATCCGCTATGTCAACGACCGCGGCTACCTCGCCATCCTCGTGACGAACCAGTCCGGTGTCGCCCGCGGCTACTACCCCGAGAGCGACGTCCGACGCGTCTACGACTGGATGAACTGCGAGCTCCAGAAAGTCGGCGCCCACCTTGACGCCCTCTACTATTGCCCGCATCACCCCGAGGCAAAGCTTTCCGCATACCGCAAAGCCTGCACCTGCCGCAAGCCCGCCACCGGCCTCATCGACGCCGCCTGCGCCCGCTTCCACATCGACCGCACCAAGTCCTGTTTCGTCGGCGATAGCGACAGCGACATGCTCTGCGCCAAGAACGCCGGCCTCAAAGGCCTGCGCTACGAGGGCGGGAGCTTGCTGGATTTGATACAGCAAAATATATAAGATATGAGACGCTTTGAAGCCCTGTCGAAAGACGGGGCTTTTTATTTGCACAATGGACTTGTTTAGAGTAAACTTATGATGAGAAGGATGACGAGGTCATCTTGTAGAATACATATAAGGAATGGAATGCATGCTGGACTATATAAGCTTAGGAAAGAAAATCTACAATACAGAGAATCCGCGCGAGGCCAGGCGCATGGTGGTCTTCGTCGGGCGCTGCCTGCTGAACATGGGGCGCATGAATCGCCTGCATCAGTTCTTCACGAGCGATGCGCTCCTCAGCAGACTGGCGGAGGAGTATCCCTTTGTCTACGAGCAGCCGACGCGTGCTTTCTTCTACAATAAGTCGACGTTTGACGAGCGTGCCAAACTCGTCGAGCAGCACATGGATTACTTGGCAAAGCATCTCAAGGAAGATGTGTTCTTGGGCCTTTATGAGAAGAAACACTATGTTCTTTGGGAAAGCCACGATGAAGGCGGTCATCTGCGCTTCGAGTTGTCGTATCATCCTGGCCAGCGCAAGGAAGGGCTTCTGTCCGTCGTGCTGCGCCTCGATGATGCGGATCTCTACCAGATGATGTTCTGGATTGCGCCGAACAAAGCTGGCGAGTGGGCGCTCTGGATCGGCGCCATGCAGGGGCCGAACCTGGAGAATGCCAAGGACATCGTCAAGAAGGTCACAAAGCGCTGCCACGCCTACCGCACGAAGAACTTCATCCTGCACGCAACGCAGGAAGTGGCGAAAGCGTTCGAACTCAAACACATCTACGCGGTCACGAACTATGGTTACTACGCGAACAACCACATCCGCCGCGACCGCAAGCTCAAGACGAGCTTCAGCGACTTTTGGAAGGAGTCGGGCGGCCGTCCCTGTGCCGACCAGCGCTTCTACGAGCTGCCGATGACAGAATACCGCAAGACCATGGAAGAAGTCCCCACGCGCAAGCGTGCCAACTACCGCAAGCGCTACGCCCTGCTCGACGAAGTTGACGCTTCTATTGCAGACCATGTCAGAGATTTGATGAAGTGATAGTATAGTAAAAACTATACGGAAAAGAGGGGTATTGTGGCTCAGATTTCAGCATTGATTCTGGCAAAGAATGAAGAACGGAATATAGAAGCGTGCATCAAGACACTTCAGTTTGCTGATGATATATTAGTAATTGATGACTTCAGTACAGATCGGACGAAAGAGATAGCTGAACGATTAGGCGCGCGAGTGATACAGCGCGGAATGAATGGCGATTGGGGTGGACAGCAGACTTTTGCCATCCAACAGGCCAAGTGTGAGTGGGTATTGTTCGTAGATGCTGATGAGCGCATTTCAGAGTCATTGGCAAGGGAAATCTGTTCTGTTGTTGCTAAGGGCGATAAGAAAGCATATTGGATTCAGCGAGAGAATAAATTCTATCATCACCATGCTACACATGGAGTCCTCCGGCCTGACTATGTCAATCGACTTTTCCCGGCGAAAGGATCCTATGTAGAAGGGTATGTCCATCCCCAGATCGTGACGCCGTATCCGAATGAGAAGCTGCATGGCATCATGTATCACTACACGTATGATACATGGAGTCAGCAATTGAATAAACTCAATAACTATACGACGTTAGCGGCTGCAAAGTATAAAAAGAATCATAAGAAGTGCAGCTTTTTTCTGGACATTGTGCTGCGCCCGTTCTGGGCGTTTTTCAAGGTATACATCCTGAATCTTGGCTTCTTGGATGGGAAGATGGGCTGGATACTTTCTACAAATCATTACTTTTATACCATGAATAAATACATCAAGTTGTATTTCCTGTACCATGATGAAGATGGTCATTTATAGGAGTGAAGATCATGCGCATTGCTATATTAGAATCCATCGTCATGCCCGCAGGTCATGAAGTCGAATTTGACCGCATCCTGGTGGAAGAGCTCAAGAAGCAGGGGCATGAGCCTGTCTTCTTTGTGCCAGAGCATTTCCCATTCAAGCTGGATTATCACTGTGATGTTGAGTACCTGGATGGCGGCGAGGCGATATCATATGCAGGAGCGGGGCGTCTCAAGCGGCTCTGGCTGTCATTCCAGCGAGAGCGCCGTCGCTTGGCCTGGTTCAACAGCGCCTGCCGTAAGGCAGAGCAGGGACGTTGCGATGCCATCGTCGTGCCGACGAACAGCTGGCGCGTCATGCGCTCTATCCGGAACAGTGCAATCAAGAACAGCCCTGTCCCCGTCTTATTCCTGTTTCACGGGATCATGCCGAAGGACAGGGAGCGCTTCTGTGACGGCGTCAAGAGTCTTCGCTCATATTCGAACATCCATCTTGGTGCTCTTGGTTTGCAGACCTCATTCCCTGAACTGGCGGATTGCCCAAATTTCCACACGGTCATGGCACCCGTCTACGTTCCTTTTGACTTGCCAGTAACACCGGAGTTTCATGTTCATGATCCACTGCGACTCGGTTTTTTCGGACAGTATCGCCGCGAGAAGAATTTAGACTTTTTCCTGCAGGCATTTGCCAAGGCGACTTTTACGAATCCCGTCGAGCTTGTCGTGCAGGGCGCAACCGTGACGCAGGCAGACAGCGACGACTTTGAGCGGCTACGGCGAGAGTATGCATCGCACGATAATATCCGTTTCCTGCACAAGAATCTCCTGGGCATCGAATGGCAGAAAGAACTCATGGACATCGATGTACTGCTCCTTCCGTATGGTGCAGAGCGTTACCGCTATCAGCCGAGTGCCATGTTGTTCACCGCAATTGGCTACTACAAGCCCGTCTTGCAGTCGCCCGAGATGAACCCGGAAATCCTGAGCGAGTTCAAGATTGGTGAAGCAGTCAAGCTCGATTCAGTGGATGTATTCTCTAAACAGTTGGAGCAATTCGTCAATACCTTCCCGGAAAAGGCAGATGTATATCGTCAAGGCCTGATGGGAGCCAATGCAAAATACGGCCAGGATAAACTGATTCAGCGCATTGTAGGGATACTGTCAAAAGAATCTTGAGAGAAGGTGAGAGGGTGGAAAAGATGCAGCGCCTGTGTGTGCGTGACTTTGGCCCAATTCAGTCCTGTGATATCGAGATACCGAGATTGACCGTCATGACAGGGCCGCAGGCGAGCGGCAAGAGCACCTTGGCGAAGTTGATTTACTTCTTCAAACTTGCACAGCAGTATATTCAGTCACAGACTTTATCTGCTGTACAGATCGATAAATGGCTCCGGTCTGTATTCTTGCGTATGTTTGGCGATCTGACAGAACTCTCTGATGTGATGCAGATCCGGTATGATTTTGCAGATGAACAGTGGCTGGAAATCACCAAGGGAATACATCCGCAAACACATTCTCAAACGGTATTGTTCCAGTTGAGCCGTGATTTTAGCCAGTCATCAGAAATGGTGGATGCCGTTTATATCCCTGCAGGGCGCAGCATGATCACGCTCTTGAGCGATCAGCTCCCAGTACTGTTTACAGATCCAAATCGTCAGTTGCCTGCGTTAGATTATTGTACCAATGCATACATCCATCAGATCCTGTCCCTGCGTCAATCCTTTGCCAATGGCTTAGATGGCTTGTTGAAACAGGAAATCGAGACGACGGATCGGGAGCTGAATCTGACCGTGTTGAAGCATATGATACAATTAGCAGAAAAAATTCTCAAAGCGCGTTACTGCTATCGTGCGGGCGAGGAACGTCTCTTGCTTGATATGAATAAGCCAGGAAAGTCTATCAAGGTCAACTTCGCTTCTTCTGGTCAGCAGGAAACGGTATGGGCATTGAACCTGCTCTTCTATTACCTGTTAGAGGGCAAGCCTTCCTGCATCATCTTAGAAGAGCCAGAGGCTCATCTTTATCCAGATTCACAGAAATACATGGCCGAGGCATTGGCGACCTTTGCACATGCGGGTAGTCAGGTCATCGTCACGACTCATAGTCCCTATATCTTGGGAGAGTTCAACAACCTTCTCTATGCTGCCGAAATTCATTCAGCAGATGAGCAGCGCAATGCAATTGTACCGTCATGTGAGGCCTTAGATGCTTCTTGGACCAAGGCAGTGCATGTCATCAATGGTCAGGTCGTAGATGGCATGGAGGATGGCTTGATTGACAATAGTCTGATTGATGGGGCATCAGATACCATCAATGACGAGAATGATGCTTTGATGGAGCTCAAATGGCAAATGGAGAAAGATAATGGGTAAGTTAGCCAAGTTTCGATCCCTGTGCAGTGAGCGGCAAGCAAAAATCGTATCACAAGACAGAGAAAGCCGAAATCCCTGTAAGCATACTGCTGTCAATAAGAATCGTTCACGCGTCGCGCAATATCAACTGGATGGTCAGGTTTTTACGGGGCATGAACAACGATGCGATTTCCTGGTCATGAATCAGGATAAGAAGTCAGCTTATCTGATTGAACTCAAGGGCTCTAATGTTTTGCATGCTATGGATCAGGTACTATCCTCTGCGCGCTTGCTGCAGGACGACTTATCAGATTGTGATGTGTTTTACCGTATCATATATCGATCCAGAACGCAGGAAGTCAGGCAGAGCCGCATCATTCGATGGAAAGAGAAGATGGGGAAGAAAAACGGCATTGCGGTAGTTATCCTCAAAGAGAAGCAGTATGAAGAGCCAATCTGATTGCTGACTGAATTCGATATAAGGTGGAGCAGATATGAATATATTGGTAGCGAATTTGACTAAAATGGTAGATGACAGTGGGGGACTGGCCAAAGTTACTTGCGAATTTTCAAATGAAATGAAACGCCGTGGCCATTGTGTGACAATGGTATACAGTGATGAAAAGAAAGGAAACTTTTACTATCCCATTGATGAAGATATTCCGTGTTATGATATTCGTCATTTTGAGGGGAAATCAATCCATTACCCTTGGTATTTGAAGGTGAAGCGCGAAATCTTACGTCCTATCAATAAACGCAAAGCAAGGACTGTCAATACAGATTTTGCGCAGAAGTATTTGTTGAAGAATTTGAGTCGAGTTTTGGAGATAACAAAACCTGATGTTATTGTGGCATTTCAATCTGCTGCAAGTAAGATGCTGATATGTGATTTGCATACGGATATCCCTGTTGTTACTATGAGCCATGGTGATCCAGAGGATTACTTCCATACGTATCCAGAAGCAGAAATACCGGCCTTAGAGAAAAGCTCAGTATGTCAAGTCCTGTTGCCATCTTTTGAAGCTCATCTAAAACATCATTTGCCGAAGGCCAAGACAGTAGTTATTGGCAATGCAATTCCACAATACAATACAGGAGCTGATTTGTCTGCAGAAAAGAAATTGCATCGAATTGTATTTGTGGGACGCCTTTCGAAAGGTCATAAGCGGCCACATCTACTGATAGAAGCTTTTTCTGGATTAGCAAAGAATTTTCCTGATTGGCAACTTGAACTCTGGGGAGCTGAAGATGGAAAGGCATATTATAAAGAATTACAGTTGATGATTCACCAGAAAAAAATGGAAAAGCGCATATTCCTGAAGGGTACGACAAATCATGTTGAAGACGTCCTTCGTAGAGCGGATATATTTGCCTTTCCTAGCGCTTATGAAGGCTTTAGTTTGGCATTAGGGGAAGCAATGAGCATGGGGCTTCCTAGTGTGGCATTCAAGAGCTGTGAATCTGTTTGCGGTATGATCGAGGATGGGAAGACAGGAATCCTTTGTGCAGATGGAGTCCAGCCATTCCAAGATGCCTTGCAGTCTTTGATGCAGGATAGGGAACTGCGTGTTGAAATAGGCAGGAACGCGCGTGTTGCAATGAAATCCTTTGCTCCTGATGTAATATGGGATAAATGGGAAAATCTTTTAGAGGGGATTGTAAAAGAGCATCATTGAAAGATACATAGATTGATTTAGATTATGGGGAAATAATGGATACAGTACGAGCTTACTACAATAGCAGTATAAAGACAGAACAGACCATGGCGATATTGATAGGTATAGGTGTATGCTTGAATCGCCTGGCCACTGCCGCATCGCAAGTGGCGTTAGCTATTGCCACTTTACTCGGTATATATCTTTGGTGGAAGAATGGAAAGCATCTGATCCTGAATGATGATGCACGCAAGTATATCAAGGTATCATACCTGTTCTTCTTTGCCACTTTAGTATCCATTGTCGATGTCGATAACAAGCTTTATGTACTTCAGAACTTTTTTGGAACATGGGTCTGGCGATTCATGGTCTTTATCCTTGTCGTGGCATTTGTGAAGAAAAAAGTATATCTGTTGCGGATACTGGCATCTTTTTTGCTAGTCTATTCTTTAGACTGCCTGACTGCATGTTATCAATTCTTCATCCTGCATGAAGGGCGTGGCCATGGCTTCCATGGTGATTATCTTGACTTGACAGCTATTATATGCATGGTTCTAGCCGCTTCAGCAATCATGTTACTGGATAAACATTTTGAACCATGGATTAAGCGCATTGCCTTGATTTCGCTTGTGGCCTCTATTGCAGGACTCTTTGGATGTTTTGGAAGAGGTGCTTTTCTGGTCAGTGCTCTTGTTGCACCGACATATCTGTTCTTTTACTTCCGAAGCAGTAAGAAGTTGGCAGCAGGGATTTTAGCAGTACTGGTCTTGTTAGGCGGCGTAATAGCGTCCAATCCTAAATATGTGGACCGCTTATCTACAACATTTGATACAAAAACCAATACGTCGAATTTAGGACGCATCTGGGTATGGAAGTCCAGTCTGGATATGTATTTAGACCATCCAATCAATGGCGTCGGCTTGAATAATTGGGGCCGATATTATCGCAGTGGATACCAATATCCAGAAGAAACACAGAATCTATCTCACGCCCACAGCAATTACATGCATCTTCTTGCTGAGACAGGAACCATCGGTTTTATCGCCTTTCTTTATTTCATAGGATATTCTCTAGTAAAATCATTTAAGCGATGGCTTCGTGAAAAAAATCCATGTGATTTGATTTTCTTTACAAGTTTTTTAAGCGTGATAGTCTTATTTGGTGTTTTTCATCCAACTTACCGTTTATCATCAGTTATTCGCAGCTTATGGTTTGTCTTGGCGATGATGATTCAGTTTAGAGCAGTAAGGTAATCTTGGAGGAATTAAAAAAGTATTTTCGGTTTTGACAACTCATTTGTATACATGCAATTAAATTATATATCTAGTAATTCCAAATGAAACCAAAAGGAACAAAAGAAACACTGGTGAGGAATGACAATAGAATGGAAAATAATCTTAATGGAAAAAGAATTCTTGTTGAGAGTGGAGGGGGGGTAGGCGATTTGATTATGTTTACTCCTGCATTACGTTCCTTGAAAGAAAAGTTTCCAGGTTGCATGATTACTTTTTTAACGATTGATAAGACAGTCGATGTTATAAATCGCTTACCATATATTGATCGAGTGATTTGTATCAAACGTGGACGATTTATGGGACGTTATCGAGTTCTGCCAGATTTGATAAAACAGGACTATTTGATTTTTACGGAATGGCAACCTCATTTACTCTTTTGTGCTTGGATTTTGCGTTGTTCGCATCGTTTTAGTGTAGGACGAGATGGTAAATTCCTCACAGGGACATTACATAAGAGAATAAGACATGTTGTTTCTTCTAGCATTAATTTTGCCGCTCAGACCAATGCAGAACTTTTGTCAGATATGCTTGATGTAAAGTTAAATGGTGATATGACCAAATGTGATGTGTCAATGCCGACGGAATCTGAACGAACAGAAGTTACTAGACTGCTGAATAAAATAGGGATAAAGACAGGTAATGATTTTATACTATTAAGTCCATTTGCAAGTTCAAAAGAAAGAAATTGGCCTTTAAAAGAAGTAGAAAAATTGGTCGAGTTAATAAATAAAAACTATAATATTCCTGTTATATTTATTGGCAATACTGATAGTCCTTTTATTGAGAAAAAATTCCAATATAGTTTATTGAGGAAAACGAATATTATTCAATTAATAGAAGTGATTCGGCGTGCGAAGTGCCTCATTACTCCCGATAGTGGTCCTATGCATATTGCAGGAGCGCTTAATGTTCCTTGTATTTCGCTTTTTAGCAAAGATGTTCCTTCAAGATGGGCGCCAAAGCACAATTGTTGGCCAATATATCTGTCATATCCGTGTTCACCGTGTACGCCAGAGAAATTTCGTGATTGTCCATATGATTTAAAGTGTATGAAAGATATAACGGCAAATATGGTATTTAAGGTCTTATCGAATATTTTGCCTTTAAAATAAAAGCGAGTGTAATATGGGCTTTATTTTCATGTCGATATATTTGGGAGAATATCATGTTTTTTTACTTTTTCCAAGGGATACAACAGGATATAAAGTTATTCCTTATTTTCCCTATTCTTAGTATGTTATTTCGTGTAGCTTTCATTAAAATATATAACCCTTATCCATCCTTAAAGGGGCGTGGCAAGGCGTTATGGGAGTGCTTCCGCTTTGGCTTTTGGTGGGGGATGGACTTTAATGCTTATGTGTTCTTGGTATCAATGGTGCTGATATCCGTTCCGTCCATCTTTTTTGATTTCTTTCGAGAGTATGGCCTTGAGTTGCGCATTTTTTTAGGATGCCTGTATGGATTGATCTTGTATACGGCGTTTGCGGGCAAGATGATTTTCTACCATCATTTCCATGATACATTCAACTATCTTGTCCATATGGGAAGGAAGGCGGAGAAGCATAATCTTGTTGATGTATTCTTCCATCAGGATCATGGCGGCTGGATTCTTTTGGGGTATCTGCCTTATGTTTTGTTCGTCAGTGCAGCTTGCTTCTTCTTTCAGCAGTTGCCGTCTATACCGTATCCACATTTTTCGGAGCCGATGGTTCAGTATGCATTCAACGCGTTGATCTTCCTACTCTCCATCTTAGGATTTTACTGGGTACGCTATGGGGGTACACTCAATCATCGCAACAAGCCGGAATGGGATACGATACCGTCAATTGTCAAGGAAGATGCTTTCCTGGCTCGGGCATGCGTGGATGATCTTGTGGCACTCAAGTGGGTCAGGCGAAAGCCCTTGGCTGAAGAGATGCAGCACAGTGATGCCGATTTGAGGGGATCGATTAGACGTATCTTGCCGGAAGGGAACGATTGGCAGGGGGAAGATAATCCTTTGCTGTTGTTTCAGCGCACGGCTAAGGGCCCTGTTATCCAGAAGCCATCTCAGGTCTTTGTCATTGTGGGGGAAAGTGTGCCTCAATGGGCGCTGGATCCGCTCTATGCAGATCTTCATATTCTCGATGCGACGAAGTCTTGGATACAGGATGAGCATACTGCGTACATGAAGAATTTCTTGCCTGCAGGCAATATCTCGCGTCCGTCGATGGTCTCACTTATGAGTGGTATCTATGATGCACAGCTGGAACTCAACGAGATGGAAGCCTTTTGGCAGGGGCAGACCGTGACATCGTTTGCTGGCCAGATGAAGAAGCTGGGGTATCGGACGATATACTGGTATGGCGGCAATGCGTCGAACGGCAACTTCAATCATTTTGGCCGTGCACAGGGATTTGACGAGGTTCGCAGTGCAACTGATTTCTGTGGAGAGAATGCGCCAAGGACATGGGTCGGTATATATGACCATGTATTCCTGCAGGAAGTGGCCAAGCAGATGAAATCGATAGAACAGCCGACGTTCCACTTGGTCTACACCACATCGAATCATGGCCCGTATAAGATACCGATGGATGTCTTGGGTGCTGACCCGGATGAACTGCTGAAGGATGTTGGCGATGACATCCGCAAGAATGATGAACGGCGCAAGGCTTTCAGCACGGCACGATATGCGGACCGTGCTGTGCAGAAATTTATTGCAGGGATGCAGGAGCAATTCCCAGATGCATTGATCCTTTACACGGGCGACCATTCCAATCTTTACGGGGATTTGAGCAATTCGTCGCTTGTTCCACGCGATTACATGTATCGAGAGCTCTACTGCACGCCGCTGCTCGTACACCATCGTGAGATAAAGAAGGATCTTTTCGGAGGCAATATGATTGGCACGCATCTGAATATCATGCCGACCGTGCTTGAGATGATCGCGCCGAAGGGCTTCTCGTATTATTCCCTGTATCCCTCTCTGACACAGCCTCAGCCTGCTGGACTGGTTATGCCGAAGCAGTGGATTACGCCTACAGAGCTTGGCGAAACGGCATCTGGGCTGGTGGAACCGGTCAAAGAGGCGGATCGAGAGGGGACGAGGAAGTATGAACCAGAAGATAAGCATTGGCGACAGGCGTCGTCGGATATGACGTCATTGACGGCTTGGATTGTCCGTCATGCAAACCAGTGCCTGATACATCATGTAAGGTGATATTTTGCGTTTTCTTAAATCGTTGCAGCAGGATGCGAAGCTGTTTCTGTACATCTACATCCTGCTCATGGCCTTTCGCATTGCGTTCCTGCTGATTTACTCTGGTCAGCTGGGAAATGCTCGTGCGGAAGATGTTGTAGAAGCTCTCTGGCTGGGAGCTCGGATCAGTCTGAAGACGACGGCGTTTCTCGTGGCGTTTCCGTTTGTGTTCGGCACGGTGCCGTATGCCGTTTGGGGCAGGTGGCCGGTGGCGCGCATCCGGGCGGTACTGGGCAGCGTGGCTGTGGGGCTGATGACACTGCTCTTTGTCATCCGCATTCCCTATTATGAAATTTTCCATCAGGGGTTCAACATCATGCTGTTCAACGGCATGAAGGATGATAAGGCGGCCATCTGGGATACGGCTGTGCAGCAGTATCAGTTCTGGCCGCGCCTCCTGGGGGCAATCCTCCTGATGGCGCTGTTCATCTGGCTGTTGCAGAAAGTCCTGCGGACGCCGGTCTGGCAGCCGCACCGCCATGTCCGCATCTGGACTGGTTTGGCGATTGTCTTTGTGCCGGTGTTTGCCATCTTCTGCCGCTTTGGCGGGGCATTTCATTCGGACAGCGGTGTTCCGTGGGAGAGTGCGGCCCGCACGCGGTATGTCGTCCTCAATGAGGCCATCCTTGACGATGGTCAGGCGCTCTATCGCGCGTACAGCACGCACAAGCGGGCGACGGAAAAGGCACTGCGGCCCATATCGGAAGAAGAGTTGGAGGAGGCAATCGCACAGCTGGGCGGGCATCCGGAGGCGGATTCCATAGAAGCAGCGTTTTCGCGTCGGACGACAAGTACTCCTTTGGCGAAGCGGCCTCATCACGTCATTGTGATCCTCGGGGAGAATTATGCACTCTGGCCGCTGTTGCCGGAGTACCGTGCGCTTGGCCTTGCCAAGACGGGCGAATGGCTGGAAGCGAACGGCGCGCATACGTATCACTTCCTGCCCAATGGCAATGGCACGATGACGTCGCTTAATGGTTTCCTGACAGGGCTGCCGGATGTCGGGCTCTACGTCAATTACACGATGGGCAAGCATGGCCATCTGGATGGACTCGGCATTGGCGCGACGATGAAGAGAATGGGCTATAAGACGGTATTCTGGTACGGCGGCCTGCGCAGCTGGCAGGATATCGAGCACTTCACGCTGCGTGAAGGCTTTGACGAGTTTCACTGTGCGGATGAATTGCCGGAACAGGGCGAGAGTTCGTCGTGGGGCGTTCCGGATGGCGTCTTGTTTGACGGCATCCGCGAGCAGATGAAGTACGACGTAGATGACACGTTCTACTTCATCTTGACGACGAGCAACCATCCGCCGTTTGCCTACGATGTCGATGAGGAGGGCTTCCCGCGCGATGAGGTATCTGCAAAACTGCCGCCATCTATCCCGACGGACAAGGCGACGATGGACCAGCTGGGCCATATCTGGTATGCAGACAAGGTCATGGGTGACTTCATCCGTCAGGTGCAGCAGGACGATCCGTCAACGCTGTTTGTCGTGACGGGCGACCATGCGGAGCGCTTCAACTTTGCTTCGGATGTCTCGCTCTGGGCGCTCAGCGGCATACCGTGCTACTTCTACGGAGATGGTGTGCGGCGTGATCTCTTGAACGAGCAGATGGCAGGCAGTCATCTGCAGATTGCGCCGACTTTGGCGGAGCTGATTCTGCCGACGGGCAGCGCGCACGCGTCGCTTCTGCCGCCACTCATGGAGTCGGACCGGGCGTTCAACCATCGCTTGTACATTGAGGATGGTGAGATCGGCGAACAGAAGAATCTGGCAGATGATGCGTTTCGTCAGGAAATTGAGGCAGCGCGGACGGTCGCTTCGTGGGTCGTCATGCATGATAAATGATTTTCAGAAAGGAGGCGGGGCTCATGAAGCGCATTGCGCTCATCACGGGGGCGTCGAGCGGGCTGGGGCGCGAGTTTGCTAGGCTCCTCGCGCGGGAGACGGTTGATGAGCTCTGGCTGGTGGCGCGGCGCGGGGAGCGTTTGCGAGAGCTCTCGGCGGAGCTGGCTGTTCCGTGCCGCATCTTTGCGCTGGACTTGACGCAGGAAGCCGCGTTGGAGGAGCTTTCGGCGGCGCTTTCGGCGGAGCCTCCTGTCGTGCGGTATCTCGTCAATGCGGCTGGCTTTGGCCGCATCGGGATGGCGGCGGACATCGGGGCGGCGACGACGGGCCGCATGATCGCGCTGAACTGCCGCGCGGCGGCGGAGCTCACGGAGCGGGCGCTGCCATACATGGAGCGGGGCAGCCGGGTGCTTGAGATCGCCTCGTGCGCGGCATTCCAGCCCATCCCGTATCTCGCGGCGTATGCGGCGTCGAAAGCCTTCCTCCTGCGCTACAGCCGCGCGCTGGCGGCGGAGGTCGCAGCGCGCGGCATCACGGTCACGGCCGTCTGCCCGTACTGGATCCGCGACACGGAGTTCATCCACGAGGCCAAGAAGACGGACCGGCGCGGCCTCTTCCGGGGCTTCCCGCTCGCGACGGACCAGAAGACCGTCGCCCGCCGCTCTCTCTGGGCCGCGGAGCACGGCTTCACCGTCTTTACGCCGGACCTCGTCTCGACCCTGCACCGCATCGTCACATCCATCCTGCCGCACCGCTTGATGATCGCCCTGAGCAACCTCTGGCGCCATCTGGCGGGCTGAGAGAAATGTGATCTGATAAGTGGTTGATGTGGACGTGGTTTCTTGCTATACTGATTCAGGGGATATTTCCCTAGAGCGAACACAGCAATTTGCTGTCATCTACGATGCAATATGATGGTCATCGGTGGTCGAGCCGCAATGCTTGGCATAAATCCGAAAGAGAAAGGGTCGTGATGCCTCTGGTATCACGCGACGAATGCCTGCTTCGATGGAAGCCTTGTTTTCATCGGAGGTAGCCGTGGTCACGGTCTGCGGGTTGACTGCACTCTTTGTGCTGGTCTTTCTTAGCCTGGTCGTGCTGGCTTCCTTCGACGTCATCGACGGTAAGTTTCTGCTGGAACTGATCCGCGCATTCCGTAAGTAACCCTTCGGCGTACATCGCATAAATAAAAAAGCCGTCTTAGCAGAGACGGCTTTTTCGGGATGTACGGTGGCCATCAGCGTTAGCAGACGCTGTTTGTATGGCTGAAAATATTTTTGCCCTATGATATGCCGAGCTGACCATCTTAGTGGTTCGCTCTTTTTTATCTATGTACATTATACTACGGTGACGTACGGGCGTCAATTTAAAACGGCTGCCGGAATCTGGGATTCTGGCAGCCGTTGTGTTTCATATGGAGCGGGCAAGCGGAATCGAACCGCCCTCTAAAGCTTGGGAAGCTTCCATTCTACCGATGAACTATGCCCGCGTCATCGCTGACTCAATTATTTTACCATTATTCGCGGCTTTTTGCAAGTTCGTCTTTGAGGGCGGCAATGGCGGGCAGGATGGCGATGTGGGGATAGCGGGCGAAGGTCTCGGCGCTGGTGGTGCCGGTGGTGATGGCGAGGAAGTCGACACCGGCATTGCGGGCGGTCTCGGCGTCGATGTAGCTGTCACCGGTGTAGAGGACGTCGTCTTTGGCCATGTGGAAGTGGTCGATGGCGCGCAGCAGGCCTGTGGGCTCTGGCTTGTGGCTCTTGACGTCGTTGCTGCCGATGATGAGGTCGATGAGCTCGGGCACGTGGTCGACGTCGAATTTCTCCTGGATGCGGCGGTGCGTCTTGTTGGAGATGATGCCGACTTTGGCGCCTGTGGCCTTGATGGCGCGCAGTGTCTCGACGGCGCCGGGGAAGAAGGTCGTGCCCGGTGTCATGTAGCGGTCGGCCTCGGGGCTGTAGGCGTCGACGAAGTGTTCGGCTTCGGCCGTGTCTGCGGTGCCGATGATGCGCTTGACGGCTTCGACCATGGGCAGGCCGATGGTCTTCTTGATGCGCTCGTCGGGCACATCGGGGTAGCCGAGCTTCTGCAGGGTGATGTGGAAGCATTTGACGATGGCGGGCTCGGAATTGACGAGCGTGTAGTCGAAATCGAAGAGGTAGAGGCGGTAATCCAAGGGTGGCGCTCCTTTCATGAATGGCTTGTAACGGCTTGTGCGGATGCGCATGATGCCCGGATGGACATTCGGCGCGAATCTGCAGTACTATGTTTATGATAGCATATATTTTTGTTGAAGAAAATGTGCAGATACCGTAGAATAGAAAGGTAAGGCTATCTTCGAATGAAGGGAAGTTGAAAATAGATGAAACATGTCGTCGTAGACCTGGAGATGAATCCGGTCAGTCGGGAGTTCCGCGAGGTGCGCCGCAAGCTCAATGAGGAAGTCATCGAGATCGGTGCCGTGCGCCTCGACGAGAACTTCCAGCAGGAAGCGGAGTTTCAGTGTTATGTGAAGCCGGAGTACGGCCCCATCAAGAAGCACATCACGAGCCTGACGGGCATCACGCAGGCGATGGTGGCGGACAAGAAGACGTATGCCGCGTGCTTCCAGGATTTTGTGGACTGGGTTGGCGAGGAAGAGACGAAGATCTACTCGTGGAGCATGTCGGACATCAAGCAGCTGCGCAGCGAGTGCCGCTACAAGCTGCCGGATTTCGACATCGGCTGGCTCAACGCGCGCTGGGTCGACCTGCAGCAGGAGTTCGACGACCGCCTGGGCCTGCACAACAGCCTCGCGCTCAAGCACGCGCTCGGCGCGATGGACCACAAGTTCGAGGGCACGCAGCACACGGCACTCGCCGATGCGATCAACACGAGTGCCATCCTGACGCTCATGCAGGATGACGCGAAGTTCAAGGAGACGATGAAGCCGGTGCTTGAGATCCTGCAGCCGAAGGACGATCTCGCAAGCTCCATCGGGGATCTCTGCCCGGAGCTCGCGAAACTCCAGAAGGACCTCTGAGGGAAAGGATGTCGGATATGAAGAAAATGGGCGTTCTTGGCCCTTTGGGAACACATAGCGAAGCTGCCGCACAGTATCTTTCGAGGCTCCTGCCGGAAAGGCCGGAGCTTCTTGTCTATCCGGATATCTTTGCGGTGATCCAGGCCGTGGAGGACGGTGAGGTGGACAGCTGCCTCGTGCCGGTGGAGAACTCGCTCGAGGGCGCGATCAACATCACGCTCGACACACTCGCGCGCAGCGATGACCTCTTCGTCGCGAGTGAGCTGATCTGGCCGGTACACAACCAGCTCATGGCAAGGCCGGGCACGCAGAAGATCTGCCGCATCTACTCGCACCCGCAGCCGATCTCGCAGTGCCGCGGCTATCTGCAGCAGCACTATCCGGAGGCGGAGCTCATCAAGGTGGCGAGCACGGCGCGGGCGGCGGAGATCGTCGCCAAGGAGCCGCGCGGCATGGGCGCGGCGGCCATCTGCACGAAGCGCGGCGGCGAGCTCAACGGCCTCGTCACGGTCGCGACGGAGATCCAGGACAACATGGCAAATGCGACGCGCTTCTTCGAGCTGCGCCGCGTGACGGCCGCGCCGCAGGCGCCGATCGGCCCGGCGGAGAAGATGCTCGTCATCTGCGAGATCGACGGCCAGAAGGCCGGTGCGCTCTACGATGTGCTCAAGGAGTTCGCGGACCGCGGCGTCAACATGACGCGCATCGAGTCGCGCCCGGCGCGCACGGAGCTCGGCGCCTATATCTTCTTCTTCGACCTCGATGTCGCGGACAATGAGGAGGCGCTGCGCACGTCGGTGGAGGCCGTCGCCAGGAAGAGCAAGTGGCTCAAGGACCTCGGCAGTTTCCCGGTCGTGCGGGCCAACCCCTGACCGGCTGAACGGCACACAAAAAGGCATCTGTCTGATTGTGACAGATGCCTTTTTTACTTGCGCTCGTTTACTTGTCGAGTGCGATGACTTCCGGCTTCTCGCCCTCGTTGATGCAGGCCTTCGTGATGATGACCTTGCGCGGCTCTTTTGATTTCGGGATGTCGTACATGACGTCGAGCATGACGTCCTCGATGATGCCCTTGAGGGAGCGGGCGCCGGTCTTGCGCTCGATGGCCTTCTTGGCGACGGCGCGCAGGGCGTCCTCGGCGAATTCGAGCTTGACGTTGTCCATGGCGAGCAGCTTCTCGTACTGCTTGACGGGCGCGTTCTTCGGCTCGGTCAGGATGCGCAGCAGGGCGTCCTCGTCGAGCGTCTCGAGCGTGCAGATGATCGGCAGGCGCCCGATGATCTCGGGGATGATGCCGTACTGCATGAGGTCCTCCGGACGGACCTGGTGGATGAGCTCGTCGAACGTCGGCTTCTCGCTCTTGCTCGTGACCTCGGCGCCGAAGCCGATGGAGGAGTCAGCCTTCTGGAGGCGCTTGGCGATGACGTCGTCGATGCCGACGAAGGCGCCGCCGACGATGAAGAGAATGTTCTTCGTGTCGACCTTGATGGTCGGGGCCTCCGGGTGCTTGCGCTGGCCGCGCGCCGTGAACTCGACGACGTTGCCCTCGAGCATCTTCAACAGGGCCTGCTGGACGCCCTCGTGGCCCGGGTCGGCCGTGATGGAGTTGTTGGCGCCGGACTTGCGGGCGATCTTGTCGAACTCATCGAGGTAGATGATGCCGTGCTCGGCTTTCTGGATATCCTTGTCGGCTGCATAGTAGAGGTTGCGGACGGCGACCTCGACATCGGCGCCGACAAAGCCTGCCTCTGTGAGGCTCGAGGCATCCGTGACGGCGAACGGCACGTCGAGGAGCTTCGAGAGGTGGGAGAGCAGCGCCGTCTTGCCGCAGCCGGACGGGCCGAGCATGATGACGTTCGACTTCTCAATCTCCGTGCCGTCGTCATTCGTGTAGCCGTACTTCATGCGCTTGTAGTGGTTGTAGACGGCGACGGAGAGGATCTTCTTCGCGCGGTCCTGGTTGATGATGTACTCATCGAGGTACTGCTTGATGATGTGCGGCTTGTTCTTCTCGAGGATCTCGTCGAGTTGGGCGGCGAAGTCCGGCTCCTTTTTCTTGGCCGTGTCCTCTTCGTGGAGCTCGATGTAGTGGGCGAGCTCCTTGATGCAGTTCTTGCAGATGCCGAAGCCCGTGGCCGGGTCGTAGATCGGCATGTCGAGAGAGTCGTGGATCTCGACTTCGCGCTTGCAGAAGCTGCAGCGCTGCGTTATAACGTGTTCGTCTTTTTTATCGTTTGCCATGTAGAAACATCCTTTCTGTGTGATGTATGTGCGGCAGATGATTCGTTCTGGATTATCCCTGTAAACAACATTATCCTCTATCGTGCCGTTTTTTTCAAGCAGATTTTGCATAGCTTCCTTGCAAGCGCGGGGGCTCTGTGCTATAATAGACCGGTAATGGACGTATTGACGTCTGTTTCCAAGCCAAAAATTGACTGGCTTTCCCCCGAAGAAGGGGAGCTAGGTCTAAACCAAGTTCGCGCATAGTGAGCTTGTATCCATTCCCAGTTCCTGGGGGGAAAGTGAGGTGTATCGATAATGAAGCAGGGTATTCATCCGAAGTACTACGAAGCTACGGTAACTTGCGGCTGCGGCAACACGTTCAAGACGGGTTCCACGAAGCCGGAACTCCGCGTCGATGTCTGCTCCAAGTGCCATCCGTTCTTCACGGGTCGTCAGCGTGACGTACAGGCAGGCGGCCGCATCGAGAAGTTCAACAAGCGCTACGGCAAGAAATAAGATGCAGCATGATGAAGCAGAGCAGAGCAATCTCGCTCTGCTTTATTTTGTATCTGAAAGGTTCCAGACAAAATACAGCAGACTGCCGTAGGCTATAGTTGCAGAAGGAAATTTTGTCTTACATATACTAGGGGGTCCCATTATGGGCAATCATTTACATTTGATGGTGGGCGGCCAGGCCGTCATCGAGGGTGTCATGATGCGCGGGCCGAAGCTCACGGCGACGGCGGTGCGCGACCCGAACGGCCAGATCCAGGTCGAGACGAAGGATGTCAACTCGATCTCGGACCGCTATCCCATCCTCAAGAAGCCGCTGCTGCGCGGCACCGTCTCACTCATCGAGTCGCTCGTCATCGGCATCCGCTCGCTCTCGTATTCGGCCAAGATGGCCGGTGAGGAGGATGAGCAGCTCACCGACAGGGAGATGGCCGGTACGATTGTCTTCGCGCTCGTGCTCGCGAGCATCCTTTTCATCGCCATCCCGACGGGCGCGGCACGTCTCTTCCACTTCATCACGGAAGACCCGTTTTTCCTCAATCTCATGGAAGGCTTCCTGCGCCTCGCGATCTTCCTCGGCTACATCTGGGGCATTTCGCGCATGAAGGATATCCGCCGCGTCTTCCAGTACCACGGGGCGGAGCACAAGACGATCCACTGCTATGAGGCGGGGCTGCCGCTGACGGTCGAGAACGTGCAGAAATTCTCGCGCCTTCACCCGCGCTGCGGCACGAATTTCCTCTTGATTGTCATGCTCGTCTCGATTTTCGTCTTTGCCTTCCTCGGCTGGCCGAGCCTCGGCGAGCGCATCGCCTCGCGCATCGTGCTGCTGCCTGTCGTCGCGGGCATCTCGTATGAGATCATCCGCCTCGCGGGCCGCAGCGAGAACAAGATCATCCAGACGGCCATCAAGCCGGGTCTCTGGCTGCAGTACCTGACGACGCGCCCGCCGGAGGACGATATGGTGGCCGTGGCCATCGAGTCGCTCAAGGCCGTGCTGCCGGAGGAGGAGATCGTCTCGGGTACGGTCGACTACCGCCATGCGGAGGGGACTCTGCCAAAGCCTGTCGAACTCGTCCCCTGACGCATGCCGCAGGCATGGGTAACTAAACTGTTGCCAGATATTTACTCAAACAGATAAATATCTGTAAAAATTTATCGACAGAATACCCTTCGTATCAGGAAAACTAGTGCGAACTCAGTGTTAAATGCTTTTAATCCCTAAGAGCCTCACAGCGAAATAGCAGCTGGAAATGGCAAACTGCTTGGTGCGAAAGCAGAAAAAACGTGAGGATGGCATAAGGTGAAACAAAACGAATCAGTGCTGGCGAAAGGCAAAGCGTGACACGCCAGAAACGTTCGCCCTAAGTGCTAAGACAATGGGTGTTTAGCAGGGAAAGCCCTAAACAGCAAAGTATGCTGCATGGGAGACCCCCAACGACTATCTCCTAGAGGGAGAGTAAAACCGCAAGCCAATGGCGGAAGAAAAATACTGCCCCTTAAAAAAGGGTGAAGATATAGTCTGCGCTCATGTGAAAGCATGAGAGGTCTGCTGGTGACAGCAAGACTGCCATGGGAGCTGCGTCCTATGGTGAACAAGATAGATCTATAAATATCGAAAATCATACTGCATGTCTATTTGCCTTTTGCTATCATATAAGCAGGGGGTGAAACAGATGAAACTCATAAGCATAGGTACATTTGCAAGAGAAATTAGGTTATCCCTGACGACATGATTCCTTTTTAACCAGCGTTATGGTCAGAAGTCAAAAAAAGACGAAGAAATGGATTGAAGAGGTGAAACAAAATGCTTCGAGGGAAGAAGATCCGGCTTCTGCCGACGCCTGAACAGGAAATCCTTTTCTGGAAAAGCGCCGGCACATCGAGATGGGCGTACAACTACTTCCTCGCTCGCAACGAGGAACAGTATAAGACTTATCTCGCCAACGGTAGAAAAGGTAAGAAGAGCATTTCTGAGGGCGTCATCCGCAAGGAAATCAACAATCAGCTCAAACCGATAACGCACCAATGGCTGAAAGAAGTCGGCAGCAATGTCATGAAACAGGCAGTCAAGGAAGCAGGCCGTGCCATGAAGAAATTCCTCAGCGGTGATGCTGGCAGACCGAAATTCAAGACAAAGCGCAGAACCACGCCGCGTTTCTATGTGAACTATGAAAGCCTTACCCGCAAAAATGGCGGCTTTCACGGTGAGAAAATCGGTTTCGTGAGGACTGCTGAGCCATTGCCGAAGATTCCGAAGGGCTGTCATTATTCGAATCCTTGGATTTCGTTTGATGGCAAATACTGGTATATCGGCTTTGGCTATGAGGTGCCGGACAGGCTGAATGTTGAATTGACTGGAGATTCCATCGGGATCGACCTTGGCGTAAAAGAACTGGCTGTCTGCTATGCTTTCGGCGAACGAAAAAAGACGGTGTTTAAAAACATCAACAAAACAAAGGAAGTACACCGCCTTGAAAAAAAGCTTCGCCGCGAACAGCGCAGGCAGAGCCGGAAGTTTACAGCCAACATCGACCATTACGAAACCGTACAGCGGAACGAGAAAAAGCCGGGCCGCAGGCCTATCTGGAAACGGCCAATCCGAGAATGCCGGAATATTGAACGGCAGCGGCAAGGGATAATCCTGCTTCATCGCCGCTTGAAAAACATTCGGGAGAATCATATCCATCAGACGACTGCCGCGATCGTGAAAACCAAGCCATCGCGTATCGTCATGGAAGACCTGAATGTCAAGGGCATGATGAAGAACAGGTATCTCGCGAAAGAAATTGCGTCCGAGAAATTCTACGAATTTCGCCGTCAGATGGAGTATAAATGTAAACCGTACGGCATCCAGCTTGTTTTTGCGGACCGCTTCTACCCAAGTTCGAAGACATGTTCTCATTGCGGTCATATCAAGAAAGACCTCAAGCTGAACAACAGAACTTACATCTGCCCTGCTTGCGGCCATGTGATAGACCGTGACCTGAATGCGGCAATCAATCTTGCAAAATACTTTAAATCTGAGATCGCTTAACATTTCGAGAAGCACTTAGATATGTACCTATCGCTACTGGGGAATTTAAGCCTGTGGAGCGTTATATCAAACGAAAGTAGCTGCCTGCTTCGGCAGGGCAAAATCGAACGCAATGAAACAGGAAGGATGTTTGTGAAAACATTCAAAGTGTAAATTTGTATAGTATAAAATAGATATTTACAGATTTATCGTAGCGGATACATTACTGTTGAGAGGTGAAATCTGTGCTGGAGAAGCTCCAAGCCGTTGAAGATAAATACCGGGAACTCGAGTCGCTGATCAGCGATCCGGAGGTCATGACGGACATGACGAAGTGGCAGGTGTACACGAAGGAACACGCCGCGCTGACGCCGATCGTTACGGAATTCCGGCGCTATAAGGAAGTCGTCAAGGGCATCGAGGAGGCCAAGTCGATGCTCGGCGAAGCGCTTGACCATGAGATGCATGCCTTTGTCGAAGGAGAGCTCGCGGACCTCATGGAGAAGAAGGAGCGGCTCGACAAAAAGCTGCCGATCCTCCTCCTGCCGAAGGACCCGAATGACGAGAAGAATGTCATCGTCGAGATACGCGGCGGCGTCGGCGGCGAAGAGGCGGCGCTCTTTGCGGGCGACCTCTTTCGCATGTACTCGCGCTATGCGGAGAAGAAGGGCTGGAAGGTCGAGCTCATGGACGCAAATCCGACGGAGATCGGCGGCTTCAAGGAAGTCACCTTCATGGTCACGGGCTCTGGCGCGTATTCGTATCTCAAGTACGAGAGCGGCACGCACCGCGTCCAGCGCGTGCCGGTGACGGAGTCGGGCGGCCGCATCCACACGTCGGCGGCGACGGTTGCCGTACTGCCGGAGGCGGAGGACGTCGATGTCGCCATCAACCCATCCGACCTGCGCATCGACACGTACTGCGCGTCTGGTGCGGGCGGCCAGTACGTCAACCGCACGGAGACGGCCATCCGCATCACGCATCTGCCGACGGGCATCGTCGTGCAGTGCCAGGACGAGAAGTCGCAGCTCAAGAACAAGGAGAAGGCGATGAAGGTCCTGCGCGCGCGCATCCTCGACAAGGCCCGGCAGGAGCAGGAGGCGGCCGTTGCGGCCGACCGCCGGAGTCAGGTCGGCTCGGGCGACCGCAGCGAGCGCATCCGCACCTACAATTTCCCGCAGGGCCGCGTGACGGACCACCGCATCGGCCTGACGCTGCACAAGATTGACGCCATCCTCGACGGCGATCTCGATGAACTGCTCGCCGCGCTCATAACGGCGGACCAGGCAGAACGACTGAAGAAGGTGGACGCGAAGTGAATGACAAGATCTGGACAATCGGCCGCATCCTGAAGTGGACGGAGCAGTACTTCAAGGACAAGGGCATCGAATCGCCGCGCCTCGACGCGGAAGTGCTGCTCGCGCATGTGCTCGAGAAACAGCGCATCTACCTCTACGTGCACTTTGACGAGCCGCTGCAGCCCGGTGAACTCGCCGCCTATCGCGAGATGATCAAGCAGCGCGTCCTGCATGTGCCCGTCGCGCAGATCCTCGGCGAGAAGGAGTTCATGGGGCTGACCTTCAAGGTCACGGCCGACACGCTCGTGCCGCGCCCCGACACCGAGATCCTCGTGCAGGCCGCTGTCGAGCGGCTGAAGGCGATGAAGGGCGAGAAAACGGCGACAGGAGTGCTGGCTGATGAGTCGGCTGCGGAGGAGCCGGCAGAGGGACAGCCTGCGGGCGGAGCTGATGCGGAGCAGGAGGTCGCAGAGCCGCTGCATATCGCCGATATCGGCACGGGCTCGGGCGCCATCTGCCTCTCGGTGCTGCACTATCTGGCGGACACCGTGGCCGACACGGTCGACATCTCGCCCGCGGCGCGCGCCGTCGCAGAGGAGAATGCCGCAAGCCTCGGCCTCGCGGACCGCGTCACATTCCACACGGGGGACCTTTTACAGCCGCTGCGCGGCATGACGTTTGCCGCTATCTTGTCGAATCCGCCCTATATCCCGGAGGCCGACATCGCAGGGCTCGCGCCGGAAGTGCGCCTCAAGGAGCCGCACACGGCGCTCTCCGGCGGCAGGGACGGGCTCGACTTCTACCGCCGCCTGGCAAAAGAAGCCCCCGCCATGCTCGTGCCCGGCGGCTTCATGGCCTTTGAAGTCGGCATCCATCAGGCCGAGCCCGTCGCCGCACTCGCCAAGGCCAATCCCCTGATCGCCCGCACCGAGATCCTGCCCGACTACGCCGGCATCGACCGCGTCGTCGTGGGGTGGAGGAAGACCTGACGGGATGTATCGCTATTATATAGAGAGGTAGTAACACATGCAGACAGAGATTATCACGATAACCGATGTGAAGGCGCAGCAGGCAGATCTCGCGCGCGCGGGGAAGGTGCTGCGCGGCGGGGGGCTGGTGGCCTTTCCGACGGAGACGGTCTACGGGCTCGGTGCGAACGGGCTCGATGCGGATGCCTGTGCGCGCATCTACGAGGCGAAGGGGCGCCCGTCGGACAATCCACTGATCCTGCATGTCTCAGACCGCGCGATGGTCGAGATGGTGGCGGCGGAGGTCACACCGATGGCGGAGAAACTCCTCGCGGCGTTCATGCCGGGGCCCATCACGCTGATCCTGCGCCGCAAGGCCATCGTGCCGGACCGCATCACGGGCGGCCTCGACACAGTCGGCATCCGCATGCCGGAGCATCCTGTGGCCCGCGCGATGATCCGCGCGGCCGGCGTGCCGATCGCGGCGCCGTCTGCCAACATCTCGGGCCGCCCGAGCCCGACGACGGCGGCCTCTGTCCTGCGCGACATGAAAGGGCGCATCCCCTTGATCCTCGACGGCGGCCCGTGCCACTTCGGCGTCGAGTCGACCATCGTCGACTGCACGGGACCTGTGGCCGTCATCCTGCGCCCGGGTGCCATCACGCGCGAGATGCTCACCGAAGTGCTCGGCGGCTGCAAGCTCGACCCCGCGCTCGTCGGCGCGGACACTGTGCCGCGCGCGCCGGGCATGAAATACAAGCACTACGCGCCGAAGGCCCCCTTGACACTGCTCGAGGGCGAGCCTTCGAAGATGGCCGCTGCCTTCCGCCGCCAGGTCCGCCGCCTGCAGGGCGAGGGCCGTACGGTCGGCGTGCTCGCCAGCCATGAGGTCTGCGAGGCCCTGCAGGGCCTCGTGCCTGCAGAGCTCCTGAAGGACTACGGCCCGCAGGGCGACCTCTTGGCAATCGCCGCCCATATCTACGAGGAGCTCATCGCCTTCAACGACACAGAGGCCGACGCGCTGCTCGGCGAAGGCACGACGGAGAAGGGGCTTGGCCTCGCCATCATGAACCGCCTGCACAAGGCCAGCGCCTTCCACAGCCTCAGGATTTCCTGAGCGGCTGAGCGATGCGGGATTGACTGTAAAAAAATCCCTGTCCGAAACAGATGTTTCAGACAGGGATTCTTCATTTTGTATACGCGAAGAGGGACTGCAGACCTAACGCAGCAATCCCTCTTCAAAGCAGGGGTCCAGGGTGCCGTTCGCTTTAAATGCCTAAAACCTGCGGCTAGCAGGTGGGTGCCTTAAGTCCGGTTTCTGCAGTCGCCGAGGCGGGCATCTGCCGGAATCAAATCAAGCTCCCTAGGAAAAATGTAGGTTAGACACTTCTAAAGCTCACGTACATCCCAGGCTTGTCCTTCTTTACGTGTATCATAGCATAAAAAAAACACGCGTGCAAGTCTTGACAAATCAATAAAGAAGGCAGGTTGTGGAAAAGATAGAAATCCCTTATAATGAAAAGATAGGGGATACCCTGTAAGTTGAGGAAAAACGATAGATGACCCGCACCGCGCGGGCGCGCAGATTGCGCCGATATCATTCAAAGGGGATAAAAGAATGGCAATTACCTACAGCGTAGCAATCAGTTACAAGAACGACCTCGGCTGGATCGATTACGACGAAGCGGCCAAGACGGCTGTCGTCAACCTGGCCAACGAAGAGGGCAAGAAGAAAGTCGAGGATTACCTCAATACGACGCACGAGATCAACATCCCGCACGAGACGCTCATGGACTTCACGCATGAGACAATCGACCCGCTGGCCGACCTCAAGAGCCTGCAGACGGCTCTGACCCGCCTCTGGGGTGCGACGAACGTCAGCGTTGACTGGAGCCGCCCGGTCGAGTATGTTCGCTTACATCCACACTATTGAGCCGAGCCGTATGGCAAAAGCCGCCAGCTCTGAGCTGGCGGCTTTCTTGTACTGTTTTTTAGGCGCTGTTTACCGCGTGTTTATCTTTGGTGCGTACACTCAGAGGAAGATGCGGACTGCTGTTTCCGTCGGAATGGCGTGCACATTACATAGAGAAAGAGGATTTTTGCATTGAATATCTTAGTGACCGGGGGTGCCGGTTTCATCGGCTCCCACCTTGTGAGGAAACTGCTGGCCGAGGGCGAGCAGGTGACGGTACTCGACAACTTCAGCACGGGCAGCCGTGAGAACCTGCCGCAGGATGCGGCGGTCAAGTGCGTCGAGATGGATGTCAATGATGCATCGCTCGCAGAGGTCTTTGATGAAGGCCGTTTCGATGCGGTCGTGCATCTCGCGGGCCAGACGACGGTGCACATCTCGATGGAGTCGCCGGCACTTGATGGCCGCGAGAACATCATCGGCTCCATCCACGTGCTCGAGCAGGCGCGGCGCACGGGCGTGCAGCGCGTCGTCTTCGCTTCGACGGCGGCGAGCTACGGCGACGTCGCGGAGGAGAGCCTGCCAATCGTCGAGTCGGAGCCTCTCCACCCGATGTCGTTCTACGGCCTGTCAAAGGTCACGGTCGAGCACTACCTGCGCCTCTACCAGCAGTCGTTCGGGCTCGACTTCGTCATCCTGCGCTTCGCTAATGTCTACGGTGAGCGCCAGGGCAATGGCGGTGAGGGCGGCGTCATCAGCATCTTCGCCAAGCGCCTGGCAGAGGGCCGGGCGCTCACGATATACGGCGACGGCGAGCAGACGCGCGACTTCATCTACGCGGGCGACATCGCGGCAGGCATCTGCGCGGCGCTCCACACGGAGCATGTCAATCACGCCTACAACCTCTCGACGCAGACGGAGACGAGCCTCAGGGAGCTCGTCGCCATCCTAGCCGATGTCTCCGGCAGGGATATCGAGCCGCGCTGCCTCGAGGCGCGCCCCGGCGATATCTACAAGTCCATGCTCGCCAACGGCCGCGCGCGCCGCGCGCTCGGCTGGGCACCTGTCGTCTCCCTGCGCGAGGGCCTCAGGCGCACTTACGCGTACTTCTGCGCGTCAAGCGAGACAAGTGCGAAATGAATACGACAAAAGGGCCCCGGCAGATGCCGGGGCCTTTTTGATGGCGTGATTCTCGTGCGGTGATGATTGCGGATGATAGGGATCAATCAATGGAGCTTGTGGCTCGGACGCAGCGAAAAAGCAACTTCTTTGACATGCATGGTGCTCTCTTGCTCGAGCGGTGTGTCGATGATCTCGACTTGTTCCAGCATGTTGCGGACCTGCTCGCGGATGCCGGCGAGGTATTCACGGCGCAGTGCCTGCTGCTCGATGCGCTCATCTTCACTGAGGCCGCTGCTGCGTTTCTTGCGGGAAAGCTCATTGATGCGGGCGATGAGTTCTTTCGTGATCATATCGTGTTGTCCTTCCTTTTCGATATATGAATCCTCTTATCTTTATTATAGTGGAAAGTAATGGAAAAGCAAGTTTTTTTGAATGGGACGTGATTCGTTGACAGCCCTTCTTTCCATTTGCTATACTGGTTCAGTAATCAATATGTAGTGGTTAGAGATAACTTTTCTTGAAATAATCTACTGTATCTAGGAGTAAAAAGATGGATCGTACTGTCAAATCGCCGGCCCTGCAGCAGCTGCTGCAGGCATGTCCTGTGCCGGGGCTCGCTGCCTGTCTGGCCGGTGTGGAATGTGATTTTGGGGAGCAGGCGGGAGACTTTTCGGCGCTTGTCGAGAAATACGAGGTGTTCGGCAAGCCGTCGCTTCGCGCGGAGGAGAAATTGCAGGCGCTCGTCCGCGCGGCGGTGGAACTCGCCTCGGCGGAGGCGCCGCACTGGGACAAGATTGCGGCGCGCCTGCGCTATCTTGACTTTGCGTGCCATCTGGCGGAGTCGGAGGCGAAGCGCGGCATCACGAACTTCGTGGCCAAGCTGCGCTACCTGACGGCCAAGGAGCTCTACGGCAGTTACATCCTCGAGAACTACACGGAGCAGGAGCTCCGCGCGGCTTCACGCTTCATCGTGGCGGAGCGCAATCACCTCTACTCGTACGCGGGCCTCGACCTCCTGCTCTCGCGCTACGTCATCCACACGCATCACGGCGTGGCGCTCGAGTCCCCGCAGGAGATGTACCTCGGCATCGCACTGCACCTCGCGATGCTCGAGGAGCCTTCGGTGCGCATGGACTGGGTACGCCGCTTCTACGACATGCTGAGCCTGCAGCAGGTCACGATGGCGACGCCGACACTCGCCAACGCGAGAAAGCCGTATCACCAGCTCTCGAGCTGCTTCATCGACACGGTGCCGGACTCTCTCGACGGCATCTACCGCAGCCTCGACTCGTTTGCCAAGGTCAGCAAGTGGGGCGGCGGCATGGGCCTCTACTTCGGCAAGGTCCGCGCGACAGGCGCGGCCATCCGCGGCTTCGAGGGCGCGGCGGGCGGTGTCATCCGCTGGATCCGCCTCGTCAATGACACGGCTGTGGCCGTCGACCAGCTCGGCGTGCGCCAGGGGGCCTGCGCCGTCTACCTCGATGCCTGGCACAAGGACCTGCCGGAGTTCCTGCAGCTGCGCACCAACAATGGCGACGACCGCATGAAGGCGCATGACATCTTCCCGGCCGTCTGCTACCCGGACCTCTTCTGGAAACTCGCGAAGGAGGATCTTGACGCGCCGTGGTTCCTCATGGACCCGCACGAGATCGAGATGGTCATGGGCTACGCGCTCGAGGACTTCTGGGGTGAGGAATGGGAGAAGCGCTACCGCGCCTGTGTCGCCGAGCCGCGCATCGACAAGCGTGTGATCTCGGTCAAGGAGATCGTCCGCCTGATCCTGAAGTCCGTCGTCGAGACGGGCACGCCGTTTGCCTTCTACCGCGACACGGTCAACCGCCTCAACCCCAATCCGCAGGCCGGCATGATCTACTGCTCGAACCTCTGCACGGAGATCGCGCAGAACATGTCGGCTGTCGAGTCGGTCCGCACGGAAATCAAGACGGAGGCGGGCGATACGGTCGTGCAGGTCACGACGCGGCCGGGCGATTTCGTCGTCTGCAATCTCGCGAGCCTCAATCTCGGCCGCATCGACGTGACGTCGCACGAGGAGCTGCGCTCTGTCGTGCGCACGGCGGTGCGCGCGCTCGACAATGTCATCGATCTCAATGAGGCGCCGCTCGCCTACGCGCGCCTGACGAACGGGAAGTACAGGAGCATCGGCCTCGGCGTCTCGGGCTACCACCACATGCTCGCCAAGAACGCCGTCCGCTGGGAGAGCGAGGAGCACCTCGCCTTTGTCGACGATGTCTTTTCCCGCATCAATTACGCGGCCATCGAGGCGAGCAGCGACCTTGCGGCGGAGAAGGGCTCGTACGGCTGCTTTGCGGGCAGCGACTGGCAGACGGGCGCCTACTTCAAGAAGCGCGGCTACGAGTCGGAAGCGTGGCGGGAGCTTGCCGCGAAGGTCTGCGCGCAGGGCATGCGCAATGCCTACCTTCTCGCCGTGGCGCCGACGAGCTCGACGTCCATCCTCGTCGGCACGACGGCCGGCGTTGACCCCATCATGAAGCGCTTCTTCCTCGAGGAGAAGAAGGGCGCCATCCTGCCGCGCATCGCGCCGGACCTTTCCATGAAGACGTTCTGGTACTACAAGAGCGCGCATACGGTCGACCAGAACTGGTCGGTGCGCGCGGCCGGCGTGCGCCAGCGCCATATCGACCAGGCGCAGAGCGTCAACCTCTACATCACGAACGACTTCACCTTCCGCCAGGTGCTGGCCCTCTACATCAAGGCCTACGAGGAGGGCGTCAAGACCATCTACTACGTGCGCAGCAAGTCGCTCGAGGTCGAGGAGTGCGAGAGCTGCTCCTCGTGATGGCAACTGCCACAGACTTCTGTCAGACCGCTAGAGCTAGAAAGGATATGCAATATGGCATCACTCAGAAAGCGCCCTCTCTTCAACCCCGAGGGCGACATCGACGTCACGCAGCGCCGCCTCATCGGCGGCAACACGACGAACATGAATGACTTCAACAACCTCAAGTACACGTGGACTTCGGACTGGTACCGCCAGGCGATGAACAACTTCTGGATTCCTGAGGAGATCAATCTCGGACAGGACGTCAAGGACTACCGGCAGCTGCCGGAGGCGGAGCGGCGCGCCTACGACAAGATCCTCTCGTTCCTCGTCTTCCTCGACTCCGTGCAGAGCGCGAACCTGCCGAACGTCTCGGCCTACATCACGGCCAACGAGGTCGACCTTTGCCTGACGATCCAGTCGTTCCAGGAGTGCGTGCACTCGCAGAGCTACAGCTACATGCTCGACACGATCGCGAGCCCCGACGAGCGCCAGGAGATCATCTTCCAGTGGAAGGATGACGAGCACCTGCTCGCGCGCAACACCTTCATCGGCGACCTCTACAACGAGTTCCAGCAGGAGCAGTCGCGCGAGAACTTCCTGCGCGTGCTCGTCGCCAATTACATCCTCGAGGGCATCTACTTCTACTCGGGATTCATGTTCTTCTACAACCTCGGCCGCATCGGCCGCATGCCGGGCTCGGTGCAGGAGATCCGCTACATCAACCGCGACGAGAACACGCACCTCTGGCTGTTCCGCAACATCCTGCGCGACCTGCGCGAGGAGGAGCCCGACCTCTTCACGGCGGAGAGCGAGGAGATGATGCGCGAGATGATCCGCGAGGGCGTGCGCCAGGAGATCGCCTGGGGCAAGTACGCCATCGGCAACGAGGTCGAAGGCCTCAACGAGAAGATGATCGAGGACTACGTGCGCTACCTCGGCAATACGCGCGCGGAGAGCATCGGCCTCGGCGCGCTCTACGAGGGCTATGAGGAAGAGCCGTCCTCGATGCGCTGGGTCAGTCAGTACGCCAACCCGAACTTCATCAAGACGGATTTCATCGAGGGCCGCAGCACGGCCTATGCCAAGAGCACGGCACTTGTTGATGACCTCTGAGCCCTGTTGGCGAATCCGTTCCATCGGACTCTGTTCTGTTTGCGGCGCGATTGCTCGCGTAGTATACTAGGATGTGGAAGGTTTTAGGGATTTTATCTAGTTTGAACAGGAAGGTGTTTCTATGAGCATTCGCATTGGTATCCTTGGTTACGGCAATCTGGGCCGCGGCGTTGAGTGTGCAGTCGAAGAGAATCCGGATATGGAGCTCGTCGCAGTCTTCACGCGCCGCGATCCCTCCGCCGTCAAGATCTGGTCGCAGGGCGTGCCGGTCGTCAATGTCAAGGATGTGGCAGCGTGGCAGGACAAGATCGATGTCATGATCCTCTGCGGCGGCAGCGCGACGGACTTGCCGAAGCAGACGCCGGAGTACGCGAAGTACTTCAACGTCATCGACAGCTTTGACACGCATGCGCGCATCCCGGAGCACTTCGCCGACGTCGACAAGGCGGCGAAGGAGAGCGGCCACCTCGGCATCATCTCGGTCGGCTGGGACCCGGGCCTGTTCTCGCTCGCGCGCGTCTACAGCAATGCGATCCTGCCGGACGGCAAGGACTACACGTTCTGGGGCAAGGGCGTCAGCCAGGGCCACAGCGACGCCATCCGCCGCATCAAGGGCGTCAAGGACGCAAAGCAGTACACTGTGCCGGTTGAGAGTGCTCTCGAGGCCGTCCGTTCGGGCGCAAACCCGGAGCTCACGACGCGGGAGAAGCACACGCGTGAGTGCTTCGTCGTGCTCGAGGACGGCGCTGATGCCGCCTATGTCGAGAACGCCATCAAGACGATGCCGAACTACTTCGATGAGTACGACACGACGGTACACTTCATCAGCGAAGAGGAGCTCCAGCGCGATCACAGCGGCCTCGCACACGGCGGGTTCGTCATCCGTTCGGGACGCACGGGCCATGAGAAGGAGCATAACCATATCATCGAGTTCTCGCTGAAGCTCGATTCCAATCCGGAATTCACGACGAGTGTCCTCGTTGCTTACGCACGGGCTGCCTATCGTCTGGCAAAGGAAGGCCAGACGGGCTGCCGTACGGTTCTTGATATCGCTCCGGCTTATCTTTGTGAGCAGAGTGGGGAAGAGCTGCGCGCTCATCTGCTCTGAGCCCGATTCACATCGCATCCATCATATAGCAAGAACGCTGCTGCGCCAGATTTTTGTCTGGTACGGCAGCGTTCTTGCTTTGAGCTGGCGGCAGCTTGTCAGGCGGGTGCATCCTGGTAGAGATTGAGGCTGCTCTTGATGAAGCCCTGCATGGCATTGGTGCGGTAGCCCCTGCGCTGCAGGGCGAGAAAGATCTGGCGCTGGGCGTTCGGGTCGTCGAGCTTGTAGTAGACGAGCGCCTCGTTGGGCGCAGACAGGCGCACGAGCGTATCCGTCAGGAAGGTCGCGCCAAGGCCCTGGCGTGCCATGTGGTAGGCCGTCATGAGCTGATTGAGGTAGAGGCGGACGTGCGGCGTCATGCCGTTGTTCTGGAAGAGCTTGCGCGAGCGCCGGAACATGTCGTTCCCCTTGCCGAGGATCAGGAAGTCCGTGTCCTGGAAGGCTGAGAGGGGTACAGCCGGCACGTCGGGGCGCAGGTGGCGGCCGAGCATGATGTCCTGCTGCGTCAGCAGATACGAGGAGAATTCCTTGTTGATGGGCAGGAAGGCCGGCACGGACAGCAGCAGGTGATCCTGGTAGAAGGGGATGGCCTCGTAGAGCGCCGCGTCGTAGATGCCGCTGTCGACGATGATGTCGAGTTCTTCGGTTGCGAGCTTGTTGAAGAGGTCGGCGGAATCGGATTCGGTGACGGAGAGCGCGATGTGCGGATGGCGGCTGCTGAAGGCCTCGATCATCGGCGGCAGGAAGCAGGACGCGAAGAAGTTCGTCCCGCCGAGCCACAGGGTGCCGCTCTCGAGTCCGGCGAGGTCATCGCAGTAGCTCTTGAGGTCCCGCTTGATGCGGAAGATGCGCTCGGCCGCGTCGATGTAGGCGCGGCCGGCATCTGTCAGCTGCAGCGGCGTGGTGCTGCGGTTGAAGATCGGCAGGCCGAGCTCGCGCTCGACCTTGCGCACGGAGGCCGAGAGGGCGGGCTGCGACACGAAGAGCTTGCGGGCGGCTGCGGAGAAGCTCTTTTCCTGCCAGACTGCGTAGACGTAATCCATTCCTTGCATGTGAATCAAACTCCCTATATACCATAAAATATTTGAATAGATAATATACACTTATATGTATTTGTTTATAGGCTATCACAATGCTATGCTATTCACAAGAAGAAACGTTTAAGACGAGCGGGCGCGAGGGCGCTGCAGCATAGAGGAGTGGTCACGATGAAGAAGACAATCGGTATTATCGGCGGCATGGGCCCGATGGCGACGGTGGATCTCATGAAGAAGGTCATCCTGGCGACGGATGCGCGCGAGGACCAGGAGCACATCCCCATCCTTGTCGACAACAACACGAATATCCCAGACCGCACGGCGGCCATCCTCGGCGAGGGCGAAGACCCGCTGCCGGAGCTTTTGAAGTCGGCAGACCGCCTGACGGATGCCGGCGCGGACTTCCTGATCATGGGCTGCAATACGGCGCATTACTTCCTGCCGCGCATGATGCCGCACCTCAAGGTTCCGTTCGTCAACATGATCGAGGAGACGGCGTCCTTCTGTGCGCGCGAGGGCTTCAAGAAGGTCGGCCTGCTCGCATCGGCCGGCACCTGCAAGTCGGGCATCTACCAGCGTGCGCTCGCCGAGGCCGGCGTCGAGGCGGTACAGCCCCAGGGCGCGGCCGAAGAGGCCGTCCATGCGATGATCTACGACGGCGTCAAGGCGAGCAATCCGGACTTCGACACGACGGCGGTGCGTGAGGCGCTCGCCCAGATGGCGAAGGATGGCTGCGAGGCCTTCGTGCTCGGCTGCACGGAAGTGCCGGTGGCCGTGGAGATGTATCACCTTGAAGGCAATTTCATCGATGCGACGGAAGTGCTCGCCGAGGCTGCTGTGCAGAAGGCCGGCGCCAAGGTCATCTCGCATCTGCCGCACAAGGCGTGACATGAGGGCATGACAAACGGAAAGAGGTTCCTTCGGGAACCTTTTTTTTGGTGGCGGAGATTTGTCACGCTTTCCGAAAGCTGATATAATGATATTTTAGAAGAAATCATGAATCACGAAAACCTGCGCCGGGCCGGTCGGTGCCGTCGTTGGAATCATAATGGAGTGTGAGAACATTGTTGGATATCAAATTTGTGCGCGAACATCTCGACGAAGTCCGTCAGATGCTCAAGAACCGCTGCAACCCGCTGAACCTCGATGATTTTGAAGGTCTCGACAAGAAGCGCCGCGATCTCCTGCAGGAGTCTGAGGCGCTCAAGAGCCAGCGCAACACGGTCTCGAAGGAGATCAGTGTCATGAAGAAGAACAAGGAAGATGCCGAGGCGAAGATCCTCGAGATGCGCGCCGTCGGCGCCAAGATCTCGGAGCTCGACAAGGAGCTCAAGGACGTCGAGGCCCAGCTCCGCGACATCATGCTCCACATCCCGAACATGCCGCGCGAAGACGTGCCAATCGGCAAGGACGACACGGAGAACCCGGAGGTCCGCAAGTGGGGGGAGCCGACGAAGTTCGACTTCGAGCCGAAGGCGCACTGGGATCTCGGCACGGAGCTCGACATCCTCGACGCCGACCGCGCTGCCAAGGTCACGGGCGCGCGCTTCACGTTCTACAAGGGACTCGGCGCCCGCCTCGAGCGCGCCTGCATCAACTTCATGATGGACCTGCACGCCAACAAGCACGGCTACACGGAGATGCTCGCACCGTACATCGCCAACAAGGCGAGCATGACGGGTACGGGCCAGCTGCCGAAGTTTGCCGATGACATGTTCAAGCTCGAGGGCCTCGACTACTACCTCGTGCCGACGGCTGAGGTGCCGACGACGAACTACCACCGCGATGAGATCCTCGACGGCAGCAAGCTGCCGGAGTACTACAGCTGCTACACGGCGTGCTTCCGCGCCGAGGCTGGCAGCGCCGGCCGCGACACGCGCGGCCTGATCCGCCAGCACCAGTTCAACAAGGTCGAGCTCATCAAGTTCGTCAAGCCGGAGACGAGCTGGCATGAACTCGACACGATGGTCGACGCTGCTGAGGACGTCCTGCGCCTCCTGGAGCTGCCGTACCACGTCGTCAAGCTCTGCACGGGCGACATGAGCTTCACGTCGGCGACGACGTACGACCTTGAAGTCTGGTTCCCGGCGCAGAACAAGTACCGCGAGATTTCCTCGTGCTCGAACTGCACGGACTACCAGGCGCGCCGCGCGAACATCAAGTTCCGCCGCGATGCCAAGAGCAAGCCCGAATTCGTCCACACGCTCAACGGCTCGGGTCTCGCTGTCGGCCGCACGGTCGCCGCGATCCTCGAGAACTACCAGCAGGAAGACGGCTCCGTTCGCATCCCGAAGGTTCTCGTACCGTACATGGGCGGCGTCGAAGTCATCAAGAAGCCGGAATGAGATAGCAAAATGCTGCACGCGATGCGTGCAGCATTTTTTGGTTCAGCGGTAATGCATGGCCTCGCGCTTGGCGAGCCGGTCGCAGCGCTCGTTGAGCTCGACGCCGACGTGGCCCTTGACCCAGTGGAACGTCACATCGTGGCGGCTGTAGAGCGCGTCGAGCTCCTGCCAGAGGTCCTGGTTGAGCACGGGCTGCCCGTCGGCCTTCTTCCAGCCGCGGCGCTTCCAGCCGCTCATCCACTTCGTGATGCCGTTCTTTAGGTACTGGCTGTCGGTGTAGAGCGCGACCTTCGCGGGGCTTTTGGGGAATCTGAGCGCCGCGATGGCGGCGGAGAGCTCCATGCGGTTGTTCGTCGTCGCGGGGCTGCCGTCGCAGAGCTCCGTGACTGTGCCCGTCGCGACCTCGCGGATGACGGCGGCCCAGCCGCCGGGGCCGTCGGGGTTGCGCAGGCAGGAGCCATCGGTGTAGATGACGAAGTCCTGTTCGCTGTCGGGGCGGAGCGGCATCTGGACGGCCGCAGGGCGCGGGCGGGCCGGCTTGACGAGAGGCCGTGCCGGATGCGTCGGCTCTTTATGCGGGACATCGCTGCCTGCAAGCCAGGCGAGCGCTTCCTGTGCACTCGTGAAGCTCTTGTAGCGGGCCCCGGGGAACCCTGCCACCTGTTTCTGACATTCCGGCCAGTTCGTGAAGAGCCCGCAGGTGCGGCCGACACGTACGGCATATACTTTTTTCTGCATGATGTCCTCCCAATCGGTGATTTCTTTTATTATAAGAGATTTTTGCATAGAAAAGAATCAAAAATTTGCCGTTCAAATAGTAAACTTTTCTTTACTATTTCTGGATTGCTTGCTACAATCGTAATTATGGAGCTTTATGCACAAGTACTCCACAGGGAAAGAAGAAATGAGAAAGGAAGGGGGAGCTTCATGCTGCTTCGCATACTCAGCGCCATCGGCGCTTTTGTGCTGCGGCGTTTTGAGGAGCTCGGCACGATCATCATGCTCTACGGCGAGACGATCCGCGCGCTGCGCCACAAGCCGCGCCTGCGCCACATCCTCGCACAGATGTCGCATCTCGGCGTCGATTCGCTGATGATCGTCAGCCTGACACTGCTCTTCACGGGCGTCGTCATCTCACTGCAGACGGCCGACGTCCTCATACGCTTCGGCGCGCAGGGCACGCTCGGCGGCATCGTCACGATCGCAATCGGCCGCGAGCTCGGCCCGGTGCTCGTCGCCGTCGTCTGCGCCGGCCGCGTCGGCTCTGCCATCACGGCGGAGATCGCGACGATGAAGGTCACGGAACAGATCGACGCGCTGCGCGTCATGGCCGTGAGCCCTGTCGACTACCTCTTGGTGCCGCGCATGCTCGCCTGCATGATTGTCGTGCCGATCCTCACGGTCTTCGGTGACGTCATCGGCGTTTTCGGCGGCTGGCTCATCGCCGTGTTCTACAAGGGACTGACGACGTACAGCTACATGAATTCCATCCACATCTTTGCGGAACTCTTTGACATGACGGGCGGCGTCATCAAGGCCATCTTCTTCGGCAATGTCATCGCGGTGCTCGGCTGCTACTACGGCCTGCACTGCCCCGACGGCGCGGAGGGTGTTGGCCGGGCGACGACGAAGACAGTCGTCGCCTCGATCATCGTCATCTTCCTCTTGAACGCCGTGCTGACGTTCCTGCTGTACTGATGGGGAGGATGGAGTATGATTGAATTCAAAGACGTGTGCATGCGCTTCGACGATAAGGAAGCGCTCAAGCACATCAGCCTGACGATACGGGACGGCGAGACGCTCGCCGTCATCGGCGGCTCCGGCTCTGGCAAGAGCACATTCCTGCGCCTGCTCATCGGCCTCATCAAGCCGACGAGTGGCCAGATCCTCATCGACGGGCAGGACATCGTGCCGATGAGCGAGGCGGAACTCAACAAGGTACGTCTCAAGATGGGCATGGTCTTCCAGTATTCGGCGCTCTTCGACTCGATGACCGTCGGTGAGAACGTCGCCTTCGGCCTGCGCGAGCACACGAAGCTCAGCGACGCGGACATCAAAGAGATTGTCCGCGAGAAGCTGCACCTCGTCGGGCTCGACGGCGTCGAGAACATGATGCCGAACGAACTCTCGGGCGGCATGAAGAAGCGCGTGAGCCTCGCGCGGGCCATCGCGGTCGAGCCTTCAATCATCTGCTACGATGAGCCGAGCTCAGGCCTCGACCCGCTGATGACCGAGAAGATCGACGAGCTCATCATCAACACACAGAAGTCTCTTTCGGTGACGAGCATTGTCGTCACGCACGACATGGCCAGCGCCTGCCGCATCTCGGACCGCATTGCGATGATCTACGAGGGCGAGCTCATCGCCATCGACACAGTCGAGCGCTTCAAGAAGATACAGGATGCGCGCGTGCAGGCATTCTTCCGCACGCTGCGCACCGTCAAGACCGAAAAGGAGGATACAATATGACGACAGAGGCAAAAGTAGGCGCGTTCACCGTTGTGGGTGTCGTGCTCTTCGTGGCGGTGGCCATGCTGCTCTCCGGCGTTTCCCTGTCGGGACATAAGGGCTATACGCTCTACGCGGGCTTCAAGCAGGTCATCGGTGTCGAGCCTCAGTCGGTCGTGCGCCTCTCTGGCGTGCCGGTCGGCAAGGTCAAGAGCATCCGCAACGACGGCGGCGGCGTGACTGTCTCCCTCGACATCGACGGGAATGCCAAGATCCCGAAGGGCTCTGCCGTCACAGTCGCCTCGGCGGGTGTCATGGGTGAGAAGTTCATCAACATCCTGCCGAGCAAGGACCAGGGCATCTACCTCGGCGACGGCGACTACCTGATTGGCCAGGAGGAAGAGGGGCTCGATTCCCTGATGGATAAGGCGGGCGGCGTGCTGGACCAGGTCCAAGCACTGCTCGACTCGATGAACCAGGTCATGGGCAATCCGGACTTCCAGAAGAACTTCCTGCAGATGGCCGTCAACATACGCGACATGACGGCGCACATGGACGGCCTCGTCGCGGCGATGGAGCAGACGATGCGCGAGAATCAGGGCAACATCACGGGCATGCTCTCGAATCTCAATGCGGCATCTGCCGGCCTCAACCGCACGATGAACCAGGTCGAGGCGATGATGACGAATCTCGCCACGGTCGGCGCTGACCCGCAGACGGCGGAGAATTTGCGCCTGACGCTCGCGAACATCAAGGACACGAGCGACCGCATCGCGCACATCGCCGAGAATATGGACGGCGCCGTCGGCGACCCGCAGACGGCTGAGGACATCAAGACGACGATCCGCAATGCGCGGCAGATGTCCGAGAAAGCAGGAAATATGATGGGCAAGCTCGAAGATATCAAAGTCAAGCCATCGGCCGACCTGCTCTACAGCGGGGCGAAGGATGACTGGCAGGCGAACTTCAACGTGGATCTGGGGCCAGAGACGGGAAATTTTCTGCGGGCCGGACTCGATGACATCGGGGACGGCAACCGCGGGAACTTCGAAGTAGGCCGCCGCTCGGAGCGCTATGCCGTGCGCGGCGGCGTCATCAACGGCGATGTCGGAGTCGGCCTCGACGCCTATGCCGGCAAGCGCTTCGTCTTCTCGGTCGACGCCATGGACCCGAATGACCCGTCGCTGCGCCTCGGTGCGCAGTACGAGCTCAATGACGCCGGCACCTGGCTCATGGGCCAGTGGAATGATGTCAACGACAGCGACAAGCGCGCCGCCTACGTCGGCCTGCGCCAGTCGTTCTGACATACGGGTACACATTCTTTGTAATGATGCTCGAATGAAGATTTAAGAAAGACATGCTACATTTTCTCTGAGGAGGAACTGACTGTGAATAAGAAAAACCGCTTCTACAAGAAACTGACTGCCCTCATCGCCACGGGGCTCTTGACAGCCGCTGTCTCAGGCACGGCTCTCGCCGCTGACACCGTTCAGCTCGACCTGCACGACAGCGTGCAGATGGCACTCGAGAACAACCGCACGATCCGCCAGGCCCTGACGGACGTCGACACGGCCAAGTGGACGCTTTCGAAGGCGCGCCGCACGATGGGTCCGACCGTGACCTGGACTTCTGGTGCAAACCGCATCGGCGGTGATTCGCTGGATACGGCTCATAATGCACATGCGCTTGGCATGGGGCCGGCCTATGATTACTCTTGGACGAATACGGCACAGGGCGTGATGCCGCTCTACAATGGCTCGGTCAAGGGCCAGATCAAGCAGGCGCGCTATGGCCTCAACGCAAAGGACCTCGCGCTCGAGGAGACGAAGCAGGCCATCCGCCTGCAAGCGACGTCGGACTACTACAACATCCTGCAGTGCCGCAACCTCATCGATGTCGAGCAGGAGTCGGTCAACACGCTGCAGGAGCACCTCGACAACGTCAATGCGCAGTACCGCGTCGGCACTGTCGCCAAGTCCGATGTGCTCGCCTCGCAGGTCCAGCTCGCCAACGCGCAGCAGGCCCTCGTGACGGCGCAGAACAACTACGACATCGCGGTCTCGACGCTCAACAATGTCATCGGCCTGCCGACGGACACGGTGCTCGACATCCGCGACCAGCTCAAGTACACGAAGTACGACCTGACGCAGGATGACTGCACGAACTACGCGCTCGACAACCGCGCGGACGGCGCGGCGGCGCGCTATGCCGTCAAGATGGCGGAGGCTGCTGTCGAGACGGCCAAGGCCGGCTACCAGCCGACGGTCAATGCTGTCGTCAACAAGTCCATCGGCGGCGAGAAACCGTTCCGTCATGACCATACGAGTAGTGACAGCTGGTCGGCTGGCGTCAATGCCTCCTGGAATGTCTTTGACAACGGCCTGACGCAGGCTTCCGTCAAGTCGGCCAACATGGCACTCGCCAAGGCACAGGAAGAGGCCGCTCAGACGGATGACCAGATCCGCCTCGACGTGCGCACGGCCTATCTCGGCCTGCAGGCTGCCGAGAAGAACATCCAGACGACGTCTGTCGCCGTGACGCGCGCCGAGGAAGACTACAAGATCGCGCAGGTCCGCTACAGCGCCGGTGTCGGCACGAATCTCGACGTCATGGATGCCAACGAGAAGCTGACGACGGCCCGCACGAATTACTACACGGCACTCTACAACTACAACACGAGTAAGGCATCGCTCGACAAGGCGATGGGCATCCCCGTTGACCTCGATGTCGTCAAGTACACGGATGCAGAGCAGGCGGGCGCGACGGCTCCGAAGGCCCGCGAGGCGGCCAAGCTCAAGGACGATGCTGTCTTTGAGATGGAGCAGCTGCAGAAGCTCGAGCAGGCCAACGCAGCCGCTGAGGCCGCTACGGTGCAGAATACGGATCAGGCGGCTCAGACCGTTCAGAAGTCGGCCGATGCGGCAGAGAATCCTTCGGCCGCGACGGTCACGAGTGAGGCCGTCGCCTCGGATATGGCGCACTGAGCCTCGGACCAAAGTCCATACATCAATTCCATAGCAAGAAGTCGCAAGAGTTTCGGAAGTGAATTTTGGGGAGATTGTCATGAAACGGAAAACCATCGGGATAGGTGTCGGCGTGCTCATGGGCGTGCTGATGCTGGTACTGGGCGGCATCTGGTACTACATACAGACCAGTGCGTTCATGGACAAGGTAGAGAGCACGGCCTCCACGGCTGCCAGTGAGGCACTCGGCGTGCCCGTCTCCGTCGGCTCCATCAAGGTGAATTCGCTTCATGATCTCGAGATCCATGACCTTGCCATCTATGATAAGCAGGCGGAATGCATCGCCCAGGCCGACACGGCCCGGGTGGAGCTGCGCCTGCTTTCTGCATATCGCGACCCCGCGCACGCCGTCCAGTCGGTCACGCTCTCACATGTCAAGGCCAGCCTCGTCCAGCGTGAGGACGGCACTTGGAATGTCGAGGACATCGAGACGAAGAGTTCGGGCGAGGGCTCGTTCTTCGGCACGGTCAAGGTGGAGGACGGCGAGGCAACGGTCACGGCGCAGGGCCGCGAGGTCACAGCCAGCGCCATCGAGGGCTCGCTTGACTTCTCGGATTACCCCGTGCTGAAGCTCTCGGCCAAGGCGAACTGCCTCGGCGCAGACGCCTCGCTCTCGGGCACCTACCGCAAGGAGCGCCAGATCTTCAATGTGGAGGTCGAGGGGCTCGACATCCAGGAAGTGCTGCCGCTGCTGCCGGACGGGACGCTGCCGGACGGCGTCGAGATCCTCGGCGGTACGGTGAAGAAGGCCAAGGTCTCAGGCCAGTACATGGGCAGCCAGCTCTCGTTCTCGGGACAGGCCGAGTATGAGGGGGGATCGGTCAAGGTCAAGGAGACGCAGGTCGACGACATTCACGGCTTTGCCTCCTTTACGGATGCAGAGGTTCTCCTCTCGGCGGATGCCGACGCGGCCGGTCAGCAGGCACACGTCAACGGCAAGGTCCGCTACGACACGGATGCCCCGTATCTCGACCTCCGCGTCAAAGCGGATTCCTTTGATCCCTCCAAGGTACTCAAGGACATCCCTTACGAAGGCGCGGCCGCTCTTGAGGCGCATGTCACGGGACCCGTCTCTTCGCCTGTCGCCGAAGGCGATGTCCGCGTCGCATCGGGCACGGCTGAGGGCATCCCGTTTGCGAATGCGCGCGCACATGTCCGCTACGAGGACGGCAGCGTCTCGCTGCAGGATGTCTCGGTCGCTGCCTTCGGCGGCACGGTGCGCGGGGAGGCCGTCTTCACGCCGGCTGACCTTCACTACACGGCTCACCTCGTGGCCGATGGCATCGATGTGCAGCAGGCACTGCCCTACGTCCCGGAACTGGCGGACCTCACAGGCCGCGTCTCCTGTGACATGGGCATCTCGGGCACGGGCACCGATACGAGTGCTCTGCAGGCCTACGGCAGCGCCAGACTGCAGGCGGGATCCTACAAGGGATTGCCGATCGAGAGTCTCACGGCCTCCTTCTTCGCGCAGGGCAGGGATGTCACGATCGACTACGCGAGCCTCAACCTGCCGAATCGGTCAACCATCGGCATTGAAGGCAAGGTGACGGATGGCAGCAGCCTCGACCTCGCGTTCTACGGCGGCCACGTCGATCTCTCGCTGGCAAGGATCCTTATCCCGGAGGCCGACGTCACGGGCATCTCTGACTTCCAGGGCACCGTGCATGGAGACATCGCGGACCCTGAGGTGAACTTCAAATTCACCGCGCAGAACGGCACGCTCTTCAAGCAGCCGTACGACAGCCTGAAGTTCAACGCCGGCGGCAGCCTCGACGGCGTGACGATTGAGGAGTTCTCGCTCGTCAAGGATGGCAAGCAGACCTGGTACGTCGACGGCTCCGTCGGCCTGACGGGCGAGCGGCGCATCGACATGCGCATCGACACGGTCGGCGCGCGCATGGAGGACATCGCGGCCTTTGCCTTCCCCGACCAGCCGATCACAGGCAACGTCGACAATACGATCAAGATCACGGGCACGCTCGACCACCCGAATGCCGTCGGCTACATCCACTTCTACCGCGGCAGCTACAACGGTATCCTGCTCTCGGGCATGGACGGCGACTACTTCATGGAGGACGGCTTCACGCGCCTGCAGGACTTCCACGTCTTCTCGCCGATGGTCGACATGGACCTCAACGGCACGGTCGACCGCAACTGGAACCTCGACATGGTCGCGAGCGTCCACGAGATCAACATGGAGCGCTTTGCAAACAAGTTCCCGTACCCGGTCAGCGGCAAGGGCACCTTCGCCGGCGAGATCGGCGGCACACTGATGGCCCCGACGTTCCACGGCATCCTGACGTCTCCCTCCATCACGCTCAACGACCAGACGATCACGGACATCCGCGGCATGGTCGATTACGAAGACAGCGTCGTCAGCGTCAGTCAGTTCGGCTTCCGCCAGGGCGGCGGCAGCTATCAGGCGGCGCTCTCCATCAACGTCGACACGCACGACGCGGATGGCACCATCAAGGTCCAGGACGGCGACATCAATGCCATCACGGCAATCGGCAACTTCAAGAACGACATCGTCACCGGCAAGCTCAGCAGCGACATCCAGGTCGGTGGCACATACGACAACCCGGAGCTCACCGTCATCGGCCGGCTGGACGCCGGCAAGATCTCTGGCTATGATGTCCACGATGTCGATATCAACCTCCACCTCCTGGACCACGTCATCTACATCGACAAGCTCATGGGCCAGCAGGGCACGGACGGCAGCTTCGAAGCGGGCGGCACGGTGACGATTGGCGGCCCGATTGCCGCACACTTCTCGGCGCAGAAACTCGCGCTCGGCATGTTCACGAAGTCGGCCGGCCTCGAGCGCAAGGTGCACGGCACGGCCGACATCGAGGCCGCGTTTGGCGGCACGACGGGCAATCCGTCTGCCGATGTCACGATCGCGGCCAACAACGGCGGCTTCCAGGGCTCGACCTTTGATGCGCTGGATGGCGAGTTCCACCTCAAGAATGGCCTCGTCGATGTCAAGAACTTTTCGGTGGAAAAGTCCATCAACGGCAAGGATTACATGGCTTCGGCCAAGGGCATCGTGCCTTTAAAGGCGCTCTTTGCCAATCGGGAAGAAGAGCTCAATGACTACGAGCGCATCAAGCTCACAGTCAGCCTCGACCAGGCCGACCTCTCCATCCTGCCGTTTGTCTCCGACCAGATTGACTGGGCGCTCGGCCCGACGAAGGGCAAGCTCGAGATCACGGGTACGCCGGCGCACCCGCTCGTCAAGGGCAGCGTCTCGCTGTCGGATGGTGCGGTCAAGTTCAAGCCGCTCACTGTGCCCGTCACGGCCATGGCGGCCCAGGTCGATTTTAATGGCGACACCATGACAGTCCGCGATTTTTCTGGTAAAATGGGCGAAGGTACGTATGCGGGGCAGGGCACGCTCAAGATGAACGGACTGACACCTGCTTCGTACGATTTCTCGCTGACGGCGGACAAGCTCGACATCGAGAGTGACTTCTTCAAGGGGCCTCTGAGCGGTCAGCTGCGCGTCAACAACGACAAGTTCTTTGGCTTGGAACTGCCGAAGATCTCGGGTCAGATCGACCTTGCGGACTGCACAATCTCTGTGCCGGCCATCCCCGACAGCGATGGCGAGCTGCCGGACATCATCCTCGACGCTGACGTCAATGTCGGCGACAGGGTCCATGCCTACAGCTCGTACCTCTACGACATGTACCTGACAGGGAATGTCCACTTCGGCGGCACGACGCGCCATCCGAAGACGTCGGGCTCGGTGTCGGTCAAGCGCGGCGGCACGATCAACTACCTCAAGACGGAGTTCAATGTCCGTGAGGGCACGGCCTACTTCAACCAGGTCGATTCGTTCCTGCCGAGCATCACGTTCCTGGCGGACACGCGCCTGACGCAGGCCAAGGTATTCCTCTCCATCACGGGCCCGCTCGACAACATGACGTTTACGCTGAAGTCGACGCCGGAGATGAGCCAGTCGGAGATCATCCGACTGCTGACGCTGCGCGATGCCTACAAGGCCGGACAGGCCAATCTCGACGCCGGCGACCTCCTGATCGTCGGCCTGCAGATGAGCTTCCTGTCGGAGGTCGAGGACGTCATGCGCAACATGCTCTGGCTCGACCGCTTCACGATTGCGCGCGGCAGCGGCTCTGCCTTTGACACGCACGACGAGGAGTCGAACAAGGATATCGATGTCTATCACGTCGAGATGGGCAAGTACATCTCAGACAAGGTCATGTTCAAGTACACGCAGCAGATCGGTGGCGATGATACGCACCGCTTCGGCCTGCAGTACGACATGAACGACCGCTTCGGACTGTCGCTGGAGAAGGAAGCTCAGAGGTTCATTGTGGGCCTCGAAGCCCGCATCCATTTCTGATAGCAGTCCTCTGAGCAATGGTCGCAGCAATGAGAGGAGGTGAGCCGCATGCAGCTCAGTGAGTACATGAAGGAACTGCGCAAGGTCAAGACACTCGACCGCGCGCAGGAAGCAAAGCTCTGGGCCGCGTTCAAGGAACGCGGCGACGAAGAGGCGCGCCAGCGGCTCATCGAATCGTATCAGCCGCTCGTCTTCAAGCAGGCGGCGCCATTTGCGCAGTTCGACTGCGTGCTCGACCTCATCCAGGAGGGCACGGTCGGCCTCATCGAGGCCGCAGAGCGCTACGACTACACGCGTGGAGTAGCCTTCAGCCTGTTTGCCGTGCACCGCATACGCGGCCGCATGATGGATTTCCTGCGGCGCGAGGGACAGGTCGACGTCGCCTGCCTGGAGGAGAATCTCGAGGGCGGCAGCCTCAAGGAGAACCTCGTCGACACGGCGGCGTCGGTGCCGGAGCAGGCGGAGAGCCACGAGCTCGCGCGCCATCTCCACCAGGCGATGGCGCGGCTGCCGGACAAGGAGCGGGCTGTACTCGAGGGCATGTACCTCTGCCGCGAGGACGCAGCGGGCATGGCCGATGCCCTGCACGTCAGCTCCTCGCACATCTACCGCCTGCAGAAGACGGGCATCCGCCGCATCCGCGGCATGCTCTCGCGTTTCATGCATTACTGGTGAAAGGCGAGCAATTGAGTGAAAATGGCCAGAAAACACTGGAAAACAGCAGATGGTCGCATGGCATCTGCGCATATCGCGCGATACGGCATGCCGATACGGAGTGACCGCCTCGGATTATAGGAATAAGTCTTTGAAATCGGGCAGGGGGTGTGTCATGAAGGAACGGAATCAGAAACAGCGCCGTCACATCCGGGCGGCAAGGCAGTGGCTCGGGGAGGCGGAGCACTCACTCGCGGAGAACCACAGAGTCCGCGGTGAGCTCAAGGTCATGTTGGCCAAGGCAGAACTGGCCCGGGTGGAAGGCACGCCGGGCCATCGCTTTGTCAAGAAGTGGTCCATGCGCATCCTGCCGGCACTTGCGGCGATCTTCCTCGCGGGCGGAGGCTATGCGCTCTGGCAGGCGCAGCTGCCGCACAATGCAGCGGTGCCTGCCCCGGTGGAGACGGAGGCGCCTGAGCCTTCGCCCGCCCTGCCCGCAGAGACTGCCGACGAGCCGCCGCTGGCCCCAATCGAGATCCCCGAGCAGGCACAGCCGGCGGCAGCGCCCGCTCAGGCTGCTCCGGCGCCTTCGCCTGAGCCGGTACCTGCGCAGGCGGCAGCGCCCTCGGAGGCGCAGCCGGCTGCGCCTCCGCGAGAGTCCGCACCGCGCGTCCCCGATGACGGGATGCAGAAATTGATGCAGACCGCAGGCAAGGCGCTGCGGAAATGATAGATATCCCCTCCGCATCAGGAAGGTATTGCATAGGAGGTTTGACCTTTGAAGAAACAGAACTACAGATCCCTCGCTTACGCTGTGGCAATTGCCGTCAGCTGTGCGGCTGTGCCAGGCACGTCCTGGGCAGCTGAGGCGCCTGCTGCAAGTGCGCAGCCCACGTCTTCTTCCGCGGCTCCGGCAGTTCCGGAAGCTGCCAATGTCAAGGCGGATGCCGCAGCTGCTCCGGCAGAGGAAAAGGCCGCTGAGACGAAAGATACTGCCGCTGACCATTCGGCTGCCGCACAGGCGGATGCCGTTGCGACGAGCACGGTGGACGAGCGCACGCAGAACTGGGCCAAGGTGCGCCCGCAGGAGACGGCCATCGCGGACAGCATGAAGAAGTACGAGGGGCAGACTGTCGTCGAGACGGTGTTTGACGGCACTTCTTCCCTGACGGAGGGCACGGCGAAGGCCGCCATCTCGATGAAGGCCGGTGACATGTTCACCGTCAAGGGCCTCGATGCCGACCGCGACAAGATCTACAACACGGGCTACTTCTACGACATCTACCCGAGCTTCGAGAAGGTGCCGGAGGGCGTCGTCGTCACGTACCACGTGCTGGAGAACCCGGTCTTGAAAGGCGTCAACCTCAGCGGCAACACGGTCGAGAGCACGGATGTGCTCCAGGGGCTCATCACCATGAAGACGGGCGAGATCCTCAACAGCCGCGAGCTCAATAAGGATGTCATGGCCATCCAGGAGCAGTACCGCCGCGACGGCTACATCCTCGCGAAGATCACGGACATGAACATCGACAAGAACGGCATCCTGAACCTCAAGGTCAACGAGGGCATCCTCGAGGGCTACAAGGTCAAGGGCAACACGAAGACGAAGGAGCGCGTCATCCTGCGCGAGATGCGCCAGAAGCCGGGCGAGCCGTTCAACTCGAAGCTCGCGCGCCGCAGCATGCAGCGCGTCTACAACCTCGGCTTCTTCGAGGATGTCAACATCAAGATGAATCCGGGTGTCGACCCGAATGCCGTCGTCATGGAGCTCGACGTCACAGAGAAGCGCACGGGCTCATTCGGCATCGGCGCCGGCTACTCGAGCGAGGACGGCGTCCTCGGCATGGTCTCGATCGGCGACACGAACTTCCGCGGCACGGGCGATGCGATCAGCCTGACGTACGAGAAGAGCGGCGACGACGAGGATGCGCACGGCTACACCTTCTCCTACCGCCGCCCGTGGCTCGACAGCAAGGAGACGGTCGGCACGTTCCGCATCTACAACCGCACATACGAGTACGATGATTACGACACGGACGGCGACCTCAAGGAGACGTACATGCGCAAGTACTCCGGCGGTGAGCTGACGTTTGGCCGCCCTGTCACGGAGTACACGACGAACTACGTGACACTGCGCAACCGCAAGGACTCGTATGTGCGCCATGTCGATGACGGCAATATGGGCGACCGCAGCCATGATACGAAGTGGCTCGACGACAACTTCGGCACGACGCGCAGCATCACGCTCGAGCACGTCACGGATACGCGCGACAATGTCTACAACCCGATGAGCGGCAGCCGCGTGAGCTTCTCGAGCGAGTTTGCCGGCTTTGGCGGCGACTTTGACTTCCAGAAGTACACGTTCGACGGCCAGCACTACATCCGCGCCGGCCGCGCGCAGGTCTTCGCACTGCGCGGCCGCTACGGCGTCGGCACGGGCGACATCTCGGAGTTCAACCAGTACCGTATCGGCGGGCAGGGCTCGCTGCGCGGCTACCGTGAGAACCAGTTCCGCGGCGACCGCGAGTTCCTCGGCACGATCGAGTACCGCTTCCCCGTCGTGAAGAAGGTGCAGGGCGCCATCTTCACGGATTGGGGCGGTGCCTGGGACAGCGGCCTGACGCCCGATGACCTGCACGGCAGCATCGGTGTCGGCATCTCGCTGACGACGCCGATCGGTCCGCTGCGCTTCGACTACGGCTGGGGCGATGACGGCGGCCGCGTCCACTTCAGCGTCGGCAGCTCGTTCTGATGGACGCGTGGCGAGAAGAGCTGCCTGAGAAAAGAAGGGATGCTCATTGACGATACAGCTTGGGCGGGGAGCCGTCGGGCAGGTATTCCTGGCCTGCCTCCTATCACTCGCCGCTATCGGCGTCTTTGCCTGCTCTGCGGCGCAGGCCGCCGGGCGGGTCGAGGCAGTGACGGCTCATGTCACTGCACCTGACGGCCTGCCACCGCTCGTGCAGCAGCGCATGGAGACGAGCGTGCAGGTCATCTCTGAGCAGCTGTTGCTCGGCGATGACCTGCACGCCGCAGATGCTGCAGCGAAGAGCGAGATTATCCGCCAGGTCTTCGACAAGGTGCTTGTCGGCTATACTGTGCGCGATGTCAGTCTCCAGCTCGGCGATACGGCCGAGGTCACGGTCGAGCTCTCGCCGTGGGCCGACCAGATCCGCACGATCTCGGTCGAGACGCATGTCGAGGGCATGCCGCCTGAGGTGGAGCGCCTCGTGCGCGAGGACCTCGCGGATGTCAGCGCCGTCTTCTCGGATGCGCTCTACGGCCTGCCGGTCGCGGCGACCGACTGGACGAACGGCGTCCTCAAGCACCATCTCGAAGCTTATCTCGCGGAGCACCTGCCGGAGTTCCGCGGCGACTTCGAGGTCGAGACGGATGGCAGCGCGGCGGAAGTCAGCCTGACGGTCTACCCGCGCCTGCCCGTCGTCCGCACGGCGGACCTCTCGATGCGCTCGAGCACCATCCCGAACCTCACGCTGCTCAACCACCGCGAGCTCATGCAGGAGCAGGCCGATATACTCGTCGGCGTGCCCGTCGCCTTTGTCGCGCGCCATCAGCACGACTTCGAGCACCTCTTCTCGGAGCGCCTCGACGCGCAGCGCGACTTCCGGGCGCTTCGCATGAAGACGGCCGTGACGATCGCGCCGCAAGAGCGCATGACGGTCATGAGCCGCTCGGACTCCTCGCGCTACCGCGCGCGGCTGACGGGCTGGGTCGACATGGGGCGCAAGGAGCGCAAGTATGAGCGCGAGGTGGACAGCCTGCGCATGAGGCTCCACGCCGGGTGCATGATGACGGCGCGCGACGAGCTCTTCGCGCAGGTCGACTTCATGCCGCAGAAGGTCGACTGGGGCTGGGCGATGGGCTATAACCATCGCATCGGCATGGGCACGCGGCCAGAGATCCGCTACGACATGCGCGAGAAGCGCTTCGTGTTCGGCGCCAGGCAGGCGCTCGCGCCGCGCTGGCAGCTCCGCTACGAATACCGCTTCACCGACCACCTCGGTGAGGCAGGGCTCCTCTATCAGGTCCACGATTTCCTCGGGGTCGAGTACGTCCTCGACAAGACGCAGGGCTGGCTCCGCCTCATCGGGAATTTCTGAATGCTCCGCAGGGGAAATCCTTGTAGACCCCTGCGAAGTCTGCTATAATAAACGTGTTTCTTTGGAATCCAAGAAGGAGAAGATAAAATGGTTACATTGCAGAAAAAACAGGTCAAGATCATCAGTGTCCTCATCGCACTCGTCTTTGTCGGCTCTGTTGTCGCCCTCGCCTTGACGCAGTCTGGCTCGGGTATCGCAAGCGCAGCAAGCTCGAATGTCGGCGTCGTCGACTACCGCCAGATCGCACAGCAGAGCTCGCAGCTTCAGGATATCCAGTCCCAGATGCAGAAAGAAGTCCAGGACGCCCAGAAGGAGTTTGAGGAGAAGTCCGCAAACATGAGCGACCAGGAGAAGAACGACTACTATCAGCAGACGCAGCAGCGCCTTGCCCAGAAGAATCAGGAGCTCATGGAGCCGTTCCAGAAGAGCATCGAGGATTCCGTCAAGAGCGTAGCAGAGGCTAAGGGCCTGTCTGTCGTCCTCGAGAAGAGCTCGGTTGTCTACGGCGGCCAGGATATCACGCAGGATGTCATCAAAAAGCTCAGCAAGTAATCCTCTGAGGGTCATATGGAGCGTCGAGTACCGAGCGGATTTTACGCTCGGTACTACTTGTAAGGAGGGCAGGGCCGTTGGACAATCCCGATAGAACGCCAGAGAAGCCGGGCGCTGCTCCTGGAGGAAAGAGCCTCTGGCAGAAGAAGCGCAAGGAGATACTCATGGGCAGCGCCATCGCGCTCGGCCTCGTCTTCCTCGGGGCCTGGGGCATCCGCGCGCTGATGCCGGGCCATGAACCCGTCAAACAGACGGCGGCCGCGAGCATTGGCCTCGTCGACATGCAGAAAGTCATGGAGGCGCACCCCGATTACGAGAAGCTCGAGACGCTCCAGAAGGAGTACAAGAGCCTGGAGCTCTCGCTCAAGGACACAGAGAAGTTGCCCGAGATGAAGGTGGAGCCGCCGACTGTCGATGCAAAGCCGTTCGACGATTCCGTCTGGCAGAAGAATGCCCAGACCGTCATCGGCGGCCGCTCGGAACTCGAGCGCGAGGCCAAGAAGGTCGAGAAGGCGTACCGCGAGGCCCACGAGGCCGAGTATGAGAGCCGCCGCAAGGCTGTCGACGAGGATTACCAGAACGCGATCCTCAACCTCAACATCAAGATCGACAACCAGAAGGCCATGCATCACCCTTGGACGAAGCAGCAGGAGCTCGATGAGGAGAAGGCGGGCTGGGAGAACCAGCGCGAGCTTCTCAAGGAAGAGCGCGGCATGCGCCAGCAGGAGCTCGCCAAGGCCTGGGAGCGCGAGGTGAACGCATACGTGCAGTCCGTCATGGGGCCGAAGCTCGCCAAGTGGCACGAGCAGGCCAAGACGGCGCTCGACCATCAGAAGTCGGAATCTGTGCGCAAGCAGTCGGAAGTGCAGCAGCGCGACACCGCGGCGATGCAGCAGGAGATGCAGATGACGGCGGCCGAGCGGCTCCAGCAGCGCGCTCAGATCAAGGAGATGATGGCGCAGAAGGCCGCGGAGATCCAGGCACTCGACACGCACATCCGCAACGACATTGCGGGCAAGGCGGCCAAGATTGCCATCCTGCATCACTTCACGATGGTCCTCGCGAATCCCGCCGAGGACCTCGCGTTCAAGCTGCCCATGGACCTGCCCGCGAGTATGAAGCCGGAGCGCTTCATGCCTGTTGTCGGCAGTGACACCGAGGATGTCACGGACGAGCTCGTCAGCGAAGTCAGCACGTTAGAGAGCAAAGACGATGCGGACGGCTCGTCTGAGGATTCATAGATACCATCTTATCCATCACCCAACCAATCACAGAAAGAAGCGAATCACGATATGAAATTACGTAAGAAAACCGTAGGTCTTCTGGCAGCCGCCTTTGCTGCGACGATGCTCATGAGCGGCTGCGGCCAGGTCAAGATCGGCTACATCGAAGGTTCCCGCGTCATGCAGGAAGCGCCGCAGGTCAAGTCTCTCGTCGAAGAGGGCAATCAGAAGATCAACGAGGCCCGCGAGGAAGCGCAGAAGTCGCTGCAGGATAACCCGGACATGAGCCAGGAGGACGCGCAGAAGGCACAGGCCGATGCACAGCGCAAGATGGCCAGCCTGAACCAGTCGTACCAGATGCAGCTGCAGCAGAAGGTCAGCGCGGCCCTGCAGGACATCGCGAAGGAGAAGAAGCTCGATGTCGTCGTGGACAGCGAGAAGGAGCAGCCGACGGCTCTGATGGGCTGTGTCGATGTGACGGATGACGTCATTGCCAAGCTGCAGTAAGGATGTGATTTGACATGAAAAAGACCTTGCAGGAAATTGCAGAATACGTGGGCGGCCGCATCGTTGGCGATGCATCGATCGTCATCAGCGGCCTCGACAACATCGAGGGTGCCGGTGAGCACGACTTGACGTTTGCCGTCGATCCGCATATCGAGGAGGCCAAGACGTGCCGTGCGGCAGCCGTCATGCTGCCGGAGGGCGTCGCGGACTTCCCGAAGACGGCGCTCTACGTCGAGGAGCCGCGCGCAGCCTTTGCGCGCCTCCTCGAGCTCTTCACGCCGAAGCTCCAGTTCCCCACGGGCGTCAGCGAGCAGGCGCACATCGGCAAGGATGTCAAGCTCGGCAAGGATGTCGTCATCATGCCGTTCGCCGTCGTCGATGACCACGCTGTCATCGGCGATCGCGTGACGCTCTACCCGCACACCTACATCGGCCAGTACGCGGAGATCGAGGAGGACACGGTCATCTACTCGAGCGCGACGGTCCGCGAGCACTGCCACGTCGGCAAGCGCTGCGTCATCCACTGCTCCGCTGTCATCGGCTCGGACGGCTTCGGCTTCACGACGCACGAGGGCGTGCACACGAAGGTGCCGCAGGTCGGCAACGTCGTACTCGAGGATGATGTCGAGATCGGCGCACACGACGGCATCGACCGCGCGGCCATGGGCTCGACGGTCATCGGCCACGGCACGAAGATCGACAACCTCGTGCACATCGGCCACAACTGCAAGATCGGGCCGAACTGCCTCATTGTCGCGCAGACGGGCATCTCGGGCTCGACGACGGTCGGCCACAATGTCACGTTCGGCGGCCAGGTCGGCACGGTCGGCCACATCAATATCGGGGCCAACTCGGTCTACGCCGCGCGCTCGGGCATCATCGGCGATATGCCGGAGGGTGTCTTCTGCGCCGGCTTCCCGGTCCAGAGCCATGCGGAGTGGCTGCGCATGCAGGCTTCGATGAAGCACCTGCCGGAGATGTACAAGAAGTTCCGCCAGCTCGAGAAGAAGCTGGCCAAGTATGAGTCGAAATAACGCATCATGCGCGAAGAAAGCCTTTCCGGGACAGGGAAGGCTTTCTTGCTGAAAGAGGGGAAAAGGATGTTGTCATATTATCTGTTGAAGGCGGCGAGCAAGATCTGCTGCCTGCTGCCGCGCGGAGCCTGTGAGACCATCGGCCGGGCCCTGGGCGCCTTTGCCTGGATTTTCGTGCCGAAGCGCCGCAAGAAGCTCGCGAAGGACCAGATCATGATGTGCCTCGGCGTCGGCGAGCAGGAGGCGGAGCGCCTCGCGAAGGCGAGCAGCGTCCGCTTCGGCCCGATGCTCATGGAGGTCCTGCGCTTCCCTGTCATCCGCAAGCACATCGCGGACTACGTGCGCATCGAGGGCCTCGACAAGCTCGAGCGCGGCCTCGCTCTCGGCAAGGGCTGCATCATCGCAGCGGCGCACAGCGGCAACTGGGAACTCATGGGCGGCGCCTTCGCGCAGGCCGGCATCCCGCTCGTCGGCGTCGCGATGAAGCAGAAGTCGACGGGTGCCGACCGCTTCATCAATGAGTATCGCACGCTCATCGGCATGCACATCACCTACAAGACCGGCGTGCGCGAGATGTTCGCGATGCTGCAGAAGGGCTGGGCCATCGGCCTCATCATGGATCAGGACACGAACCGCCGCAGCGGCATCGTGCTCGATTTCTTCGGCAAGCCGACGAACTGCGTGCCAGGCGCTGCTTCGATGGCGCGCTTCCAGGGCGTGCCGATCTTCCCGGCCTTCATGCACCGCGACGAGCACGGCTTCCACACACTGATCGTGCAGGACCCCGTCTTTGTCGAGAAGACGAAGGACAAGCGCGAGGACATCCGCAGGACGACGCAGGTCCTGACGAAGTGCATCGAGGACCATGTGCGCCGCTACCCGGAGGAATGGTTCTGGCTGCACGACCGCTGGAAGTCCATGCGGGAAGAATACTGACCTGCATCGTGACTTGCATCGCAGACAATTGTTTTGTACAATATAAAGAGGCACATTACGGCAGGAGGTATGATTTTGCAGAAACAGAGAACATTGAAGACGGAAATCTCTTATACGGGCATCGGGCTGCATTCCGGCCGTGAGGTCCATGCGACGCTGAAGCCGGCACCGGAGGACACGGGCATTGTCTTCGTGCGCACGGACCTTCCGGGGGCGCCGCAGATCCACGCGAAGGCGGAGAATGTCACGTCGACGCTGCGCGCGACGACGGTGGAGGAGGACGGCCACAAGGTATTCACGATCGAGCACCTCATGAGCGCGTTCCACGCGCACCGCATCGACAATGCCTATGTCGAGCTCGACTCGGAAGAGCCTCCGGTGGCTGACGGTGCCTCGCTTGTCTTCTTCGAGCTCATGGCAAAGGCCGGCATCGCAGAGCAGGCAAAGGACCGCAAGGAGATTGTCATCGACAAGGTCTACCGCATCGATGACGAGAAGACGGGCCGCTTCGTCATGGTCCTGCCGTACGACGGCTTCCGCGTGAGCTTCACATCCCTGAACCCGCACAAGCTGATCGGTGTCCAGTACGAGGATTTCCACATCGATGAGGCGGTCTACCACAAGGAGATCGCCCCGGCCCGCACGATCGCCTACGAGAAGGAGATCCAGGCGCTGCGCGAGATGGGCCTCGGCCTCGGCGGCTCGCTCGAGAACGTCATCGTCTACAACGATGAGGGCTGGCTCAATCCGCTCCACTTCGAGGATGAGCTCGTGCGCCACAAGATCCTCGACGTCATCGGTGACCTGCGCCTCGCCGGCATCATCCGCGGCCATGTGATCGCCGCGGCATCGGGCCATGCGCTCAACACGCAGCTGGCGAAGGAGATTGCCGCTGCCTATGCAGGCCGCTGAGCGATACAGCTTGACCATATCTAAGTAGTCAATATTCAATAGGAAGAGGGAGAAATCATGGAATTAGATATCAACGAGATCCAGAAGATCCTGCCGCATCGCCCGCCGATGCTGCTCGTCGACCGCATCATCGAGCTCGAGCCGTTCAAGTCGGCGACGGGCATCAAGAATGTCACGATGAATGAGCCGCACTTCCTGGGCCACTTCCCGGGCCACCCGATCATGCCGGGCGTCCTGATCCTCGAGGCGATGGCACAGGTCGGCGGCGTCGCCATGCTCTATCCAGAAGAGCACCGCGGCAAGATCGCACTGTTCGGCGGCATGGAGCACGTCAAGTTCAAGCGCCAGGTCGTGCCGGGCGACCAGCTCGTCACGAAGGCACAGCTCGTGCGCACGCGCGGTGACTTCGGCCTGCTCCACTGCGATGGCTATGTCGACGGCGAACTCGCTGCTTCGGCAGATTTCAAGTTTGCATTGAAAAAGGGCGAAGATCTTTGATTTCTGCCTCTATCAATTGCCTAAACGCATGTAGTCTTTGTTCAACTCGAAAAACGCCCAGATTTGCAGTCAAATGAGATACAGGAATGATGAGGGTATTCAGGAGTATATAGAAAAGGACAGAGCAAACTGGCCGGCCAGGACCGGCATTGGAGGAAGGTTAAGGAGTTGGAGCAGATGAATACGGACAACAAGGTCACTGCAAATATACATGAAACAGCTGTGGTCGCGCCAGGTGCAAAGATCGCAGAGAACGTCGAGATTGGGCCTTACTCAGTCATCGGCGAGAATGTTGAGATCGGCGAGGGCACAAAGATCGGCCCGCATGTCGTCATTCACGGCTGGACCCAGATCGGCAGGGACTGCCGCATCTTCCAGGGAGCGTCCATCGGCGAGGAGCCGCAGGACCTCAAGTTCAAGGGTGAGAAGAGCTACACGATCATCGGTGACCGCACGACAATCCGCGAGGGTGCGACGATCCACCGTGCGACAGGTGAGGGTGAGGAGACGCGCGTCGGCAACGACTGCCTGCTCATGGCGCTCACGCATGTCGCGCACAACTGCGTCGTCGGCAACCACGTCATCATGTCAAACCTCGCGAGCCTCGCGGGCCACGCTGTCGTCGAGGACCGCGCTGTCATCGGCGGCATGGCTGGTGTCCACCAGTTCGTCAAGATCGGCCGCAATGCGATGGTCGGCGGCATGTCGAAGCTCACGCAGGATGTCGTGCCGTACACGATCGTCGATGGCCAGCCGGCCAAGGTCGTCGGCCTCAACGCCGTCGGCATCTCGCGCGCCGGCATCCAGTTAGAGGCGCGCCGCAACATCAAGAAGGCATACAAGCTGCTCTATCGCTCGGGCCTGAGCTTGCAGCAGGCAATCGCCGTCATCGAGCAGGAAGTCGATTCCTGCGAAGAGGTCGAGCATTTCCTGCGCTTCCTGCGCAATGCAGAGCGCGGCATCTGCCGCGAGCGCAGAGAGCGCGACTGAAAGCGCTCAGGACTGAGATGAGGGAGTAGGAATTTCGGGGGGATCGTTATGGAAAGAATCGGATTGCTGGCCGGCGCCGGCAAACTGCCAGTTGAGTGTGCGAAGGCGGCAAAGCTCCTCGGTTATGAGGTCTATGCCGTCGCTCTGCTGCCGGAGACGGACGCAGAGCTCAAGGAATGCACGGCGGACTGCCAGTCCATCAGCATCGCGCATCTCGATGCCGTGCTGAACTATCTCAAGGAACACCAGGTCAGCAAGGTCACGATGATCGGCAAGGTCACGAAGGAGCTGCTGTTCTCGGGCAAGGTGCAGCCGGACGCTCGCATGCTGAAGCTCATCATGGAGCTGCCGGACCGCAAGGACGACACGATCATGATGATGTTCGTGCGGGAGCTCGCCAAGGCCGGCATCCAGGCCTTTGACCAGACGGCGCTCATACGCCGCCTGATGCCGCACCGCGGCGTCATCACGAAGCGCGAGCCGACGGCTGAGGAACGCAAGGACATGGAGTTCGGCTTCCGCATGGCCAAGGAGATCGGCCGCCTCGATGTCGGCCAGACAGCCGTCGTCAAGAACATGGCCGTCATGGCGCTCGAGGCCATCGAGGGCACGGATGCCTGCATCCACCGCGGCGGTCAGCTCGCGCGCGGCGGCGCAGTCGTTGCCAAGGTCGCCAAGCCGCAGCAGGATGACCGCTTCGATGTGCCGACTGTCGGACTCGCGACCATCCAGAGCATGGTGGATGTCGGGGCGACGGCTCTGGCAATCGAGGCCGACAAGACGCTCCTCGTCGAGCGTGAGGAGATGCTCGCACTGGCAGAGGCCAATAACATAACGATTGCAGCCATCTAAGTGTGTGATTGTGAGACGCGGCGGAACCAGGAATGCTGGTATCCTCGCGTCTTTTCGGCTTTTCTTATGGGTGTGGGACTGAGGAGGTTTGTGGATGAAGATCATGATGTCAGCCGGCGAGGTGTCGGGCGACCTGCACGGGGAGCGCCTCGCGCGCGCTGTGCTCGAGCAGGCACCCGATACCGAGCTCATCGGCTTTGGCGGAGCGCGCATGGAGCGCGCGGGCGTGAAGCTCTTCCGCAATTTCGCGGACTACAATGTCATGGGCGTCTGGGAGGTCATCAAGAACCTCAGGCGCATTCTCAGGCTCCTCGACGACCTGACGGCGTACATGGAGGAGGAACGCCCGGACCTCCTCGTCCTCATCGATTACCCGGACTTCAACTGGCGCCTTGCGAAGCGCGCCAAGAAGCTCGGCATCCCCGTCTTCTCGTACATCCCGCCGTCGGCCTGGGCCTGGCGCAAGGGCCGCGCGAAGAAGTGCGCGGCGCTCGCCGACACCTTCGTCGCGATCTTCCCGCACGAGCTGCCCGTCTACGAGGCAGCCGGCGCCAACATCTCGTTCCTCGGGAACCCGCTCGTCGATACGGTCAAGGCAGAGATCCCCGAGGCGGAGGCGCGCGCATTCTTTGGCATCGCGCCGGGTGACCACGCCGTGCTCCTGATGCCGGGCAGCCGCCGCCAGGAGATCGAGATGCTGCTGCCCGCCATGCTCGAGGCGGCGAAACTGCTCGCGGCCAAGCGCCCCGGGACGAAATTCTTCCTGCCGGTGGCGGCTGCCTCGTACGAGCCGCTCATCGAGCAGCTCGTGGCAGAGCACGATGTCAGCGTCCGGCTCACGCATGAGAACCGCTATGCGCTCATGGGGCTTGCGGATGTGGCGGCAGCGGCCTCGGGCACGGTCGTCATGGAGGCAGCCCTCATGGGCCTGCCGTGCGTCTCGCTCTACCGGCTCGCGCCGCTCAACTACATGATCGGGCGCATGCTCGTCCACGTCGAACACTTCACTCTGCCGAACATCCTGCTCGGCGAGACGATCCAGCCGGAGCTCCTGCAGGATGAAGTAGAGCCGCACCGCATCGCCCGCGAGCTCTCGCGCCTTTACCGCGGCGAGAGCGCCAGGGAGAAGACATGCGCAAAGCTGATCGAGGCCTGCAAGCGGCTCGGCCCGCCGGGCGCTGCGGGCCGCGTGGCGGCGAAGATACTCGAGGCGGCACACGACAAACGACATTCAGGAGAATAACATGAAGAATTACAAGCGGCTGCTCCAATACATGCGGCCATATGTCAAGCAGCTCATACTGGCCATCTTCTGCATCATCATGGCGGCGGCGGCCAACCTCTACCTGCCCTGGATCATCAAGGACATGATCGATAAGGTGCTGGCCGAGAAGGACATGGTGATGCTCAACATCATCTGCGTCGGCATCATCGTCGTCTTCCTCCTGCGCGGCATCTTCTTCTACGGGCAGTCGTACCTCGTCTCGTTCATTGGCCAGAAGGTCATCATCGATGTGCGCGAGGTCATGTTCCGCAAGTTCCAGCGCATGCCGATGGCCTACTTCGACCGCCATCAGACGGGCGAGGTAATGAGCTACATCACGAACGATGTCGCGGCCATCCAGTCGGCACTCGTCGACCAGCTCATCGAGATGGTCACGGAGGGATCCATCCTCATCGGCTCGCTCGTCATGATGATCGTGCTCGACTGGAAGCTCTCCATCCTGACGCTCGTCATCATCCCGCTCGTCGGCCAGGCCATGAAGATCTTCGGGCGCAAGATTAAGCGCAACGGAACGGTCATCCAGGAGCGCATGGCCGACATCACCTCGCTCCTGCAGGAGAGCGTCTCGTCCATCCGCGTCGTCAAGTCGTTCGTGCGCGAGAACTACGAGATCAAGCGCTTCTGCCGCCAGAATGAGCTCAACTTCCAGGCGGCGATGAAGAACGTTCAGCTCACGAGCCTCTTGACGCCGTCCGTCGAGTTCCTCGCGGCCATCTCGGTCACGGTCATCATCTGGTTCGGCGGCTACGAGGTCGTCAACGGCGAGATGACGGCCGGTGCACTCGTCGCCTTCCTGACGTACGCTGTCAACCTCGCAAACCCGGTCAAGCGCCTTTCGCGCGTCTACGGCAACCTGCAGCGCGCGATGGCCGCCGTCGACCGCGTCTTCGCCGTCATCGACCTCAAGGAGACGATCGCGGACAAGCCGGACGCCAAGGAACTGCCGAAGGTCAAGGGGCACGTCGTCTTCGACCACGTCTCTTTCGAGTACAAGAAGGGCGTGCCGGCACTCTCCGACGTCAGCCTCGAAGTGAAGCCCGGCCAGATGATTGCCTTTGTCGGCCCGAGCGGCGCCGGCAAGTCGACGATCGCCAACCTGATCCCGCGCTTTTACGAAGTGACGTCAGGCAGTATCTCCATCGACGGCTTTGACATTCGCGATGTCACCGTCTCGTCGCTGCGCGGGCAGATCGGCATCGTGCCGCAGGAGACAATGCTCTTCTCGACGACGGTGCGCGAGAACATCCGCTACGGCCGCCTCGATGCGACGGACGAGGAAGTCGAGCAAGCGGCGAAGGCCGCCAATGCCGACGGCTTCATCCGCGAACTGCCGAACGGCTACGACACGAAGATCGGCGAGCGCGGCCTCAACCTCTCGGGCGGCCAGCGCCAGCGCATGGCCATCGCGCGCGCCATCCTCAAGAACCCGCAGATTCTGATCCTCGACGAGGCGACGTCGGCGCTCGACACGGAGAGCGAGAAGATCGTGCAGGCGGCCCTCGACAAGCTCATGGTCGGCCGCACTTCCTTCGTCATCGCACACCGCCTCTCGACGATCTTCAATGCCGACCAGATCTACGTCATCGACAACGGTCACATCAAGGAGCACGGCACTCACGAGGAACTGCTCAAGATGGGTGGCCTCTACAGTTATCTCTACAATATCCAGTTCAACAAGAAAAACGCGTAAGAAAGGGAAGAGGATATGCAACTACTCTATAATATAGCGGCCATCATCATCGTGATCCTGATCATCCCGATGTTCATGGTCCGCTCGGTGCGTGAGAAAGGCTTTGTCGAACGCATCCGGCAGAGCCTGGGCTTCTTCCCCGAACACGCTCTCGACAAGGTGGAGAAGAAGGACTGCATCTGGGTCCATGCGGCCTCTGTCGGCGAGATCGTCGCGACGAGTCCGCTCATCAAGGAGTTCCGCAAGGAGTTCCCGAAGAGCCCCATCCTCGTCTCTGTCGTCACGACGAGCGGTTACGAGATGGCCAACCGCATCATCAAAGATGCTGATGCGATCATCTACTTCCCGCTCGACCTGCCGTGGCTGGCCGGCCACGTGCTGCGGCGCATCCGCCCGCGCGTCTTCCTGCCGGTCGAGACGGAGCTCTGGCCGAACTTCCTGCGCACGGCGCGCAAGATCCACGTGCCGGTCATGATGGTCAACGGCCGCATCAGTGACAAGAGCGTCAAGCAGTACAAGCACCTGCACAGCCTGCTGCGCAACATGATCGGGACGGTCAAGCTCTTCGCGATGCAGTCGCCTATCGATGCGGAGTACATCATGCGCCTCGGCGCACCGCAGGAGCTCGTGACTGTCACGGGCAACACGAAGTTCGACCAGACGTACACCGATGTCAGTCCCGAGGAGAAGCAGAAGATTATCGAGGAAATGGGCCTTTCCAAGAACGATGGCATCTTCCTCGCCGGCTCGACGCACCGCGGCGAGGAGGAGGCCGTGCTGCAGGCATTCAAGGCCGTGCGCGAGACGCATCCGCACGCACGCCTCGTCATCGCGCCGCGCGAGCTCCTGCGCACGATGGAGGTCGTCCACCTCTGCCGCAAGGCAGGCTTTTCGGTCACGACGCGCACGAAGCTCCAGAACGAAGCGCCGCAGGATGAGGACATCGTCATCCTCGACACGATCGGTGAGCTCGGCAAGGTCTACAGCATCGGCGATGTCGTCTTCGTCGGCGGCAGCCTCGTGCCGCACGGCGGCCACAACATCCTCGAGCCGGCCGCGCACGGCAAAGCCATCATCGTCGGCTCGCACATGTTCAACTTCAAGGACACCTACGCGCTCTTCAAGAACCGCGACGCCTGCCTGACCGTGAAGAACGGCGAGGAACTCGCGAAGCAGGTCACGCGCCTCTTCGACGAGCCGGAGCACCGCCACCGCATGGAGGAGGAGACGCGCGCCATCGTGCGCGAGAACAAGGGCGCTTCGCGCAAGTCGGCCATCCTGCTCCACCAGATGCTCGAGAGCTATGAGAGCAGTCCCGAGAACCGCCATCACGTGCGCTCTACTCAGAAGATCACGAACTTCCAGACCTATTTCATCGACCTTGTCCATAGTAAAGAGGTGGACGGGCTCTTCCCGCATCTCATCATGGGCATCCTCTACATCTTCTCGCTGATCTACGGCCTGCTCGTCAACATCAAGCTGGCCGGCTACAAGTACGGCATCTTCCAGAAACAGAAGCTCGACTGCTTCGTCATCAGCCTCGGCAACGTGACGGTCGGCGGCACGGGCAAGACGCCGACGGCGCAGCGCCTCGCGCGTGACATCCGCGACATGGGCTACCGCGTCGTCATCCTCAACCGCGGCTACCGCGCCAAGTGGCACGGGGAGGTCGGCATCGTCTCTGACGGCAAGCGCCTGCACATGGATGCGGCGGAGGCCGGCGATGAGGCGTACATGCTCGCCAAGCACCTGCCGGAGGTCCCCGTGCTCATCGGCGCGGAGCGCGCCAAGACGGGCCGCTACGCGATGGAGCACTTCGGGGCGGAGGTAGCCATCCTCGACGACGGCTACCAGCATTGGCAACTCGAGCGCGATCTCGACATCCTGCTCGTCGATGCCGTCAACGTCTTCGGCAACGGCTACATCCTGCCGCGCGGCACCCTGCGCGAGCCGATCTCGCACATCAGCCGCGCCGACATCTGCCTGATGACGAAGGTCGACCAGGCGGCGGCCGGCTCCTGCGACTACATCCGCGAGACGGTGCACCGCTACAATCCGGAGGCGCGCATCGTCGAGAGCATCCATCAGCCGCGCTGCTTCATCCCGCTGACGGAGTGGTACGTCAACATCGCGAGCCAAGGCATCGACATCGCGCAGATGCGCGGCAAGCGCATCATGGCCGTCTCGGCCATCGGCAACCCCGCCTCCTTCGAGCAGACGCTTTCCGACCTCGGTGCGGTGATCATCGAGAGCCTGCGCTATCCGGACCATCACGACTACGCGATGTCCGAGATGACGGACATCTTCCAGCAGGCTGAGAATGCCGGCGCGGAGGCCATCGTCATCACGGAGAAGGATGCCGTCAAGATCCCGGCGGATGTGGCCCGCGAGAAGTGGTCCATCCCGATCTACGTCATCTGCGTGGAAGTCAACTTCCAGAAGGGCAGCGAAGGCCTCGCGGATCTCTTGAAGAAGCGCCTGGCCGAGCGCCTTGGCCACTGATCTCTGCTTGTGCACTAGAAGAAAGGACAGGAAACCCATGAATGTTCTCTGTGTCATCCCGGCGCGCTACGCATCGACGCGCCTGCCCGGCAAGCCGCTCAAGGACATTGCCGGCAAACCCATGATCTGCCGCGTCTACGAGCGCGCCGCCAAGGCTTCGCGCGTCGCGGCAGCCATCGTCGCTACGGACGACAGCCGCATCTACGACGCTGTCCTGCAGCATGGCGGCAAGGCCGTCATGACGCGCAAGGATCATCCGACGGGCACGGACCGCCTCGCCGAAGTCGCCGAGAAGTACCAGGACGCCGACCTCATCATCAACGTTCAGGGCGACGAGCCGCTCATCGAGCCTAAGCTCATTGACGAGCTGGCCGCTGCCTTTGACGGGGACGCGGACCTGCAGATGGCGACGGTCTGCACCGAGATCACGGATGAGTCCGAGCAGCAGAATCCCAACAACGTCAAGGTCGTCATGGACAAGCAGGGCTATGCGCTCTACTTCTCGCGCTCGCTGCTGCCGTACCCGCGTCACGAGGGCACGCCCGTCTACAAGCACATCGGCATCTACGCCTACAAGCGTGACTTCTTGCTCGCGTATGCCAAGATGGCGGAGACGCCCTTAGAGCATGCGGAGAGCCTCGAGCAGCTGCGCGCCCTCGAGAACGGCTATCGCATCAAGGTCATCAAGACGCCGTACCGATTTGTCGGCGTGGACACGGCGGAGGACCTCGAGAAGGTCAATGCAATCTATCGCCAGATGATGCAGGGATAATGCCTGCCGGTATGGAACTTTTACACATGGCAATCAGAACAGAAAGTGGAAGGTGAAACGCATGAATAAGGTCAAGGTTGGAAATTTCATGATCGGCGAGGGAGAGCCCCTCGCACTGCTCGCAGGTCCCTGTGTCCTTGAGGGCATGGACCGCTGCCTGCTGATCGGGCGCACGATCAAGGAAATCTGCGGCCGTCTCGGCATCAACTACGTATTCAAGGCTTCGTTCGATAAGGCAAACCGCTCCTCGTATCACAGCTTCCGCGGCCCGGGTCTTAAGAAGGGACTCGAGATGCTGCAGGAAATCAAGGAGACGCTCGGCGTGCCCATCGTGACCGATATCCACGAGACGACGCAGGCGGAGCCTGTCGCCAAGGTGGCCGACATCTTGCAGATCCCGGCCTTCCTCTGCCGCCAGACGGATCTTTTGCACGCCGCTGCCCAGACGGGCCGCGTCGTCAACGTCAAGAAGGGCCAGTTCCTCGCCCCGGAGGACATGCGCAATGTCGTCGACAAGCTGCACGAGTGCGGCTGCGAGCAGATGCTCTTGACGGAGCGCGGCGCTTCCTTTGGCTATCACAACCTCGTCGTCGACATGCGCAGCCTGCCGATCATGCGCAGCCTCGGCTACCCTGTCGTCTTTGACGGCACGCACAGCGTCCAGCTGCCGGGCGGCAATGGCACGACGTCCTCTGGCAACCGCGAGTACGTCGAATACCTCGTGCGCGCGGCCGCAGGTGCCGGCATCGACGCACTCTTCCTCGAGGTCCACGACAACCCGGAGGAAGCGCTGTCGGACGGCGCCAACATGGTCTACCTCGACAAGCTCGAGGGCCTGCTGACGGATGCCCTGGCCATCCACAAGATTGTCCATCGCCAGGCATGAGGAGGAAATAGCGTGAACAAGATCAAAGAGACAGCAATCGAGACATTGGACATCGAGGGCAAGGCGGTCCTCGCGCTCAAGGACCGTATCGGCGATGAGTTCGTCGCCGTTGTCAACTGCATCCTCAACTGCCCGGCGCGCGTCGTCGTCACGGGCATGGGCAAATCGGGCCATGTCGGCCGCAAGATCGCGGCGACGCTCGCGAGCACCGGCACGCCCGCCTTCTTCCTGCACCCGGCCGAGGCGTTCCACGGTGATCTCGGCATGGTGACGGAGAACGACGTCGTCATCGCCATCTCCAACAGCGGCGAGTCGACGGAGATCGTCAACATCCTGCCGATCATTCGCCGCATCGGCGCGACGATCGTCGCGATGTGCGGCCGCCGCGAGTCGCAGCTCGGCAAGTTCAGCGACCACTTCATCGACATCAGTGTCGAGCGCGAGGCGTGCCCTCTGGGGCTCGCGCCGACGGCCAGCACGACGGCGACGCTCGCCATGGGCGATGCCATCGCCATGGCCCTGATGGCGGAGCGCAACTTCACGAGCCAGGATTTTGCGATGTTCCATCCGGGCGGAGCGCTCGGACGCCGCCTGCTGCTGAAGGTCGAGAACGTCATGCACACAGGCAAGGACAATCCGCTGATCCACTGCGGCAAGACGGTCAAGGACGCGCTGTTCGTCATGACGGACAAGGGACTCGGCGCCGTCTCGGTTGTCGACGATACGGGCAAGTTCGTCGGGCTCATCACCGACGGCATCATCCGCCGCGCCCTCGCGAAGGACTACAAGTTCCTCGATGAGGCTGTGGAGAAGATCATGTTCACGGAGCCGCTGACGATCGCACCGCAGCAGATGGCGGCCGCCGCGCTCTCTGTCATGGAGAAGCACAAGCCGCGCCCTGTCACGGTCCTGCCGGTCATCGACGAGAAGGGCGCACCAGTCGGCATCGTCCACCTGACCGACCTCCTGCGCCAGGGAGTAGTCTGATATGGAATTTCAAGAAGACGCGCTGGAGCGCGCAAAACGAGTCAAGCTCATCATCTTCGATGTCGACGGTGTTCTGACGGACGGCGGCATCTACATCGGAGCTGATGGCGAGCTCTTCAAGCCCTTCTTCTGCCGCGACGGCCTGGGCATCACGCTCGCGCACCGCGCGGGCCTGAAGACGGCCATCATCACGGGGCGCCAGTCGGAGCACCTCCGCTACCGCGCCAAGGAGCTGCACATCACCGAGGTCTACCAGGGCAATCTCGACAAGCGCGAGGCCTACAGAGACCTCAAGGCGAAGCTGGGGCTTGCGGACGAGGAGATCGCGTATTTCGGCGATGACCTCGTCGACCTGCCCATCATGGGGAAGGTCGGTTTCCCCGCAGCTGTCGGCGACGCCGTGCAGGAAGTGCGCGAGGCCACCGTCCTGCAGTCGGACTATCCGGGTGGGCACGGTGCCGTGCGCCAGCTCATCGAGTTCATCCTCAAGGCGCAGGGCAAGTGGCAGGGCCTAGTTGCAGGCTTCCAGGCGAAGACGAGCATGGACGGCCTTGCCCAGTGAGTATGCGAAGACGAAGACATAAGACAGAAGGCATTGGAGGCATTTTTTCATGCAGTATAAACTCGTGATGTTCTTGAGCAAAGTGGCCTGCCACACGCCATATCGGCTGCTGATGGCCGTCGGCTGGGTGCTCGGCAATCTCTACTATCTCCTGATCAAGAAGGAGCGCGAACGCGCCGTATCGCAGATGATGCCGGCGCTCGGCATCGAGGAGCCGGAAGCCCGCCATCTCGTGCGGCTGTCCTTCATCAACCTTGCCCGCAATGTCTTGGAAATCCTCTACATGCCGCATCTGAGCGAGAAGAATTTCGGCGAGTACATCGAGATCGACCATCTTGAGCGGCTGACGGACGCGCTGGCAGAGGGCCACGGCGTCGCCATCGTCACGGGCCACATCGGCACGTGGGAGTGGCTGTCGGCCGCCTTCACATTGAACGGCCTGCCGGTCACGGCCATCGCCAAGCCGCAGCCGAACATGCAGTACACGTACGCGCTCAACGACCTGCGCAAGACAATCCACGTCGAGATTTTCTCGCGCGGCACGAGCGAGCTCATCGCGGCGGCACGCGCTTTGAAGAGCGGCAAGATCCTCGGCTTCCTCGTCGACCAGGATGCCGGCCCGGGCGGCGCCTTCCTGCCGTTCCTCGGCCGCATCGCGGCGACGCCGATGGGCCCGGCTGTATTCGCGCGCAAGTTCAATTCCCCCGTCGTGCCGGCCTTCATCCTGCGCCAGCCGAACGGCAAGCATAAGGTCGTCGTCGGCGAGGTCATGCGCTATGAGGACACGGGCGACACGGACAAGGATCTCTTCGACTTCACCGCCCGCATGACGAAGGTCGTCGAGCAGATCATCCGCGACAATCCGACACAGTGGCTCTGGTTCCAGAAGCGCTGGAACACGAAGCCTGAGCAGCAGAAGACGGGCAAGCATCACACGGTAAGGGGGCAGGACGAGCAGAAATGAATGGCAAGCAGAAGACATTGGTCGCACTCGGCATCCTGTTCTTTGCCTGCGTGGTCATCTGGGCCGTGCGGACGGTGCCGGAGACGCCGAAGATCGACCATTCCGATGACGATCAGCCGCGCATCATGTCGTACGACAACAACACGATCAGCGAGGAGAAGGACGGCGTCAAGATCTGGGACCTCACGGCGGACCACATCGATGTCGACATCGACTCGCGCAATGCAGAGCTGACAGGCCTGACGGGCCACTTCTACCAGAAAGATGGCCGCTCGGCTGAGGTCAAGGCTGACCACGGCTCGTACGACAATGAGACGAAGGACATCAAGATCGACGGCAACGTCCAGATCACGACGAGCGACGGCGCGGAGCTGACGAGCGATGAGCTCTTATGGACAGCAGAGCAGGGCATGCTCTCGGCCATCGGCCAGGCGAAGGTGTCGAATGACACGATTCGTGCCTGGGGCGAGCGCATCGACAGCACGGACGGCTTCAACAAGATCAAGATCTCCGGCAAGGCACACATCGAGAAACTCATGGAGGGGGCAGAACAGAAATGAAGAACAAGAAAATGAAGGGCATGCTCGCAGCAGTCGCAGCCATCCTGTCCCTGCACATGGGCACGCTCTACGCAGCAGAGGGAGTGCCTGCATCGCTCGATGCCGACACGCTCGAATACGACATGCGCACGGGCGAGGCCACGGCGACGGGCTACGTGCTCCTGACGCGCGGCGACTCGCACGTCACGGGCAATCGCGCGACCTACAACTCGAAGACGCAGGCCGCGACGGTCGAGGGCAATGTCATCGCCGTCTATCAGGGCACGCGTCTGACCTGCGACTATTTGATGTCGGACGGCCAGGAGCACATGATGGCCCAGGGCAATGTCCGCGGCTCGCGCGACGACAAGACGTTCTCAGGTGAGCAGGTCGACTATTTCCCGCAGCAGAACGACTACATCGTCATCGACCGCGGCGGCCAGCTCACGAGCGGTGACGACACGTTCACGGCGGACCGCATCTACGGCTGGCTCAAGGACGAGCACTACATCGGCGAGGGCAATGCGCATGTCGTGAGCCCGTCGCGCGCGATGGAGGCCGGCGGCGACCAGATGGACTACTACGGCAAGGAGCAGGGCAAGGCCGTCATCACGGGCAATGCCTGGGCCGTACAGGAAAATAACACGATGCGCAGCAACCGCATGACGATTTATCTTGCCGACGACGGGTCAGCTAAGGTAAAATAAGGCAATAAAGGTAAATAAAGGTACAAGAGAAGATAGAGCGATGAGCGAGGATGCTGCGGCGCCTGGCTGCAGTATGTTGGAGGGCACGATTTTGCATATCGAGGCAAGGAATCTGGTAAAGACATTCAAGAAGCGTACGGTCGTCGACCGCGTTTCCCTGCGCGTGGACAAGGGGGAGATCGTCGGCCTGCTTGGGCCGAACGGCGCGGGCAAGACGACGACGTTCTACATGATCGTCGGACTCGAGCGCCCGACGTCCGGCGAGGTGTTCCTCTCGGACATCAACATCACGGATGAGCCGATGTACCACCGGGCCGCGCTCGGCATCAGCTACCTCACGCAGGAGGCCTCGATCTTCCGCAAGCTCACGGTCGAGGAGAACATCATGGCCATCCTCGAGACGACGAAGCTCTCGAAGGCCGAGCAGAAGGACAAGTTCGAGGAACTGCTCGAGGAGTTCCACATCGGCCACGTGCGCGAGCGCAAGGGAACGGAGCTCTCAGGCGGCGAGCGCCGCCGCGTGGAAATCGCGCGCTGCCTGGCGCTCGAGCCGCAGTTCATCCTGCTCGACGAGCCGTTCGCCGGCGTCGACCCGCTGGCCGTCGCCGACATCCAGGAGATCGTCCAGTACCTCAAGGAACGCGGCATGGGCATCCTGATCACCGACCACAACGTCCGCGAGACGCTGCAGATCGTCGACCGTGCCTACATCCTCAATAGCGGCAAGATCCTCTTGGAGGGCGACAGCCAGACGATCGCGAACAGCCCGATCGCCAAGAAGTTCTACCTCGGCGATAATTTCACACTGTAACGGGGAGTCAGCAAATGCACATCAGAATCTTAGACAAATACATATTCCGGGAGGTCTTTAAGGCCTTCATCTTCGGCATCTGCGCATTCTCTGCTGTCTTCATCGGTTCGGGTACGCTCTTCAAGATCGCCAAGTACATCACAGACTACGGCGCATCTCTTTCGGCCGTCATCAAGATCTTCATCTTCGGTCTGCCGTCGGTCATCATGTGGACGTTCCCGATGTCCATGCTGCTAGCGACGCTCTTGACGTTCGGGCGCCTCTCGAGCTCGAGCGAGATCACGGCGATGAAGTCGTGCGGCATCGGCTTTTACCGCATCGCGGCACCGGCCGTGCTCATGGGCCTCATCGTCAGCATCTGCGCAATCGCCTTCAACGAGTATGTCGTGCCGTGGGCCAACACGGCCTACCGCAACGTGCTCTACTACGAGATCCAGGGCAACAACGGCATGAAGTCGCAGGAGCACATCATCCTCAAGGATATCCAGGACGGCAAGATCCAGCGCCTTGTCTACGCGCGCCGCTATGACGGCGACACGCAGACCTTGCAGGGCGTGACCATGCAGGACTTCAATGAAGATGGCAAGGTCAGCCACGTCGAGAACGCGGAGTACGCTGAGTACAGCATGAACAAGTGGATCATGCACAACGGCATGCTCTACGACATCTCGGAGGGCCAGAGCGAGCACAGCATGCGCTTTGACACGCAGGTCCTGCCCATCAAGGCCAACCCGAAGCAGATCGTGCGCGAGCAGAAGGATCCAGAGGAGCTCACGATGAAGGAGCTGCGCGCGCAGATCAACATCATGAAGACGCAGTACGTCGACACCAACAAGCTCGAGGCTGAGCTCTACCAGCGCATCACCGTGCCGATGGCCAGCCTGATCTTCGCCCTCATCGGCGTGCCGCTCGGGCTGCAGCCGACGCGCAACAGTTCGTCGGCGGGCTTCGCGATGAGCGTCATCATCATCTTCTTCTACTATGCGCTGATGACGATGGGCAATGCCCTCGCGCGCAGCGGCGCCGTCGCGCCGATGCTCGCCGTCTGGATCCCGAACATCGTCGGACTCATCGCGGGCTTCATCCTCATACGCAGGGCTTCGCGCTGACCCAAAGCGCATCATCAAGCTCCAAGATCAAGGAAAGGTGGTAAATACAGGATGTATGGTGTCCTACTCATCGTCGTACTCATCATCACGGGCGGAGCCATCGCCTTCATCGGCGACCGCCTGGGCTCGAAGGTTGGCAAGAAGAAGCTGTCGATCTTTGGCCTGCGCCCGCGGCATACATCCATCATCGTGACAATCTTCACGGGGGTATGCATCACGACCCTGACCTTCGGCGTCATGGCGGCTGCTTCGCAGAATGTGCGCACGGCGCTCTTCGGCATGGAGAAGCTCAACCAGAAGATGAAGACGACGCAGGCAAGCCTCAACCAGGCCACGGAGGACCTGCAGGCGGCACAGCAGCAGCAGCAGGAAGCGAACGACGCGCTCGACCAGTCGCGCAAGGATGTCGAGACGCTCAAGGCACAGCAGCAGGAGCTCGAGGCAGAGTCGCAGCGCCTGCAGGAGGGCAACCGCCTCCTGGAGCTCGCAAAGGCTGAACTCATGCAGCGCAACGACGCGCTCGTCGCGCAGAACGACCAGCTCGGGCAGCAGAACAGCTCACTTTCTTCTGCCAACACCGCACTGCAGGGCCAGAATTCGCTGCTGACCGGCAAGAATGAGGAGCTCACGGGCAAGAACGCGAGCCTGACGGCCGACAACAAGGACCTCGAGACGCGCAACCAGGATCTGCGCAACGGACTCTTGACGATCCGCGAGGGCGACATCGTCTTCCGCGCCGGCGAGGTCATCGCGAGCGGCGTCATCCGCGGCAACCGCCCGGCAGCCGAGGTCGACAAGGACCTCCAGTCGCTCGCACAGCTTGCGAGCCGCAATGTCTCGTCGCGCCTTGGCCGCAATGTCTCCGACAAGGACGTCTGGATCTACAAGCCGGAGTACAATTCGGCCGTACAGGCCATCGCGAGCAGTCCGCAGGACATGGTCGTGCGCATCGTGGCTGCCGGCAACCTCGTGCGCGGCGAGGAAGTGCGCGCCTCGCTCGAGCTCTACAAGAACAGCATCATCTACAAGGACCGCGAGTTCATCCTCGCGCGTCCAATCGCGCTCAAGGCCGCCGGCAGCGGTGGCGCTGAGCAGGCTGTCATGAGCTTCCTCAAGGAGGTCAATGCGGCGGCATCGGCCAAGGGTATCCTGCCCGATCCGATCCGCGGCTCCATCGGCGTCATGGACGGCGCGCAGTTCTACGAGGTCGTCAACGCCATCAACGGCATGCACGGCACGGTCGTGCTCTCCGCCTACGCCAAGGGCGATACGGACGCGCTCGGACCGCTGCGCCTGATCATCAAGGAAGAACAGATGCCAGATCAGCCGTGAAGATAAGCAGGGCTCTGCAAGGCCGACAGCCTGTGCAGGGCCCCTTTTGCTGTCCGGCGCACAGTCGAGGCAGCAAGAGCAGAGAGAATCAAGAAAGGAAATGCACCGTGGATACTGTAGATACGATGGACACCATGGAACGGGAACGGATCGCGGCACTCGATCCCGGACGCGAGAAGTGTGGCTTTGCTGTGCTCACGCTGGACGGCAGCGTCCTCCTGCAGCGCGTCATCGAGACGGCGAAGCTCGAGCAGGAAGTCAGGGCGGCGCAGCAGTCGTACGGCTTCTCTGTGCTTGTCGAGGGCAATGGCACGACGAGCCGCGAGGCGCGCGCGCGCCTCAAGGAGGCCCTGCCAGACCTTCGCATCGAGGTTATCGACGAGTACCGGACGACGGACCTCGCCAAGAAGGCGTACTGGAAGGCCAAGCCGCCGCGCGGTTGGAGGCGGCTGCTGCCGGTGACCATGCAGGTACCGCCAGAGCCCGTCGACGACTTCGTCGCCGTCATCCTCGCATCACGCTATATAGAAAGCATCGAACGAAAAGGAGACTACCATCATGAATGAGAAACAGCAGCGTCCCGACTGGACGGAATACTTCCTCGACATCGCCAAGGCCGTCGGCCGCCGCGCGACCTGCCTGCGACGCCGTTACGGCGCAATCATCGTCAAGGACAAGATCATCATCAGCACGGGCTACAATGGCGCGCCGCGCGGTGAGGCCAACTGCATCGATACGGGCAACTGCGAGCGCGAGCGCCTCCACGTGCCGAAGGGGCAGAACTACGAGCTCTGCGTCGCTGTCCATGCCGAGCAGAATGCCATCATCAACGCCGATTCCGCCGCGATGGAGGGCGCGACGATCTACATCGTCGGCGTCAACGCCGACGGCAGCCTCGCGTCGGGCAAGCCGTGCCTGCTCTGCCGCCGCATGCTGCGCAATGCGAAGCTTGCCAGGGTTGTCTACTACGAGACGGATGGCAGCATCGTGAGCTGCCGCCCCGACGAGATCCACGACTGACAAATGATTGACAGTGTCATGGCCTTGCGTTAAAATAGGTTTGTTATAATGGATGGCACTCTGGATGCCCTGCGGCATCGCAGGAGTGCAGCTGTGTATTCGAGAAAAAGGAGTGCGCTTGTATGCCAGTCTATATGTTGGCGTTCATCATCGCTGCCGGTGTGGCACTGCTGGTGACGCCTGGTGTCATCTGCCTTGCGGGGAAGACGGGAGCCATGGATGCCCCGGATGCGAGAAAGGTCCACAAGAAGCCAATCCCGCGCATCGGCGGCATCGGCATCTACGTCGCCTTCATGGTGGCAATCCTCAGCGTCCTGGCGTTCACCGAGGTTTCGCCGGAGGTGCTCTATGAGATCATTGGCCTCCTGGTCGGCGGCTCGATCATCTTCATCGTCGGCCTCATCGACGACTACGTCAACCTGCCGGCCAAGGTGAAGCTCCTGGGCCAGATCATCGCGGCCTGCGTGCTCGTCTTTGCCTTTGATGTCCGCATCGATTTCATCACGGATCCGTTCGGCGACTACATCTACCTCGAGTTCCTCGCCATCCCGGCGACAATCTTCTGGCTCGTCGGCTTGACGAATACGGTCAACCTCATCGACGGCCTCGACGGCCTCGCCGCAGGCGTCTCGACGATCGCGTCCATCACGATCTTCCTCGTGGCACTGCAGCAGAGCATCATCCTCGTCGCCGTGCTGACGGCCGCGCTTGCTGGCGCAGCGTTCGGCTTCCTGTACTACAACTTCAATCCGGCTAAGATCTTCATGGGCGATTCGGGCAGCCAGTTCCTCGGCTTCATGCTCGCGGGCATCTCGGTCATCGGCGCCGTCAAGAGCGCCGCGACGATCGCGCTGATCGTGCCGATCCTGGCGCTCGGCCTGCCGATCCTCGACACGACGTTCGCCATCGTGCGCCGCTACCGCGGCGGCGTGCCGATCTTCAAGCCGGATAAGGGGCATCTCCATCACCGTCTGCTCGATCTCGGTTTCTCGCAGCGCCAAGCCGTGCTGCTGATGTACGTCATCAGCGCGCTCCTGGGCCTCAGCGCTGTGGCTCTGACGGAAGTCAGTAGCCAGATCGCCATCGCGATCGTCTGCGTCGTCGTGGCCGTCGTGCTCTTCGGCGCCAAGAAACTCGGGATCTTCCATATGAAGGATTCTGCACACCAGCACTGAAAAGAGGAGGTCTTGCAGTGGAAAAGAAGAAGATCAAGGTCATGACGGTCTTCGGCACGCGCCCGGAGGCAATCAAGATGGCACCAATCGTGCTCGAGCTCCAGAAGCATCCGGACACTATCCTGCCGGTCGTGGCCGTCACGGCACAGCATCGCGAGATGCTCGATCAGGTACTCAATCTCTTCCAGATCAAACCGGACCATGATCTCAACATCATGGCGGCCGGCCAGACACTTTTTGACATCACGACGCGCGCCATGATGGGCCTCGACAAGGTCCTGACGGAGGAGAAGCCGGACATCGTGCTCGTCCACGGCGACACGACGACGACGTTTGCCGGTGCACTCGCTGCCTATTACCATCAGACGGCCGTCGGCCACGTCGAGGCGGGCCTGCGCACCCACAACAAGTACTCGCCGTTCCCCGAGGAGATGAACCGCCGACTGACAGGCTGCATCGCCGACCTCAACTTCGCGCCGACGAGCACGTCGGAGGCTAATCTGCTCGCAGAGAATGTGCCGCCCGAGTCCATCTTCGTCACGGGCAACACAGTCATCGATGCGTTGCACCACACGGTGCGCGATGACTTTGACTTCCAGGAGGAAGCCCTCAAGGACGTCGACTTCCAAAACAAGCGCATCATCCTCGTCACGACGCACCGCCGCGAGAACCTCGGCGAGCCGATGCGCCATGTCTACAAGGCGCTCAAGCAGCTGACGGAGGAGTTCGACGACGTCGAGGTCGTCTTCCCGGTCCACAAGAACCCGAAGGTCCGCGAAGTCGTCAACGAAGAGCTCGGCGGACTCGCGAAGGTCCACCTCATCGATCCGCTCGACTACGAGCCGTTTGCCAACCTCATGCACAAGGCGCATCTGATCCTCACGGATTCGGGCGGCGTCCAGGAGGAGGCGCCGGCGCTCGGCAAGCCGGTCCTCGTGCTGCGCGATACGACGGAGCGCCCGGAGGCAGTCGATGCCGGTACGGTCAAGCTCATCGGCACGGACCGCGAGCGCGTCTACGAAGAGGCGAAGAAGCTCTTGACGGACGAGGCGGAGTACAGCCGCATGGCTGAATCGGTCAATCCGTACGGCGACGGCAAGGCAGCCGCGCGCATCATCCAGGCCATCCTCTACCACTACGGACTGGCAGACGGTCGGCCGGATGTCTTTGAAGGCTGAAAGATAGAAGCCCTCCCTATGGGAGGGCTTTTTTGGTACAAGCGCACCATAAATCTGATTTTGCAGTACGATGAAATTCTTTTATGCGCCTGTCGGTTTTTATCGAATCCGTAAGGTGCATGGTAAAATGAAAAGAGGGATTCAAATGGACGAGAAAAACAAGGACACGACGCATGAGATGCTGCGCACGGGCCTGCGCCAGGCCATCAAGGCTTTCGCTGTCTTGAGCGGCGTCGGCATCTACCTCGTCGTCTTCGTCGGCATCTGCCTGTTCCTCGGGAATCTGGCGGACACATATCTCTTAGGCGGCGGTTATGCAGGCAAGCTCACGGGCATCTTCGTCGGCTTCCCCGGCGCCTTCTACACACTGTTCCGTCAGCTCAAGCAGAACGGGATTGTCTGAGGGAAGTCAGGCATCTTACTGTCGTAATCGCAAGACTTTTTTGTTTGGTGAAAAAAAGCTTGCCATCTGGGTGCCTATCGCATATAATAGTCATTGCGATAAATCAATAGGAAACAATACCAATGATTTATCATACTATAAATGCTTCTTATCGATATTGTCCGTGATAATAGAAAACGTCGATGCTTTCTTTTTGCAGATGGCAGGATTCTTGTCACGCATGTCGAATTCAAAGAAGAAAGAGGAGACCTTGGCTTCCTCGCATCCACATGATATTCATCAAAGACGGCGCCTGCCGTCGTCAGAGGAGGAATATGAAACAGATTTTATCGGTCTTCATGAAGCGCCTCGCGATTGCCCTTGTGGCTATGGCGCTGATGATCGGCAGCCTTCTGCTCGCGAGAGGAGAGGGGCAGTTCATCGGCGCACTGCTGCTCGGTTATTTTGCGGCGCTGGTATTTGTCTGGAACATGGCCTGGCGCCTCTGGCGCCTGACGTACATGCAGAGTGGCGGCAAGAGGCAGATGCTCTGGGGCATGGTGCTCCGGATGCTCGTGCTCTTCCTCGTCCTGCTCGTCGTGGTGACGATCTCCATACCGGTATTCCTCGTCACGGCGCTCGGTTTTCTCGTCTGCTATGGACTCGCCCTGTTCCTGCTGATCCACATGAACCTCGGTAAAAAATAATTTGGGTTTTACCTAGGAGGGAGGTATAGGTTATGCATGAAATTGGTGTTCGTGAAGTAGTGCATTTCGCCGGGTTGACATTCAACTGGGAGACCCTTTGCATGACTTGGCTCACGATGGCGATCGTCATCCTGATCTCATGGCTGGCAACGCGGAACCTCAAGATGATTCCGACGGGCTGGCAGAATGTGGTGGAGATCCTCGTCTCGTGGCTCGACACGCAGGTGAGCTCCATGATGGGCAAGCGGGGACTGTTCCTGGCGCCGTTCATCATGTCGCTGTTCATGTTCCTGCTGACGTCAAACTGGCTGGGACTCATCCCGACGTTGTCTTCGCCGACGAATGACTTGAACACCACCTTGGGGCTGGCGCTGCTCGTCGTCGTACTGATACACGTACTGGGTGTCCACATGAAGGGCGGTCATTATATCGCGCATTTCTTCAAGCCGACGCCGGTATTTGTCATCATCAACGCGATCGAAGAGATTGCCAAGCCAATCACGCTGTCGTTTCGTCTATTCGGCAACATCCTGGCAGGTGAGATCTTGATCATCATCCTGCTCAAGCTGGTGCCGATCTGGATGCCAATCCCGTCAGTCATCTGGCTGGCATTCAGTATCTTTGTCGGCGGAGTTCAGGCGTTCATCTTCACGATGCTGTCGATGGCTTACCTTGCGAATGCAGTCAAGGAAGATGAAGAAGAGTCGTGATGTCTGTCGCATGGTGTAAAAAAGCATTGTTCATTCCGTATTCTGTTTTTAATTGTTGAATCAAGGAGGATCTTTTCATGGAAAACGCAATCATGGTCGCAGCAGCTCTCGTAGGTGCAGGTCTTTGCATGGGTTTGGCTGCAGTCGGCGCTGGCCTCGGTGATGGTCTTGTCACGAGCCGCTTTATCGAAGGTATCACGCGTCAGCCGGAAGCACAGAGCAAGCTCTTCATGAATACGCTGATTTCCGTCGGCCTCATCGAGTCCATGGCAATCATCGCAACGGTCGTTGCCCTGATCATGCTCTATGCCAACCCGTTCATCAAATAATTCCATTTTGATGAAGAACGTAAAAGGGGGGCATAGCAATTGATAGATATCAATGCCACATTGATCGCTCAGATCTTGAACTTCTTGATCTTGGCTGGTCTCCTTCGCGCTGTTGCCTATAAGCCGGTCGTGCGGATGCTCAAGGCACGCCAGGACCGCATCCAGGAGAGCCTTGACAAGGCGGATGCGGATGCCGAGGAAGCTGACAAGCTCCTGGCTGAGTACAAGGCGAAGCTCGCAGAGGCCAATGTCAAGGCCGAGAACATCGTCCTGATGGCAGAGAAGCGTGCAGGTGAGGAGCGCGAGGCAAAGCGCGCGGAGGTGAAGCGCGAGATCGAGCAGATGCGCAAGGCCGCAAAGGCAGAGATCGACCGCGAGCGCGAGCATGCAATCGAGCAGCTGCGTACCGAGATGATTACGCTGTCCATGGCAGCTGCCGGCAAGATCGTTGCCAAGAACATGGACAAGTCTGAGAACGAAGCGCTGATCTCGGATTTCGTCAAACAACTCGACAAGGACAAGATTGGTGATCTGCCATGCTAAACTTACAGCTTGTACGGAAATACGCCAAGGCGATCTTCGAGATTGCGCAGGAAGAGGACAAGCTCGTGGAGTATGGCGATGAACTCAAGGCCGCGCGCAAGGGCATCGCGTCCGTGCCGCAGGCAATGGAGTTCTTCTCCAATCCGCAGATCGATCCGAAACTCAAGAAGGAGCTCTTGCAGAAATGCTTCAAGAAAGAGCTCTCGAAGAACGTGTACCACTTCCTGCTGTTGCTGGTCGACAAGCACCGCTTCGTGCTGTTCCCGGCAATAGTGGACGAGTACCGCGCACTCTCGAATGAAGCCAGAGGCATCCTGATCGCAGACGTGACGACCGTCGCGCCTGCCTCGAAGAAACAGCAGAAGGCCATTGCCGACAGATTGGAGCAGGTAACGGGCAAGAAGGTGGAGCTCCGCCTCCACGAGGACAAGTCCCTTATCGGCGGTGTCGTCGTCAAGATCGGCGACCGCCGCATCGATGGCAGTGTCGCTGGCCGTCTCGAGATGATGAAGAGAAAATTACTGGCTAACGAGTGATGAAACTGGGGTGACAGCGAAGTTATGAAAATGAATCCGGAAGAAATAACGGCCATCATCAAGGACCAGATCAAGAACTATGATGTGGACCTCAATGTTGATGATGTTGGTTCCGTTATCGAGATCGGTGACGGCATCGCGCATATCCATGGCCTTGATAAGGCTATGGCGGGCGAGCTGCTCGATTTCGGCAATGATATTTATGGTCTGGTCCTGAACCTTGAGCAGGACAACGTCGGTGCCGTTATCTTAGGCGGCGAGACGAAAATCAAAGAGGGCTCGCAGGTCAAGCGTACAGGCCGCATCATGCAGGTCCCTGTCGGCGAGGCCATGATCGGCCGCGTCGTCGATGCTCTCGGCCGTCCAATTGACGGCAAGGGCAAGATCGAGACGACGGAGACGCGTCCGGTCGAGTACCCGGCACCGGGCATCGCAGACCGCAAGCCGGTCAAGGAGCCGCTGCAGACGGGCATCAAGGCCATCGACGCCCTCGTACCAATCGGCCGCGGCCAGCGCGAGCTCATCATCGGTGACCGCGGCATCGGCAAGACGGCCATCGCCATCGACACGATCCTCAACCAGCACGACCAGAACTGCATCTGCGTCTACGTCGCCATCGGCCAGAAGGCCTCGACGGTCGCGCGCGTCGTCAAGACGCTCGAAGAGCGCGGCGCCATGGACTACACGATTGTCGTCGCTGCTACGGCTGCTGACAGCTCGCCGCTGCAGTATCTCGCACCGTATGCCGGTGTCGCTATGGCTGAGCACTTCATGTATCAGGGCAAGGCCTGCCTCTGCGTCTACGATGACCTCACGAAGCACGCAGCTGCTTACCGCGCTATGTCCCTGCTGCTCCGCAGACCGCCAGGACGTGAAGCATATCCGGGCGATGTCTTCTACTTGCATTCCCGCCTGCTCGAGCGCGCAGCGAAGCTCAACGATGAGCTCGGCGGCGGCTCCATCACGGCTCTGCCAATCATCGAGACGCAGGCCGGCGACCTCTCGGCCTACATCCCGACGAACGTCATCTCCATCACGGACGGCCAGATCATGCTCGAGACGGACTCCTTCTATTCTGGTATCCGCCCGGCCATCAACGTCGGCCTCTCCGTATCGCGTGTCGGCGGCTCGGCTCAGATCAAGGCCATGAAGCAGGTAGCAGGTACCCTGCGCCTCGACCTCGCGCAGTACCGCGAGCTTGCAGCGTTCTCGCAGTTCGCCTCGGACCTCGACAAGGAGACGAAGGCACAGCTCGACCGCGGTATCCGCATGGTCGAGACACTGAAGCAGGCGCAGTACAGCCCGCTGCTCGTCCAGGAACAGGTCATGGTCATCTACACGGCCGCCAAGGGCTATCTCGTTGATATCCCGGTCGAGAAGGTCGTCGAGTTCCAGACGGACTTCCTGAAGTTCATGCGCACGCAGCATCCGGAAGTCGCACAGAAGATCATTGACCAGAAGAAACTCGATGATGCTCTGGAGACGGAGCTCAAGAACGCGATCGTGGAGTTCAAGGAAACTGTACCGTATAAAATGGCGTAAGGCGAGGTGATTCTTTTTGGCTAGTTTACAGGATATTCGCCATCGCATCAAGAGCGTAAAGAGTACCAAGCAGATCACGAGTGCCATGAACATGGTCGCTACGAGCCGTCTGCGCCATGCCAAAGAGGCTGCAACCGTGAACCGTCCCTATGCACAGAAGGTCAGCGAGGTCGTCCACGCCATCGCCAAGAATGCAGGCATGGACTTCTCGCACCCATTGCTCGAGAAGCACGAGGATGGCAGGAAGCTCGTCTTCCTGATCACCTCGGACAAGGGACTGGCAGGTGCGTATTCGTCGAATGCCTGCAAGGCGGCAGAGGCCCTCATCGAGAAAGCGGACGATACGGACTTCGTCATCGTCGGCCGCAAGGGCGTGGGCCACTTCAAGACCCGCGGCCACAAGGTCATCAAGGAGTTCATCGGCATCAGCGAGCACCCGTCTTCTGAGGCGGCGCGGGACATTGCTCTCGAGCTCATCCAGCTCTACAAGACGGGCGAGTACCGCGAGATCGACATGGTCTACACGAAGTTCGTCTCGGCCATCAGCTGCGAGCCGAAATCGGGGGCGCTGCTCCCGTTTGCCCCGCTGAAGACAGAGGACCAGGACGACCTGAACGTCGAGTACATCTATGAGCCAGATGCCGCTACGGTGCTCGGTTTCATGCTGCCGCAGTATCTCTTCACGGTCGTTTATGCAGCGCTTCTGCAGTCGGCAGCCAGCGAGCTCTCCTCGCGCATGAACGCGATGAGCAACGCGACGGACAACGCAGAAGACCTCATGGATAAACTCAATCTGCATTACAACAAGGTACGTCAGGCTGGCATTACCCGTGAGATCACTGAGATTGTCGGCGGCGCCGAAGCCCTTAAGTGAGGGCATATAAGGAGGTTTACCATTGGCAAAAGGTAAAGTCGTACAGGTCATCGGACCTGTCGTAGATATTGAATTCCCGGCGGGCGAGCTGCCGGCAATCCTCAATGCCGTCACCATCAAGGGCAAGACGAGCATTGACATCGACCTCGTCGTCGAGGTCATGCAGCATCTTGGCGATAGCGTCACGCGCTGCATCGCCATGAGCTCGACGGACGGTCTGACGCGCGGCATGGAAGCAGTCGACACGGGCAACCCGATCATGGTCCCGGTCGGCACGGAATGCCTCGGCCGCGTCTTCAACGTACTCGGTCAGACGGTTGACCACAACCCGGCTCCTGCCGGCAACAAGGAGTCCTGGCCGATCCATCGCCCGGCTCCGAAGTTCGACGAGCAGGAGACGAGCGCGCAGGTCCTCGAGACGGGCATCAAGGTCGTCGACCTCATCGCTCCGTACTCCAAGGGCGGCAAGACGGGCCTCTTCGGCGGTGCAGGCGTCGGCAAGACGGTCCTCATCATGGAGCTCATCCACAACATCGCGACGGAGCACGGCGGTTACTCCGTCTTCGCCGGCGTCGGCGAGCGCACCCGTGAGGGCAACGACCTCTGGGGCGAGATGACTGAGTCGGGCGTCATCGACAAGACGGCACTCGTCTACGGCCAGATGAACGAGCCGCCAGGAGCACGTATGCGCGTCGCCCTGACGGGCCTGACGATGGCAGAGTACTTCCGCGATGTCCAGCATCAGGACGTGCTGCTCTTCATCGACAACATCTTCCGCTTCATCCAGGCTGGTTCTGAGGTTTCGGCACTGCTCGGCCGCATGCCGTCGGCCGTCGGTTATCAGCCGACGCTGTCCACGGATATCGGTGCTCTGCAGGAGCGCATCACCTCGACGAAGAATGGTTCCATCACGTCGGTCCAGGCAGTCTATGTCCCGGCCGATGACCTGACGGACCCGGCACCGGCTGGAACGTTCACGCACCTCGATGCCACGACGGTCCTCTCGCGTCAGATTGCCGAGCTCGGCATCTACCCGGCCGTCGATCCGCTCGATTCGACGAGCCGCATCCTCAACGCCGAAGTCCTCGGCGAGGAGCATTACGAAGTTGCCCGCGGTGTCCAGGCCGTGCTCCAGAAGTACAAGGAGCTCCAGGATATCATCGCCATCCTCGGCATGGAAGAGCTCTCCGATGAGGATAAGCTGACTGTCTCGCGTGCGCGCAAGATCCAGCGCTTCCTCTCGCAGCCGTTCTTCGTTGCAGAGGTGTTCACGGGTTCGCCGGGCAAGTACGTGCCGCTCAAGGAGACGGTACGCGGCTTCAAGGAGATCCTCGAGGGCAAGTACGATGACCTGCCGGAGAATGCCTTCTACATGGTCGGCACGATTGATGAGGCAGTGGAGAAAGCACGGAAGATCAAAGAAGAGGAGGGATAATCGATGGCGACTATCAAGCTGGAGATTGTCTCACCGGATAAAGTGGTCTACGAGAATGACATCAGCATGCTGATCGTCCGCTCGACGGGCGGTGAGCTCGGCATCCTGCCGCACCATGCCCCGCTCGTCGCAGGTCTCGTGCCGCATGCCATGCGCATCCGCCTCGGCGCAGACCGCGATGAGCAGCTCATCGCGGTTGCGGGCGGCTTCATGGAAGTCACGCCGGAGAAGATCACGGTCCTCGCGACGGCTGCTGAGCGGCCAATCGACATCGACATCAACCGCGCGAAGGAGGCCATGGCCCGCGCCAAGGCCCGCATCGCCGCCTTCCATCAGGGCACGCCTGAGGGCAAGGACGTCGATATCGACCGCGCTGAACTCGCACTGCGCCGCTCGATTGCGCGTCTGCGCGCACTCGGCTCGCAATTCGAAGAATAAGGATTGACTCGAAAGTCCTGCAGCACTGCTGCGGGGCTTTTCTTTTTTCTTGTTGTGTGCGGATTTATGCTATAATGATGAGAGAGATCATGCAAGAAAGGGCGTTATTTTATGGAATTATTGGATGTGAACACACTCGCATTCCTCGTATTCTTCGGTTTCATGGCGGCGTTCATCGACTCTGTCGTCGGCGGTGGCGGGCTCGTCTCGATCCCTGCATTGATGTGGACGGGGCTGCCGCCTCTCACGGTGCTCGGCACCAACAAGGTCGCGGCCGTCATGGGGGCCTTCACGAGCTTCGTGACGTTCGTACGTTCCGGCAAGGTCGACGGCTGGCTCATCCGCCGGCTCTTTCCAATCTCCCTGATCGGCTCTGGTGTCGGCGTCGTGACGGTGCGCCTGATCCCGTCGGAGTTCTTGCGGCCGCTCGTCGTCGTCATGCTGGTCCTCGTGTTGATCTACAGCATCTGCAAGAAGGACTGGGGCAAGGAGTCGACGTATCAGGGCATGAGCGCAAAGCTGCTCGCGCTCTCGTGTCTCGTGGCCTTCACCTTCGGCTTCTACGACGGCTTCTTCGGTCCGGGCACGGGCTCCTTCCTGCTCTTCGCTTTCCTGATGGTCGGCTTCGACTTCCTCGGCGCGGCGGCCAATGCGCGCGCGCTGAACTTTGCGAGCAATATCTCGGCAGCTGTCCTCTTCAGCTACTTCGGCATCGTCGATTTCGCACACGCCATTCCGATGGGCCTCGCGATGATCGTCGGTGCCTGGTGCGGTGCGCGAGTGGCGCTCTCGAAGGGCGCGGGCTATGTGCGGCCGCTCTTCATCGTCATGACGACGGTGCTCATCGGCAAGCAGCTCTTCGAGCTCTTCAAGTGAGTGCGGCCTTGCTTTTCTTTGCCGTTGACCTTACAATAGAGTAGTATTTATCTTTTGAAACCACAGTGAAGGGTGATTGACATGAGTATTTTCTCGCGTTTCCTGCCGAAGAAGAAACCGGTAGAGATCAAGAATAATATCCCGAAGGAGAAGGCGAATATCCGCAAGGCGTTCGGCATCTACTGCCACAGCCATCACGGCACGTCGGGCGACAAGCTCTGCCCGAAGTGCACGGCACTCCTGGCGACGGTCATGACGAAGATGAACCGCTGCCCGTACGGCATCACGAAGCCAATCTGCGACCGCTGCGAGCGCCCGTGCTTCGGCGCGAAGCAGACGCAGGAGTTCCTCAAGATCATGGACTCGACGAGCAAGCGCATGTTCCTGCGCCATCCGATGATGAGCGTCAAGCACAAGCTGGCGAGCATGGGCGTCGACTACGCGAAGTACCAGCAGCAGAAGAAGCTCGACGACAAGGTCAAGGCGAAGGAGAAGGCTGCGAAGGAGCGTGCCAAGGAGCGCAAGGGCAAGAAATGAACCGTTCAACACTCAGGAAGGTATCGAATCTCCTCGTCGTCGTGCTCGTCGGACTGGCACTCTGCGCAAAGGTAGAGGATAGCGGCTCGGAGGCTCTCTTCGGCAAGAATGACATCGCTATCGTCATCGGCGCGGTGGTCATCTTCCTGGCCATCCTGTTCGCGCGGCGGCAGAAAAAACGATAACGATAAGGATGCAGTCTGTGGATAACTTGGCGTTTTTTGGCGTAGTTATCCACATTTTTATGCACATTTTTAACAGGGACGGTGGATAAGTGATCGAAAGGGGAAAGAATGACATGGAGCAGCACAGGGATGATATCCTGCGGGCACCGATTGCCGAGGCCATGCGTGCCTATGCGGCGGACGGCGCGCGTGCTTACCACACGCCGGGCCACAAGCAGGGACTCGGCGCGCATCCTCTCCTGAAGGCGCTCGTGACGGAAGAAGGCCTTCGCGAGGAAGTCTCGCTGATGGAGGAGCTCGACGACCTGCACGAGCCGACGATGTGCATCAAGGAGGCGCAGGAAATGGCGGCCGCGCTCTACGGCGCCGATCAGGCGTACTTCATGATCAACGGCACGACGGGGGCTATCCACACGATGCTCATGGGCGCGCTGCGCCCGGGCGATGCGGTGCTCGTGCCGCGCAATGCGCACCGCTCGATGATCGGCGGCATCATCCTCGCGGGCGCGCAGCCCGTCTTTTTGCAGCCGGAGGTCGACGAGCGCCTCGGCATCGCGATGGGCTTGACGGAGGAGACAGTGGCCCGGGCCATTGCAGCGCATCCTGAGGCCAAGGCACTGGCCTGCGTCTACCCGACGTACTACGGCGTGACCTTTGACCTTGCGCGCATCGCAGCGCTCGTCCATGCGCGCGATATGCTGCTGCTCGTCGACGAGGCGCACGGCCCGCACCTGCGCTTCTCGGAGGCCCTGCCGCCGCAGGCCATCGACTGCGGCGCCGACATGGCAGCGCAGAGCACCCACAAGATACTCGGCGCGATGACGCAGGCTTCTATGCTGCTCGTCAACGGGCCGCGCGTCGACCGCGAGCGCGTGCGCGAGGCCGCGAGCCTGCTGCAGTCGACGAGTCCGAACCAGCTCCTGCTGGCGTCGCTCGACATCGCGCGACTGCAGATGGCGGAGAATGGCCGCGAAACGGTCGGCCGGGCCGTGCGCCTCGCGGGCAGGCTGCGCAGTGCCATCAACGCGATTGATGGCCTCTGGTCGTTTGGCCCGGAATACACATGTTATCCTGGTGCGACAGGGCTCGATGCGACGAAGATCACTGTGCAGATCACGGGGCTCGGCCTCAGCGGCGTCGAAGCTGAGTCCATCCTGCGCCATCGGTATAAGGTCCAGTGCGAGCTCTCCGATGCGCGCAACCTGCTCTTCATCCTCTCGTACGCAGACAAAGACGAGCAGGCGGATTATCTGCTGCGGGCCCTGCAGGGGCTCGCGCGCGACCATCGCAGAGGAAGCGAGGCGTCCGGGGCCGTGTCGACAAAATTGCCCGCTGTGCCCGCGCAGGGCATGACGCCGCGCGAGGCGTTCTTTGCACCGAAGGGCAGTGTGGCCTTTTCCGAGGCAGAGGGGCATATCGCGGCGGAACAGGTCATGTTCTACCCGCCAGGCATCCCGATCCTGTGCCCCGGCGATGTCATCGATGCGGCGAGCCTGCGCTACATCGAGGCGATGCAGGCGCTCGGCCTCAAGGTCGTCGGCCCGCGCGACGCATCGCTCGGGCGTATTCAGGTCGTCAAGTGAGCAGAGGGGGAAACGCACATGGAGAAAAAAGGCAAACTCATCATCATCGAGGCTGGCGACGGCTCAGGCAAGGCCACGCAGACGAAGGCGCTCTACGAGCACCTCTGCCGCGAGGGCTACCGCGTGCACCGCGTCGAGTTCCCCGACTACGCGGCGGATTCCTCGATGCTCGTGCGCATGTACCTGCGCGGCGACTTCGGCGGCCATGCGGAGGATGTCAACGCCTATGCGGCCTCGACATTCTTCGCCGTCGACCGCTACGCCTCGTACCGCATGAAGTGGAAGAAGGCGTACGAGGCAGGCGCGATCATCCTCGCCGACCGCTACACGACGTCGAACATGGTCCATCAGGCCGTCAAGCTGACGGACAGGGAGGAGCGCGAATCGTTCCTCGACTGGCTCTGGGACTTCGAGTTCAACAAGCTCGGCCTGCCCGTGCCCGACAAGGTCGTCTTCCTCGACATGGATCCTGAGGTGGCCGACCGCCTGATTGCGGCGCGAGCCGCGGCGCAGGCGCAGGAGAGGGACATCCACGAGCGCGACAAAGAATACCTGCACCGCTGCCATGTGGCTTACGAGGAGCTGGCCAAGAAATACGGCTGGACGCGCGTTGCCTGCAGCGAGCACGGCGAGCCGCGCGCCGTCGAGGCCATCCACGCCGATGTCTACGCGGCCATTATGCCGCTGCTCGAAGGTAGGGAATGAAGAGAGGAAAGGCCCAAATCTGGACGGGCCAGAGAAAGGAATACTATGATCAAAGAAGTTCTGGTGGTCGAGGGCAAGATGGATGTCGTCGCCATCGACAAGGCAGTCGAGGCCGACTGCATCATCACGGAGGGATTCAACCTCAAGCCGCAGGCGCTCAAGAATATCGAGCAGGCCTACAAGAAGCGCGGCATCATCATCATGACGGACCCCGATTCGGCCGGCGAGCGCATCCGCAAGTACCTCTCGCGCCGCTTCCCCGAGGCCAAGCACGCTTTCGTGCCCGTCGAAGAGGCGACGGATAACGACGACATCGGCATCGAACAGGCGAAGCCTGACGCCATCCGCAAGGCGCTCGCCAAGGTCCGCACGCTGGACTGGGAGCCCAAGAAGACGTTCACGGGTGCCGACCTCATCATCCACGGCCTTTCAGGCGCTGCGGATGCCTCGGTGCGCCGCGCGCGCCTCGGCGAGAAGCTCGGACTCGGCTTTGCCAACGCCAAGACGTTCCTGACGCGCCTCAACCACTACGGCGTGTCGCGAGAAGAATTTGACCGCGCCCTCGAGGAGATGGAGCGTGAGAACAGAGAGCAGGAGGAGAGTCATGAATAAAGAAGACGAGAAGGTACTGCAGCCGAAGATCGCGAGCCGCGAGGTCACGATGCACATTCTCAAGGCGTTCGGCCTGCGCATGAGCAAGAAGCTCGGCCAGAACTTCCTCATCGATGCGCGCATCGTGCAGGGCATCGTCGATGCCGCTGAGGTCAAGCCGGGCGACCGCGTCCTGGAGATCGGCCCCGGCATTGGCACGCTGACGCAGGGCCTCGCCGAGGCCGGCGCCGATGTCACGGCCGTCGAGCTCGACAAGAAGCTGCCGGCCGTTCTCAAGGAGACGCTCAAGGCGTACGACAACGTGCGCATCGTGCCGGGCGACATCCTCAAGGTCAACATCCCCGAGATCATGGGCGAGGCGCCGTTCAAGGTCGCGGCCAATCTGCCGTACTACATCACAACGCCGATTCTCATGGCGCTCCTCGAGCGCCATCTGCCCATCACGCACATGGTCACGATGGTCCAGAAGGAAGTGGCGGAGCGCATGACGGCCAAGCCGGGCTCGCGCATCTACGGCGCGCTCTCGGTCGCCGTCCAGTACTACACGGAGCCCGAGATCGTGCTCGACGTGCCGCCGCGCTCCTTCATCCCCGCGCCGGAGGTCATGAGCGTCGTCGTCTCGTGCCGCGTGCGCAAGGAGCCGGCCGTGGCCGTCCGCGATGAGAAGCTCTTCTTCCGTGTCGTCAAGGCCGCCTTTGGCCAGCGCCGCAAGACGCTCATGAACGCCCTGAAGGGCGGCGGATTCCAGAAGGAAACCGTGCGCGATGCGCTCGAGCAGTCGGGCATCGACCCGACGCGCCGCGGCGAGACACTGACGCTTGAGGAATTCGGCCGCCTCGCCGACGCCTTTTCTGTGCAGGAAAATGCATAAAGTATTTGCTACTATGACAATCTTGTTATAGAATATGTCTGTATCAATAAGCAAACCATATATAAGAAAGTAGGTATGATAATGGCAGCAACAGCCTGGTCCGTCCTGCCGCCGATCATCACGATCGTGCTGGCACTCTGGACAAAAGAGGTGTACATGTCCCTGATCATCGGCATCTTCTCCGGTGCCCTGCTGTTCACGGGCGGCAACATCCTCGAATCCATCCTCACGATGTTCACCGTCATGTCCGACAAGGTCGGCAGCAACGTCAACATCCTCGTCTTCCTCGTCATCCTCGGCATCCTCGTCGCGGCCATCAGCCGCTCGGGCGCGACGCGTGCCTACGGCGAATGGGCCTCGAAGACCATCAAGGGACAGCGCAGTGCGCTCCTCTTGACGGCACTCTTAGGCATCGTCATCTTCATCGACGATTACTTCAACTGCCTGACTGTCGGCACCGTCATGCGCCCGGTCACGGACAAGCTCAAGGTCGCGCGCACGAAGCTCGCCTACATCATCGATGCGACGGCGGCGCCAATCTGCATCATCGCGCCAGTCTCGAGCTGGGCCGCCGCCGTCGGTTCCTCGCTGCCGGAAGACAGCACGATCGATGGCTTCAGTCTCTTCCTGCAGACGATTCCGTTTAACCTCTACGCTTGGCTGACGATCCTCTTCATGCTCTTCATCATCTGGACGGCCCGCGACTTCGCGGCGATGGGTGAGAGCATCCGCGCGAACAGCAAGAAGTTTGTCATCCCGAAGGAGTACGCTGACGCCGAGCAGAAGTCGGCCGACATGGAGCTCGGCCACGGCAAGATCATCGACCTCATCCTGCCGCTCCTCGTGCTCATCGCGGCCTGTGTCTACGGCATGCTCTACACGGGCGGCATCCACGAGGGCAAGACGATTGCGGAGGCATTTGCGAACTGCGATTCGGCCAAGTCGCTCGTGTTCGGCTCCTTCATCGCCTTCGTCTTCACGGGCCTCCTCTACCTGCCGCGCCGCATCATCACGTTCAACGCCTTCTGCGACAGCTTTGGCTGGGGCTTCAAGGCGATGACGCCGGCCATCTTCATCCTCTGCCTCGCCTGGACGCTCTCGGGCATCTGCAGCAAGGACTACCTGAACCTCGGCGGCTTCGTCGGCGCAATCGTCAGCGCCCATGCCTCCATCATCATGTTCCTGCCGCCGATCTTCTTCCTCGTGGCGGCGGGCCTCGCCTTTGCGACGGGCACGTCGTGGGGCACGTTCGGCATCTTGATCCCGATCGCCATTGCCGTGCTCGGCATGAATGACCCGAGCATGCTCGTCGTCTGCGTGGCGGCCGTCCTCTCGGGCGCTGTCTGCGGCGACCACGCCTCGCCAATCTCCGACACGACGATCCTCGCGTCGGCCGGCGCACAGTGCCACCACATCGACCACGTCAGCACGCAGCTGCCGTACGTCGGCGTCGTCGCGACCTGCAGCTTCTTCGGCTACATCGTGGACGGCCTGACGGAGAACGGCTGGCTCGGCCTCTTGACGGGCATCATCTGCCTGGCCATCGCGATGGTCATCATCCGCGCGAAGGTCCCGGCTATCGAAGAAGAGAAAGGCTGATGGACCATGATCTTTGACAGTCACAGCCACACGACCTTCTCGGCCGACTCCGAGATGAAGGCGGCCGACGCCATCGCGATGGCCGAGAAGGCCGGCGTAGGGCTTGTCTTCACCGAGCACCTCGACCTCGACTACCCGGGCGAGATGGATTTTTCCTTCGACCCGCAGGCGTACTGGCAGGCCTATGAGCCGTACCGCGGCGACAATCTGCGCCTCGGCATCGAGATCGGCATGAATGAGGCCATCCTCGAGGGCAACCTGCACTTCCTCGAGCAGGAGCCCTTCGACCTCGTCATCGGCTCCCAGCACATCGTCGACGGCCAGGATATCTACTACCCGGCCTATTACGAGGGCAAGAGCAAAGAAGCAGCGTTTCATCGTTATTACGAGCTCATGGCCGAGAATGTCCGCCGCTACGGCGCCCACATCGATGTGCTCGGCCATATCGACTACATCTCGCGCTATGCGCCCTATGATGATCCAGAAGTCTCCTACGGGGCATTCCAAGAGGATATCGACAGGATCCTGCGTGCGGCCATCGAGACGGATACCGTTCTCGAGCTCAACACGCGCCGCCTCGGCAGCCGCCTTGCCTGTAAGGAGCTCATGCCTGTCTACACGCGCTACCGCGAGCTCGGCGGCCGCTATGTGACGCTCGGCTCAGACGCGCACACCTCCGATGCTGTCGCCGTGAACTTTGGCGCGGCCGAGGAGCTCGCCGCGATGGTCGGCCTCGGGCTCGTGACGTTTGCCGAGCGCCGCATGGTGCCCTGCACAAAATAAATTCTTGCGAATACAGGCGAAAACAGATAAAATAAAAGAAGATATGATTTTATCTAGTTAGGAGGGCTGACGATGAAACACATCAAGACGGTCAACAAACCTTCGATGCAGGCTTCGCTCAAGACGGGCGGCTGCGGCGAGTGCCAGGCATCCTGCCAGTCTGCTTGCAAGACTTCCTGCACGGTAGGCAACCAGGTTTGCGAGAAATAATGTTTCGTGAAGAGCCTTCCCATCTGGGAAGGCTTTTTTCTATCAAGGAGTAACTGATGAAAGCGAAAATCCATAAATTCGAGCAGGGCGGCCACTACATCCTGCTCGACATCAACAGCGGAGCCGTCCACGTCATCGACAAGATGATCTACGACATGATGGACACGTTCGACGGCGCGAATGACGAGGCAGTCGTAGCGGCCCTCAAGGATGCGTATCCGGAAGCGGATCTGCGCGAGGCGCTCGGGGAACTCCATGAGCTCATGGAGATGGGCGAGCTCTTCGCGCCGGACATCGATGTGCCGCCGACGTTCAAGCAGAAGGGCCTCATCAAGTCCATCTGCCTCATGGTCGCCCAGGACTGCAACCTGCGCTGCAAGTATTGCTTCGGCGACGGCGGCAGCTACGGCCAGGAGCGCGCCGTCATGACGCCGGAGGTCGGCAAGCGCGCCATCGACTTCCTCATCGAGAGCTGCGGCCCGCGCAAGCACTGCGAGGTCGACTTCTTCGGCGGCGAGCCGCTGATGAACATGAAGACAGTCAAGGCTGTGACGGAGTACGCCCGCCAGCGCGAGAAGGAGACGGGCAAGAAGTTCAAGCTCACGATGACGACGAACGGCATGCTGCTGAACGATGAGAATATCAAGTGGCTCAACGACAACGACTTCTCGCTCGTGCTCTCGCTCGACGGCCGCAAGGAAGTCAACGATGCCATGCGCCCGGACGCGGGCGGCCACGGCACTTACGACCGCATTGTCAAGAACTTCAAGAAGTGCATCGCGAGCCGCAAGGGCGGCGACTGGGATTACCGCGGCGTCTACACGTATCTGCGCGGCACCTACACCCACAACAACATGGACTTCACGAAGGACGTCCTCTCGATGGTCGACGAGGGCTTCAACATCCTCTCGGTCGAGCCGGTCGTCATGAAGGACAGCCCGCTCGGCTTCACGGAAGAAGATCTGCCGCGCATCCGCGAGGAGTACGACCGCCTGACGGAGGCCTACATGAAGCGCCACCGCGAGGGCAGGGGCTTCTGGTTCTTCCACTTCAACATGGACCTCTCGAACGGCCCGTGTGTCGCCAAGCGCCTCTCGGGCTGCGGCGCCGGCCATGAGTACGTCGCCGTGTCCGAAAACGGCGACCTCTACCCGTGCCACCAGTTCGTCGGCCGCGAGGGCTACAAGCTCGGCGACATCTACGAGGGCATCACGAACACGGAGCTTCCTCAGTACTTCCGCGAGAGCCACGTGCTCAACAAAGAGAAGTGCCGCGACTGCTGGGCGCGCTTCTTCTGTTCGGGCGGCTGCCACGCCAATGCCGACCTCTTCCACGGCGACATCCGCAAGCCGTACGAAGTCGGCTGTGAGATCCAGAAAAAGCGCCTCGAGTGCGCCATCCTCGTGCAGGCATTGCTGGCCCTCGAGAAGATGGAGAAAGAGGAGCAGACGACTGCGGATGGGGAATGATATTCCCCTGAAGTATTAATATAATTTATGTATAATAGAAAAGCTGACAAGCAAAAATGCTTGTCAGCTTTTCTATGGGAAGGGTGGACTTCCTATTGTTTATCAGTGTTCTCGACCGTCACAAGGGAGAAAATTCTTGTTGGAAATTAAGAGCAAAATATTCTGACAATATACATTTTTACCGCGACTGTAATTGCTTCAATTTATGACAAAACCATTGACATTTGGACGGCGTTTATTGTATCATTAGAGCTGTAAGAACTGAAACTTCTAAGACTATTTAGGGGGTAATTTTCAAATGGCAGTAAAAGTTGCTATCAATGGTTTTGGCCGTATCGGTCGTCTCGCATTCCGTCAGATGTTCGATGCTGAGGGTTATGAAGTCGTTGCAATCAACGATCTCACGAAGCCGTCCATGCTCGCATACCTGCTGAAGTACGATTCTTCCCAGGGCAGATACGAGTATGCTGACACGGTCTCCGCTGATGACGAAGCTGGCACGATCACGGTCAAAGGCAAGACGATCAAGATCTATGCTGAGCGCGATGCAAAAGACATTCCTTGGGCTAAGCACGATGTAGATGTCGTTCTCGAGTGCACGGGCTTCTACACGTCCAAGGAGAAGGCTTCCGCTCACCTCGCAGCAGGCGCTAAGAAAGTTGTTATCTCCGCTCCGGCTGGTAATGACCTCCCGACGATCGTTTTCAACACGAACCACAAGACGATCCCGGCTGGCACGAAAGTTATCTCCGCTGCATCCTGCACGACGAACTGCCTCGCTCCGATGGCTGACGCTCTGAACAAGTTCGCTCCGATCAAGAGCGGCATCATGCAGACGATCCACGCTTTCACGGGCGACCAGATGGTCCTCGATGGCCCGCAGCGCAAGGGTAACCTCCGCCGCAGCCGTGCTGCTTCCGAGAACATCGTTCCGGCTTCCTCGGGTGCTGCTAAAGCTATCGGCCTCGTTCTGCCGGACCTGAACGGCAAGCTCATCGGTGCTGCACAGCGCGTTCCGACCCCGACGGGCTCCACGACGCTGCTCTACGCTGTTGTTGAGGGTGAAGTCACGGTTGAGGGCATCAACGCTGCTATGAAGGCTGCTGCTACGGAGTCCTTCGGCTACAACGAAGACGAGATCGTTTCGAAGGATATCGTCGGCATGCGTTATGGCTCCCTGTTCGATGCTACGCAGACGATGGTTTCCCACACGGGCGACGGCAACTCCCTCGTACAGGTTGTTTCCTGGTACGACAACGAGAACTCCTACACGAGCCAGATGGTTCGCACGATCAAGTACTTCGCTGAGGAAGTAAAGTAATTGAATTAAGAGTTCTCAACTGAATACAGTAGAAGATCTCTTGAGGTCCGGCCGTTTGTTTGGGCCGGGCCTCATTTTTTATGAGAAAATGACCTTGGAGGTTTTACGATGAACAAGAAAACCATCAAAGATGTTGACGTCAACGGCAAAAAGGTATTTGTCCGCGTCGACTACAACGTCCCGTTCGACGACAAGATGAACATCACGAACGACACGCGCATGGTCCGCACGCTGCCGACTCTGAACTACCTGCTCGACCACGGTGCAGCTCTCGTCATCGCCTGCCACATCGGCCGTCCGACTGAGGCACGCGAGGACAAGTTCTCGACGAAGTACCTCGTCAAGCACCTCTCGGAACTGCTCGGCCGCGATGTCAAGTGGGCTTCCGACTGCGTCGGTGCAGAGGCAGATGCTGCAAAAGCTGCGCTGAAGCCGGGCGATGTCTTGCTGCTTGAGAACCTCCGCTACCACAAGGAAGAGAAGAAGAACGATCCTGAGTTCGCAAAGCAGCTCGCTTCCGGTTGCGACCTCGCAGTCGATGATGCATTCGGCGTTTCCCACCGCGCTCACGCTTCGAACGCAGGCGTTCCGAAGTACATCGAGACGGTCGCAGGCTTCCTGATGGAAAAGGAAATCAACTACATCGGCAAGACGCTTGAGAACCCGCAGCATCCGTTCGTTGCCATCATCGGCGGCGCAAAGGTTTCCGATAAGATCGGCGTTATCAGCAACATGATCGACAAGGTTGACACGATCATCATCGGCGGCGGCATGGCTCACACGTTTGACGCTGCCAAGGGCCTGTCAATCGGCACGTCCCTCTGCGAGCCGGACAAGTACGAGCTCGCCCGCGAGCTGCTCAAGAAGGCAGAAGACAAGGGCGTCAAGGTTGTCCTGCCGGTCGATCTCGTCATCGCCGACAAGTTCGCTGCTGATGCCAACACGCAGACGGTCGACGTCGACAAGGTACCGGATGGCTGGATGGCCCTCGACTCCGGCGTGAAGACGTCGAAAGAGTACCAGAAGGCTCTCGAAGGCGCTAAGACGGTCATCTGGAACGGCCCGATGGGCGTATTCGAGTTCGACAAGTTCGCACATGGCACGCTGGCTGTCGCTGAGGCTGTTGCCAAGGCTACGGAAAACGGCGCTGTCTCCATTGTCGGCGGCGGCGACTCTGTTGCAGCCCTCAAGAAGACGGGCCTGACGGACAAGATCTCGCACGTCTCGACGGGCGGCGGTGCTACGCTCGAGTTCCTCGAAGGCAAAGAGATGCCGGGCATCGCAGCTCTGGCTGACAAATAAGACGGTTTTCATTCCGGGGCCTGCGCGAAGCGGGCCTTCGGAAGTGCAGATAAGAATTCAGGGGGTAATCAAAAAATGGCAAGAACTCCGATCATTGCAGGCAACTGGAAGATGAACAACACGATCGTCGAGGGCAAGAACCTCGTCCGCGGCCTGGCTCCGCTCGTCAAGGATGCCAAGGTGACGGTTGTCGTCTGCCCGACGGCTACGGCTCTCGCAGCTGTCGCTGACGCAGCACTCGGCACGAACATCCACGTCGGTGCACAGAACGTTCATTGGGAAGATCACGGCGCGTTCACGGGCGAGATCTCCACGGGCATGCTCAACGAGATCGGCGTAGACTACTGCGTACTCGGTCACAGCGAGCGCCGCGGCTATTTCGGCGAGACGGATGAGGGCGTCAACAAGCGCGCTCATGCTGCTTTTGCTGCTGGCATCACGCCAATCATCTGCTGCGGTGAATCCCTCGAGCAGCGCGAAGCTGGTGTATACCTCGACTTCGTCGCAGGCCAGGTCAAGGCTGCCCTCGCTGGCTTCCAGCCGGAAGAGGTAGCAAAGCTCGTCATCGCTTACGAGCCGATCTGGGCGATCGGCACGGGCAAGACGGCTTCCTTCGAGCAGGCTGAGGAAGTCTGCGCGCACATCCGCAAGACGGTTGCTGCAGAATTCGGCCAGGAAGCAGCTGACGGCATCCGCATCCAGTACGGCGGCAGCGTCAAGCCGGCTACGATCAAAGACCTCATGAAGCAGCCGAATGTCGACGGCGCTCTCGTTGGCGGCGCATCGCTCAAGGCCAAGGACTTCAGCGAGATCGTCAACTTCTGATTGATTCTTCATCCTTTCGGAGTTAGAAGGAGTAATAATCCACAATGGCAAAGATCAAACACGCACCGGTCGCACTCATCATCATGGATGGCTGCGGTCTCGGTGGCAAGCTCGACAAGAGCAATGCCGTAGAAGCTGCGAAGACGCCTGTCCTCGACGGCCTCATGGCAAACTACAACACGAGCCACCTGCAGGCTTCTGGCGAATTCGTCGGCCTGCCGGACGGTCAGATGGGCAACTCGGAAGTCGGTCACACGAATATCGGCGCCGGCCGCCTCGTCTACCAGCAGCTCACGCGCATCACGCGTGACATCAAGAACGGCGACTTCTTCAAGAACGAAGTCCTCGTCAAGATCATGCAGGATGCCAAGGCAAATGGCGGTGCAGTCCACCTGCTCGGCCTCGTTTCCCCGGGCGGCGTACACAGCCACCAGGGCCACCTCTACGCACTTCTCGAGATGGCAAAGCAGCAGGGCGTCAAGGACGTCTACGTCCACGCCTTCCTCGATGGCCGCGATGTGCCACCACAGAGCGCACAGCCGTACCTCGAAGAGCTCGAAGCGAAGTGCAAGGAGATCGGCGTCGGCAAGATCGCGACGGTCGCTGGCCGCTACTACGCGATGGACCGCGATCATCGCTGGGACCGCGAGCAGAAGGCCTATGAGGCCATCGCGCATGCAGAGGGCGTCGTAGCAGACGATCCGGTAGCCGGCCTCAAGGCAAGCTACGAGAACGGTGTCAACGATGAGTTCGTCGTGCCGTTCGTCGTCAAGGGCTATGAGGGCATGAAGAACGGCGATGGTGCCATCTTCTTCAACTTCCGTCCGGACCGCGCGCGCCAGCTCACGCATGCATTCGTCGATGAGAAATTCGACGGCTTTGAGCGCGACGAGAACCTCAAGGTCCCGTTCGCCACGTTCTCCCAGTACGAGGACGGCATGAATGCAGCTGTTGCCTTCCCGCCGGAGCACATCGACAAGACGCTCGGCGAGATCATCCAGGACAACGGTCTCACGCAGCTCCGCATCGCAGAGACGGAGAAGTACGCGCACGTCACGTTCTTCTTCAACGGCGGTGTCGAGGAGCCGTACAAGGGCGAGGATCGCATCCTCGTCCCGAGCCCGAAGGTCGCTACTTACGACCTCAAGCCGGAGATGAGTGCGGTTGAAGTCACGGACAAGGTCTGCGAGGCCATCCGCTCCGAGAAGTACGACTTCATCATCCTCAACTACGCGAACTGCGACATGGTCGGCCATACGGGTGTCTTCCCGGCAGTCGTCAAGGCCGTCGAGACGGTTGACTCCTGCGTCGGCCGCTTCGTTGCAGCCATCAAGGAAGTCGGCGGCGAGGTCTGCATCACGGCAGATCACGGCAATGCCGATAAGATGATGGACTACGTCAACAACCAGCCGTTCACGAAGCACACGACGAACGCTGTTCCGTTCATCGTCGTTTCGGACCGCGTCAAATCCGTCAAGGACGGCGCTCTGTGCGACATCGCCCCGACGCTCCTGACGCTCGCTGGTCTTGACATCCCGAAAGAAATGACGGGCAAGAACCTCGTAGAGCTTTAATAGCGAGATAGAGGCAGCATTCCCTTGAGCAAGGAAGGGCAGGTGACTGCCCTCTATGCTGGCCCCAGAGAGAATGCACCTCAGTATTATATTTTAGAAAAGAGAGGAATACGAACAATGATTGCTTATTCACAGAAAGTGGAAGACATGGCATGCGTAGCACAGGAAGTACACCACGGTGCTGCCCCGATTCCTGAAGAAGGCAAATGGGTAAAATCCAAGAACGTCCAGGACATCAGCGGCCTGACGCATGGTGTTGGCTGGTGCGCTCCGCAGCAGGGTGCCTGCAAGCTGACGCTCAACGTCAAAGACGGCATCATCCAGGAAGCCCTCGTTGAGACGGTCGGCTGCTCGGGCATGACGCATTCCGCTGCCATGGCTGCCGAAATCCTTCCGGGCCTGACGGTCCTCGAAGCACTCAACACGGACCTCGTCTGCGATGCAATCAACACGGCTATGCGTGAGCTCTTCCTGCAGATTGCTTATGGCCGCAGCCAGACGGCGTTCTCCGACAACGGCCTGCCGGTCGGCGCTGGTCTCGATGACCTCGGCAAGGGCCTGCGCAGCCAGGTCGGTACGCTCTACGGCACGCTCAAGAAGGGCCCGCGTTACCTCGAACTCGCAGAAGGCTACGTCACGAAGCTCGCTCTCGACGAAGAAGGCCGCATCATCGGCTACGAAGTCGTGCAGCTCGGCAAAGTCATGGAAGCTGTCCGCGCTGGCAAGGATGCCAATGAGGCAATCAAGGCCAACACGAGCACGAAGGGCCGCTTCGCTGACGGCGTCAAGTTCATCGATCCGCGCGAAGAGTAATCTCCCGCTTGATGATTTCCGAGTTTCAAGGTAAAAGGAAGGAATGAATAGAATGTCATTATTCGAAGGCTATGAGCGCCGTATTGATAAAATCAACGAAGTCTGCAAACAGTATGGTCTGGCTTCCATCGAGGATGCCAAGAAGGTCTGCGACGAGAAGGGCATCAACCCGTATCAGATCGTAGAGGACCTGCAGCCGATCGCATTCGAGAATGCAAAATGGGCTTACACGCTCGGCGCTGCAATCGCAATCAAGAAGGGCTGCACGAAGGCTGCTGATGCCGCTAAGGCTATCGGCGAAGGCCTCCAGGCTTTCTGCGTACCGGGTTCTGTTGCTGACCACCGCAAGGTCGGTCTCGGCCACGGCAACCTCGGCGCTATGCTCCTCTCCGAGGACGCTGGCTGCTTTGCATTCCTCGCAGGTCACGAGTCCTTCGCAGCTGCTGAGGGTGCTATCGGCATCGCCAAGACGGCCAACAAGGTCCGCAAGAACCCGCTGCGCGTTATCCTCAACGGCCTCGGCAAGGATGCTGCTCAGATCATCAGCCGCATCAACGGCTTCACGTATGTCGTAACGGATTACGACTTCAAGACGGGCAAGCTCAACATCGTCGAGGAGATCAAGTACGGTTCCGATCCGGAGCGCGCAAAGGTCAAGTGCTACGGCGCTGACTCCGTCCAGGAAGGCGTTGCCATCATGGAGCACGAAGATGTCGATATCTCCATCACGGGTAACTCCACGAACCCGACGCGCTTCCAGCATCCGGTCGCTGGCTGCTACAAGAAGGCCTGCATCGAGAAGGGCAAGAAGTACTTCTCGGTCGCTTCGGGCGGCGGCACGGGCCGTACGCTCCATCCGGATAACATGGCAGCCGGCCCGGCTTCCTATGGTATGACGGATACGATGGGCCGCATGCACGGCGATGCTCAGTTCGCAGGTTCTTCCTCCGTTCCGGCACACGTCGACATGATGGGCCTCATCGGTGCAGGCAACAACCCGATGGTCGGCATGACGGTCGCTGTCGCTGTTGCTGTACAGGAAGCAATGAACAAATAATTCCCGCTGACGGGAAACTTGCATAGAGAGGGCGCTCAAAAGGGTGCTCTCAGGCAGCAAAAGAGCCGCAATCCAAAAGGATTGCGGCTCTTTGCTTTGCCCGCAGGACGCTCTAGAATTCGTTCTTCTGGCGATGTTGCTCGAGTTTCTGGCGGTACATCAGAGCATCGGCCTGCTTCAGCACATCATCGATGTTGTCGATCGGCGTGACAGCTGTGGTACAGCCGAGTGCAATACTGATCTTTGACGCCTCGAAGTGCGCCTGCAGCCGTTCCAGCAGAGGTGCGGCATCTTCCTCTCGTTCGATTTCCTGCATCATGAGGAATTCATCGCCGCCCATGCGGAAGATGGATCCCTCATGACCGACGTGGCGGAAGACTTCGGCTGCGGCGCAGATGAGCTGGTCGCCGGCTTCGTGGCCGAGCGTGTCATTCGTCTCCTTGAGCCCGTTGAGGTCGCCGAAGATAAAGGCGATGCACCTTCCGGCGGGCAGGGACGCGAGCGACTCCTTGAAGCCGCGCCGGTTCAGCAGCCCTGTGAGCTGGTCGGATTTGCTCAGGCGGTCGAGGCGCTTCATACCCGGGATGTGCGGGGAGACATCTGGATTCTCCTGCCAGTAGATATCCATGTCGGGGATGCTGAAGCTGCTCTCCTTGGCAAAGCGGGCAAAGACGGGGCGCATGTCGGACCTTGGGACAGGCTGGAAGTCGTCGCCGAGCGGCAGGATTCCCTCGGCATTCCACCGATAGGTGAGATGGAGGAAATCGCCCTGTTCTTCGGCCAGGACGATGCGGTCGGCTTCGAGCTGCCGGCCGATGCGCGCCATCATCTGGCGTATGCCATGCACGGGGTTCGTCTCGTACATGCCAAGGCGGACGGCGTCGTTGATGGAAGCTTCCTGGAACAGCATTTCATTGAAGCGGACATCCCTCGACAGTTAGTAGTCGAGATTCAAGCAGGAGCAGTAGTGGCAGGAGCGCAGGACGTGAAACTTTGCTCACTCCTGCTCGAGCTGCTACCTGGCAGTCTGGAAGAAAACCTGTATGGGAGGTAGGTCCGTCATTGCCTGCCCGGCGCCTGCGTGTGCATCGCGTGTATATGCCATCAAGATACCCCTTCTGTTCGTAGGAACGTTGCGCTAAAACAAAACGTATGGCTTTATTATAAAGCAGGGGCGAAAAAAGTGGAATCGATTTTTAAAATTTACTATTTGACCTATTGACATTTTGACCAATAGTGGTACAATAATAATTGAAGCGAGGGAGAGAGTCCCGGAGAAGAGATCGAGAGATCTGAAGGGGCGAGCGCCCGAGACTTCATCGAATTGTTCAAAAGTTCCCGGACAGCAACACGCGTCCGCGTGCCACTCCGGCAAGTTGCAGAAAGGGGATTTGCTTTATGTTTGGTTTGGTTCCATTTGCATCGCGTCATGATCTCGCAAAAGAAGAAAATGATTTTGATCGTCTGTTTGATGTCTTCGATGAGCCGTTCCTGACGAACTTCAAGGCTCCGGACTTCAAGGTCGATGTCAAGGACAATGGTACGAGCTATGAGCTCACGGCTGAACTGCCGGGCCTCAAGAAAGAGGATATTTCCCTGACGTATGAGGACCATTACCTGACGATTGCCACGAAGAAATCCGAAGACAATGATGAGAAAGACGAGAAGGGCAATTACGTCCGCCGCGAGCGCCGCTCGAGTTCGATGAGCCGCTCGTTCTACATCGACAACGTCGATGAGGCAAAGGCTACGGCTGATTATAAGGACGGCGTCCTGACCGTCTGCCTGCCGAAACTCACCGAGAAGAAAGAGCCTTCCCACACGATTACCATTGCCGGGTGATGTGTGGCGGTGAACACACAGAACCTCGTTTTCCCTCATAACTCTCTCTAAGACATAGAATGAAGAGCCGCAGTTCCACGTTGGAGCTGCGGCTCTTTGTCGTTCATTTTCAGAACATGTATTGACAATCTCTATCAATTACTGTAAGATAGGGAAGGATTAAATAGTGATAATGAGTATCAAGTGATAACAGAGAAGCAGAGTACAGAAGAGAATAGAAGAGGTGCAGTATGAAAGAACGCATTGTGTATCGCAGGATTGCGCTGGCCCTGGCTGGCCTGTCCGTCGCCTCGCCGCTGATGGCTCAGCCGGCCTTGGCAGCGGAGGAAGAAGTCTACGACTTCGGCTCGAGTGACATCTACGCCGAAAAAGCGGCAGAGCCCACCGAGACGGCGTCAGTGGCGTCTCCTGTACAGACTGCTGTGGAACCGGTGACGGAGCCGGGAGCGGATGCATATGCGGGCGGTCAAGTCTCGACGTCCGTGCAGCTCGGGGTGCTCGGCGACCGCCCGGCGCTCGACGTGCCGTTCAACATCACGGGGTACACGGACAAGATGATGGAGGACAAGCAGGTCGCGACAGTCGATGATGTCATTGTCCACGACCCGTCGGTCAGCGACCAGACGCTCTCGGGCGTCTCAAGCGCCTGGAATATCCGCGGCTTCAAGGCACAGCAGCAGGATGTCCAGCTCAACGGCCTCTACGGCATCGCACCGCGCTTTTACGGCGGTGTCGAGGGTGTGGACCGTGTCGACGTGCTCAAGGGACCGAGTGCCATTCTCGCCGGCATCGCGCCGAACGGCTCGCTCGGCGGCACGATCAACTACATCACGAAGCGGGCCGGCAGTGAGCCCTTGAACCGCGTCAAGATTTCGTACGGCAACGGCGGGGGCTTCACGCAGCAGGTCGACTTCGGCAGGCGCACAGATGACGGCAAGGCCGGCCTGCGCGTCAATGTCCTGAACCGCAACGGCGACACTTCGTTTGATGAGCACATGCGCACGGACTCCATCACGGTCGGTGCAGACTACAAGGGCGACCGCTACCGCCTCGGCTTTGATTACGGCTATGTCTACAACAAGGTATCGGACCAGCAGTATCAGGTGACGATCGGCAGTGGCGCACTCAAGACGATGACGAGCATGTTCAAGGTGCCGCGCGGCACGAAGTTCGGTGCCGACGGCGGCTACCGCTCCATCCACGAGCAGTACGGCATGCTGCACGGCGAGTACGACCTCAGCAAGGACTGGACGGGATACTTCTCCTACGGCCTGCGCAACACGAAGATGGAGTACTTCTACAACAACTTCTCGCTCTCTGGCCTCAGCGGCGCTGCGACGATGAAATACTCGTACAACAACCAGATCAACAAGGCGGATTCGGCCGAGGCCGGCGTGCGCGGCAAATTCTTCACGGGCGACCTCAAGCATGAGCTCACGGTGGCGGCGAACCGCATCCACTACACGCGCTACATGAACAACCGCACGGTGGCATCGGGCCTCAAGACGAATATCTGGAACATCGTCTTCCAGACGCTCGAGAATCCGTACAGCTGGTCCGCACCGAAAAATGATGAGAACACGTTTACGGGCGTGGCGCTGACGGACTCGATCACGACGCCGAATGACAAGTGGCAGTTCGTGCTCGGCGGCCGCGAGCAGCGCGTCAAGGTGGATACCTACAATACGACGACGGGCGCGGTCAAGACGCATTACGATGAGTCGGTCTTCACGCCGGCCTTTGCACTCGTCTACAAGCCGCAGAAGAACGTCTCACTCTACGCTAACTACATGCAGGGCCTCGATGCCGGTGATTCTCTCGTCACGGATACGGATGCAGCGAATTACGGCGAAGCCTTTGCGCCGTTCAAGACGAAGCAGTATGAGGTCGGCGTGAAATACGACTTCGGCAAATGGGCATCGACGCTCTCCGCCTTTGACATCAAGTCCCCGACGCTCCTCGAGAATTCGGCTACGAAGATCTGGGCGCCGAACGGCGAGGTGCGCCACCGCGGCCTCGAGTGGAATGTCTTCGGTGAGCCGCGCAAGGGCACGCGCCTCATGGGTGGCCTGATGTTCCTCGATGCGACGTATCGCAATACAGAGGGCGGCCTTTACGACGGCAACCGCGTCGCCGCGACGTCGCGCTGGAATGCCGTCATGGGCCTTGAGCAGGACATTGCTTCGGTTCCGGGCCTGACGCTGACGACGAATCTCACCTACAACAGCTCGTCGTACATCAACGAGGCCAACAGCTTCCGCGTCTCGCCGTGGGCGACCTGGGATCTCGGTGCGCGCTATAAATTCAAGTCGGGCGGTGTGCCGCTCACGCTGCGCGGTGATGTCTACAACGTCACGAACCGCAACTACTGGCGCGCGCTCCAGAACAACGGCATCTTCCTCGGCAAGTCGTGCACCTTCATGCTCTCGCTGACGGCTGACTTCTGACGAGAGGAGCGATACGATGGCATCCACAAAGCGGACGGCACTGCTGGCGGGCATACTGCTCGCCTTGCTCGCCGCCCTCGCGCTTTTCTCGCTGACGGTCGGCGTGCGCGATATTTCCTTGGCGGGCGTGCTGCACGCGCTGCAGGCTGGCAGCAGCCAGGATCCTTCTGACCTCGTGGTCTGGACGCTGCGCCTGCCGCGCCTGCTGGCAGCGCTTGTCTGCGGTCTGAGTTTTGCGGTGGCGGGCGCGCTCATGCAGGGCGTGACGAACAATCCGCTGGCCAGCCCGTCCATCCTCGGCATCAACGCCGGTGCGAGCTTCGGTCTGGCGCTCGCGATGATCGTCCTGCCGGCGGCTTCGCTGCAGGTGACGATCATCAGTGCGTTTTTCGGCGCGGCGCTCGCGACGGCTTTCATCCTCGTCCTGGCTTCTCTGAAGCATGGCCTGACGCCTGTCTACATTGCCCTGGCGGGCACGGCGGTCAGCGCGGTATTCATGGCCGTCACGCAGGTCCTCGTCGTCTTCTTTGACGTTGCGCAGGAACTCAGCTACTGGACGGCCGGCGGCATTGGCGGGATCCGGATGGCTTCGATCCTAGGCGTCATGCCCTGGACCATCCTGGGACTCCTCCTTGCTGTATCGGTCTCCCGCTCGGTGACGCTGCTCTCCTTCGGAGAAGATATGGCCATCGGGCTTGGCGGAAAGCTTTCGCGCATCCGCCTGCGGGCAGGCCTTGCCGTGCTGATCCTCGCAGGGTCGGCGGTGGCGGTGGCGGGGCCGGTCGGCTTTGTCGGACTCGTCGTGCCGCACATCACGCGGCGCATCGTGGGCATTGACTACCGCCTCGTCGTGCCGTTCTCGGCGCTCTTTGGCGCACTGCTCGTCCTGGTCGCCGACATCGTGGCCAGGACGGTATTCCCGCCGTTTGAGATCCCGCTCGGCGCTGTGACGGCGCTCGTCGGCGTGCCGTTCTTCCTCTACCTGGCCAACCGGAAGGAGGTGCGGGGCTGATGGGAAACAGGCGCTATCTCGCCACGCTACTCACACTGGCAGCACTGCTCGCGGGGTTCTTCTTCCTGCACCTGGCGACAGGGTTCCACTATTTCACGAAAGCGCATCTGATTGCCGTGCTTCTGGGAGGCGGAACACCGGAGGAGGTCCTGACGGTCTTTGACTTCCGCATGGTGCGATCCATCCTGGCCGTCCTCATCGGCATGGGGCTGGCTGTCTCTGGTGCTGTATTCCAGACCATCTCCAAGAATGAGCTGGCGAGCCCGAGCCTCTTGGGCGTCAATGCCGGCGCTGCCCTGGGCGTCATGCTGCTCATCTACGGGACGCCCCAGGCAACGGGCCTCGGCATCTGGGAGCAGCCGCTTGCCGCTGTCATCGGCGGCGGACTGGCTGCGGGACTTGTCTTTTTTCTCTCGCACCAGCGCGGCCGCATGACCTCTACCTACAAACTCGTCCTCAACGGCATTGCCGTCACAGCCGGCCTGCACGCACTGCAGATCCTGCTGATCGTCGGCCTGGATCCGACGCGCTTCCAGCAGATCAATACCTGGCTGATCGGCAGCATTTTCGGCAACAGCTGGACGCATGTGGACATCCTGTTTCTCGTCGTGCTCCTCATCACGTTCTTTTTCCTGGCGAGCCATGAGACACTCGACCTCCTGGCCCTGCGCGAGGAGAACGCGCTGGGACTGGGAATCCGGGTGAACCGGACGCGCTTCCTGTTCCTGATGGCTGCTGTCGTGCTGGCTTCATCCTGTGTGGCGGTAGGCGGCAGCATCGGGTTTATCGGGCTCATCTGCCCGCATATCGCAAGGCGGCTCGTCGGCGTGGCGCACAAGCGCTATCTGCCGGTGACGGCTCTTCTGGGCGGCGTGCTGCTCGTGGCGGCGGATTACACAGCCCGTGTGATCATCGCGCCGGATGAGATGCTCGTCGGCCTGATCGTCTCGCTGATCGGCGCGCCGTATTTCCTGTACATCCTCGTGCGCAGCAGGGGCTGACGGCATGGTGGAATCACTTGAAAAGGAAGGATGGAATCCATGGAACTTTCAGCCAGGCATCTGAAGGCCGGCTACGACAAGAATGTGATCATAGAAAACATGAACCTCGATGTGCCGGCGCACAAGGTGACGGCGCTCATCGGGGCGAATGGCTGCGGCAAGTCGACGCTTTTGAAGACGCTCTGCCGCATTCAGCCGCCGCTTGGCGGCGAGGTGCTCCTGGATGGCCGCTCGATCTTCTCGGAAGACAGCCGGGAACTGGCCAAAAAGGTCGCCATACTGCCGCAGAACCCGATGGCCCCTGCGGGGCTTACGGTGCGGGAACTCGTCAACTACGGCCGCGCTCCGCATCGTTCGCGCTTCTTTGCGCGCACGACGCAGGAAGATAAGCGCATGGTCGAGTGGGCCCTGCAGGAGACCGATATAACGGCCTTTGCGGACCGGCCGGTGGAGGCCTTGTCGGGCGGCCAGCGCCAGCGTGCCTGGATCGCGATGGCCATCGCGCAGGACACAGAGATCCTGTTCCTCGATGAACCGACGAGTTTCCTCGATGTGGCACATCAGATGGATGTGCTGACGCTCGTGCGCCACCTCAATACGGCTTATGGAAAGACCATTGTCATGGTCATCCATGAGATCAATGAAGCGGCGCGCTTTGCCGATTACCTGCTCGCCATGCGGCACGGCACGCTCCTCTATGAGGGGACACCGGAGGAAGTCTTCACGAAAGAGATGCTCGCCGATGTCTTCGGGATCGATGCCGAGCTGCTGCGCGATCCGCGCACCGATCGGCCGTACTGTATCCCCTACGTGAGCCGTGAGCGCCTGGCGGGCAGCGCATCGAAAGAGGAGAAGGCCTATGCGTAAACGGCTTCTGAGCGCGGGCTTTTTCGCACTGCTCGTTGTGCTGAGTGCGGTGCTGGCCGGTTGCGGCAGCCAGGCTTCTTCCGGCAGTGCCAAGAGCACGGCTCTCTTTGATCCCGATGTGCCGCGGTCGGATGCGCCGGAGGCGATTGATGCCGAGCTTGCCAATCGATTTATCCAGACGAAGAATGCCTCCGATAAGATGTTTTCGGAAGAAGATGGCCGTACCGTCATCACCCATAAATACGGCAGGACAGTCCTTCCGGAGAACCCGCAGCGCATCGTGGTCGTCGGCCTGGAGGATACGGTGGTGTCTCTCGGCATCCCCATTGCGGCAGCGCACCTTGCCCCTTCGTCGTATCTCTATGACACGATGAAAGCGCAGGGCATTGAGAATATCCCCATCAATGTGGAGACGAAGACGGTCAACCTGGAAGCCGTGCAGCAGGCAAGCCCGGACATCATCCTCCTGCGCGACAGCTATGACAGGAATACGTACCGCGCCCTGTCCAAGATCGCTCCCGTCGTGTCGCTCGACCTGCAGAAAGAAGAGGTCACAGAGCTCGCTGCAGCGAGGGCCATCGGGCAGAGCGAAAGGGGGGAGGCGCGCCTGCGCGCCTATTACGATACGGTGAAGCAGGCAAGACTCGCCATCAAGAACCATATCGGCGATGCGACGGTGGCGTATCTGCGCATCATGCAGAAAGAGATCCGCCTCTATCCGTACTCCGCCAATGCGACGAACCGGTTCATGTATGAATTGCTCAACCTCAGGCCGGACCCGATGGTCGTGGCGCTCGACCGGACGAAGAACAATCTCACCATCTCGATGGAATCCCTGCCGGATCTCCAGGCGGATTATCTCGTCCTTTCGAGCGGCTACGGTGCGAGCAGCGCCGGCAGCACAGAAGCGGCGGGAAAGCGGTATGAGGAGCTCCGGGAAGATCCGCTCTGGCAGACGCTGCCAGCCGTCCGTGAGAATCACCTCTTAGAGGTCGATTCCGTCATCTGGAATGCGCACGGACTCATCGCGAAAGAACTGGCAATCGCCAACCTCAAAGACTGGCTCAGCGGACAGCCGTGACAGCGGTCAAGGATAGAAGACAGGTCCTGGGGATCTGTCATGAATCGTATAGAAAGGTATAAAAGGAGATCATAATGGAACTTTTGACGACAGGAATCACGTTTTTCCAGAAGGGCGGCATTGTCATGTACGTACTGCTGCTCTGTTCGCTTTTTGTGTTCTCAATCGGCATTGAGCGCGCGATGTACTTCCGGCGCATGGATTCTGGCCGCGCGTTTGCCCGTGACTTTTACCTGGCCCTGGCCAACAACAAGTGGCAGAAGGCCGAGCAGCTCGCCGACCATGCGCGTGGCGCCCTGGCTGACATCCTGTTCGCGGTCATCACGAAAAAGCCGGAAGCCCGCAAGAATCCGTCTGCTTACATGGAAATCCAGTCCGGCATCGCGCTCGCGAAAATGCGCAAGCGCCTCTACTACCTCAGCGTCATCGTCACGATGGCACCGCTGCTCGGCCTGCTCGGCACGATCAGCGGCATGATCACTTCCTTCTCGGTCTTCAATCTGGAGTCGGGACAGGCTACGGCCATCACGGGCGGTGTCGGCGAAGCGCTGATCGCTACGGCTATGGGCCTCTGCGTTGCCATCATCTCGCTCACGGTTCATGCTTATTTCTCGCAGCGCATCGAGAACGTCGTCACGGATATGGAGCAGTGCTTCTCGATGGTCGAGACGGCTGCCGCTGAGCGCGATAGCATGAACAAAGAGGAGGCAGCCTGATGAGACTTCGGGACAGAAGGAGCTTTACGAAGCCGGAAGTCATGATCATCCCGATGATTGACATCATGTTCTTCCTGCTGGTCTTTTTCATGATCAGCACGCTTTACATGGTCAACCTCAAGACGGTTGACGTCAATATGCCGAAGGCGGCCAGTGCTCAGACGCAGATGAACGTGACGTATCTCGTCACGCTCAAGAAGGACGGCACGCTGTACCTTGAGGACCAGCCCATCGAAGAGAAGGCGCTCATCAAGCAGGCACAGCAGGAAAACCGCAGCAACAATCACTTTGCGATTGTCGTGCGCGCCGATGAGGGCATCGATTACGGCAAGGTTGTCGACCTCCTCGATCACTTCCGCAAAGCTGGCATCAGCCGGTTCGGACTCGCGGCTGATGCCGGCGGAAAGTGAGGCAGAGGATGCTTCGAGAAGATAAAGAGAATGCAGCCGGCTGGGGGATTTCCTGCGGTGTCCATATCATCATCCTGATGATCGTGGCCGCGACGGGCCTCTTCCAGGCCGTTTCATCGGAAAGCCATCCCGTCGATGTTGAGATTTATGACAATGTGACAGAGGATGAGCAGCCGTCGGATGACAATTCAGAGGCAGAGGCGGCGCCGGCCGAATCGGAGCCGGATGCGCCGCAGCCAGATCCGATCGTCGTCGACCAGAGTGTCGCCGTTCCGGAAATCGAGACCGAGCGGAAGGACGAGAAGGAACAGCCCGAGAAGAAGCAGGCGGATGCAGCGGATCCGTCCGCCAAGCATCCTGCTGCTGATGCGAAGCCGAATGCCAAGGGCTCGCCGAACGGCAAGCTGGGCGGCGATGCAGACAAGCCAAAGGCCGGTCCGGCCCGCGATCCGGCTCACGTCAAGCACGTCAAGGTGCACGCGCAGCAGCTCAGCACCGCGCAGCCGTCCTACCCGGTTTCCCTGCAGGCGAAGAAAGCGGCCGGCACCGTCACCGTCAATTACATCATCAATGCCTCAGGCGGCGTCGAGAGCCCGCAGATTGAAGCATCCTCCGGCTATCCGGAGATGGATGCAGAGGCTCTGGCGGCTATCGTGAACTTCACCTACAGCCCTGCGCGCAATGATTATGATGAACCTGTCAACACGCACGGACGCTACACGTTCCGTTTCCATCCCTGATGACCGGATGCAAAAACCTGACCATTTCTGGTCAGGTTTTTTTGATGGGACAACGTCATTGTGCTGCTTTTTCGCGCAGCAAAGCGATTTCTCTTGCGTAGCCTGCGGCATCGTTCGGCGTCTCGAGGATGAAGGGCAGGTCTTTGAGCGCCGGGTGGCGGACGACGCGCACGAGTGCATCGAGTCCGATATGGCCTTCGCCGATGCGGGCGTGGCGGTCCTTGTGGCTGCCGCGCTCGTTCTGGCTGTCGTTGAGATGGATGGCCTTGAGGCGCGGAAGGCCGATGACGCGGTCGAACTCCGTCAGCACCTCGTCGAGGTGCTCGCGGATGTCGTAGCCGCCGTCCCAGACGTGGCAGGTGTCGAGGCAGACACCGAGCTTGTCATCGTGTTCGACGCGGTCGATGATGGCGCGCAGTTCCTCAAACGTGCGGCCAACCTCCGTGCCCTTGCCCGCCATGGTCTCCAAGAGGACGGTCGTCTGCTGGTCCGGCGTGAGCACATCGTTGAGCTGTTGCGCGATGAGCTCAATGCCTTTCTCGGCACCCTGCCCGACGTGGTTGCCAGGGTGGAAATTGTAGAGATTCCCGGGCAGGTGCTCGAGGCGCTGCAGGTCATCGGCCATTGCCTCGTGCGCAAAGCGCCGCAGATTTTCCTTAGCGGCACAGGCATTCATCGTGTAGGGGGCATGCGCGACGAGCGTGACGATACCCTCATCTTCCTTGTACTGCAGGAAGGCTTCGACATCTGCGAGGTCGAGCTCTTTCGCCCGGCCGCCGCGCGGATTGCGCGTGAAAAAGGCAAACGTGTCCGCATCGAGCCGCGACGCCTCACGCCCCATGGCGAGGAACCCCTTGGCTGAGGACAGGTGGCAGCCGATGTGCAATTTATATTCCATAGGCATGTGATACTCCAATCTGTTATCAAGAATTGTTATTTGTTATAGTATAGCACATAAAAAAGACACCCGCATGAAATCTTGCGGGCGTCTCTGTCGTTTTTGCTCTACTGAGCCCATGTCTTGCGGTACTTGCCGGGCGGCATGCCGACGATGTTGCTGAAGACAGACTGAAAGTAGTTGGAGTTGTTGTAGCCACACTGCATGGCGATATCGGTAATCGTCATGTTCGTCGTGAGCAGCAGCGTCTGCGCTTCTTCGATGCGCTTGCGGATGATGTATTGCATCGGCGAAGAACCCGTCAGGTCCTTGAACGTGTGGGAGAGGTAGTAGAGGTTGATGTGGAGCGCCTCGGCGATGTCGGGGAGCTTGAGGTCCTCGAGGTAATGGGCATCGATGTACTCCTTGATGCGCGTGCCCATGGTGTAGGAAGGATTCTCTTCACTCGTCGCCTTTGCCTCGGCCAATGCAGTGACCGCGACGACGATGGCCTGCGTCAAGGCGGCGCCAATCTCGCGGCGCTCATCGTCCTCGCCGTTGAGCGCTGCCAGGAGTTTCATCTCGCGCAGCAGATCGCGCAAGAAGGCATGCCTCCCTTCTTTGCTGAGATGCAGCACGAGCGGTGTGTCATGTTTGGTGAGGTGGCCGGGGGCCAGACCGCAGAGATGCAGCGCACCGATGCGCATCGTGAAGCCCATGAAGGAGCTGCTCGTCTTGAAATCGTGCAGCGTATCGCTGTTGATCAAGACGAGATCTTCGGTGCGCAGCTGCTGGCTGCCCTCTTTGAGACGCATGCGACAGTGACTCTTCTCGACGAAGAGGATCTCTGCGACGTCATGATGTGATTTCAAGGTGCCGAACGATGGAGCAGCGGTGATGTTCTCAACGGATTCGAGGTGAGGACGCCTGCCAAGCTCGAATCGCGATTGTTTCGGACTGCCAAATGGTAGGATAGACATATATTTCGACCTTTCTGTGCCATAATACGAATAAATGCGGAATCAAAACAAAAATTATAAGTTTTCGCAAAATGCTGAACAAGAAAATAGAGAAATCCATGTCAGTATTTCGGTATAATGGATTCCAGAAAGATCAGTTGATGATGATTTGATGATTGTCTTTTGAGGATATAATCTTCATATCTATTATTATACTGATAAATCACAAAAAATCCAGTCTTTTCCGGAGAGCCTGGAAAAAAAGGAATAATCAAAGTTGCTTTTCATGGGAAAGGTAAGGTGGAGAAAATGCTGAAATGGTTTCTGACTGGACCGGATAAGCCTCGTATCCAAGATAAGGCTGTGGTCAAGAAGATGTATCATACAGCGCGCATTCAGGCTGTCACGGCCATGATCCTCGGCTATGGCATGTACTATGTCATGCGCATGACACTCGGTGTCGCGAAGAAGCCGATGCTCGAGGACGGCTTTACGCCGACGGAACTCGGCATGATGGGCGCAGGCATGCTCGTCGCCATCGCCATCGGCAAATGCGCAAACGGCTTTATCGCCGACCACTGCAATATCAAGAAGATTGTGCCGCTCGGCTTGCTCGGCGCAGCTATCGTCAATGCCATCCTCGGTATGAGTAATACGACCTGGGTCTTCATCGTGCTTTGGGCGGTCAACGGCGTGTTCCAGAGCATGGGCTCGGCACCGTGTATCGTCTCCCTGTCACAATGGTTTGCCAAGAGTCAGCTCGCTACGTACTACGGTGTCTTCAGTATCGCACATTACGTCGGTGAAGGTGCTACGTATCTCGGCACCTCGATGATCATCGTTGCTCTCGGCTGGCATGCCGCCTTCTTCGTACCGGGCGTCGCCTGCATCGTGCTCGCATTCATCATGTACCGCTTCATGCGCGATCGGCCAGAGACGTACGGCCTGCCGTCTGCCAATGAGTTTGAGGGCGAGGTCGCTCAGGAAAAGAAAGAGCAGCAGGTTTCCACGAAGGAAGCGCAGCTCATGGTCATCAAGAACCCGTACGTATGGCTGCTCGCCGCTGCGGCAATCTGCCTCGGCATTTCCCGTTATTCCATCTCGAGCTGGGGCGTCATCTTCCTGCAGGAAGCGAAGGGCTTTGACCTCGTGACGGCCGGCAGTATCATGTCGCTCTCCCCGATTCTCGGCGGTGTCGGCTCCTTTTTCTCCGGCATCATCTCCGATAAGATCTTCCATTCGCATCACTCCGTCACGACGATTGTCTTCGGCATTGTCATGCTGATCGGCATTGCCGGTGTCTGCTACGTGCCGGCTGGTGATCCGACGCTCGCAGCTGCCTGTGTTGCCATCTTCGGCTTCGGTCTCGGCGTCATCCTCTGCTTCGTCGGCGGTCTGCTCGCTGTTGACCTCTGCCCGCGCAAGGCAACTGGTGCCGCGATGGGCGTCATCGGTCTGCTCGCTTACGGCGGCGCAGCCTTGCAGGATATCGTCAACGGCATCCTGATGGATTCGGCAAAGGTCGTTGTCGACGGTGTCACGACGTATCATTTCGAGACGATCACGAACTTCTGGATTGCCTCGGTCGTCATCATGACACTGCTCATCGTGCCGACGCTCTGGGCTAAGAAGCACAAAGAAGCAGACGGAGAAGCATAACAAAAGATTTGCAGGATCATTCTTTCTCTACTATTATACTGATATAGAGAAAGAATGATTTGCATTCAAGAAATCAGAGTACGAATATGACCGCGGTCCCTTGGTGTCCTGTTTTGTGGCTGCAGTTGAAGCAAGGATTACGTCAGGCTTCGGAAGGAAGATACTATGAACAAGAATATCATCAATGGGCCCTATCTTCTGGACCCGCGTGCCACGCAGATTACAATCGCCTGGGAGACCATCGAGCCGGCGGATTTCAAGGTGACGGCGAGCAGTGCAGACGGTGCGGAGTACTTCGGCGATGTCGTGTATGAGCGCGAGGAACCCTGCCAGGAGTACCCGAACGGGGCCTGTGTCTACACGGCTGTCATCGAGGGGCTGGCACCGGCGACGGAATATGCATACACGGTCATGGGCGGCGGCGAGGTTTCAGCTGCGTCGTTTCAGACGCTGGCAGAGGCACCTAAGCACCTTCATCTACTGACTCTGTCAGACTCGCATCTCTTTCACAACAGTTCGTTCTTCAAGAAAGTTGCCGTAGAGGAAGCGCCGGAATTTATCCTGCACGGCGGTGACATTTCTTTCGGTACGGGTTATCAACACGACCAGTATCAGGATAACTGGTTCCACAAGATCCCCGATGTCCTCGCGCGCATCCCGGCCTATTACATTCACGGCAATCACGATGACGGCCCTTACTACGACGCGTTCTTCACGGCGACGCAGGGGCGCACAGTCCATACGGCCGACGGCGGCAACACGTTCTCGTTCGATTACGGGCCCGCCCACTTTACGCTGGTCGACAGCAATCCCTGGGGCCTCTTTGAGATGAATGCCGTCAATTCCGAGATGCCGCTTGGCCGGGAGACGCGCAAGCGCATTGATGATACGCTCCAGTGGATTGAAGAAGACCTGACGAGCCCGGCGGCTAAGAAGGCGAAGTGGCGCATCCTCATGATGCATCACCCGTACACGGACCCGTTCAACAACCGCTACATTGTGCCGATTGCGGAGCGCTGCCAGGCACAGCTCGTGCTTGGCGGCCATCTCCACTACTACATCAAGTCGGTCTCCGTCGACCCGAAAGTCGGTGCCCGCACGGTATACGTCTGCGAGGGCAGTGCGCAGGATCCGGAGGCCGAGTACACGGCGGCCCGTGAGGACAAGCGCCTGCTCAGCGAATTCCCGGAAATCACCGCTACGGGACGCAGCAATTACGGCATTCTCGACGTGACGGAGGAGGCGCTTGACTACCGGCTCTACGGCTTTGAGGCAGATGGCAGCCCGAAGCTCGTCGATACCATCCATCTGACACACGATGAACCTGACGTCGAATTTACGGATATCGAGCTGCGCCGCTTGGACAACAACGGCAATGTCGAAGTCCGGGCACTGGCTGAAAACAAGGGCACGGCCATGGCAGAAGCCGTCATCCATCTGCTCGACAACAAGTGTGAGCATGCCATCAATCTCTTCGGCAGCGAGGAGAACAGCCAGGTCGCTGTACTCGAACCGGGGGAGAAGCGCAAGCTCGCAGCCGTCTATCAGGCTGTGCAGCCCGGTGAGCACATGCTGCGCGTCGGCGAGATGGAATTGAAGCTCGTCGTCTTTGAGCCGACACAGCTGTCCTTCGCGCACATGCGCGTACGCGCCGGACAGGGCGAGGCTGCTGACTGCATGATCGCAGGCATTGAGGCGACGAACAACCTCGACCACGAGATCTTCGTCTCGGTACCGCTCTACATCAATCAGCGCATCGCCGAGACGAAGAGCCTGTTCTTCCGCGGCCATGAGAAGCGCTATATTGAGTTCCACTACAAGTTCCAGCAGGGCGGCGAATATCAGGTCAGCATTGCCGACCAGCTGCCGAAGGAAGTCTTGATTGAAAGTGGCATCCGCATCATCCCGCGCATCCTCGACAAGTCGGGGCACGGCCATACGGCCCTGCTGCACGGCTCGCCGAAGGTCCGTGAAGTCGACGGCCACATGGAAGTTGCGCTCGAGCAGTATGGCGATTACATCGAGATACCGGCGAGCCGCGATCTTCGCGCGCCGCAAGGCTTCACCGGCATGGTCTGGGCAGACATCGACCGCCTGGCAAGGCCGAGCGAGATGGGCCACAACCCGCTGATGGTCCGCGGCAAGTCCGTGGGCTGGGGAGCGACGTACTGCCTGCGCATGGTCGTGGAGCGCGCCGGCGGCCTCAAATGGGGCATCTGCCATGATATCACGGAGTATTCGTGGCAGGGCGGCGAGGCAAAGATCGGCGAATGGGCGCAGTACACGATGACCTTTGACAAGAAGGCGGGCGGCGATTCGTACTGCGATGGCACGCCTTTGGCACATGTGGCGGGCATCTCGGATGACAGCGAGATCCGTCAGTGGGACGACCAGCCGATCTTTGTCGGCTATTCCTACATCGGCCACGTCATCCCCGAGATTGGCCGGCCGAAGTACTTCACGCATCTGCCCGGCCGCATCAGCCAGGTCCGCTTCTACAAGAAGGGGCTGACGGCGGAGGAGAATCGGGAGATTTACGAGCATCCCGAGGCAGAAGGCCCCGAGCGCGATGACCTCGCGGTCTGGCTCGACTTCCACAGCATCCTCAAGGTCGGCACGCACACGACGGAGTGGCGCCATCCGGCCATCTACGACCCGGCCTTCAAGACGCAGAAGAAGTATTGGCATTTCAAGCAGCTCAAGGCTAAGACGCATCTTCCTTTGCAGGCCAGTATGCGGGCGACAATCGAAGTGTCGGATGATATGGCTACCGTCAAGGCGAGCCGCCAGATCGTCCTCAAGGACGGCACGAATTACGTCGATATCTCGAATCTGCCAGAGGCGCAGTACTTGCGCATCGTGACGGAATTTGCGGCCGAAGTCGGCCCTGATGGCACGTTCGTTCCGGAGCTCCTGTCGTATCAGGTCGTGGCGGAGAATGAGCGCGACTTCACCGACATGTTCTGGTCAACGCGCCCCGACTGGGAGCGCGGCCGCTTCACTGGAGCCGTCGGCTTCCCGCCGGTCGACCGCCTGCGCGACTATCCCGAATACACCGATGTCATCCATGGTTGAAGACCTCTCCACCTTTTTTACGAGGACAGGAACTCCTGTCCTCTTTTTGGTTTATGCAGCTTAATCGAAATTCATGATGATGGTCTTTTCTTCTGTGAGCTCGCGGATGGCGTATTCCGGACCTTCTTTGCCCATGCCGCTGTCTTTTACGCCGCCGTAGGGCATGTTATCCATGCGGAAGCTGGACCCGTCGTTGATGACGACGCCACCTGCTTCGATATGCTCGGCTGCGTAGTGGGCGATGGCGAGCGAGCTCGTGAAGACGCCAGCCTGCAGGCCGTAGCGGGAGTTGTTGACGCCGGCGATGGCTTCTTCAATCGTGTCATAGGGGATGATCGAGAAGACGGGGGCAAATGTCTCGTTCTTGACGACATCCATGTCGGGCGTTACATCGGTAAGGATGGTCGGCTCGTAGAACGATCCATGGCGATGGCCGCCGGTCAGTACCTTAGCGCCGGCTGCTGCGGCATCCTTGACCCAGCCCTCGATGCGGACGGCTTCTTTCTCCGCAATCATCGGGCCGAGGCAGGTCGATTCGTCGCTGAGCTTGCCACCCTTGAAGTTCTTGGCAAAGGCGACGGCGTAGTCACAGAACTCTTGGTAGATGCTGCGCGAGACGTAGACGCGCTGGCAGGAGATGCAGACCTGGCCGGCGTTGAGAAAGGCGTACTTGGCACAGAGCTCGGCGACCTTCTTGACGTCCTTGACGTCCTCGTGCACGACGTTGGCGGAGTTCGAGCCGAGCTCGAGTGCCACGCGGCGGAATCCGGCGGCTTCCTGCAGGGATTTGCCGACGGGGACGCTGCCCGTGAAGGAGAACATGCGGATGCGCGCGTCCTTCGTCAGGTAGTTGCCGACGAGTGCACCGGGGCCGGTCAGCAGGTTGAGGCAGCCAGCCGGCAGTCCCGCCTCGCGGAAGACGTCGCAGAGCAGGGCGGCCGTCAGCGGCGTGGCAGAGGCTGGCTTGTAGATGACGGTGTTGCCGGCCGCGAGTGCTGGGCCAATCTTGTGGGCGGCGAGGTTCACCGGGAAGTTGAACGGCGTGATGGCGCAGACGACGCCGAGCGGTTGGCGGATGGTGAAGGCGAGCTTGTTCTGGCAGCCCGGGGCACCGGCAAGCGGGATCGTCTCTCCCTTGAGGCGCTTGGCTTCTTCTGCCGAGAGGATCAGCGTCTGGTAGGCGCGCCCAATCTCGCCACGGGCATCGCGCAGGGGCTTGCCCGCTTCAGCCGACAGTGCTGCGGCGAATTCCTCGGTGCGCTCGCGCATGAGGTTGGCGGCCTTGAGGATGATCTCGTAGCGCTCGTAGGCAGAGAGCTTGACCTCGCGGAAGGCCTTCTCGGCTGCGTCGACGGCCGCACGGCATTCTGCCTCGCCAGCGACGGCAATCTCGGCAATGGTTTCGTTCGTCTCTTTATTGTAGACAGGGACGGTCTTCTCGGTCATGACTTCCTGACCGCCGATGTACAAGGGCTGTTCTTTCATGGGAATACCTCCTAAACGCTTTTGCTGTGGATCAACGCATCGTTGCAATCTTCTCGAATTCCTCTTCGCGTATCGTGTCCGGCGTGATGAGCTGGATGTGGTTGGCCGTACAGTACGAGATGTACTTTTCAGGCGGCATCTTGTTGGTCACGATGTACTGCATCTCCTTGAGCGTACAGTAGCTCATCAGGGAGGAGATGTCGAATTTTGAATCATCGACGAGCAGGAAGTGCTCGCAGTCCTTCTCGACGAGGCAGCGCTTGATCTCGCATTCGAGCGGCGAGGCGTTCGTCGCGCCGTGCTCGAGCGAGATGCCCGTGCTCGCGAGGAAGACCTTCGATATATTATAGCGGCGCAAGACCTGGATGACCTGCGGTCCGACGAACGCCTTGGACGGGGTGAAGAGCGAACCGCCCGTCGCGAGGACATTGAGGTTGCTGTAGTTGGATGCAGCATTGATGACGTGGACACTCGCCGTGACGATGGTCAGGCGGTGCTTCTCCGTCAGGTACGGGATCATGTGCATCGTGGTCGTGCCGGAGTCGATGTAGATGACATCGCCGTCGTGGACGAAGTCTGCTGCCATGCGGGCAATCTGCTTTTTGGCATCGGCATTGCGGCTCTCGCGCGAGGCGAAAGGTTCCGGGCTGCCGGACGGCTCGGCGAGGACAATGCCGCCGTAGACCTTCTTGATGAGGCCCTGCTGTTCGAGCTCTGCGATATCGCGGCGTATGGTGTTCTTAGAGACCTGGAACGTATCACAGAGATCGTTGATAGATATGTTGTGCACACTCTTCAACAATTCATGGATGCGGTTGATTCGATCGATTTTCATGAGAGATCACCTGCTTCTGCGCCTGAGGCACATGGGGTGTCGAATCATTACACAACATACGCCAACAGACATTTAAGAAATAACCAATTTATGAGTAGGTTTGTTTACTTTCATTATAAGCGAATTGTCGGTAAGAAACAAGAGAAAACAGAAAAAAGTACCATTTTTCATGGACTGGACGGTGCGGGAACGGCAAGTCTTAAGCAACACTTATCATATAGAGCAATCATGATTACTCATGATTATCAGAAAAAATAAAATTCCGCAAAATCTTGCCAAAAAGCTCAAAACAGTATTGACAACGTGATGTAAAAGTATTAAATTATAGCCATAAGGTAATCAAAAGGTTATCAACAACAGCGTTGATACTATCATCAGAATAGGAGAGTGGACAACATGGGTTATACGTTTATGGTTCCGGCAAAGATCATCTCGAGCACGAATGTCATTGAAGAACTCGGCCAGCACATCCAGGGCAAGGGCACGAAGGCCCTGATCGTCACGGATCAGTTCATGGTGAAGTTCGGCAATGCGGCGAAAGTCGAGAATGCACTCGCCAAGGCGAATATCCCGTATGTCACCTTCGCTGGTGCCAATTCGGAGCCGACGGACAAGATCGTCGATGCCGGCCTGAAGGTATACCGTGAAGAAGGCTGCGACTTCCTCGTCGCTCTCGGCGGCGGCAGCCCCATGGATACGGCAAAGGCAATCATGTTCATGTCGACGCAGCCGGAAGGCAAGAAGATCAACGAGTTCATGCATGTCAACATCGACATGCCGGTCCCGTATCTCGTCGCCATCCCGACGACGGCTGGCACGGGCTCTGAGGTCACGAAGAACACGATCATCGCTGATACGGAGAACAACGTCAAGATGCTGCTCGGCGGCCCGTCCATCATCCCAGCTCTCGCTGTTGTCGATCCGACCTTCACGATGACGGCTCCGCCATCTGTCACGGCTGCAACGGGTATCGATGCGCTCTGCCATTCCATTGAGGCTTACACGAGCCGCAAGGCACAGCCGCTGACCGATACGTTCGCACTCTCGGCCATCAAGAAGATCCACAAGAACCTGCCAATCTGCTACAAGGATGGCAAGAACGTCGAAGCCCGCCTGCAGATGAGCATCGCGGCAACGGAAGCCGGCATCGCCTTCAACAATGCCTCCGTCACGATCGTCCATGGTATGAGCCGCCCGATCGGCGCTCTGTTCCACATCGCACACGGCGTCTCGAATGCCATCCTGCTGCCGGCCTGCATGAAGTTCGCCATCGAGGAGAACACGGCACGCTTTGCCACGATTGCACGCGTCATGGGTGTTGCGGATGACGCTACGCCGGACCACGATGCAGCTGAGGCATTCGTCGCAGAGGTCACGCGCTTCTGCAAGGAAGTCGGCATCCCGTCGGCAGAGTCCCTGCTCGAGCAGCGCGGCTTCAAGAAGGAAGACTTCCTCGCACAGCTCGACAAGATGGCTTCCGATGCGCTCGAGAGCGGCAGCCCGCAGAACACGATGCGCATCCCGACGAAGGAACAGCTCATCGAGATATACAAGGAACTCTTCTGATTTCGCAAGAACCCGCATGATAGAATAGGAGGGGTGGTCATGCCACTCGTACATTTGACAGACCTCATAAGCAAGCCAGACAACACATACGCAATTGGCGCGTTCAATGTCTCGGATATGGAGATGGCCATGGGTGCCATCAAGGCGGCAGAAGAGCTCCATGCTCCGCTGATCCTGCAGATTGCAGAAGGCCGCCTGCGCTACTCGCCGCTCGACCTGCTTGGCCCCGTGATGATCGCGGCCGCCAAGAAGTGCTCGATGCCGACGGCCGTTCATCTCGACCACGGCAGCACGATGGAGACGATCAAGCTTGCGCTCGACCTCGGCTTCACGTCCGTCATGTTCGACGGTTCGAAATATCCGCTCGATGAGAACATCGCCCGCACGCAGGAAGTCGTCAAGCTTGCGAGGAGCTACGGCGCTGACGTCGAAGGTGAGATCGGCCGCGTCGGCGGCGCGGAGGGCGACTACAAGAGCGTGGATGTCCTCGTCACGAGCGTCGAGGAAGCCAAGCGCTTTGCCGAGGAATCCGGCATTGATGCGATGGCCGTCGCAATCGGAACGGCACATGGCAACTACAAGGAGAAGCCGCAGCTCCGCATCGACCGCCTCAAGGAAATCCATGCGGCCGTCAAGACGCCGCTCGTCCTGCACGGCGGCACGGGCCTGACGGAAGAGGATTTCCGGACTTGCCTTGCCAACGGCATCCAGAAGATCAACATCGCCACGGCGTCGTACGACGCTTCGGCAGCGAAGATAAAGGAAGTCGCTGCAGCGAACCCGCAGGCAAAGTACTTCGATTTCAGCGATGCCATCGTACAGGGCACCTACGAGAATGTAAAGAAACACATGCACATCTTCGAGCTCGAACAGAAGGCATGAGGAGGATAAAGAAATGGCACTCATTAGCTTTGATGAAAACAAGAAACGCGATGTCGTCCTGATTGGCCGCGTCACGCTGGATTTCAATCCGAATGAACTGAACCGCACGCTGGACAAGGTCAAGACTTTCTCCATGTACCTCGGCGGTTCACCGGGAAACATGGCTGTCGGCATCAACAAGTTGGGCAAGAACGTCGGCTTCATCGGCTGCGTATCCGACGACCAGTTCGGCGACTTCGTCCTCAACTACTTCAATGAGCGCGGCATCGACACGTCCCAGATGACGCGCGCCAAGAACGGCGAGCGCATGGGCCTGACGTTCACGGAGATCAAGAGCCCGACGGAGTCGAGCATCCTGATGTACCGCGACCAGGTCGCTGACCTCGAGATCGCACCGGAAGATGTCGACGAGCAGTACATCGCCGACAGCAAGATCCTCATTGTCTCCGGCACGGCGCTCTCGAAGAGCCCGTCGCGCGAAGCCTGCCTGCTGGCTGTCCAGTATGCCAAGAAACATGGCACGCGCGTCATCTTCGATATCGACTACCGTCCGTACAGCTGGCGCAGCAAGAAGGACATCCAGATCTACTACTCGCTGCTCGCAAGCATGGCCGATGTCATCATCGGTTCGCGCGATGAGGTCAACCTCACGGAAGGCCTCGACGAGGAGGCAACGGAGCCGGCAGACCACGTCATCGCCGAGAAGTACATTGAGCAGGGTGCCAAGATCGTCATCATCAAGCACGGCAAGAAGGGTTCGATCGCTTACACGGCCGACAAGAAGGCCTATAAGGTCGAGTCGTATCACATCAAGCTGCTGAAGTCGTTCGGTGGCGGCGATGCGTATGGCAGCGCCTTCGTCTATGGCCTGCTCGCAGGCTGGACGGTGTCGCAGGCACTGCAGCACGGCACGGCACATGCCGCTATGGTCGTCGCAAGCCACAGCTGTTCGGATGCCATGCAGACGGTCGAGCAGATTGACGCCTTCATGCAGGAACATAAAGACGAGAAAGTCATCACGGAATTGGATTGGGAGGCAGCATTATGAGATTCGGTCGCTTAGGTCAGCTCAAGCACGGCTACAATGCAATGACGACGCGCGAGAGTGACATGCTCATGGATATCGGTTACCAGGAGATGGATGAGAACGAGATCGTTGAGTTCGAAGATCCCCTCCAGGAGACGGCCTTCGTCATCACGACGGGCGATGTGGAGATCTGCTGGAATGGCAAGAAAGAGCTCATGCATCGCGAGTCGCTGCTCGACGAGAACCCGTACTGCCTGCACGTGCCGCACGGCGTCAAGGTCGTCGTCAAGGCCCTGAAGAAATCGGAGCTCCTGATCCAGAAGACGCTCAACGACCGCGACTTTGAGCCGGTCTTCTACCGTCCGAAAGATGTCCAGGCTGATGTTTTCGGCGGCGGCGTATGGCAGGGCACGGCAGAACGCACGGTCCGCACGATCTTCGATTACGACAATGCGCCGTACTCCAACATGGTCAACGGCGAAGTCATCATGACGCCGGGCTGCTGGACGGGCTACACGCCGCACAATCATCCGCAGCCGGAAGTCTACACCTACAAAGTCGACCGTCCGCAGGGCTTTGGCTGTGCGTTCATCGGCGACAACGTCTTCAAGATCGAGGACAACACCTGGTCGGAGATCTCGGGCGGCTACATGCATCCGCAGTGCGCAGCTCCTGGCTACGCTATCTGGTACAGCTGGATGATTCGTCATCTCGACGGCGATCCGTGGAAGAAGACGCGCAATGACCTGCCGGAGCACACCTGGTTGCTCGAGCCGGATGCCGATTCGAAGATCTGGCAGCCGCACAAGAAGTGATAGCGTATCCGCGACGTGGTGAAACGTGGCATAGTGGAGGGGATTCCAATGGCTAAGACAATCAGACTCACGGTAGCACAGGCTCTCGTGAAGTTCCTCAATAATCAGTATGTAGAATTTGACGGCAAGGAAGTGCCGATGTTCGAAGGCATCTTCGGCATCTTCGGCCACGGCAATGTCATCGGCATCGGGCAGGCTCTCGAAGAGGATCCGGGCCATCTGATCATGCGCATGGGCCGCAATGAGCAGGGCATGGCACACGCAGCGATGGGCTTTGCAAAGCAGAAGCGCCGCAAGCAGATGTACGCCTGCACGTCTTCTGTCGGCCCGGGCGCTGCCAACATGGTCACGGCAGCTGCTACGGCTACGGCAAACTGCATCCCAGTCCTGTTCCTGCCGGGCGACACGTACGCTGACCGCCAGCCGGATCCGGTACTCCAGCAGATGGAGCAGACGGTAAGCCTGACGACGACGACGAACGACGCTTTCCGCGCCGTCTGCAAATATTGGGACCGCGTCACGCGTCCTGAGGTTCTCATGACGGCCTGCATCAATGCGATGCGCGTCCTGACGGACCCAGCTGAGACGGGTGCTGTCTGCATCGCTTTGCCGCAGGATGTCGAGGGCGAGGCTTGGGATTATCCTGAGTACTTCTTCCAGAAGCGCGTCCATCACATCGACCGCGTAAAGCCGACGGAACGTGCCATCGAAGAGGCTGTCAAGGCCATCGCGAAGGCTGAGCGTCCGCTGATGATCTTCGGCGGCGGCGTCAAGTACTCCGAGGCAGAGGCGGTATTCCAGAAGTTCGCTGAGAAGTACGGCATCCCGTTCGGCGAGACGCAGGCCGGCAAGGGCACGATCACGTGGGAGCATGAGCTCAACATGGGCGGCGTCGGCGAGACGGGCGGCCTTGCAGCCAACACGCTTGCAAAAGATGCAGATGTTGTCATCGGCGTCGGCACGCGCTACACGGACTTCACGACGTCCTCCAAGTGGATCTTCCAGAACCCGAACGTCCAGTACGTCAACATCAACGTCTCCCGCTTCCATGCCTACAAGCTCGATGGCATCCAGGTTGTCGGCGATGCCGGTGCGGCACTCGAGATGCTCGACGAGGCCCTCGGCAAGACGGGCTATCATGTATCGGATGCCTATGCTGCGGACATCAAAGCCGCAAAGGCAGCCTACACGAAGGAAGTCGAGCGCGTCTTCCACATCCAGTTCGGCGACAACTTCGTGCCGGAAGTCAACGATGACTTCGACTACAAGGCTGCAGAGAAGGCCTATAAAGAAGCCGTCGGCGAGACGCTGCCGCAGACGCGTGTCCTCGGCCTGCTCGAAGAGCACATGGATCCGAACGGCATCATCGTCGGTGCATCGGGCTCCCTGCCAGGCGATCTGCAGCGCGTATGGCGTCCGAAGACGGTTGGCAGCTACCACGTTGAGTACGGCTTCTCCTGCATGGGCTATGAAGTCAACGCAGCACTCGGCGTCAAGCTCGCTGAGCCTCAGCGCGAAGTCTATGCGCTCGTCGGCGACTACGCTTACATGATGCTCCATTCGGAACTGCCGACGTCCATCGCTGAGGGCAAGAAGATCAACGTCATCCTGTTCGACAACATGCAGGGCGGCTGCATCAACAACCTCGAGATCGGCCACGGCCAGGGCAGCTACGGCACGGAGTTCCGCTTCCGCAACGAGAAGACGGGCCAGCTCGACGGTGCCTATGTACCGGTTGACTTCGCCATGAACGCCGCTTCCTACGGCTGCAAGAGCTACACGGCTCATACCGAGGAAGAGCTCATTGCGGCCATCGAAGATGCTAAGAAGCAGAAAGTCTCGACGCTCATCGACTGCAAGGTCATGCCGAAGACGATGGTTCATGGTTACGGTGACTGGTGGCGTGTCGGCGTCGCACAGGTCTCCAAGAGCAAGAAGATCCACGACTGCTACGAGAATCTCATGAAGCCGCATTACGATGCAGCTCGCAAGTATTGATCCGTTTTCTTGTCTATCTTGTGTATGAAGGGTACCTGCCGCATCTGCGGCGGGGAGGCCCTGTTGTATAAATTGAATTTTGGGGGTTTATCAAATGGCTAATATCAAACTTGGTATCGCTCCGATTGCTTGGACGAACGACGACATGCCGGATCTCGGCAAAGAGAACACGTTTGAACAGTGTGTCAGCGAGATGGCTCTGGCTGGCTTCACGGGTTGCGAGATCGGCAACAAGTACCCGAAAGATCCGGCCGTCCTCAAGAAGGCTCTTGATCTGCGCGGACTCCAGATCGCCAGCGCATGGTTCAGCTCTTACCTCCTCACGCAGCCGTACGAGCAGGTCGAGAAGGACTTCATCAAGCACTGCGAATTCCTCAAAGCCATGGGCGCGAAGTTCTGCAACGTCGCAGAGCAGGGCACGAGCGTTCAGGGCAAGCTCGACAAGGCTGTCTTCCGCGACAAGCCGCACAACACGGAAGAGCAGTGGAAGACGCTCGCTGAGGGCCTCAACAAGCTCGGTGCTGTCGCCAAGAAGATTGGCCTGACGATGACGTACCATCATCACATGGGCACCTGTGTCCAGACGACGGAAGAGATTGACCGCCTCATGGAGATGACGGATCCAGACCTCGTCTTCCTGCTCTACGATACGGGCCATCTCGTCTGCTCCGGTGAGGATCCGATCTACATCCTCAAGAAGTACCTGCCGCGCATCCGTCACGTACATCTCAAGGACATCCGCATGGACATCCGCAACAAAGTCAAGGAAGAGAACATGAGCTTCCTCGCAGGCGTCCGCGCAGGCATGTTCACGGTCCCGGGTGATGGCGACTTCGACTTCGGTCCGGTCTTCGACATCATCAATGACAGCGACTACGATGGCTGGTTCATCGTCGAAGCTGAGCAGGATCCGGCCAAAGCCAACCCGCTCGAGTACGCGATCAAAGCTCGCAAGTACATCAAGGAAAAAGCACATATCTGATTGCCGTAAGGCATCGGATTCCCAGAAAGGCTGCTCTCCTGTCCACTATGGGCAGGGGAGCCTTTTTTTCTGCCGGTTCACCGTTTCTCTTGGAATCATTCAGGATCATCTAGAAAGGAATTATCCCCATGGGCATCAGCATGATTGTCTTCAGCCTGATACTTTTGATGTTCTTCGCGTATCGTGGCTATTCCATCATCTTCATCGCACCGATTTTCGCCGTCGTCGCCGCCATCGGCAGCGGCCACGCCTCCATGCCGGTCTACAGTGAGATCTATATGACGAAAGCCGCGGAGTACATCAAGACGTATTACCCCGTCTTCCTGCTCGGCGCCGTCTTCGCCAAGATCATGGAGCAGGGCGGGCTCGCGGCGGCCGTGGCCGACAAGATCGTCTCGGCGCTGGGCCGCGACAAGGCCATTCTGGCCGTACTGCTCGGATGCGGCGTCCTGACGTACGGCGGCCTCTCTGTCTTCGTCGTCGCCTTTGTCATGTACCCATTTGCTGCCATCCTCTTCAAGCAGGCTGACATCCCGAAGCGTCTGTTGCCGGGGCTGCTCTGGATGGGTATCTTCACCTACAGCATGGTGGCCATCCCGGGCACACCGCAGATCCAGAACATCATCCCGACGTCGTTCTTTGGCACTTCGACCTGGTCGGCTCCGGTGCTCGGCCTCATCGGTGCCGTGCTCTACTTCGGACTGGCCTGGGGCTGGATCAGCTATCGCCACAAGAAACTCAAGGCAAAGGGTGAGGGATACGGTCACCATGTGCTCAATGAGCCGGAGGAGTCGCGGGAGGCTCTGCCGGACTGGCGCCTGTCCTCACTGCCGCTGCTTCTCGTCATCGTGCTGAATCTCCTGATCAGCAATCCGTTCCACTGGGATTGGGCGTACCACTGGGATCCGGAAAGCCTCGACAGTTTCATCCCACTGCACCTCTCCCTGCTCGCGGGCGGCGTCGACAAGGTACAGGCCATCTGGTCCATCAATGCGGCTCTTATCGTGAGCTCCATCGTCGCGGCCATCATCGGCCGCAGACGGCTGAGACTCAAGGGCGGTCTCTCAAAGCCCATCAACACGGGAGCCATCGGCTCGACGACGGCCATCCTCAACGTAGCTTCAGGCTACGCCTACGGCTGTGTCATCGCAGCCTTGCCAGCCTTCACGATCATCAAGGAAGCATTGCTCGGCCTGCACCTCGGCGACGGCCCGCTGATGTCTGCCATCGTGACGACGGGCATCATGACGGGCGTCACGGGCTCTTCCTCGGGCGGCATGACGATTGCCCTCGGCATGCTCGGACAGGAGTGGCTGGCCTGGGCGCAGCAGATCGGCATGAGTGCAGATGTCCTGCACCGCATCATCTGCATGGCCTCTGAGTGCATCGACACCGTGCCGCAGTCGGGCGCCCTCGTCACCTTGCTGGCGGTCTGCGGCCTGACGCATCGCGAGTCGTATTACGACGTCGTGATCCTGACGCTCCTGAAGACACTTGTCGTCTTCGCCTGCCTGGGCGTCTACCTGATGACAGGTATTGAATGACGAGCAGCAGAGATCGAGACGCTAGAAAAAGGAGGATGTCTCATATGGACGAAGCGACAAAACGAAAGACGTATTTCCTGTTGGCGGCGACGACGATCATCTGGGGCATCCAGCCGCTCTGCATCAAGTGGCTCGTGACGACCTGGTCGCCTGTGACGATCACGGCCATGCGCTACTACCTGATTGGCACGACGCTCCTGGCACTCTCCGTCTACCGCGGCGAGCGCCTGCTGCCGCCGCGCAGCTGCCTCCTCGGTCTCTTCTTCATGGGGGTCACGGGCATTGGGCTCAATAATGTCATGCAGTTCACGGGCCTCGCTATCTCGACGGTGACGAACTGCACGCTGATCGCGGCGGCCAGCCCCGCCATCACGGCATTCATGGCGGTCATCTTCGTGCGCGAGCGGCTGAGCCTGCTGGCCTGGGGAGGCATCATCCTGTCCTTCCTCGGCGCGCTGCTTGTCATCAGCCACGGCTCGCTCAACGTGATCCAGACGATGTCGTTCAATGCAGGCGATATCCTCTTCCTGCTTGCGCAGGTGGCCTGGACGACGTATTCTCTGATTGCCCTGAAGATCATGCGCCGTATGTCTGCGCTTCAGACGACGGGCTGGGCCGGGATCTTCGGTGCCTTCATCGTGACGGGCTACGGCTTGGTGACGGGGCAGTTTGCGCCCGTCATGCTGACGCCCACGCTCTGGATTGCGTTCTTCTACACGGTCATCTTCGGCGGTGTCATGGCGATGCTCTTCTGGAACATCGGCGTGCACAATGCCGGTGCCAGCGTCACCTCCATCTTCCAGAACATCACGCCAGTCGTCGGCATGATCGGCGGCGTCCTCTGCTTTGGCGAGGTCATCGGCATCATGGAACTGCTCGGCGCAGCGGCCATCTTTGGCGGCGTCTACCTGACGACACATGGCGGCCTTCGGTGAGTCGGCCCTCAGAGAGATTACTAGAAAAGCGGTCAGATGCATGGCGTTTGACCGCTTTTCTTATTGTTTTAGAGGCAAAAAACAATATTTTATAGCAAGATAATTCGCCTTCATAAAGATAGCCCCAAGAAAGCATTGAAAATGCTAAGAAAGATAACAAAAGAAAATCATAACATACTCAAGAAAGACAAGAAAGTATAGATGAAATAGTTCGAAAAATATTAATATAGTATATAGATAGAGATGAAGAGCGACTTCATCCACGAGATATCAAATGTATCATCATTCAATATTCAATTGGGAGGGGTTTTCAATGAGTAATCCAGGAGCAGCTCCGGCTGAATCCGGTGCGCATCTGCCTTGGCTGACGCGTATAGCGTACGGTCTCGGTGATACGGCACAGAACGTCGTCTGGGGTGCAATGGGCATCCTGACATTTTTCTACACCGACTACGCGGGCATCGACCCGGCCATGGTCGGTCTGGTCATGTTGATTTCCCGTTGCTTCGATGGTTTCTCTGATGTCATCATGGGCTTCCTCGTCGAGCGCACGAATTCAAAATGGGGCAAATCGAGACCGTGGATTCTCTGGATGAGCGTACCATTCGCAATTTCCATCGTCCTCATCTATACGGTACCACATGGTTCCTCGGCTATGCAGTTTGCATACTTGTTCGTGACCTACAACCTCTGCACGACGGTCTGCTACACGGCACTCAACCTGCCGTACGGCTCGCTGTCCGCGATGATGACGCGCTCCTCGAAAGAGCGTGACATGCTTTCCATCACGCGTATGTGCCTGTCTCCTTGGGGCCGTATCCTTTCCGTCTCGGCTACACTGCCGCTCGTCAAGATTTTTGGCGACAATCAGATGGCCTGGGTCGAAGTCATGAGCGTATGGGCTGTCGTTGCCCTGCTGCTGCTGCTCTTCTGCTTCTCGAAATGTAAAGAGACGGTCGTCATCGAGGCGCGCAAGAAGGTCGCTAAGGTACCAGTCGGCAAAGCACTCAAGTGCCTGGCCGTCAACAAATACTTCTGGGCTGGCATGATCATCTGGATGATGCAGAACGTCATCTTCACGATCACCGGTACCATCCTGCCGTATTACTGCAAGTACATCTTCATGGATGATTCGCTGTACAGCGGACTGTACCTCTTGGAGACGCTCATCACGATCTTTGTCATGGCCGTCTTCAGCCCGAGACTCCTCAAGCGTTTCGGCAAGCGCAACATGAGCCTTTACGGTGTCATCATCTGCTTCGTCGGTCATGCGATCTTCCTGCTGAACCCGACGGACTTCAACTGGGTCGTCTTCAGCTGCGTCATCCGCGGCATCGGTTTTGCTCCGGTCCAGTCCGTCATCTTCGGCTTCCTCGGCGATGCTGTTGAGTATGGCCAGTGGAAGACCCACATCCGCCAGGAAGGCCTGATCTTCTCCGGCGGCTCCGTCGGCACGAAGGTTGGCTCCGGCCTCACGAGTGCAGCCTTGACGGGCCTGCTCTCCTACGTTGGCTATGTTGCATCTTCTTCGGGTGCAGTCGCTCAGTCTCAGGACGTCATCAACATGATCGTTTCCATTTACGAGTGGGGCCCGATCTTCGTCTGGGCTGTCCTGCTTCTCATCCTGTTCTTCTACAAGCTCGATAAGGTCTATCCGCAGATCATGCGCGACCTCATCGCTCGTGAAGCAAAAGGCGAGCTCTGATATCTGCTATATGTACAGCCGGCTTGTTCTATGGATGAGCCGGCTTTATGTTTAGAATTTCTTTGTATTTTGGAAGGAGAGGGAATTTATGGAAAAGAACACGCTTGTCACGATCACGCGTCAGTACGGCAGCGGCGGCCGTGAGGTCGCAGACCTCGTGGCGAAGAAGATGGGGGTGCGCCGCTATGACCGCAAAGTCGTGGCCATGGCTGCCGAGAAGCTCGGCGATGAGGCGAACTTCCATGATCTCATTGAGCGCTCGTACAATGCGCCGGACAACTGCCTTGGCAACCTCGGCGACTATGCCTATGAGCGCGTGCCGCAGCACAACCGCATGTACATCGAGCAGGCCAAGGTCATCCTCGAGGTCGCGAAAGAGGACGGCAGCGCTGTATTCCTCGGCCGCTGCGCGGACTACATCCTCAAGGATCAACCCAATACATATTCCTTCTTCATCTACGCGGATGATGATTACCGCCTGGCCCGCGCCAAGACGCACTATGCCGGCCATACGATCAAGGAGCTCGATGCCGAGGACAAGCACCGCGAGCAGTACTATGCTTATTACACGGGCCGCACCTGGGGCGATCCGCAGAATTACGACCTCATGATCAACACGAGCAAGATTTCGCTCGAGGCCGCAGCTGACCTGATCATCTCTTACATCGAACTGCGCCAGAAAAAGGCGGCAAATGCCTGACGACGCGTTCCGGCAAAAAAATAGACCATCCATGCAGATGGTCTATTTTTTTGCCGTGTTCAGCCACGGAAATAATGTCTGCTCCCATTGGCAATGCGCACGAGCGTCAGCATAACGGGGACTTCCGTCAGCACGCCGACGGTCGTCGCGAGAGCTGCGGGGCTCGTCACGCCGAATAGGGCGATGGCCACGGCAACGGCGAGCTCGAAGAAATTCGAGGCGCCGATGAACCCGGCCGGGGCGGCGATGGCGAAGGGCAGGCGCAGCAGATAGCAAACGCCGTAGGTAAGGAAGAAAATCAGGAAGGTCTGCAGGATGAGCGGCACGGCAATCAGCACGATGTGCAGGGGATTCTCGAGGATGACCTGTGCCTGGGAACTGAAGATGATGACGAGCGTCAAGAGCAGGCCCCAGGTCGTCACGCCGTCGAATTTGTGGACGAAGATCTGGTCAAAGTAGGCCTGCCCCTTGCGGCGGATGACGGAGAGGCGCGTGAGGATGCCGCCAATCAGCGGGATGACGACAAAGAGGACGATGCTCAGGAACAGCACATCATACGGAACGGTGACATGAGAGACGCCGAGCAGGAACTTGACGATCGGCACAAAGGCCACGAGGATGATCAAGTCATTTGTGGCGACCTGGATGACGGTGTAGGCAGGGTTGCCGCGCGTCAGCGTGCTCCAGACAAAGACCATGGCTGTGCAGGGAGCAGCGCCCAGGAGCACCGCTCCGGCCAGGTAAGACGTGGCAAGGTTTTCTGGCAGCATGGCGCGGAAGATGACGAAGAAGAAGAGATAAGCGAGGGCGTACATCGTGAACGGCTTGATGAGCCAGTTGGCGATCCAGGTCACGAAGAGTCCTTTGGGCGCCCTGCCGACGGCCTTGACGCTCTTGAAGTCGACCTTCATCATCATCGGGTAGATCATGAGCCAGATCAGGATGGCGATCGGGATCGAGATGCCGTCAATCTGGAGTGTCGAGAGAAAGGCGGGCACAGACGGCAGGAAATGGCCGATGGCGACGCCGACGATCATGCAGAGCAGGACCCAGACGGTCAGGTAGCGCTGGAAGAAATTGATGCCGATCGCTTGTTCATGTTGCATAGAAAACACCTCTTGGATAGATAGATAGAAATTTGTAAATCTATAAAAGAAAAAAATACTGCCGTCACTCGCGGCAGCGGCAGTCAGTGGCCAGGTCATCTGTCGGCGTTGTGTGGCCGAGTGCCTGGAGGCAGGCGCCGATTCTGTCGAGCGTCTCGGCCTGGCGTGTGTAGTAGATCCACTTTCCCGCCTTGCGGCTCGTGACGAGTCCTGCGTCGCAGAGGATTTTCATGTGGTGTGAGAGTGTTGGCTGTGAAAGTGCCAGATTCCCGAGCAGCACGCAGGCGCATTGCTCCCCGCTGCCCAGAAGCTCGAGGATATGCAGCCGGTTGGCATCTGCCAGGGCCTTGAGAATCTTGACGGTTTCCATGGAATCCATCGAAAGCACCTCCTGTAGTCATATCGATGTACATCAATGTAATAAGCTCAGTATAGAGCAGGGACAGGGGGTTGTCAAGGCGTCTGACAGGATGCTATAAGATTTTGTGAATCTTATTTTTCTTTTGACTCGATGTGGTAGTATAAAAGATATATGTGAATGGCGTTGCGCATTTGTAGGAGGCGATTTTCTTGATCAAGGCATTATGCTTGATTTATCTGATCTGGGGCATGAATTGGGTCGTCATGAAGACGGCGAATTCGTTCTTCCCGCCCATTACCTTTGTGGCGTACCGATTTTTGTTCGGTGCGGCCGTCCTGTTGTCGGTCTGGCTCTGGCTGCGCCTGCCGCTGCCGAAGAAGAAGTACTGGCCGTGGATTTTTCTCACAGGCATCCTGCAGATGGGACTCAACAACATCGCGGTGCAGACGAGCATGGTGACGCTCGGCGCAGGCATGGTCTCCGTGCTCAATTACAGCATGCCGGTCTTTGCCGCCGTCATGGCGCACTTCCTGCTTGGAGAGAAATTGACATGGCGCAAGGGGCTCGGCATTGTTCTGGCCCTTGCCGGCATGGCCGTCCTCATGGATGTGCATGCGGGCGGCGATGTCACGGCCATCTTCATCGGCCTACTGAGCGCCGTCTTCTGGGGCCTCGCAAGCATCTTCGTCAAGCTCAAGCTGTCGGATGTCAACGCGATTTCCCTGACGACGTGGCAGATGGTCTGTGCATCCTTGACGCTGCTCGTCTACACGACAGCCGTGCCGCAGGGACCGGTCATCTGGAGCAAAGAATCCATCCTCTGCCTGCTCTACAACGGCGTGCTTGCTTCCGCTCTGGCATTCTTTCTCTGGAGCTGGATCCTGCAGCACATCGAGGTCAGCAAGGCATCCGTCGCGGTGCTGGCTGTGCCGATCGTCGGCGTCATCGGCGGCATTATCTGCCTCGGCGAACCCATGACGCTGCATATCCTTTTGGGCATGCTCATGATCATGGCCGGCATTTACGTCGTTGTCACCCGCAGGAAGCAGCGGGCATAATAAAAGGCGGTGAAGGGAGGATATGGTATGGCAGTTGAAGAACCGGGCGTGCTCTGGCGCGACGGCGTGCCCGCTGAATTTACGTAAAGAATTGAAGGCGGACAACTCCCCAACTATTGTATTAGTTTAGCGTATGTTGTATAATATAAATATGAAAAGAATATACCATTCAAATCACAACATCGTCTATTCATGCAAGTATCATGTCGTATTCTGCCCCAAATACCGCCGTAAGGTTTTAGTGAACGGTGTAGATACAAGATTGAAGGAGCTTGTTGAGCAGATTGCCGAGGAGTATTCGTTCGAGGTCATTGAGATGGAGATCATGCCAGACCATGTTCATATCCTCTTGGAAGTTGACCCTCAGTTCGGTATCCATAAGGCAGTCAAAACTATAAAAGGCAGGACATCGCGGATACTTCGGCAGGAATTCCATTTCTTGACAACGAAACTGCCGACACTTTGGACAAATTCCTATTTTGTCTCGACAGTAGGCGGTGCTCCCTTGGGAATCGTCAAACAGTATATCGAGAGCCAGAAAACATCGCAAAGAAAGTGAGAATGTGGAAACATATACACTGGGATACAAATTTCGCATCTATCCGAATAAGACGCAGGCACGGTTAATCAACCGCACGCTCGGCTGTGTCCGTTTCGTGTTTAACCACTTCCTTGCGGTCAGGCGTGATGAATGGAAAGCGAACCATCATTCTCTGACTTACGTCAAGACGTGTCAGCTCCTCACCAATCTCAAGAAGCGCGAGGATACATCCTGGCTTTCCGAAGCAGACAGCATGGTGTTGCAGGAATCTCTGCGCAATCTTGACCGCGCCTATGAGAACTTCTTCCAAAAAAGAGCAGCCTATCCGCGTTTCAAGTCAAAGCATAGTCGCAGTCAGTCCTACCGGACGCGCAATCAGGGAAACGGCATCCGCATTGAAGGCACCCGGATCAAGCTGCCGAAGGTCGGCCTTGTGAAAATCAAGCAGAGCCGGGCTTTTGAAGGCAGGATCCTGAATGCCACAGTCAGCCGCGCAGCTTCTGGAACATACTTTGTTTCCTTTTGCGTCAAGACGGACAAGATGGCGCTGCTTCATCCGAACGGCGGCAGGCAGATTGGCATTGACATTGGTCTGAAAGCGTTCTATTCGGACAGCGACGGCAATACGGTGGCGAGTCCGCGCCCGCTCAAGAGCCTCCAGCGCCAGCTCCGTCGAGAACAAAGGCGGCTCTCTCGCAAAATGCCGCAATCAAGGAATCGAGAGAAAGCCCGTATCTGTGTTGCCCGCCTCCATGAACGCATCGCAAACATTCGCAAGGACTTCCTGCACAAGTTGTCCACACGGCTTGCCCGTGAAAACCAAACGGTCGCCGTGGAACACCTGAATATCAAAGGAATGCTTCGGAATCACAGACTTGCAAAGTCGATTTCCGATGTAAGTTGGAGTGAGTTTTTCCGCCAACTTGCGTACAAGACGGAACTGCACGGCGGCGAACTGCTGAAAGTGGATACCTTCTACCCGTCGAGCCAGACCTGCAGTCTTTGCGGCTATCAGAACCCGTTGACGAAGGATTTGAGTGTCCGCGAATGGGATTGCCCGGCGTGTGGAACGCATCACGACAGGGATGTGAATGTCGCAAAGAATATCCTGCGCAAGGCTGTGGAGGATAAATCCACAGCGGCATAAGCTGAACTGAATATGTACCGTGGGGCACACGGGAATTCACGCTTGGGGAAATCGTGTAAGACGCCAATTCTTTGGAGGCGGCGCAGTGGTTGTCGAACCAAGAATCCCCTGCCTGTAGGTATGGGGAGTGTCAAGATGGCACGAAATCAACATAGATTGCCTTTGCCACGACGCAGTCGTACAAAGAAGACAAGCCGGTTGCCATCGAATCTTGAGCAGTGCTGGAAGATACGAGCAAGCGACATATAAAATGAAAGTATGCCAGCCACAGCGCCAAGCGTTGCGGCTGGCATACTTTCATACGATAGGCATGGTACAAAATCATCCCAATGTTGCCCTGGAGGGATGAAGGTGCAAAAGGCCCGGCAGAGCGCGATGACTCTGTCGGGCCTTTGGTCAGACTGTCCATTTGCGGCGGTATTCGCCCGGTGTCATGCCGAGCGCGCCCTTGAAGACGTTCTGGAAGTAATTGGAGTTGTTGTAGCCGACCTGAGCGGCAATCTGGGTGATTGTCATGTCTGTGTTGATCAAGAGGTTTTGAGCCTCGCCGATGCGGCGCAGGATGACGTACTTCATCGGTGAGAGGCCAATCTCTGCCTTGAAGAGGTGAGAGAGGTAATAGGCATTCGTATGTGTGGCAGCGGCGATGTCACCGAGGCGGATGTTCTCTTTGTAGTTCTTGTCGATGAAGGCGCGGGCTTTTGCCGCGAGCGTCGGCGTCTGCTGGCGCTGTTTTACACCTTCTTCGCGCAGGAGCGCTGTGAGCTTGGCGGCAAGTGCCATGGTGAGATAGTTGGCAATCTCAGCGTGTGCTTTTGCCTCCTGCTCGATGGCTGCGAAGAGGTTCAGGATCTCGGAGAAGTGCTGCTTCGTTGGCTGGATGGGGCAGTATCCGTCCGGCAGCAGATGATCGACGGGTAGTCCCTCGATGCGGAGCCCGTTGATCGCGATGCAGTAGGTTGCCAGGTTGCTGCCACTGCCACCGAATTCGTCGTGGACGGTATGGCTGTTGTAAAAGATCAGGTCGCCCTTCTGCGCCGTGTAGCGCTGTCCGTCAATCATGTAGATGCCCGCACCCTGCGTGATGAGCACGACTTCACAGAGATAATCATGCTCGTGCATGCTTCGCGGCATATGCGAGGCATCTGCTCCGACGTGACAGACGTATTCGAGACGCGGCGTGGAGTTCTTGCTGAAGGTAGAACGATAGCGGTGATTGGGAAAATACTGAAGCAACAAACTCCCCTCCTGACAGAGTGCATATATCAAATAGATCGTAACATAATCATTCTGCATCATGTATCTGGTTCTATTTTAGCAGAGTGCACATATATGTGCAAATATTTTATCATGAATTTATCAAGAATAAATCAATATATAACATATACTTATAACAAAAAGGACCCCGGGAAAGGGGCCCTTTGATTTGGTATGGAACCATGCGGCAGGGGGTGCCGCACGGAGAGGAACGAAGGAATAAATGATTGGGTTCAGGATCGGTAGAAGATGATGTTGAATCAGAGGCCGTACTGGGCGCGGATCTCTGCAATCTTGACCGGGCGATGCTCTTCGACCGACTTCTTGGCAGCGAGGCCAATGAGGACCGGCTGCAGGCCGTCGTTTGCATTGACCGGGGTCGGCGTGTCATTGACGATCGCTTCGACGAACTGATTGACTTCGTTTGCATAAGCCATCATGTAGCGCTCGAGGAAGAAGAACATCGGCTTCTCGGCGATGACGCCGTCCTTGCAGCTGTAGACTGCATTGGAATCCGAATCGTTGGAGATGGCGACGCAGCCCTTTGTGCCGAAGACTTCAGCGCGCTGGTCATAGCCATAGCAAGCGGCACGGCAGTTGTCGATGACAGCCGTAGCGCCATTGTCGAGCTTCAGCGTGATGATGGCCGTATCGATGTCGCCAGCCTTGCCGATTTCCGGATCGACGGTGACAGAGCCCTCTGCATAGACTTCCTCGACTTCTGCGCCGGAGAGATAGCGGACCATATCGAAATCATGAATCGTCATGTCGAGGAAGATACCGCCGGAAATCTTTACGTAATCGATGGAAGGCGGTTCCGGATCACGGGACGTGATCTTGATGATCTGCTGCTTGCCGACTTTTCCGGCGACGACAGCATCGCGGATAGCCTTGAAGTTGTGGTCAAAGCGGCGGTTGAAGCCGACCTGGTATTTCTTGCCCGTCTCTTTGACGACGTCGAGAACTTCCTTGATCTTATTGACATCATGGTCAATCGGTTTCTCGCAGAAGACGTGCTTGCCGGCGCGCAGTGCTTCGATGGAGAGCGGGGAATGCTGGTCCGTGGAAGCGCAGATCAGGACGGCTTCAATCTCAGGATCGTTGAAGATCTCATGGTAATCTTTCGTCGTCTTCTCGATGCCGAGGGACTTTGCCCAAGCTTCCGTCTTCTCGTTCATGAACGGATCAGCAATCGTCTTGACCGTTGCGTTCTTGACGAACTTCGAGATGCTCTCGCCATGTACATGACCGATACGGCCTGCACCGATAATACCAACTTTAATCATTGTGATAACCGCCTTTCTCTGACTGCTATTGAACAATTTTTTGTTATCTATATTGTTCTTCTTGATTAACTTTATGTTTATTATAGCATGAAGTGCACCGTATATTCTTCGTTTTTTTGGTGTAATTTTTTGAAAAGTACAGGGATGATTCAAGCGGGACGGAGGTGTGTGGAAACAGGACTATAAAATCTTGCTGTCATGATGGCGGGAATGCGAATTGATGTGGTATTGATGGGAATTGATGGGGCTTGATAGAAATTGGAAGAAGCAGACATATCAAAAGAGGCTGCCGATACGGCAGCCTCTTTTATGCGGGGGATTATGGGGGAATCAGAGCGTGGAGTCAACCCAGTCGCCTTCGTAGGCACGGCGGTAGAGCTCGACGACTTCGTCCTTCGTGTATTTGCGCGGGCTCGTCAGGGCGCAGGCGTCCTTGAGGGCGTTGCCTGCCATGAGCTCGAAGTCCTCTGGCTTTACGCCGAGTTCCTTGAGCGTCTGCGGGATGCCGACTTCGCGGCTCAGGCGGCGGATAGCATTGATGCCTTTGTCGGCGGCATCGTTCGTGCTGAGGCCGTCGATCATCTCGCCCATCGCGCGGGCGATGTCGCGGAAGCGGTTGAGGTTGCTGATGAGGTTGAACTCGCAGACGTACGGCAGCAGGATGGCGTTGCAGACGCCGTGCGGCAGGTTATAGAAGCCGCCGAGCTGATGCGCCATGGCGTGGACGTAGCCGAGGGAGGCATTGTTGAACGCGATGCCGGCGAGGTACTGGCCGTAGGCCATTTTGTCGCGGGCGTAGAGGTAATCGCCGTTGGCGACGGCTTTCGGCAGGTATTTCTGGATCATGTTGATGGCCTGCAGCGCGGCGGCATCCGTCAGCGGATTGGCTGCAGAGGAGACGTATGCCTCGATGGCGTGCGTCAGAGCGTCCATGCCCGTTGCGGCCGTGAGGCGCGGCGGCATGCCCTTCATGAGGACCGGGTCGTTGATGGCGATCTGCGGCGTGACGCGCCAGTCGAGGATGGCCATCTTGACCTTGCGGCGTGTGTCCGTGATGATGCAGAAACGCGTGATCTCGGAGGCTGTGCCAGCCGTTGTGTTGATGGCCATCAGCGGGACCATCTTGTTCTTGGAGATGTCGATGCCTTCGTAGTCGTAAATCTCACCGCCGTTGGCCGCAATGAGGCCGATGGCCTTCGCGCAGTCGTGCGAAGAACCGCCGCCGAGAGAGATGATGCAGTCGCATTTGTTTTCTTTGAAAGCCGCTACGCCAGCCACGACGTTCTTGTCTGTCGGGTTCGGTTCAGCGCCGCCGAAGATGTACGTCGGCAGCCCCTCATCTTCGAGGATCTTCTTGACCTGGTCGGCCATGCCGGATTTTGCAAGAAAGGCATCCGTGACGATCATCGGATGCGTGCCGTCGAGACTCTTCATGAGCTTGCCGGCTTCATTGACGGCACCTTCACCAAATACATTGCGGGTCGGCAGGAAATAATACGTTAACGACATGGGGAAGACCTCCTTACAGAATTCTTGTTTTTATCCATTTCTTTCTTGATTTGATGTCTTTATTATAGTATGAAATTGAATATAAGTATAATACTAGATATTTTATCTAAGACATAATCTAAAATATATGATAATATAGAGATATATCATGAATACTGTGCATGTATTTCTTACATATCAAAGGATACTGCCATTTTAGCGATTTTGTTCTAAAAATCACATATATCATGATTTGCAAAATTACTTATTGATTTCATAGGATAATTCTTATACTAGGAGGAATTCGCTTGGAGATCCGTCATTTTCATTATATCCGGACCATTTATGAGATGGGCTCTATCTCGCGTGCGGCAGAGAAACTCTATATCTCGCAGCCATCGCTCTCGCAGCTCTTGAAGAGTGTCGAAAAAAAGGTCGGTGCGTCGCTCTTCGATCGTAGCTTGAAGCCGCTGCGCCCGACGACCATCGGGCAGAAGTACTTGGAGACGGCACAGCAGATCATGGAGCTTGACACAGAGTTCCGCCGCTATGTCGAGGATGAGCTCGGCTGCGCGCAGGGGAACCTCGTCGTCGGCAGTTCGCCGTTCCGCAGTACGTACTTCCTCGCGGCATTCCTGCCGAAATTCCAGGCGGAATATCCGGGAATCCGCCTGCATCTGGCGGAGCACACCTCGAAGCGTTTGGAGGAATCGGTGCTCTCTGGTGATGTCGACCTCATCATCGCGACACAGCCGGTCGATGAGGATGCCTTCTCGTTTGCAGAGCTCTATTCGGAGGAGATGGTTCTCGTCCTGCCGGCCAATCATGAACTGTCCAAGAAGTACCATCTGCCGCAGGACTGCCATGGCACGCTGCCGCTCCTGCCCATCGGTCTCCTGAAAGACACGCCGTTCATTCAGATGCACAGCGAGCAGAAGCTCCATCAACAGCTTCTCTCACTGTGCGCGGAAGCCGGCTTTGTCCCGCAGATCTACTTGCAGACACGCAGCATGGAGACGGCCCTGACACTGGCGTCTGCGGGCCTCGGCGCGACGCTGCTGCCGATGACGCTCCTGCGCGCCTTCCAGCCGGAGACGCGACCGTGTTATGCGGCGCTGCCGACGCGCCCACGCCGCCATGCACTCGTCGCCTGGCGCAAGAAGGCGTATTTGTCGCATGCGGCGCGCGCCTTTATTGACTTGCTCGTCAATTACTGCCGCGACAAAGGCGATCGCGTATAGATAAAATGCCCAGGCATGATGCCTGGGCATTTCTCTGTAAGGGTATGATGTTTTCAGTCGTTTATTTTACGGCGACACAGTGCTTGGCGTCGATTTCCTGGACTTTCTTGACGCGGCGGCGGTATTTTTCGGCCGTCAGAGGATCGGTGTGCATCCAGGTCTTGACGATCTCCATGGCAATCGCCGGCCCGATGATCTTGCCGCCGAGGCAGAGGACGTTGCTGTCGTTGTGCTGGCGGGCGAGGGCGGCACAGAACGGGTCCTGGCAGACGACGGCGAAGATGCCGCGCAGTTTGTTGGCGATCATCGCGCTGCCGTAGCCGACGCCGTCGACAAAGATGCCGCGGTCGCATTCACCCTTTGCGACGGAGAGTGCAGCCGGGTAGACGAAGTCCGACAGGTCACAGGACTCTTCGTCGTACGTGCCGAAATCCTTGACTTCATGGCCTTCGCTCTCAAGATACGCCTTGATCTCGTTCTTGAGTTTCGTGCCGGCATGGTCATTTGCCATTGCAATCTTCATGATGATTCCTCCTGTTCATCGCTTCAAAGCTCTGCTCTCTTCCATTATTATAGCAGATGATGGCAGATGGAGGCAGGGGCGGACAACAAAAAAGGCTTTCGATTTCTCGAAAGCCTGATGTTCCAGATGGAGCTGATTATAGGACTTGAACCTACGACCTGCTCATTACGAATGAGCTGCTCTACCAACTGAGCTAAATCAGCATCTGTCGCTTGTCGCAACTGACAAGATATAGTATATCGATATCGCGCCTGTCTGTCAATCTTTTTTTTGCGATTCCGCAAAATTTTTTTGAGGAGGTGGAATCTGCCTGAAATTCATGCGTTTTTAATTGGCAGGCGGATTCTACATCCGTATAATAGTAGTTAGCAAAGTACACTATTTTACGTTAGGATGGTGTTGGGTTATGAAGGGACTATGGCGAGCCTGTCTCGTGCTGATGGCGGCTGTCTGTATCTGGCCGGGCGGTATGAGTCCTGCTGAAGCGGCGCCTCAGGTCATCGAGGCGACGGGCGTCTACATCATGGGCGACAACGATTCGCCGAAGATCGCGCGCGATGCGGCGCGGCAGGAGGCCATGCGCGCCGCTGTCGAGAAGGCCGGCGTCTACGTCGAGAGTTATTCGCGCACCAAGAACATGCAGTTGACAGAGGATGACGTCAAGATGATCTCGGGCGCCGTGCTCAAGGTCATCAAGGAGGATTCCGTGCCGGAGCTCTCGGGCAAGACATGGAAGTACACCGTCAACCTGACGGCGGAGGTTGACACGGACAATATTGACTTCAAGGCCATGCTGGCCAAGAAGGATGAAATCGAGAAATTGCAGCAGGAGCGCGACGCCCTCAAGAAGCAGAACGAGGAGCTCCTGCAGCAGTACCAGAAGGCCAACGGACTGGAGAAGCGCAAGCTCGGCACGCGGCTCGAGACGAATTACGATTACGGCAAGATCTTCGACCGCAGCATGGGCAACATCCAGCGCAGTGAATACACGAAGGCCATCGATGAGCTGACGACGCTCATCGGGGACCGCCAGGTGACAGGCAACCCGCGCGCCTATGCCTACTACCTGCGCGGCCGCGCCTACTACGGCCTCAACCGGCCGCACGACGCGCTCGAGGACTTCAGCGCGGCCAACGCGACGAAGCACGATAACGCGACGTATCCCATCTGGCGCTGTCATCAGTACGAAGGCCTCATCTACTACGACGAGGGACGCTACGACGACGCCGTGCGCGAGCTCGAGATTGCCTGGAACTATTCCGACAAGCAAGACCAGGCGCTCGCCAACGACCTGCGCACCGCGCGTCTCGCTGCCGAGCGCGCCAAGAACCCGCCGCCACAGCAGCCGGCCGAGCAAGGTTCCGGCAGTTCAAGCGGCCGCATCGACTGGACGAAGATCCTCACGGACATCATCATCCACTCGATGGACAAGGGTTGATAGGCTTGATTTCCCGTCATCAGACGGGAAATTTTTTTGCTTGACAGATACCCCCTCGTGGTATAAGATAATATACCGTTAGGGGGTATATTCATGGCATCATGTGAAGATAAGAAATGTCAGGCGGCTGCTATGGCTGAGGAGAGTGCAGAGCAGCACACCTGCAGCGGTTGCGTCAAGCACAAGCACCGCGACAAGGACAGCAAGGAATACAAGTGCCTCGTCTCGCGCCTGCGGCGCATCGAGGGACAGGTCCGCGGCGTCTGCAAGATGGTCGAGGATGACCGCTACTGCGTCGACATCCTCACGCAGGTCAGCGCCATCCAGTCGGCGCTCAATGCGTTCAACAAGGAACTGCTCGCACAGCACATCAAGTCGTGCGTCGTCGACGACATCCGCGCCGGCCACGACGAGGTCGTCGACGAGCTCGTCGCGACGCTGCAGAAGGTCATGAAATGACCCGTCGTTTCCCAATAGCCACCAAGGAGGCTGAAATCCAAGATGAAGAAAGAACAATTCACGATCACGGGCATGACGTGTTCGGCATGCTCGGCCCGTGTGGAGAAAGCCGTCGCGAAGGTTGATGGCACGAAAGATGTCAGCGTCAATCTGCTGACGAACAGCATGCAGCTCGAATACGATGAGGCGAAGACGAGCGTGCCGGCCATCATCAAGGCTGTCGTCGACGCTGGTTACGGCGCCTCGGTCAAGGGCAAGCAGGCGGCGGCCAAAGCCGCGCCGCAGGAAGATCCGGTCAAGAAGAGCATCGCCGAGATGAAGCACCGCCTCGTCTGGTCCATTGCCTTTCTGCTGCCGACGATGTACATCTCGATGCACGGCCTCTTTGAGAAGCTCTTCGGGCTGCCCGTGCCGCAGATTGTCGGCGCGGTCTTTGATGGTCCGGAAAATGCCATTGTATTCGCGTTCTCGCAGTTCTTGCTCGTGCTGCCGATTATGTACCTCAACCGCCGCTACTATATCGCGGGGTTCCGCAATCTCTTCCGCGGCGCACCGAACATGGACAGTCTTGTCGGCATGGGTTCGATGGCGGCAGCGCTCTTCGGCGCCTTCGCCATCTTCCGCATGGGCTGGGGCTTCGGCCACGGCGACATGGCACTCGTGCAGGAGTACAGCACGAATCTCTACTTCGAGTCGGCCGGCATGATCGTCACCTTGATCACCGTCGGCAAGTACCTCGAGGCGCGCGCGAAAGGGCAGACGAGCAAGGCGCTCGAGAAGCTCATGGACCTCGCACCGAAACAGGCATGCGTCGTGCGCGGCGGTGTGGAACAAGTCATACCGGCAGAAGAACTCGTCGCGGGCGATGAAGTCATCGTGCGCCCGGGGGAGCGCATCCCCGCAGACGGCATGGTGCTCTCGGGCACGACAAGCGTCGATGAGTCGGCCATCACGGGTGAGCCGATTCCCGTCGAGAAACAGGCGGGCGACAAGGTCACTTCGGCCACAATCAACAAGCAGGGATCCATCCATTTCAGCGCGGAGCGCGTCGGCGAGGACACGACGATCAGCCAGATCATCCGCCTCGTCGACGAGGCGAGTGCCTCGAAGGCACCGATTGCGCGCATGGCTGACAAGATTGCTGGCGTCTTTGTGCCAGCGGTCATCGCGATTGCCGTGCTGGCGGGTGCCGCCTGGCTGGCCATGGGCGCGAGCGTCGAGTTCGCGTTCTCGATTGCCATCTGCATTCTCGTCATCTCGTGTCCGTGTGCACTCGGCCTCGCGACGCCGGTCGCCATCATGGTCGGCACGGGCAGGGGTGCAGAGAACGGCATCCTGATCAAGTCGGGCGAGGCGCTCGAGGTTGCGCAGTCCGTCGACACGGTCGTCATGGACAAGACCGGCACGATCACGGAGGGCCGCCCCGAGGTCACCGTCATTGTGACGGCTGATGGCGTTGCCGAACAGCAGCTGCTCTCGCTCGCGGCCGGCCTTGAGCAGGGCAGCGAGCACCCGCTGGCCGAAGCCGTGATGACGGCAGCCAAGGCAAAGGGCATCGCACCCCAGGCGATGACGGACTTCCGGGCACTCTTTGGCCGCGGCGTTGAAGCAAAAGCCGACGGACATACGTATGCAGCCGGTAATGCCAAGCTCATGGAGGAGAAAGGCGTTGACCTCAAGGCATATGAAGCCCAGCTCGCCGCCTTCGCTGATGACGGCTGCACGCCGCTGATCTTTGCTGAGGACGACCGTGTCATCGGCATCCTCGCCGCTGCCGATGTGGAGAAGGCGACGAGCCGCGAGGCTATCGCGCGCTTCCACGAGATGGGCATCGAGGTCGTCATGCTGACGGGCGACAATGCGCGCACGGCAGAGGCCATCCGCCGCCGCATGGGCATCGAGAAGGTCATTGCCGGTGTCCTGCCGGAGAACAAGGCGGCGCACATCAAGAAGCTCCAGGCGGAGGGCCATCGCGTCGCGATGATCGGCGACGGCATCAATGATGCGCCGGCTCTCGCGCAGGCGGATCTCGGCATGGCCATCGGCGCGGGGACGGATGTCGCGATTGAGAGCGCCGATGCCGTGCTCATGAAGAGCGATCTCTTAGATGCCGTCAGTGCGATACGCCTTTCCAAGGCCGTGCTCAAAAACATCAAGGAGAACCTCTTCTGGGCGCTCATCTACAACGTCATCTGCATCCCGCTCGCGGCGGGCATCCTCTACCCCGCTTTCGGCATCAAGCTCTCGCCGGTCATCGGCGCTGCAGCCATGAGCCTGTCGAGCGTCTGTGTCGTCATGAATGCCCTGCGCCTGCGCTTCTTCAAGCCAGACCACGGGGCAGAAATATCAGCAGAGCAGACGGCAGCAGCCGTTTCATCTGATAGAAAGAATCACGAGGCCGCCGACTCGGCAGCCGCACAATCTGTACAGGAGAAAGAAGCGATTACCATGGAAAAGACACTGAAGATCGAGGGCATGATGTGTGCCCACTGCCAGAAACACGTTCACGATGCACTCGCCAAGATGGACGGCGTCACGGATGTCACGGTCGACCTCGAGGGCGGCAAGGCCGATGTCAAGGCAACTCACGACATCCCAGAGGCCGACTTCCGCAAAGTCATCGAGGATGCTGGCTACGAGCTCGTAGGCTGAGTCTCATTCACAGGCTTGAAAAGGGGCAGCGCAAGGCGCTGCTCCTTTTTGCTGTATGCTATAATAGGATGTGTATGTTGAGGTATGGAGGGGAATGCGGATGAAACGAGGGGAGCGCATCTATTCGTATATCGAAGAGAAGTCGGAGGCCTGGCCAGAGGAAAAGCTCAAGGGGCGTGTCGGCTTTGGGGCGCAGGAAATCGCGGAGGCACTCGGCATCTTGCGCAACAATGTCTCGAAGGAGCTCAACGCGCTGCAGCGCCAGGGCAGGATCGTGAAGTTCTCGGGGCGGCCGGTGCTCTACTTTGACAGGGCTTGCCTGGAGTCGGCACTCGGCGTGACGCTCGGCGAGGGGGAGTGCCAGTTCGACGATGTCGAGGCCATCTGCCAGTCGAAGAAGCCGCAGGAGCCCGAGAATCCCTTCGCGCGGCTCATCGGCGCGGACAGGAGCCTGAGGCGCCAAGTCGAGCAGGCAAAGGCGGCTATTCTCTACCCGCCCGACGGCCTGCACACCTTGATCGTCGGCCAGACGGGCGTCGGCAAGACGCTCTTTGCCCACATGATGTTCGAGTACGGCAAGGTCATGCACCGCTTCGCAGCGGATGCGCCCTTCGTGACGTTCAATTGCGCGGACTACTACAACAATCCGCAACTTCTGATCTCGCATATCTTCGGCTACATGAAGGGTGCGTTCACGGGTGCGGAGCAGTCGAAGGCGGGCCTCGTCGAGGAGGCAGACGGCGGCGTGCTGTTCCTCGATGAGATCCACCGCCTGCCGCCTGAGGGGCAGGAGATGATCTTCTACTTCATGGATACGGGCACGTTCAACCGGCTCGGCGAGACGCAGCGCAGCCGCAGGGCCAAAGTCCTGATCATCGGGGCGACGACGGAGGACCCCGACTCCGCGCTGACGAAGACCTTCGTGCGCCGCATCCCGAACATCATGAAGATACCGCCGCTCGCGGAGCGCAGCACGGACGAGAAGCTCGACATCATCAAGCTGATGTTCCAGGATGAGGCGCAGCGCGTCAAGAAGCCGATCCGCGTGGGCGTCGAGACAATAAAGGCTCTCGTCGGCAGCATCGGCAGCGGCAATGCCGGCCAGCTTAAGTCGAACATCAAGCTGCTCTGCGCGCAGGCCTTCCTCAACGGCATTGACAGCCCGGAGGGCATCGAGGTCGACTTCAAGATGCTGCCGCAGCAGATCCGGAGCGGCCTCTTGACGCTCTCGGCCAACCGCCAGGCCTTGACGGAGGTCACGAAAGCTCTCGGCAGCGACTCGTGCATCATCGTGCCGCCGGGGCCGGATTTCCCGCTGACGGACGGCGTGAGCGGCGCGGAGTTCAATCTCTACCAGGTCGTCGAGGCGAAAGTCGAGCTCCTCAAGGGAGAGGGCATCAGCAGCGACCTCATCAAGCAGATCCTCGCGGCGGATGTCAATGTCTACGTGCGCAATCTCTACAACAAGAAAGCTTCGGTCAACATGACGACGCGCGAGCGCCTGCTGAAGATCGTCGACGCCTCGCTCGTCGACTTCGCGGAGCAGGTGGCGCTCTACGTGCAGAAGCGCATGAATGCGAGCTATCACGACCGCTTCCTCTACGCCTTCAGCCTGCACCTCTCGGCCTTTCTCAAGCGGGTCAAGTCGAAGGATGCGGCGCACAAAGAGCTCGAGGGCACTGTGCCGCAGGACTCGCTCTGCCTCGAGGTGGCGACCGAGATCGGCAGCCTCATCGAGAAGCATTACCGCATCGAGGTGCCGCGCGTCGAGATCGAGTACATCGCCCTGCTGTTGGAATCGTCGCAGGAGGATGACCGCGACGATCGCGTCGTCCTCATCGTCGCGACGCATGGCCAGAGCACGGCGACCTCGATGGTCGAAGTCGCGCAGCGCTTGTTCGGCACGACGGACGTCAGCGTGCTGGCCGTCGACATGCCGCTCGAGGTCCGTCCGCAGGCCGTGCTCGACAAGATGGCGGCCATGTTGCAGTCCGTGCCCTGCCTCAAGGGCGTCCTGATACTCGCGGACATGGGCTCGCTCTGTAATCTCGGCCCGAGCCTGGAGAAGCGCCTCGATGTGCCCGTGCGCACGATCGACATGGTCTCGACGCCGCTGATCCTCGAGGCCATGCGCAAGGCGGAGCTCACGGGCATGGACCTCGACGGTCTCTACGACTCGCTCGCGAGCTTCCACGGCTACGAGGCGCGCGACGTCACGCAGGATACGGAGCTCGAGAAGGTGACGGACGACGGCCGCGTCGTCGTGACCATCTGCTCGACGGGGCAGGGCACGGCGCTCAAGCTCAAGTCGCTCGTCGAGGAGATCCTGCGCGGCGCGGGCCAGCCTTTGCCCGTCATTCCCGTCGGCATCGTCAAGCTCGAGGAGCATCTGCGCGAGATCGCAGAGGGCCATCGCATCGTGGCGGCCGTCGGCGTCAAGAAGCCCGCAATGCGCATCCCGTTCATCTCCTTGGAGGCCATCATCGACGGCGAGGGCGAGGCTGCGCTCTTGGAACTCGTCACGGGCAGCCGCAGCGCCTCACCTCACCGTCAGGGAAGCCGCGTCGTCCAGAGTCTCTGCGCAGAATCCCTCTGCAAGTTCCTGACGTATCTCAACCCCGAGAAGGTCATGCCGCTCCTCATGGAGTTCGACGAGCGGCTCGAGGCAGGGCGCAGGGAGCCTCTGGCCAATCCCCTGCGCATCCGGCTGCTCGTCCACTGCGGCTGTGCGCTCGAGCGCTGCGTCATGCGCAAGCCGCTCCACTACGGCGGCAATCCGTCAGAGCTCCGCACCGAGAAGGTCGAGGCACTGAAGAAGGCCGCAGAGGTCTTTTCGGAGAAGCTGCACCTGACACTAGCTGCAGACGAGTATTATTTCATGGCCGAGATGATCTGATACACTGACGGCCATGATTCCTGATACAGATGATAGTGTATTTCTTTTAGGGTGGCGAGAGGCGATACTGTATCAGGATGATAGGGGATAGCGCGATAGAGTATTATCTAGCAAGTGTGATAGTATTATTTCATCGTTATTGAACGCAAAGAGATGCGAGAATGATGACCTGTGTATCCATATTGGTTTGATACACAAAGTTGGCACGCATCTTGCATTGTATTAGGGTATAGGTAAGGTAGTATCAGAAGGGGGTTATCCAATGTTTGCGATTATCGTTGGTACACATGGTCTTTTTGCAGAGGAGCTCGTGCGCTCGTGCGAGATGATCTGCGGTGAGCAGAAGAATGTCCGCGCCGTCACGCTCGTGCCGGGCGAGGGGCCGGATGATGTCGTCAAGAAGTACGAGGAAGCCATCAAGGAGCTCGACTGCTCGGGTGGCGTGCTCTTCCTCAACGATCTCTTCGGCGGCAGCCCGTACAATGCAGCCTGCCGTCTCGTCATCGCCAATGAGGCGTACGGCATCGTGACGGGTGTCAACCTGCCGATGCTCATCGAGATGTGCAGCGCGCAGATGATGGACGAAGGCCTGAGCATTCAGGAACTCATGGATAAAGCGGCAGAAGCTGGCAAGAGCGGCATGCAGTTCTTCCACGCGAGCCAGATTGCTGTCGACGATGACGACGAGGATGATGATCTCTTATGAAGATTGTATTGGCACGGATCGATGACCGCCTGATTCACGGCCAAGTCGCCACTGTTTGGTCGAAGGCGATAGATTGCCAGCGCATCATCGTCTGTGACGACGAAGTCGCCAAGGACAAGATCCGCGCAGTGCTCTTGAAGCAGCTTGCACCAGCGGGTGTCAAGAGCCATGTCGTCGACCTCGCGAAGGCGGTGCGCATCTACCGCAACCCGAAGTATGAGAATGACCGCTGCCTGCTGCTCTTTACGAATCCCACGAGCGTCTTGTACCTCGTCGAGCACGGCGTGCCGATCAAGAGTGTCAACATCGGCGGCATGAGCTTCTACGAGGGCAAGCATCAGGTCACGATCGCCGTCTCGGTCGATGACAAGGACGTCGCCGCCTTCAAGAAGCTCCACGAGCTGGGCATCGAGCTGGAGATCCGCAAAGTCGATACGGACGAGAAGCGAGATCTCATGGCCGTCCTCAAATGATGCGTGTATCGCGTCCTGAAACAAAATCCACGATCTGCAACGCCTTTTTCGCGAGGAGAAGGCGTTGTTTTGCATGAAACCCTTTACATTTTTGGACGAATTCCGTAAAATAAAGAAAGATAATATATAAGAAGTACATTATCAGGTCATTTGGTTATCCTGCGGCATGGGCCAACGGGATGATTGGGATAAGTATGGAACTGATGGAATAGGAGAGATGTTCCCATGATCAAAAAAGCGATTGCTGTAATGACATCTGGCGGCGACAGCCCGGGCATGAATGCTGCGGCGCGTGCCGTTGTCCGTACGGCACTCTACGAGGGTGTAAAAGTCTATGGCATCAATAACGGCTATCAGGGCATGCTCGATGACGATATCGAGGAGCTCACGAGCCGCAGTGTCAGCGATCTCATCCAGCGCGGCGGCACGTTCCTCGGAACGGCTCGCTGCCCGGAATTCAAGACGCCGGAAGGCCGCCGCAAGGGCTTTGAGAACCTCGTGAAGCGTGGGATCGAAGGCCTCGTCATCATCGGTGGTGACGGCAGCCTGACGGGTGGCTCGCTGCTCTCGAAAGAGACGGGCCTGCCGATTGTCGGCCTGCCGGGCACGATCGACAACGACGTCTGGGGCATGGACTACACGATCGGCTGCGATACGGCTGCGAACACGATTGTCGATGCAATCAACAAGCTGCGCGACACGGCTTCGGCACATCGCCGCATCATGCTCGTTGAGGTCATGGGCCGCAACTCCGGCTGGCTGGCCATGATGTCCGGTATCGCGGGCGGCGCTGAGTTCGTCCTCGTACCGGAGGTCAAGTTCAACATCGACTCGATGTGCGAAGAGATCAAGGCAATGTACGATGCAGGCAAGCGTTACAGCATCATCGTCGTGGCGGAAGGCGCCGGCTCGGCCATCGAGATCGGCAAGGCCGTAGAGGAGAAGACGGGCATCGACACGCGCGTCTCGGTCCTCGGCCACATCCAGCGCGGCGGCTCGCCGACGGTGGAAGACCGCATGAAGGCATCGATGCTCGGCGAGAAGGCTGCTCTGGCCATCATCTCGGGCGCATCGGATATCGTCTTCGGCTTCAACGAAGGCAAGGTCGTAGGCGTCAACCTCTTCGAGGCCGTCAACAACACGAAGACCCTGAACCCAGAACTCGTGCGCCTCGCACGCGTGCTGGCCTGATTGGAACGAGTCACACAAGACAAATAAAAGAGCTGTCACCCAAGTGAGTTGGGTGACAGCTCTTTTTGTTGCTTCGGTTTACATCTCGACATTGATGGCGAGGAGGCATGTATTTCGGCTTCGGCGCTCAGCTGAATGGACCCCATGACCGTATTCTCATAGAAAGCCGCTTCGCCGCCTGCCGCGGCGTTCTGACATCGCATGCTTTGCCACGCTTATCTTGGGGCCCATCCCTGCGGGCAATCGCTTCGCTTCTGCAGGCGAAACACATGCCTCCCCGCTTAGGGCTATGCGAACTGAGCGGCAGGGCTACTCGCCGTGCTGTGCAGAGAGGGGATGGCCGGGCAAAAGCGGAGCGTTTGACTGCCTGCGTCAAGAATCTATTTTTTCCCGACACATTTCCTGAGGAAAGAGCGTCGTTCAAGCGCAGCGCGTTCAGCTCTTTCCTCAGGCTGCATTAAAAGGGAAAAAATAGATTCAGCAGGTGGTCATCGCGCAGCGTTGCCCGGTCATCCCCGGCCTTGCAACCCGGATGTGCGTCACATTTTTATTTTATTACGCTGCCCGGGTATTTGAGGGTGGCGAAGTAATCGTCGAGCGTCTCGGCGCGGCGGATGAGCTCGACGCTGCCGTCTTCGTGGAGCAGCAGCTCGGCGCACCAGAGCTTGCCGTTGTAGTTGAAGCCCATCGCGCTGCCGTGCGCGCCCGTGTCGTGGATGATCACGCGGTCGCCGATGTCAATCTTCGGCAGCTTGCGGTCGATGGCGAACTTATCGTTGTTCTCGCAGAGCGAGCCCGTGATGTCGTACGTGTGGTCGCAGGGCTCGTTCTCCTTGCCGGCGATCGTGATGTGGTGGTAGGCACCGTACATGGCCGGGCGCATGAGGTTGGCCATGCAGGAGTCGAGGCCGATGTAGTCCTTGTAGGTCTTCTTCTCGTGGATTGCCGTCGAGACGAGCCAGCCAGCAGGGCCCGTGATGGCGCGGCCGCTCTCGGTCATCATGGCGACGTCGCCGAGGCCCTCCGGTACCATCATCTCATTGTAGAGCTTGTGGATGCCCTCGCCGACTGCTTCGAGGTCGACAGGCTCTTCTTCCGGGCGGTAGGGGATGCCGATGCCGCCGCCGATGTTGACGAACTCGACGTGGATGCCGAGGCGGCGCTTGAGCTCGACAGCCAGCCCGAACATGAGCTTAGCCGTGAAGACGAAGGCCTCCGTGCGGCGCTCGTTCGAAGCGACCATCGTGTGCAGGCCGAAGCGCTTGACGCCCTTCTCCTGTGCCATCTTGTAGGCCTCGAAGAGCTGGTCGCGCGTCAGGCCGTACTTCGCTTCCGTCGGCTTGCCGATGATGTCGTTGCCTTCGATGAGGTCGCCCGGGTTGTAGCGGAAGCAGATGATCTTCGGCAGGCCAGCGTTCTTCTCGAGGTAGTCGAGATGGCTGATGTCATCGAGGTTGATGATGGCACCGAGCTCGATGGCCTTCTGGAACTCGTCAGCCGGCGTGTCGTTGGAGGTCAGCAGGATCTCCTCGCCCTTGTAGCCCGACGCTTCCGAGAGCACGAGCTCGGCGAGGCTGCTGTTGTCCGTACCCGCACCTTCTTCGTGCAGGACCTGCAGGATGCGCGGGTTCGGCAGCGCCTTGACGGCGAACTGCTCGCGGAAGCGCGGAGCCCAGGCAAATGCCTTCTGGAGCTTGCGGATGTTCTCGCGGATGGCGCGCTCGTCGTAGATGTGGAACGGAGTCGGGTACTTCTTGATGATTTCCTCAAGCTGCTCCTTGGAGAGCGGGAAGGTCTTCTTGCTCATATGTTGTCCTCCTGTAAAAACAAACCTACCAAAGAGAATTATTATCTGTCAAAATGTTAATTTATTATACCAAATAGGAATAATGCTGTCAATTCCTATGTTATAATTGTATAAGACATTCCGGCAATTTCTCGAAATTCAGCACCTTTCCAGACAGCATGGCTCGTTGTGTGGTAAAATGAGACTGTATTTACTTTGAACTAGGAGTTTGCAAAATGGGACGATTACTCGGCGTTCTGCGCCTTTTCCGGCATGACATCCTCGTCATGCTGCTCTCGCTCAAGAGCCGCCAGACACCGCGGAAGGTCAAGGGCATGATGCTCCTGGCCATCTTCTACCTCTTGAGCCCGATTGACCTCATCCCCGACGCCATACCCGTCTTCGGCATGCTCGACGATGCTGTGCTCGTGCCGGCTGCCATCGCCATGCTCATGCGCATGCTGCCGTACCCCGTGCGGTCGGACTGCGAGCGCCAGGCCAACTACATTCTCCGCCATGCGAAGCTCGCCGGCATACTCGTGACCGTGTTCCTGCTGGCCTGGATTGGCGTCATCGTCTGGGGCATCTACAAGCTCATCTCGTGATTGTGTCGTTTTATTTTCTATATTGAATTGAAAGGAGGCCGCAAGACTCTTGCGTCTTTATATTGCCGAGAAACCGAGTGTGGGCCGCGAGCTCGCCAAGTGCCTGACGGGGCCCATCGTGCGCCATGATGGCTACCTCGTGACGAAGGACGGCGTCGTGACCTGGCTCTTCGGCCACATCCTGCGCCAGGCGGAGCCTGAGGAGTACGATCCGAAATACAAGCGCTGGCGCGCCGACGACCTGCCCATCATCCCCGAGCACTGGAAGCTCTTTGTCGCCAAGGACTGTGAGAAGCAGTTCGCCATCGTCAAGTCGCTCATTGAGAAGGCTGACGAGATCGTGCACGGCGGTGACCCGGACCGCGAGGGCCAGCTGCTCGTCGACGAGGTGCTCGACTACCTCGGGAACAAGAAGCCCGTGCGCCGCATCCTCTTGAACGCGCTCGACGAGAAGAGCATCAAGAAGGCCAATGCGAGCCTGCGCGACAACCGCGATTTCTTCAATCTCAAGCAGTCGGCACTTGCCAGAGCCCGCGCCGACTGGCTCATCGGCATGAATCTCTCGCGCGCCTACACATTGGCCGCGCGCCGCGCCGGCCATGAGCGCCTCGTGCTGCCGATCGGCCGCGTCAAGACGCCGACGCTCTCGCTCGTCGTGCGCCGCGAGCGCGAGATCGAGAACTTCAAGCCCGTGACCTACTACCTCATCCGCGGCACCTTCCAGCATGCAAACGGCAGCTTCGAGGCGCAGTGGAAGCCGCAGGACACGATGGCGGGGCTTGACAGCGAGAACCGCCTCGTCGACAAGAAAATCGCGGACGAGAAGCTCGCCTTTTTCGAGGCGATGCCGCATGACGCCGTGATCTCGGCCTACCAGAAGGTGAAGAAGCAGGAGCCGCAGCCATTGCCGTTCTCGCTCTCGACGCTGCAGGTGCTTGCGGGCAAGCGCTTCGGCTACGCGCCGCAGCTTGTCCTCGACACGGCACAGAAGCTCTACGAGAAGAAACTCACGACGTACCCGCGCTCGGACTGCGAGTACCTGCCGACGAACCAGCTCGGCGATGCGAGCACCATCCTCGCGCACCTCTCGAAGGCCGGCGACGCGCAGATTGCCGCGTGGGTGAAGGCGGCCAATCCCAAGCAGAAGAGCCGCGCCTGGAACGACAAGAAGATTTCGGCGCACCACGCCATCATCCCGACGACGGTGCAGGCCGATGTCACGAAGATGACGCAGGAGGAGCGCAATCTCTACCACCTCATCGCGCGCGGTTACCTCGCGCAGTTCTATCCCGTCCACACCTACGACCAGACGAAGGTCGAGGTCAGCTATAAAGAGGAGACGTTCACGGCCAGTGGCCGCACGGAGCGCGACCTCGGCTGGAAGGTCATGTACCAGTCGCAGAAAAAGAAGCAGGAGACCGACGAGGGAGATGACAGGGAAGACAGGGATGAAAAGGAAGAGAGCGCCAAGACACTGCCCCTCATGAAGAAAAACGATTCGGTGGACTGGCAGCGCGGCCGCATGTTAGAGAAGATGACGAAGCCGCCGACGCGCTTCACGGCTTCGACGCTTTTGGCCGGCATGAAGGAAATCCACAAGTACGTCAAGAATCCTGAAGCGAAGAAGCAGCTCAAGGACGTCTACGGCATCGGCACAGAGGCGACGCGCGCGACGATCATCGATGACCTCATTCGCCGCAAGTTCATGAAGGCCGAGGGCAAGAAGAAGTACCTCGTGCCGACGCCCGCGGCCTATCTGCTCGTCGACGCGCTGCCCGACGAGCTCACGTACCCCGACTCGACGGCCATCTGGGAGGACAAGCTCCACTCGATGTCGGAAGGCGGGGAGAGCCTTGCCGACTTCCTGCAGGGGCAGATTGCCTTCACGCGCAAGCTCTGCGCGAAGGCAGGTGACGTCCACATGGAGGTCAAGGGCGAGAATGTCTGCCCGCGCTGCCATCAGGGCGTCCTGACGAAGCGCAAGGGGAAGAATGGCGTCTTCTGGGGCTGTTCGAACTACCCGAAGTGCCGCATGACCTGCAACGATAAGGAGGGCAAGCCCGACCTTGAGGACGCGAAAGCGCGCCTCGCGCGCAGACCGCGAAGAGCAGCGCCAGCGGCCGTCTCGGCCACTGCGATGGCCTGGCAGTCGCGCCAGTCTGATGCTCCGGCGGCGAGCCAATCGTACCGCTCATATAGTTCGTACAGCTCGCACAGTGCATCTGAGCCATACGACGATATCGCCGCGCTCAACGCGCTCTTCTCGCCCGACGACTACGCCGCGCGCATGGAGGCCGACGAAAAGAGCTATGCAGCACAGCAGAAGGATGCCTCTTGGCAGTCCTGGGCCGACAAGCCCAAGTACTCGGCCAGCCCGATGGAGCATATGGAGAAGGATGCGGCCTCGTCGAGCTTCCTCTGCCCGCGCTGCCGCGAGGGTCATCTGCGCAGCATCCACGGCAAGAACGGCGTCTTCTGGGGCTGCTCGAACTATCCGCGGTGCACGGCGACCTTCGATGATGACCACGGCAAGCCGCTCTTGAAATGACGAAATGACAGAAGTGATACCTGTTTAAGATATAAGGAGAAGATATGGAAACCTTTCGCGACTTAGGCGTCAGCGAGGCACTCGCAGCAGTCCTCGCCGACAAGAATATCAAGGAGCCGACGCCCATCCAGCAGCAGGCCATCCCGAAAATCCTCGCTGGCACGGACATTCTCGGCGTGGCGCCGACGGGCACGGGCAAGACGCTCGCCTACCTGCTGCCCATCCTCATGCAGCTCGACAAGGACCGCCGCGAGACACAGGCCGTCGTGCTGGCCCCGACGTATGAGCTGGCGATGCAGATTGCCGGTGAGGCGCGCGAGCTCAGCCAGAAGGCAGGCCTCGGCATCCGCGTGCAGGGGCTCATCGGCGGCGCGAACATCGCGCGCCAGATCGACAAGCTCAAGGAGAAGCCGCAGCTCGTCGTCGGCTCGGCCGGCCGCATCTGTGAGCTCGCGCGCAAGGGCAAGCTCAAGCTCGCGGGCGTGCGCTTCCTCGTGCTCGACGAGTTCGACCGTCTGCTCGACGACCAGAACGACATGACGACAGCCGATGTCGTAAAATTGCTGCCGGCAGACCGCCAGGCCTTGATGTTCTCGGCGACCGACCCGAAGAAGGCGCGCGACCGCGCTTCGTTCCTCGGCCATCCGGAGTGCATCGAGATCGAGGCGTCGGTCGAGGAGATGGCCGCCTGCCATCATTACTTCGTCACCGTGCCGTTCCGCGAGAAGATCGAGCGCGTGCGCAAGCTCACGCGTTCCCTGCCAATCGAGCGCGGCCTCGTCTTCATCAACAGGACGTTTGCGGCCGAGCAGACGCTCGCGAAGCTGCGCTACGAGGGCATCCGCGCGGAGTCGCTTCTCGGCAAGGACGCCAAGCAGGCGCGCCAGTCGGCCATCGCCGCCATCAAGGGCGGCCGCGCCCAGCTGCTCTTATCGACGGACCTCGCGGCGCGCGGCCTCGACATCCCCTCAGTCGACTTTGTCATCAACCTCGACTTCCCGGAGAGCGCGCAGGTCTACCAGCACCGCGCTGGCCGCACGGCGCGCGCTGGCCGAAAGGGTGCCGTCATCACCTTGATCGACTTCAAGGAGGCCGTCAAGCTCTCCGAGCTCGGCAAGAAGCTCGGCATCGAGTTTGAGCGGCTGCCGCATGCCAAGGCGGCTGTTCCAGCCAAAAAAGGGAAGCAGACCCGTCAACATGGCCCGCGCGCGGCAAGACCGGCCAGGAAACACAATAAGTAAAGCATCAAGAAAGCATCAGGAAAAGAAGCGTGACTGTCACGCGGTGTTTTTGCGTTTTATGTTTTTCGATTTTTTAGGACTTAGGAGGTTCCTCTGATTTGGACATTGTGCCCATATTATTCCAGTTATTGCTCGTAATCTTTCTCATCGCGATGAACGGTTTCTTTGTCGCGGCAGAGTTTGCCTGCGTCAAGATACGCCCCTCGCGTCTCGAGACGCTCATCCAGGAGGGCAGCCGCCAGGCGAAGTACGCCAAGAAGCTGACCGACCACCTCGACGCTTCGCTCTCGGTGACGCAGCTCGGCATCACACTCGCCTCGCTCGGCCTCGGCTGGGTCGGCGAACCGGCCGTCGCGACGCTGATCCTGCCCGTAACGCACGCCATCGGACTCGATGATGTCATCGGCCACACGATCGCGCTGGCGCTTGCCTTCTCGATCATCACGGGCCTGCACATCGTGCTCGGCGAATTGACGCCGAAGACGATGGCCATCCAGAATGTCGAGAAGATCATGCTGAGCGTGGCCCTGCCAATGCTGGTCTTCCACCGCGTCATGTACCCGTTCGTCTGGCTGCTCAACCATGTGGCCAACTGGGTCGCGCACCGCATGGGCTTTCACACGGCCTCGGAGGGCGACGACGCCCACACCGAGGAAGAGATACGCCTGCTCATGGAGGAGAGCCACCGCCAGGGCCTCATCGACGACACAGAAGTAGACTTTGTCGACAACGTCTTCGATTTCACCGACCTCAACGTCCGTGAGATCATGACGCCGCGCACGGATATGGTCTGCCTCTACCTCGAGAACACGATGGAGGAGAACATCCAGACCATCCTCGAGGAACAGCTCACGCGCTACCCGATCTGCCGCGAGGACAAGGACCATATCGTCGGCTTCCTGCATGTCAAGGATCTCATGCGCGTCATGGCAGAGGGGCGCAAGCCCAACCTGCGCCGCTTGGCGCGCAAGGCGCTGATCGTGCCGGAGAGCATGGATGTCAGCGTGCTCTTGAAGACGATGCAGAAGCAGCGCTCCCAGATGGCCATCGTCGTCGATGAGTACGGCGGCACGGCCGGCATGGTGACGATCGAGGACATCGTCGAAGAGATTGTCGGCGACATCCAGGACGAGTTCGACGAGGAGCGTCCGACGGCTGAGCGGCGCGGCAAGCGCATCTTCTCGGTCGACGCCAAGATGCTGCTCGAAGAGCTCGAGGATATCCTCGAGATCGACATCGAGGACGAGGACGTCGACACCGTCGGCGGCTGGCTCTACGACCAGATCGGCCAGACGCCGCGCGTCGGCCAGATGGCGGCGTCCGGCGGCAATCTCTTTTACGTCGAGGAAGTGGACGGCGTGCGCATTACGCGCGTGCTCATCCACTGCGCCGAGGACCTCGTGAAGGAGCACGATGAGATCGTCGATATGCCGTAAGAATCTCATTCCATTTCCTGTACTAGGATTTTGGGGAGAAAGACAGTATAATAAGACGTATCAGGTGGAAACAGGAAGATAACAGATGATCATTACACTTGAAAATTTCACGAAGAGTTACGGCGAGAAGCAGCTGTTTGCCGGAGTCAATCTCAGCATGGACGCGGGGGACAAGGTCGGCATCGTCGGTGTCAACGGCACGGGCAAGTCGACCTTCCTCAAGGCCATCGCGGGGCTCGTGCCCGTCGATGACGGCACGATGGTCACGATGCGCGGCCTGCGCATCGAGTACCTCGCGCAGGACAAGGTCTTTGACCCGGAGCACACGGTGCTCATGGAGGTCTTTCGCGGCATGACGCCCTTGATGGATGCCCTGCGCGGCTATGAGCTCGCACTGGCTGAGGCGGCCAAGGACCCTGAGAGCCCCGCGATACAGAAGCGCATCATGCAGTATGCGGAGAAGATCGACGAGCTCGACGGCTGGCAGGTCGAGAGCACGGCCAAGACGGTTCTGCAGAAACTCGGCATCGGCGACTACACGGCCAAGGCCGGCACGCTTTCAGGCGGACAGCAGAAGCGCCTGGCCCTCGCGACGGCGCTCATACAGCCGTGCGACCTCCTGCTCCTCGACGAGCCGACGAACCATCTCGACAGTGAGACGATTGCCTGGCTCGAGGAATACCTCAAGGGGCAGAAGGGCGCGCTCCTGATGGTCACGCACGACCGCTACTTCCTCGACAACACGGCGACGAAGATCCTCGAGCTCGACAAGGGCAGTGCCTACACCTATACGGGCAACTACTCCTCGTTCCTCGAGCAGAAGGAAGCGCGCATCGAGCGCGAGGAGGCCAGTGAGCAGAAGCGCCAGAACTTCCTGCGCAACGAGCTCAAGTGGCTGCGCCGCGGCGCACAGGCCCGTTCGACGAAGCAGCGCGCGCGCATCGAGCGCTATGAGGAGGTCAAGAACAAGAAGGTCGACCTCGACCGCAGCACGGTCGAGATTGGACTCGCGGGCAGCCGCCTTGGCCGCACCGTCATCGAGCTCGACCACGTGAGTTACGAGGTGGGCGGCCGGACGATCATCCGCGATTTTTCCTACACCGTCCTGCGCCATGACCGCGTGGCCATCCTCGGCCGCAACGGCACGGGCAAGTCGACCCTCCTCAATATCTTCGCGGGGCGCCTGCAGCCGACGAGCGGCACGGTGACGATCGGCCAGACGGTCAAGATCGGCTACTTCACGCAGCGCGCTGTCAGCATGGACGAGCGGCTGCGCGCCATCGAGTACATCCAGGAGGCAGCGCGCGCCATCACGCTCGCGGACGGCGCGCGCATCTCGGCCAAGGAGCTCATGGAGCGCTTTCTGTTCCCGGGCGAGCTCCAGTGGACGCCGATTGCCCGGCTGTCGGGCGGCGAGAAGCGCCGCCTCTTCCTGTTGCGCATCCTGATGGAGGAGCCGAATGTCCTGCTCTTAGATGAGCCGACGAATGATCTCGACCTTGAGACGATGGCCGTGCTCGAGTCGTTCATCGACGACTTCCGCGGCGCGATCCTCTTCGTCTCGCATGACCGTTTCTTCGTCGACCGCCTGGCCGACAAAGTCTTCGTCTACCAGCCCGACGGCAGCCTGCGGCTCTATGCGGGCGGCTACTCCTACTACAAGGAGAAGGAGCGCGAGGAAGAGGCCGAAAAGGCTCAGCTTGCACCATCTGCCGGCGAGGCGAAGAAGGAGCGCGAGCCCAAGAAGGCACAGGAGCGCCCCGCGCGCGAAGCGAAGCGCCGCCTGAGCTTTGGCGAGCAGAAGGAATACGCGGAGATTGAGGGCGTCATCGCGAGCAAGGAGGGCGAGCTAAAGGTCGTCCGGCTCGAGATGCAGCAGAATGCGTCCGACTACACGCGCCTCGCAGAGCTTGGACGCGAGGAGACGCGCCTCGCCGCGGAGCTCGATCACCTCATGGAGCGTTGGGCTTATCTCGAAGAGATCGCCGAACAGCAGGACTCCTGAATCAACACGCGAATCATTTATCTCTATTTCAAATAAAGGGGAAGGTAATCATGGCATTTGACAAGAACCAGTTTGCTGAGATCATCGAAGAATTCAAGGTCGACGGAGACCGCCTCCATGAGGTCGCGGCCGACTTCCGCTATGACCTGCGCAAGGGCCTTGACAATCCGGATGAGTCGTCGCTGCGCATGCTCAAGTCGTACGTCGGTCTGCCGACGGGCGAGGAGACGGGCGAGTACCTCGCACTCGACTTCGGCGGCACGAATGTCCGCGTCCTGCGCATCCGCCTCGACGGTCACGGCAAGTTCGAAGTCCTGAAGAAAGTCGCCAAGCCGCTGCGCGTCGAGGGCGTCTACGACTTCGTCGGCGAGGGCTCGACGGCCGAGCAGCAGTTCGATTTCATCGCAGAACTCGTCGATGAGGCCATCGAGGGCGACCACACGACGAAGTATCTGCTTGGCCACACCTTCTCCTTCCCGTCTGAGCAGACGGACCTCTACAACGCAAAGCTCATCATCTGGACGAAGGAATTCGCTACGGCAGGCGTCGAGGGCAAGGTCGTCAATGACCTGCTCAAGGAAGCGCTGCACCGCCAGGGCATCGACAATGTCGAGCCGACGGCTGTCATCAACGACACGGTCGCCGTCCTGCTCGCCGCTGCCTACAAGCAGGCCGACACCTACATCGGCTCCATCTATGCGACGGGACACAACACCTGCTACTTCGAGCCGTTCAAGGGCAAGGCAGAGCGCCCGATGATCCTGAACCTCGAGTCCGGCGGATTCATGAAGCTCGCGCCGAACCGCTTTGACGCAGAATTTGATGCTCAGTCCGAGAAGCCGGGCGAGCAGCGCCTCGAGAAGATGGTTTCCGGCCGTTACATGGGCGAGCTCTTCGGCATGGCTATCGCTGAGCTGCTCGGTGAGAAGGGCAAGAAGTACGGCTTCACGAGCATTGACATGAGCAACATCATCCTCGACGAGACGGCAGGACTCTCGGAAGTCGGCCGCATCGTCAGTGCCAAGACGGGCCATGATCTCGAGGAGGTCGACCGCCAGCGCCTGCAGGAGCTCGCATCGGCACTCGTCGTCCGCTCCGCGCGTCTCGTCACGGCCACCTATGTTGGCATCATCTGGCAGCTGGCTGGCGATGAAGCCATCAAGAAGCAGCACATCGCCATCGACGGCTCCGTCTACGAGAAGATGCCGCTGGCGAAAGAGAACATCATGCGCGCCCTCTCCGAGCTGCTCGGCGAGTCGGCACCGCTCGTCGACACCGTACTCGAGAACGGCGGTTCGGGCCTCGGCGCTGCCATCGCTGCGGCCATGTCGCAGCAGCAGGCATAAGAGACGCTTCGCCTTGACAATCACACAGGACATACACTGCACCGAGAACATTGGTGCAGTGTTTTTTTTATGGTATAATAGGCACAAGAAAGGGGGTGAGCGCCATCGAGCAGTCACTTTGCATGAATCTCTCGCAGCATTTGACGATGACGATGCAGCTGCAGCAGGCGATTGAGATCCTGCAGCTCTCCGCGCAGGATCTCTGTGCGGTCATCGAAAAAGAATATCTGGAGAATCCCGTACTCGAGATGGATGAGCCGGCTGCCCGCAAGGAGACTGGCGGACCGGACGGGACGATGAATGTCCGGGCGCTCGCCGACTACCTCGACGGCGGCAGCAAGCAGCCGGCCTACTTCACCGATGAAGACGAGCACCAGTTCGATGCACCGACACCGCTTCACGCAACATTGGAGGAGGAGCTGCTCGAGCAGGTCAACTTCACCTTTAAGGGTGAGCACGGGGCAGAGAAAGAGCGCGCTGTCGCGACCTTCCTCGTCGGCTCGCTCGACAGCCGCGGTTACTTGACACTGCCCGTGGCTGAGGTTGCCCGCGCAATGGCTTGCAGCGAGGCGGAGATCCTGCGCATCCTCACCGTCATTCAGAGCTTCGAGCCCGCCGGCGTCGGCGCGCGCGACCTGGCTGAGTGCCTGCGCCTGCAGGCCCAGCGCCAGGGCATCTACGAGGGGCTCGTCGCCGCCGTCATCGACCGCCATCTCCAGGCGGTTGCGGCGCACCATCTCAAGGAGATTGCAGCAGCCGAGCACGTGCGCCCCGCCGAAGTCCAGATGGCGGTCGACATCGTGCGCCGCCTCAATCCAAAACCGGGCGCTGCGTACGGCGCGTCATCTCCCGCTTACATCACGCCGGATGTCATCATCCGGAAGGGCGAGAAGGGCTATGAGGTCGAAGTCGAAGAGGCCGGCGTGCCGCAGCTCCATATCTCCGCGCTCTACCGACAGTCCGATACCTTCGACAAGGCGACGCAGAAGTACATCGCGGGCCGCCTGCGCGCGGCTGCCTGGCTCATCAACAGCATCGAGCAACGCCGCACGACGATCCGCCGCGTCGTCGAGGAAATCGTGCGCCGTCAGCAAGACTACCTGGAGCGCGGGCCGTCTTTCCTGCACCCGATGACGATGAAGGATGTGGCCGATACTCTCGGCGTGCACGAATCGACGGTCAGCCGTGCCGTGGCCAACAAGTACGCCGAGCTGCCGACGGGCGTCATCGCGCTGCGCAGCTTCTTTACGGCGCGCAGCGCGCGGACTGATACAGGGGAGGATGTCGCCGCTGCCAAGGCCAAGTCGGCCATCGAAAGATTCATCAAGGGAGAGGACCCCAAGAAGCCGCTCTCCGACCAGAAGCTCTGCACCCTGCTCAAGTCAAAGGGCATCGAGCTCTCGCGCCGCACTGTCATGAAGTACCGCGAGCAGCTCGGCTACGACTCATCCGTCAAGCGCAAGCGCTATTGAGCCTAGGGATTGTTGCGGATAGAGGCTGGTTCTGTGCATCTCGTCTCAGAACCAGTCCTTTTTTACATTCCTCCTATGCATGGAATGACATAGCCGCGATTCATAGAAGCAAAACAAATGGAAACCTGACAGAAAATGGGAATGAACAATAATTTTGTGAAAAAAAGCGCGAAATGACTTGCAATACTCGTGAAACGTGCTATGATAGTAACCGAAAGAAAACAACGGCGTGCAGAGGTGCCGACAGGTAAGTTAAAAAATGCACATTCTCTGCCGGAGAGCTCGCCGAAATCATCGTGGTACGTGAAGGACGCTTACACGATGTGATTTTTTTTATCGGAAAGTTAATTTTTTCACTTTCACTACAATTATGCAATTATTTCCATCATTCCTTATTTCGTGTGTATTGTCAGGGGAGGACTTATCATGGCAGATCAGCAGAATCAGAAGAGACCACGTATTGTCATTGTCGGTGCAGGTTTCGGCGGCGTCAAGCTCGCCAAGCTCTTTGCGAAGGAAGACGTCGACGTCATGCTCGTCGACCGCCACAACTTCCAGCTCTTCCAGCCATTGCTGTATCAGGTGTCGACGGCAGTCCTCTCGACGGACGAGATTGCCTATCCGGTCCGCACGTTCTTCCGCAAGTGCAAGAACGTGGAGTTCTTCATGGCTAAGGCCGAGGGCGTCGACCAGGCGCGCAAGGTCCTGCTGACGAACCACGGTGAGCTCGCTTACGACTACCTCATCCTCGCAGCCGGTGCGACGACGAACTACTTCGGCATGAAAGAGGTAGAGGAGCATTCCTACGGCATGAAGACGTTGCAGGAGGCCCTGCACATCCGCAACCACGTGCTGCACATGTTCGAGCGCGCCAACAAGGAGACGGACCCGGAGGTTCGCCGCCGCATGCTGACGTTCGTCGTCGTCGGCGGCGGCCCGACGGGCATCGAGGAATCCGGCGCCCTGACGGAGCTCTTCGGCATCCAGCAGAAGGAGTTCCACAACCTCGACTTCAGCGAAGTCAGCGTCAAGCTCATCGAGGCCACGCCTAATGTCCTGCCGATGGTCGCCCCGAACCTGCGCGAGCACGCTGTCAAGGTCCTGCGCAAGAAGGGCGTCGACGTCATGCTGAACACCCAGGTTGTCGGCTACGACGGCAACGACCTCAAGCTCAAGGACGGCAGGACAATCCCGACGCAGACGGTCATCTGGGCCGCAGGCGTCAAGGCCGTGCCGTTCATCAAGGACTGCGGCGGTGAAGTCGACCGCGGCGGCCGCATCATTGTCAACGAGAAGCTGCAGGTCGAGGGCAGCGACTGCGTCTTCGCTATCGGCGATTGCGCGCACTATCAGCACGGCACGGAGCGCCCACTGCCGACGGTCGCACCGGTTGCCATGCAGCAGGCGCAGACAGCTCATGACAACATCATGAAGCTCATCCGCGGCCAGCAGGACCTCTCGACGTTCCACTACAAGGACCTCGGCGCTATGGCCACGATCGGCCGCGGCGAAGCCGTCGTCGACAAGACGAAGATGAACCCGCAGATGACGGGCTTCCTCGCATGGTGTGCATGGATGTTCGTCCATCTCCTGCGCCTCGCCGGTGCCCATGCCAACTTCACGGTTGCCATCAAGTGGACCTGGAACCTCTTCTCCGGCACGCGCCTCGGCCGCATCATCACGAATATCAAAGACTGATTGGCTCGCATCTACGGTGAATTCGGCCATCAATAAGACGAGTGGCGGAGATACGTCCCTGACGCTCGAGGCACAGCGCAACGTCACGGTCAACGCGGGAATCGCGTCGTCTTCTGGAGCGTTGAATGTCAACCTTCATTCGGATACAGATGGCGATGGCCTCGGTGCTGTCCTCATCAACGCCGATATCGCGACGAATGGCGGTGCGTTCACGTCTGGCAGCGGCACGACGATTGAGTCCGGTTCGGTTGGCACGTACTTCGGCAACCAGGGCGAGACGAGCAATCGCAATGTCAAGACGAATGGCGGCGCAATCAGCCTTTACGGCGACGTGGCTATCGGCCTGCATGGCGGTACGTTGACGCTTGACACGCGGAAGAATGATGGTAGTACAAACAGTGACAGAGGCACGGTTACCGTCACCGGCACAGTCGACTCCGGCAACTCCTATAAGAGGGTATCTTCCGGTCTGGAAGGCTGGGAGGACTTCGTCAAATCGTATTATGATGATGTTATCAGCAAGGATACTAGTAGCAGATATAGGTATATAGATAGGCGGACTGGAAAAGTCTTGTCCTATAATGAGCTGAACAACTCTCAGAAGAGCTACATTTCCAGATATCTGGCAGGGTAGTCGAAGACTTGGGCCGGCGCCAAGGCAATGGCGCAGGGCACGACAAAGGGCAAAGATAATACGGGCGATACGTATCTCGCTACAATTACGACGGCTCTTGAGAACTCGCTGGCCAGCCCGGCAGAGGAGTATCAGCTGATTGTCGGCGGACGAGGCAGTGGCAACAGAAACAATCCGGCTGATAAACAGTATCCGGACGGATATTACTGGGTCACTGGCCCAGAAGGTATGGCCAACAACGGCAAAGGTACGAAATTTGCCAACAACGATGGCTCGGCCGTTAACAACTACTACGTCAAATGGAACAGCAGTTATTCGCAGCACACTCATGCGACTGAAAAAGAGCCAAACAACTCCGGTCCGATGGTCTCGATTGGCTTTGGTACGGCGTCCAACTGGGACGATGTCTCGGAGACTGCTACTACGATTCGTGGCTTTGTCCAGGAAAAGAATCTGGCGCATTCGGGACTCATCATCAATGCTGGCGATTCGAAAGTCGACATTGCCGGTAACCTCGGCAACTCGGTTGCTTTGAAGAATGTCAAGATCAACGCTGGCGATGTCGCAATCGGCAGCGGCAAGCACTACACGGGCATTGTTCACTCTGACGAAGGTGTCAGCATCACGGGCAAGAACGTCACAGTTGGCGACCGCATTACAGCGGATACTAAAGGCGTCGACATCCAGGCTACGGGCGACATCTATGTCGATGGCATCACGTCTCATGAAAACATCAACCTGACCACGACGGATGGCTCTATCGTACTGGACAAAGAGCATAATGACGGTTCGCTGCACACCGATTCGCAGGACAACGATGCTGTTGTCATCGATGTGCAGGGTGCAGGCGGTTCGTTCCGGAACCTGACCTCGGCAGACGTCCCTGCCATCAAGACCGGCACGGGCGGCAACTGGAAGGTCTATTCCTGCTCGCCAGATGCCGATAAGTTTGGCACGAACCTCAACAGCGGCACGAACGCCCAGTGGCATGCAAACTCCAATGGTGCGAACGGCCTCGACAAGTATGCTGCGACGAACGATGGCAACAAGTACATCTTCCAGGTACAGCCGACCGTTTATGTCACCGCTAACGACATGACGAAAGTCTACGGTGAGGAACTGACGAATGACGATGTCACGACCACCGCTGAGGCAACCTTTACCGGACAGGATAATAAAGAGCATAACGTCAACGAATATACGAATGCCTTCAACGAAGGCAACGTAGCCGACTACTACAATGGCAGCGGCACGTTCACGAGCGAAGGCTGGGCAAAGACCGCAACGCGTACGGGCGGCGATAAAGCACCGGCCAATGAACCCGATAACAAGGCAATTTACAACATCAAAGCCGCCCCGGGCGGCTATGACCTGACGGATAAAGGCAGAGCGAGCGGCTATGCCGACGCAACTGCAAAAGACGGCGGCACTGTCGAGATCCTCAGACGCCAGATCAACGTCAACGGCAGCGGCAACCAGACCTATGGCAACGCAACCATCAACGACTGGACGCTCACCGCAACGTTCACCGGCGACCAGAAAGGCGTGACGGGCGAGGCGATTGTCAATGGCGATCAGTTGGATAACAGCACGGATATCCTGTCCATCAAGTCCGGCAGTCTCTATGCTGACAACAAGGGAACTCATACGACAGCTGATGCCAAAGAAAAGCCGTATACGGATGCCGTCAATATGGAAAATGTCGGCTTCAAGAATGGCGCAGGCGTCAACTACGAAATCGTCAACACGCGGGGTGACCTTAAAGTCGACAAAGCTAATCTGACCATCGATACGGACAACAAGACGACGACGTACGGCACGGTCGACAAGGCGTTCACGTCGGATATCAAGGGCTTGACGAACGGCGATGATGCGTCGATCGTGAACCTGACGTATGCGACGAACGGCTACCTCAGCGATACGAAGACGAACGACGTTGGTGACTATGACATCACGACGAGCGTCAACGAGCTGAAGAACTACGACGTCAAGACGAACACGGCGAACCTGCATATCAATAAGGCAGCGCTGGTCGTCAATACGGACGATAAGACGACGACGTACGGCACGGTCGACAAGGCGTTCACGTCGGATATCAAGGGCTTGACGAACGGCGATGATGCGTCGATCGTGAACCTGACGTATGCGACGAACGGCTACCTCAGCGATACGAAGACGAACGACGTTGGTGACTATGACATCACGACGAGCGTCAACGAGCTGAAGAACTACGACGTCAAGACGAACACGGCGAACCTGCATATCAATAAGGCAGCGCTGGTCGTCAATACGGACAACAAGACGACGACGTACGGCACGGTCGACAAGGCGTTCACGTCGGA